>ENA-UOUL01001585-UOUL01001585.1-bioreactor-metagenome-genome-assembly--contig:-NODE-1585-length-30752-cov-6.026504_pt1 | contig 30752 bp, 17 predicted proteins | sample MGYA00249838_ERZ747220 | MGnify/ENA primary metagenome ERZ747220 (study PRJEB28778, sample SAMN05720191) | bioreactor metagenome | isolation source: Anaerobic biogas reactor | place: USA:Washington... | reverse complement strand
ACGTTCTAAAAGTAGTATCGTTTAAAAAGCGCGAAAATCAACCGGATGTCAAAAAGATCTCTTAGACCCTTCGCCATAGGTCTGATAAAACCGCCTCGTCCAGGCACAACGACCCGTGCGTGCCGTAAATGAGGGATTTTATGTACTGCGGATTCTCCGGGTCTTTTACGTAAACCAGCGTGACGCGAGCTTTAAGTTCGGCGCAAAGATCGATCGACGGGCGCTGATCCGTGTCATTCGTGACCAAGATTAACCTATCAGCCAATTTCAGGGCCGCGGCCCTGACCAACTCTACGCCAAGCGCGACGTCGGTACGTTTCTCGACCATGTACGGCAACTCCAGCCGACATCTGGGGCAAGTCTGAGTTTTTCGCAGGTGCCTTCCGTAGTGGACCTCTACGTTTTCGAGTTTCTTCTCCAGCAGGTTCAGAAAGCCGCGTTGAGCTGCATACGCGCGCGCATCAATCTGTTGGCTATACAGTGCCGTGAAGAAATGCGTCTTGATGAGCCTGGTCCCATCTGCCAGAACCGAACTGAACGCAGCAAATTCAGTTCCGATGTTCCGCGGCCAAAAGCTGCCCGTAGCCGTCGATCCAAGTTAGTGCCGTCGATGAAAAGCAACGATGTCTCGTTGGTCTCGGTGGGCATACTTTAACTGTGCAGAGAATGACATTGTGTGTCAAACGTTGAAACGGCGGACTAATGGGGCGGCGCGCCGACCCACGCCTCGCCAGTGCCCGGCGAACTGGCGGGTTCCGACCTCTGAGTGCGTCCGCTTTCAGCCGCAGGAGAGCGGATGTGGGGAGACCGGCTCGAGATGAGCCGCCGGCTGCACGGCAGACAACGGCACTCCGGTTGACCCTGGTGCACGCGTCGCCGAACGGGACACGCCCCGGCTACGCGCTACATCCGCAGCAGCAGATACACCAAGGGCGCGAACAGAATTTTTGCGATCAGCGCCACCGGGTACACCGACGCGAACCCCACCGGCGCGGCGTCCGAGTCGGTGAGGGCTGTCGCGGCCGCCAAGCCTGGGGGATTCGTCATGCAGGCCGACAATGCCCCGGCGCCGTATAGCAGGTTCCAGCGGCAGAGCGCATAAATTATGAAAAGGGCCGTTACGACCGTCGCCAAAGTCACCAGCGCCCCGGCCATGATGAGTTGGCCGCCGGCTTCGCGCAGGATGGGCACGAAGCGCTGTCCCGCCCCGGCTCCCGCGCCGGCCAGGAAGATTACCAGTCCCAACTCGCGTGCGAAGTACTTCGCCGCGTTGGGCACATAAACCCGCACCGGTCCGATCGTCCCCAGGTGACCCAGCAGCAGGGCTACCAGGAATGCCCCGCCACCCATCCCCAGCCGCACCTCCAGCCCGCCCGGCAGCGTGATCGGAATCTGCCCAACGGCCGCCCCTAACGCGATTCCGGCCGCAAAGGGAACAAAGCTGGTTTCGGCCAGGCGCCGCTCTTCGCGTCCCAGGGCATCGGCCAGCGCGCGAATGTCGCGTCGCGTGCCGACCACGCGCAGCACGTCGCCCGGTTCCAGACGCACGTCACCGCGCGGTGTCAATTCCACGTTCTCACGGCGCAGGCGGGTGACGACGACGCCAAAGCGCTCCCAAATGCACAGTTCGCGGAACGATTTGCCGACCACGTCTTTGCGCGAGACCAGCAGCAGTTCGCTGGTGACTTTACCGCTGGGGTCCTGCATCGGTTCCACGACTACGTCGCCCAGAACAGCCTCAAGCTTGGCCAACTCCTCCGGCGTACCCACCGCCAGTACGGTGTCGCCCAGGCGGAGCGTCGTCTCCGGCTTCACGGGATAAATCTCGCCCTCGTGCTTTATACGGCACAGGACGGCATTACTCAGGTGCAAAGCCTGTAGCTCCTCGACCGTCCGCCCGGCGCAGTTGCGGTTGGTGACACGAAACGCGCATTCATCCAAAGGCGGCGTGTGGGTTTCTTCTTCGGCGCGAAAGGCGGCGGCCGCCGTCTTGGCCGGCGTCCGCAGAAGCCGCGGCAGAAGTTGCACCAGCAGCACGACGCAGACGACGCTGAAGGGGTAAGCGGCACCGTAGCCGACCGAGGTTGCGTTGACGGCTTCGATGGTCTCGGCGCTGCCCGGGTCACCGGTCATGCGGCGGACCGCCTCGAGCGCCGCCGCCAATCCCGGTGTGCAGGTCGTGGCGCCCGAATACAAGCCGGCGGCCAAATTGGCCGAGAGCCCGAACCACTTCGCCAAGCCTATGGCCGCGAGCGCTCCGACCGCCGTTGACCCCAACCCCACCGCCAGGAAAGCGGCCCCACGGCGGCGCAGCACGCTGAAAAAGCGTGGGCCGGCCTGCAGGCCGACGGCGTAAACGAACAGCACCAGTCCCAGTTCGGTCAGCTCGTGCGATACGGTGCATTTGAAGTGGCCGAAAACCAGGGCCACGAAAAAGACACCCGCCGAGCCGAGCGCGATTCCGCCGAGGCGGAACGACCCGAGCGTGACGCCCAACGCTATGATGGCGAAGAGCGTAAAAAACTGAGAGCTAAATAGTTGCGACAAGCTTACAGGCCTCGGTGATTTCTATTCTCTCTTGGTCCGCTCAATAAGCAGCACGTAGCATAGGCACGTAGCGTGCCATTCGGGGGCTGAGTGAAAGCATAGGCTGGTTAAGGAGGCGTCGCTCCTCTTCAGCCAAGCCGATCCGTCACCCTCCTGAGACGGTCGGGCGCGACGCCCCCGGGCTCCGCTCACGCGGGTCGAGGCGGCCGACCCAAATTGTCTCCGTACGGCCATAGCTGTAATTGAAACCCGTGACGGACGTCCATCCCTCACGGGCGGCTGATTCAGCCAGCCCCGCCGCGGTCAGCTCGCTTGCGCCCAGGATCGCGACGACGGGCCGCTTCAGATCGGTTAGACCGTCGGCCAGGTCGCGCCCTTTCAGCACCTGCGGCGGCTGGGCCAGGTAGAAAAAGAGCGACGGCTCTTCGTACCCGCTGACGATGACAGGCATGCCGGAATTACAGCCGTTGGCCTTTTCCGCAACGACTCGGCTCAGGCGATGCGGTTCGAGGCTGGGCAGAAGCCACGCGCCGGCCACAATCGAGAATAGCGCCATGCTCGCCACCGCCCGACGGTACGCCGCCAGCGGGCGTCTGCATGCCGCCCGGGCTACCAGCCAAAACCCCGCGACCAGAACCAGCCCCGCCGCGCCGACCGGCCAGGCCCAAGCCGCGCTGTGGTAGAACACGGCCGCGGTCAGCATGCCCAAGCCGATTACGATCGGCACAGCCGTCCAGAGGCGCAGCACGGCACGCTGCCCAGGCAGAAGCTCGCGCCCGGCGCCGGCATCCCACATCCGCCCGAGCATGATCGCCAGCGGCACATAGCAGGGCAACACGTAGTGCGGCAGCTTGGTCCCCATCAACTCCAGTATCAGCCAGGGCAGCCCGCACCAGACCAGCAGCAACGGCGCTGCGCGATCGGCGCGCCTGTTTCCCCACGTTTCGGCGACTGCGCCGGGTACCAGCGCCGTCCAGGGCAGCAGGCCAGCCAGGCTCAGCAGCAGGTAATAGCCCGGCGGGCCCACGTGCCCGCAACTGGGCTCAACCATTCTCAGGATGATCTCCGCAAACAGAAAGCGTTGCGTGAACAAATCGCCGTGCCGCTGCGCAATGTAGATGAACCAAGGAGCGGCTATCGCGACCAGCGGCGACATCATCCAGAAGCGCCCGCTGACGATCCATTTGCGCCGGCCCGGTTGCAACAGCAGCGCCAGCCCGAACGCCCACACGAACAGCAGAATCGTGGGGCCCTTGGTCATGACGCCCAGCCCGAGCGAAAGCCAGAACCCGGCCGACAGCGCCACGCCGGCCGAGCGGGTCGCGATGCGCCACAGCAGCCAGACCGCGGCCATCATCCACAGCAGCAGCAGCGGATCGGTCAGCAGCATGCGCCCGACGATGAGCGGGAGGCCGGCCGTGAGAAAGCAGGCACACGCAATCAGCGCGGTGCGGCGGTTGTACATGTCAGCCGCGAGCGCGGCGAGGAACTGGACGGCGCCTGCCAGCGCGAGCACAGAGACGAGGCGAGCGGCCCATTCCTGCAAGCCGAAGATCGTGAACGCGCCGCTCGCTGCCCAATAGAGCAGCGGCGGTTTAAACAGCCACGGTTGCCCTAAGTACTGCGGTACGAGCCAGTCTCCGCCGGCAAGCATCTCGCGGCAGACCTGGCCATAGTACCCCTCATCGCGGTCGGTCAGACTGACCCATGTGCCAGGCAGCAGCAGCACGAGACTGAGCGCGAGCAGCAGGATGCGATCCGCGATCTTCAGGCTAGCAGAGCCGGGGCGTGCCGCCACGGAGTCCTGCCGGTAAACGAAGCCCCGCCCAGAGCGAAGGCCGGTCGAACCGGCATCCGTTCTGGCCCCACTGCAGAATGCTGCCCAGTACTCTGGCATGCCGCTCCTGTCGCTCGGCGTTGGCGATAACCGCTGAAGGCCGGCGTATCTTACGACATCGATGTGTGGCGAGGAATCCGCGTACTAGCGGCGACGGCGGGTTGAGCGGAAGCGGCTGCCGAGCGTGCGTCGCAGCGGTTTGAGCCCATGGGATTCGAGAATCGCGCAGCGGCGGATTGCCTCCCTGTAGCGGGTGGGCACGGGGCCTGCCGCAGCGGCTGAATCGCCCGCCGGCTGCGGACCGGACGCCGCTTCGGGCGCCGCGCCTGCGGCGGCGGTCGCCGGGGCCCGGCGCGGCTTCATGACCCAGTGCTCGTCGAACTGCGGCAGCTCGCGATTGATCAGCTTTTCGACCTCAGTCAGCAGCTTGCCCTGATCGGGCGTGACGAAGCTTACCGCATACCCGCTCTTGCCCATGCGCGCCGTGCGGCCGACGCGGTGGACGTAGCCGGCCGGGTCTTCCGGGATGTCATAGTTGACTATGTGGGAGACTTCCATCACGTCTAAACCGCGCGACGCCAAATCCGTGGCAACCAGCACCTGAATCTGGGCGGCGCGGAAGCTCTTCATCACCCGTTCGCGGCGCGACTGCATCAGGTCGCCGTGTATCTCTTTGCAGTTGACACCGGCGTGCTTGAGACGTTCGGCCACACGCCGCGCGGCATGTTTGGTATTGGTAAAGACAATTGCCAGACGCGGCTTCTCGTGTTTCAGGAATCCAAGTAGCGTCTCAAACTTCTGGTGTGCGTCGACACTGACGAACCCCTGGTTAATGTTCTCTACAGTCAGGGTATCGCGCGAGACATCAATCTCCACTGCGTCGCGCGTGAAGGGACGCGCCAGTGTGCGAATTTCGTCATCAATCGTGGCAGACACAAAGATGGTCTGGTGTTCTGATTTAATTGTTTTGAGAATGCGGCGAATGTCATCGCGGAAGCCGATGTCCAGCATGCGATCCACTTCGTCCAGCACGATAAAACGCACATCGGAGATGTTCAGTTCGCGGCGCTGCATCAGATCCAGGATGCGGCCGGGCGTGCCTATGACGATCTCCGGGGCGCGTTTGAGCTGATTGACCTGCTGCGCGATGCGGCGTCCGCCGTAGAGCAGCGCGGTCTTCAGCGGCCGGCGCACGCCGAGCTGGCGAATGTGGCTGTCGACCTGGGCGGCCAGCTCGCGTGTCGGCACCAGCACCAGGGCCTGGGTGGGCTCGCCGGCGGTGGTGAGTTGCAGTATGGGCAAGGCGAAAGCGGCGGTCTTGCCGGTGCCCGTCTTGGCCTGCCCCAGGCAGTCGCGCCCGGCGAGGATGACCGGGATCAGCTCACGCTGGATTTCAGTCGGTTCGCCGAACTTGGCCAGGCGCACGCCTTCGAGCAGGTCGGGCTGTAAGCCCAGTTCCTGCCAGGCGTTTCCGTTTGTGTTTGCGGGCGGTGCTGGCCGCGTGCGTTTTGCCATGGGCGGGTTCTCATTTGGCGCGTCGGGTTTCGGGTGCCGATAAATGTTCATGACGCGCGTGCTTCTCATCAACGCCGACAGGGGTCATAATTTAGCGAACTTCCTGGGAATCACAAGATTCCGGGGAGGACGCGCCGGGAAATGGCCGCGGCGCGGGCCCCAGGGCGGCCAAGGTGCAACCCGGGCGGCCGCGGCGGCGTATAAAACCGGGCATCCTGAATAGATGTTATTGGGCAGGCGCGGAGTTTGAAGGGATAGTGGCAGAATAATGGCGACTTTTTCCTACCGAGCTCGAAATGCGACCGGCGAGGTCGTCCGCGGCACGCTCGTGGCCGACACGACCGCCGCGGCCGCCCGCCTGCTGGCCGAGCGGTCGCTCATGCCGGTCGAGCTCGATCAGGTCGAGGCGGCCCAAAAGTCGCTGCTTACGGGCAAGGCCCGGCGGGTCAAGCTGGCCAAGGTGGGCATGATGTACGAGCAGCTCGCCGACCTGTTGGGGGCGGGCGTGCCGTTGCTGCGGGCCCTGACGGTGCTCTCATCCCAGTCGTCTTCACCGGCGCTGACGCGCGTGCTGCGCGAAGTTTATGAGAGCGTCTCGGGCGGCGACTCGCTGGCCGACGCCATGGCCAAGCACCCGCACGCTTTCCCCGAGCTGCACGCCTCGATGGTGCGGGCCGGAGAGAAGGGCGGCTTCCTGGAAGACGTGCTGACGCGCCTGTCGGACTTCGTGGCGCGGCAGGATGCGCTGCGCAACAAGTTCATCAGCGCCATGATCTACCCGTGCGTGTTGTTCTGCGGCGCGTCGGCGGCCGTGATCTTCATCATGTCCTTCGTCGTGCCCAAGATCCGGCCGGTGCTGGCGAACCAGACGCTGCCGCTGCCGACGCGCATTGTCTTTGCGCTCAGCGATTTGCTGCAGTATCACTACCTGTCGGCCGGCGGAGTGGTGCTGGGAGTGGCGATTCTGCTGCTAGGCTATTTCCGGACTCAGGCCGGGCAGGCCACCAAGAATCACTTGCAGTTGCGTGCCCCGGGCTTTGGAAAAATATACACCATGGTGGCGCTGTGCCGCTTCTGCCGCATCTTCGGTACGCTGCTCGCCAATGGCATTCCGATTCTGCAGTCTCTGCGGATTGCCAAAGACTCCACTGGCAATGTCGTCTTGGCCGAAGCAGTTGAAAAGGCGGCCGAGAATGTGAGACATGGTGAACCACTGGCAGCGCCACTGGCGGCCAGCAAAGTCTTCCCACCGATGATTGTGGACATGATCGCGGTGGCCGAAGAAAGCAACACACTGGACAAGGTGCTGGTAGAGATTGCCAAGACGCAGGAGGAGCGTACCGCGCAGCAGATCGACTTCGCGGTGCGCATGTTGGAGCCGCTCATGCTGATGTTCATGGGCGGCATGATCGGCTTTATCGCCGTGGCCCTGCTGCTGCCCATTCTATTGATGGCGGCCTCGGGGATGAAATGAACCCGCGGTTTAAAGACCGCTCGTATTATGGAGAGTGCGATGAGCAGATTGATTCGTAAACGGACTCGGCAGGCCTTCACGCTGCTCGAGGTGCTGATCGTGGTGGCTATCATCGGAGCCCTGGCCGTGTTCGTGGTGCCCAACTTCATCAACACCGAAGCCAAGGCCAAGTCCAAGCTGGCGGACGCCGCCATCAAGAGTGGCCTGGGGGCGATCGACCGCTATCGGATCGATATGGGCTACTACCCGCGCAGCGAGGACGGCGGGCTGCGGGCGTTGATCGAGAAGCCCAGCGACGAGCAGGAAGCCAAGAAATGGGCCGGCCCCTACGTCGGCGCCGAAGGGCTCAAAGACCCCTGGGGCAATGACTACATCTACGAATATCCGGGGCGCTACAACGAGGGCGGCTACGATCTGTCCAGCCCCGGCCCGGACGGCCAGCCCGGCAACGACGACGACATAACCAACTGGAAGGTGGACTAGCCCTGCGACCTGCGGGCCGGGTGCGTTCCCAGATCCGCGGCCCGTATGTCGCGTGTGCAGTTCCAGCTCCGGGCGGGTAACAGCATGCGAAGCAGCCTCGCACGAACGCGGCGGGGGCAACCGGCACTAGCGCCGTTGACAAACGGCACTGGCGCCCGCCTCCACCTGCGCCGCGCCTTCACGCTGCTGGAGGTCCTGCTCGTGGTCAGCATCCTGGCCATGCTGGCCATGTTCACTTGGCCGAGCTTCCAGGGCACCTCCGACCGGGCCCGGCTGGACGAATCGGTGCGACGCCTGAAGACGCTGATCGCCATGTGCCGGGCCGAGGCGATGACCGAGACGCGCTGCTACCGCATTACCTTCCGCCTGGACGGCAGCATCAAGTTGCGCCGGCAGCTCGATCCGATCACCCACCCCCAGGTCTACATCCCGGTTCAAAGGGAATGGGCGAATCTGGCCTTCATGCTGGACGGCGTGTGGGTCGAATCGGTCTGCCTCTTGCCCGACGGCCCGCCGCCCGTGCAGGTGGAGGACGAACTGAAGACGTTCGACCACATGGAGCGCGACTTCGAGCCGATCGACATCGAGAACTTCGAACAGCCGATCGACATCACCTTCAATCCCGATGGAACCAGCCGCTCGCTGCGCTGGCTGATACGCGACGATACCGGGCGCGGTTTTCAACTAACGCTTGACGGCCGCGTGGGACGCCTGGCAGTGGAAGAGCTGCCGACCTTGAAGCCGGGCGAAGTCGAGCCGCCGCCGGCCATCAATCTCGACCAGGAGGCGGAGCAGGAAAGGGCCCAGTGGGAAGAGGCGGGTTGGGAGCCGTACCGGCCATGAAATGCCGCAGGGAGCAAGGAAACAAGGCTCGGAGCCAAGGGTGGCGCGGACGCGCTGCGCTGCTGCTCGAAGTCGTGCTGGCTATGGCAATCATGGTCGGCGCGCTGGGCATCTTCGGAGCGCAGCTTGTCAGCGGGCTGCGTGCCACGGAGGCCGCCGACCTCCGGACGCGCGCCGGGGCGCTGTTGGAGCGCGTGCTGGGGCTGGTCGAGTACGACCCTGAACTGCAGGATCGGCTGCTCACCGAGGAGCGTTTTGAAAACGAGTTTGGCGACGACCTGCCCGGCTGGTTCTACGAGATCGAATTCAAGCCGATCGAAGAGGTCGCGGGCCTGGGTCAAATCCGCATCTCGGTGCTGTATCAGTCGGAAGATGATGCGCGCACCGGCGCCGGCGGACGTCTGCTGAGCCAGGCCGTGTTGCTCAAAGCTGCTCGGCCGAAGATCAACTTGGTGGAGGATTTCGGCCTGCCGGCGGACAAGCTTGACGAAATCACCGCGCTGCTGCCGGAGGGGCTTGACCCGACCGACTTTGATCCGCAGAGACTGATTGCGCTGGTCAACGCAGACCCGCAGTTGATCATTAGCCTGCTGCCGGCGCTGGTGCCGCTCCTGCAGCAGTATTTCGGGCAAGGCGGCAGCTTGCCGGGCGAGTTTCAGCTTCCCAGCGGCTTTGGCCCGCAAGAGCAGGCCGAGTTGGAGGAGGCGGTCGGCGGGCTCTTGGGCGGCCGGGCCGGCAGAGGCGGCGCAGGGGTAAGCGCTCCGGCGGGCGGTCCGCCGCCTGGCGGCGGCACAGTGACGCCACGGGCAGGCGGGCGTGGCCGCAGCGGACAGCAAGGTGCGGGGGTTCAGTCGGGCGGAACCCGCTCTGGTGGCGGGCGCTCGGGACGTGCAGGGCAACCGGCCATACGACAAGGGAGCGGCCCGGGCGGGCAATACACGATTGAAGATTTGATGCGCCTGCGTGAAGAACTGCAGAGCCAGGGAGGTGGGTAGTGAGGCGGCGCGCTGCCCGAATCCGCTTTAGAGCGATGACGCTGCTCGAGGTGGTGATCGCGGTCTCGCTGATCGCGGTGCTGATGGGCGCGCTGTTTACCTTCTATTGGCAGAGCTTGGAAGTTCGCAACCAGGTGGCACGGATCGCCGATCGCACCGAAATCGCCCGCCAGGTGCTCGGGCGGCTGGCGGCCGAGTTGCGCGGCTGCGTGGGCAAGGAGAGCTTCGGCTTCCCGCTCGAGCAGCGTCTGGTGGGCGATCGCCGTAGTATTACCTTCCTGACCACCACGCTACCCGAGGAGCATCAATACCAGTTTTACAGCGAGTTCGACCAACTGCCGCCCGGCCAGCACGATCTGCGCGAGCTGAAGTACGAACTCTGGATCGATCCGAACAAAAAGACCGAGGACAACGAGCCGGTGGTGGGCGGCATCGTCCGCACCGAAAAGAGGACGCTCAACCAGAGCCTGATTGACGAAACCGATCCGCTACAGATCCGGCACGATCTGTGGTCGCACGAGTTGGGCTACCTCGAATTCCGCTATTTCGACGGCGCGGCCTGGCGCTGGACGTGGGAGCTGACGCAAGGCAACCCGCTGCCGCACCTGATCCAAATCACGGTCGGGTTCGACTCCATTACGCAGGCCGAGTTGGACGGCAAGGACCAGGACACTTACCCGATCGAGCTGTTCCCGCTCGGCGACGATCTGCCGCATCCGGACCGCTACGCCATGATCGTGCGCATACCGGCCGCCGATCAGTTCTTCTCCAACACGCTGCAGCGCGTCGGGCAGGACATGGGCGAGCAGTTCGGCGTCGAGGAGGCGTACTGATGGCGCAGCGCGGCGGGTTCATTCTGCCGATCGTGCTGCTAGTGATCAGCCTGCTGGCGGTGACGATGGCCAGCTTCGTGTTCTTCGTGCGTGCCGAAGTCCACGGCACGACCGCGCACGCCGATTCGCAACAGGCCCTGCTGGCGGCCGAGTCCGGGCTGAACGAGGTGATTGCGACCTTGCGGCTCGAGCCGCACAACGCCACGGCCTGGTTCGATTCGCCCGAGCGCTTTCGGCACAAGCTGATCTGGTGCGAACTCTACGAACGCGACCGCGACCCCGTGGCCAAGACGGGCATGCGCGAACTGTCCCGCGAAGGGGGCGGTGCTCCGACGCCGGCCTGGCGCTTTTCCGTGGTGGCCGACCGCGACCGCGATCCCAGTGGTCTCGACAACAAGAGCATACGCTTCGGCATTACGCCCGAATCCGGCAAGCTGAACCTGAACACGGCCAGCGAGGCGCAGGTTGCGGCGCTGCTGACCGATGTGCTGTCGCGCTTGCCGCAGGTCGATAACGTAACCGAGCTGATCAACGCGCTGCTGGACTGGCGCGACGCGGACAATGATACGCGCGAGGGCGGGGCCGAGTCCGACTATTACAACACGCTCGAGCCGCCGTACAACGCCAAGAACGGACCGTTCGATTCCATCGAAGAGCTGTTGCTGGTCAAGGGCTTCAACGCGGCCATCCTGTACGGCGAGGACGTCAACCGCAACGGCATTCTTGATGAGAACGAGAATGACGGGGATGAGTCGTTTCCGCCTTACGACAACCACGACGGGACGCTCGATCGCGGCCTCGCCCATTTCCTGACGATCTGCTCGCGCGAGCCGGACACGGCCCTGGACAACAAGCCGCGAATCAACCTGGCCCTGGATACCGCCACCATCACGGCCCAGATCGAAGAATACTTCACGCCCGAGGAACTGGAAATCTGCCAGGGCGCCGTCGATTTCATCCTGCAGCTCAAGGGACAGAACTTCGACTTCAGCCAATTGAACCATGTCGCGGAACTGTATCGCGAGGGGCTGCAGCCGGACGAAGAGCAGACGGACGTTGATGCGGCACTGGCCGCCAGCCCGATCACCCTGGAGCAACTGCCCTACATTGTGGACCGCTTCAGCGTGCCGCGATCAGCAGAGCGGTCACCGCAGGAGAACGAGGAACAACAAGGACGGCCCTCGGAAGAGTCGCAGGACGAAGAGGGCTCGGGCGAAGAAGCGGGTCAGGGCGACCAGGAACGAGACAACGAAACGCCCGCCCAGTCGCACGATTCCGGCCCGCGCCAGCCCCGGCCGCGCAACCAAGGCCAGCAGCCGTCCGCGAATCCAGACTCTCAAGGTGGGAGCCCCGCGCGCGAGCACGAGCAGGATTCGGATTCAACTGGAAACGCCAATCAGAAAGAGCGAGGAAGGCGTCAGTCCATCAGACCAGGGCAGGAGGAAGACGAGGAACAAAGCGGTGGCGACGAGCTCGAGGCGCTCCTGGGGCAGCTTCAGGGCGGGGGCCTGACGCAAGGCCAGGGCCAAACCCAGGGCCAACAGCAGGAGCAGGGAATCCCGGGGCTGATCAATGTCAACACCGCTTCGGCCCGCGTGCTGTCTTTGATTCCCGGCATAACGCCCGAAGCCGTCGAAGCCATCATCGCCGCTCGCCCCGCGCTTACGCCGACGGCCGCGCGTACGCCGGCCTGGCTGCTGTCGGCCGGGGTCGACACCGCTACCTTCCACGCGATTGCGCCCTACATCACCACCAAGTCCTACCAGTACCGCGTGGAAGTGCTCGGGTATGCGGATCACAACCAGGTGGTCAAGCGTTGCGAATGGATTATTGAAATGGTCGGCCCCGTGGCGCAGGTGCGCTACTTCCGCGATCTGACCGCCCTGGGCCTGGCCTGGCCCATAGATGATGAATACATAGCCGGGGACGCGGCCCAAAATGAGGCACGTGGCGGCTAATGTGCCAAGGAGACGTTTGGTGATAAGGCTCTCGCGCAAGATGCTGTGTCTGGACTGGGACCACCGCTCATTGCGCCTGGTCGTGGCCAAGATCGCCGGCGGCCGGGCCGAGTTGGAAGACGCCCATTCCCACCGCATCCCGAATACGGTCGATCCGGACAACCCGGACGCGCTCGGGCAGTTCATCCAACAAATGATGCGCCGCCATCGCTGGAGTCATAAGCGCGTGGTCGTGCACATTCCCCGCGACCGCGCCGTCATCAACCGCCTCCTGTTGCCGCCCACCCCCGACCATGAATTGGCTGCCGCCGTGCGCTTCCAAGCCATGAAGGAGCTGCCCTTCCCGCTTGAAGATGCGGTAATTGACTACGTCATCAAGCGCCGCGACGAAAACGGTCTGGCGGTGGAAGTGCTTCTGGCCGCCGTGACCCAGGATGTGCTGGGCGGCGTGCAGGCCACCTGCGAGGCGGCCGGGCTGGAGCCGTTGCGCATCGGCTTGCGGCCGTATGCGAACCTGATCAGCGTCAAGCACCTGGCCGGACTGGGGCAGAAGCGCGTGCTGTTCGTCGATGTTGGGCCGCGGATGACCGAGATCGACGTGATGGACAGCGGCACGCTGGCGTTCGCGCGCGCGGCCAACGTCACCACGCCCATGGCCGGCGACTCGGCCACCGAGGACTCGCGCATCACGACCTTCGCCGACGTGGCCGACATGACCGCCTCGGATGAAGCGGTCGAGACGGCCGTCAACGAGCTGGCGGTCGAAGTCACGCGCACGCTGCAGGCCTATCGGGCCAGCGAGCCCGAGGCGGTGGTTCACGAAATTCTTGTCGCCGGCGGCACGGGGGTGGAGCCGCACCTGCTGACCGCGCTGGGCAAGCGCATCGGGGTGCGGGCCACGCTGTTCGACCCGACCGAAGCGCTGCGCGTCTCGGCCGACGAAGCCGCCAAGCTGCGTTCGTTCTCGGCGGCTTTGGGACTGGCGTGGGGCCTGAGCGAGGCGGGCGCGTTTGAGCTGGATTTCCTGAACCCCAAGAAGCCGGTCCCGCCGCGGGCGGCCCTGAAGCGCCGCCTGCGCATCGGGGGCATAGCGGTGGCAGCGGTTGTAGTCGCGGCATTGAGCATCGACCTGACGCTTTATTTCCGCGCTCATAATGACTATAAGCGTCAGCGAGCGGCGGCGGACAAGTTGCGCAAGGAGTTGGCGACCTACATCGAAATCAAGCATAAGGTGGAGGAGGTGAACGAGTGGTGCGTGGGCGCCATTTGGCCCGAGCACCTGCTCCAGTTCACCGAGAACGCGGTCAGCCCTGGTAAAGAGATGCTGGTCCAGCAACTCGAGCTTAACTCCTCCAAAGCGCTGGCCAGTATGAACAAAATACAGGCCACACGCTGGGAGGTGGCGACCGAATTTGCCAACAAACTGGATGAGGTGACCGGAGCTGAGGGCCAGCGGCTCTACAAGGCGACCCAGGACACCTGGCGTACGCAGAACCTGCGCGACAGCAAGTTCAAAGGCACGACCAATATCAATCTCGAGCTGCTGGAACTCAAGAAGCAGCGCGAAATGCAGGAGAAACGGGCCAAGGAACGGCGGAAGGAACTGCCTTAGCGCCGGCGAACTGGCGGAGAACGCATGAACCCACGCGAGAAAAAGCTGGCGATTGCGATGGGCGTCCTGCTGGCGGCGGCCGGCCTCTGGGCCGTCGTGAAGTACGGCGTCGTCAAGCGCTGGCAGACGCTACAGGCCAACATCGCCAAAACCCAATCCGATGCCGAGCGGTACCGCAAGAATCTGGAAGTGGCCCGCGCCGCCGAGGCCGACTGGTCCGCCTTGCGGCCGTTGTCGCACAATGTCGACCGGGCGCAGAACAAGTTCCTGCAGAATCTGCACCAATTGCTCGACAAGAACGGGCTGGCGGAAGACTGCACGGTTACGCCGCAGGCGCCGCGCGAGCTGGCGAAGACCAAGGGAATGACCGAGGTGCGGGCGACGATCGCCGCGCGCGGCACTCTGCAACAGATCGTCAATTTCCTGTGCGACTTCCACGAGCGCGACTACCTGGCGCGCCTCGATCGCATCAAGATCGCCGCCGAACAGAAGCCCGCCAGCGCCACGCGCAGCCCCGCTCCCAGCACTCCCGCCAAATCCTCGCGCCGTCGCGGTTCGCGCAGCACCGCCGCCGCCACCCGCGAAGGACCCGGCTATGGCGCCGAGCGCCCCACGTTGAATGTGACTATCGAGGCCTCGGCCCTCGTGCTCGGTGAACTTAAGATCGGTAATACCGTTGTGGCGCAGCCCACGGCCGAGGCCGGCGAGGACGCCGAGCCGGTCGAGCGCTTGCCGCGAGCGCGGGATGAGTACGCGCGAATCTGGGAATCCAACATTTTCAAGTTATGGCAGGAGCCGCCCCCGCCGCCGCCGCGCGAAGTCGCCACGGCCGAGGCGCCCGCGCCCCAGTCTGAACCCGAACCGCAATACGAGCCGCCCCCTCCGTCCCGCCCGAACAAGCGTATTGGCGCGACGATCTCGATGTCCGGAAAATTGGCGGTTCTAATCCTGGACTGCGACGACCCGGGCAGGCCCTCTGAGAAAGTTGAGATCAATCAGCCCGTGGATGACGGCACACTGGTGCTCGTGATACCCGGCGGCAACGGTGGCATGGTAGTCCAGGTGCCCGAGCGGCGCGGAGTCAAGTACTACTTCTACCCGTTTGGCCACGACGAGACGGGCAGGCAGTACACTTTCGCCGATCGCCGCGAAATCGATCCGCGCCAGGATGCCCAAATTCAGGCCGAGCTGAACAAGGTCCTGCGTGGCTGATACGAACGAAGGGCATGAAACGCGCGCCGGCTGCGCCCGGCCGCGGGCCGGCTCGCTTGCGACGCAGGCCGGGCCGGCGGGTATAACAGATGACGCAAACGGCGGGCGCGGCCGCTGTTGCGCGAAAATTGGTGTACAAGGATCCGCCTTGGGTCCCATAAGTATCCAGAGAGAGGTTAAAGCATGACGCGGCAGAACTTTCGGCGCGGTCTCATCCGCCTCGTTCTGAGCGCCTTGGTCACTGTGCTGGCGGTGGATTTGGTCCTCGCCCAAGCCGGCCCCAGCAAGCCGGCGCGCAGCGGAAGACGCGGCTCCGCCAAACCACCGGCCAGTCAACCGCTGGACCCGGAAGCCCAGGAAAAACTGCGCAAGCTCATGGAGATGAGTCCGCAGCACGCCGTTCCGCCGCCGCCCGGCGAGGCGCCAGATCAAATGGCGCCCGAAGCCCAGGCCGCGCCGTCGAAAAAGCGGCCGGAGCGAAAGCCTGCCGCTTCGCCGGGTCTGGACGAACTGAATCGCCGCGCACGGGCCTCTACGCAGAAGGCCAGCGCCCCCGCCACCCCCGTGAGCGAAACGCCGGCCGATGACGAGGAAGACGACTTCTTCGGACCGCCGTATCCGCCCGCCACTCCGACCATCGACAAGCCGCGCGGCGCGCTCAAGACGGAGAAGGAGAAGGAGAGGGTTGCCGATGCTCCCGCCGCTCGCACGAGCACCGCGACGGACGACATGGAGTGGTTCAATTTTGAGCAGGTGCCGTGGGAGGACGTTATCCGCATCTTCGCGGAGCGCCTTGGCAAGCCGTTACTCGGCTTTAACGACTTGGTCATCGGCGGCGAGCTGACGTACACCACCGACCGCAAGTTCACGAAAGAGGAAGCGATCGACGAATTGAACCTGCTGATGCACTTGCAGGGCTATCGGTTCGTGGAGACCGAGCATCACATTGAGGTCGTGCCGCTCAGTGAGATGGGGCAGAAAGTGCCCGTCAGCAAGACCTACCCCTCGCGCAGCGCGTTCGAGGAAGCGGATCCGCCGCGCATGGATTACGTGATCGTCTATTTGCAGATCAAGGACGTGCCCGCCCGCAAGGTGCAGTACGCGTTCGAGACGATGTTCTCGGATGATTTCAACATCTTCACGCTGGAGGACAGCAACCAGCTCAAGCTCACCGGCGCTGCCCAGGACGTCCACAAGTTCCTGGATCTGATGGACCGCATCGACATCGACGAGAATGACCCGCGCCAGATGCGGATTTTCCAGATCCAAACCAACGCCCGTGACATCGAACGCATGGTGCGCGAGATCCTGGACCTCGCCGGCGGCGGGACGGCCCCCAAGGGCATGGCAGCGCTCGAGCAGATGCGCCGCGGCGCCCGAGGACGCGTCGCCACCCCTGTGCCCGCGCCCACGCCTTCGCCGAGCAGCGTGGATACCGAAGTCCGCATGAGCGCCGACGATCGCACCAACACGCTGATCGTGCGCGCCACCCCGGACAAGCTGGAACGCATCGCCGGCCTGATCGAACAGATCGACAAACGCCCCGAACTGGAGTTCTACACCCAGGTCACCGAGATCAAATACGCCAACGCCACCGAAGTCGCCGAGTTGCTCAACAAAATCCTCTCACTCGAGCAACACCAGCCTCAGCAACCCGACTGGCAGCGGCTGCGACAGTTGCAAATGCAGCAGCAGCAAGCGCGTGGCCGGCGCGGCCGCGCCCCTACGCAGCGGGCGGCGCCGGTTGTCGCCACGGGCGCGGTCAGTCCCGAAGACCTGCTCGGCGAAGGGCTCTTCGAGCGCGTCAAGAAGACCATCCGCATCGCGGCCGACGAGCGCAGCAACTCACTCATCGTCTATGCCAACAAGGACGGTCATGAGCGCGTGCTTAACTTGCTGAAGGAGATTGATCGCGCCCTGCCCACCAATCTCCAGACCATCCAGGTCGAACACGCCCAGGCCGCGCAGATCTATCCCACGGTCAATCAGATCGTGCAGAACCTGCCGGCGGCGGGCGCCGGCCGAAAGACGCCCAGCATCGTGCTGGATGAAGCCAAGAACCAGTTCTACGTGCTGGCCGAGCGCGACCAACTGCAACAGATTCAGGAAGTGGTCCAAAAGCTGGACGTGCCCGGACCCGAGAGCGTCCGGCACATGGTCAGTCTGACGAATATCGCCCCCAGCCGTGTGGCACAGCTTATTGAGCCCATTCTGACCAGCGGCTCAGCCGGCTCCAGTAAGTCGAGCGCTCCGAGCATACCGCCAGCGCTGCGCCGGCTGCGCGGCATGCGCCGGATGCAGGCCGGCCCCACTCCCGCTCCGACCCCCCAGGCCACGCAGGCAGACAACGTCGAAATCCTTGCACTCGACGAGGCCATGTTGCTGATCGTGGTATGCCCCGAGGAACTGTGGGCCAAAGTTGAGGACACGATCTACCTCTGGGACGAGGGCGCCGTGGCCAACACGCCGCGCTTGGAAACCATCCCAGTAAACGAAGGCGACCCGCAGAGCATCGCCGCCACGCTCAACAACCTCTATCGCGGCAACTACACGCACCCGGTGCTCGGGCAATCGCAGGTCATCATGCAGCCCGAGGGCCGCGACATCCTGGTCTATGCGATCCAGCCCGCAATTGACGAAATAACGACGCTGATCGCAGCGCTCGATCACGAAGATTCCACCAAGTACGAGATCTTCCCCTTGGCCAACGCGGACGCCGCAACTGTCGCACAGCAGGCCCAGGCTTTGTTCGGCGGCGGCGGCGCCACTGTCGTAACCGGGCCGCGAAGCAGATTCGCCCCCGCGCCCGCGACCGGCGGCGGCACCAGCGGCCTGCTGATCCAGGCTGAGCCGACGACGAACTCGCTCATCATGCAGGGCGAACCGGTGACCCTGGCCAAAGTCAAGCAATTTGCCCTCGAGGCGGACCAGCGGGCTGCGGACCTCTCGCCCATCCAGAAGATCTTCGCCATGCAGCGCGCCCGGGCGGCCGAAGTCGCCCAGGCCGTGCAGAACGCCTACGGCGGACAGCGGCAGCGGTTGGGCGGCACGATGTCCCCTACTCAAGTGCGTGCATTCGCCACCGGGGCCCAGGTCGTTGTCGAAGCTCCCAAGGAAAAAATGGAGGACATCGCCGGCTTCATCGCGCAGCTCGACAGCGTTAAGCCCAACGAAATCCAGATCAAGGCCCACAAGCTGCCGGGCGTCGACGTGAATCAGATGGCCCAGAACCTCTCCGCCACCGCGCGGACTATCCAGCGCCCCGATGGCCTGACGGCGGTGTTCATCCCCGACGCCGCCAGCGAGACCCTGGTCGTCAGCGCGCCCGGCGACATGATGACCCAGGTTGATGGGTGGGTCGCCACCTTCGGAACGACCGCCGACATCATGCCGGTCACAATTGAAGTCCAGAACGCGGATCCCAACCAGGTCGCCCAGGCCATTCGGGACATGTACGGCCGCGGCGGGAGAAATCCGCAGCAGGATGTCCAGGTGAACGTGACCAACGGCATGCTGGTGGTCAAGACCGGCCCGGATCGGCTGAAACAGGTCAGAGAACTGGTCGCCGCTCTGGACGCCGAAAACAACCAAAATCTTCAGATCAAGACCTACCAACTGAAGATCATGAACGCCATGCAGGTGGCCGCGCAGGTGCAGATGTTCCTGCGCAGCATGTCACCGGGGCAGCGCTCCGGCATGCAGCCCGGCGCGTTCGCGGAACCGGCTACCAACACCCTGGTCGTGATTGCCCCGGAAAAGCAATTGCCCATGATCGAGGCCTTGATCGCCAAGGTCGAATCCAGCACCGGTCTGGCTTCTGACGTCAAGGCGTACGACCTGAAGCATGCCCGCGCTGAAGCCGTGGCCCAGAATCTGGACCAAATGCTCAAGGCCAAGGTGGCCGAGCGCGACGCCGGCCGCCAGGGCGCCGTCCGTACCGCCGTCTTTTCAGACATCAATACCAACCGCCTCTTTGTCCTGGCCCCGCAGGAATACCAGGACCTGGCGGCCCGCCTGGTCGAGATCGTCGACACCGAGGCGGCGACCACTGACGTCGTCCACATCATTACCCTGGAGCAGGGCGATGCGCAGCAGATCGCGCAGACGCTGAGCCAGCTTATCGCAGGCAACCGGCAAGGCAGTGGCACCGCAGCCGGCAAGAGCGGCACCGCCACCGTGCGCATTACGGCAGATCCCGGCAGCAACTCGATCCTGCTGGCCGGCATGCCAAGGGACCTGGCCGAGGTGGAGGAGTGGATTCGGGAACTGGAGCTCAACAGCTCCACGATACCCGAGTTCCAAATCATTGCCCTCAAGCACTCCAGCGCCGCCGCTGTGGCCAAGACAGTTAGCGACATCTTTGCTTCCGGACGCGGCCGGGGCTCTGCCATCGACGCCGTCACCATCACTCCCGATGAATACCACAACCGCCTGCTGGTCACGACTAATAAACGCAAGATGCGCCAGGTCGAAGCCACCATCGCCATGCTCGACGCCGAACCGGAAGGCGCCCAGGACGCGCTCACCGACCCCAGCGGCCGCAAGCTGTACTTCGTGGATATTGGACGCGGCGACGCCTGGGACATCGCCTACGATGTGCGGGACATGTTCCCCGGCGAGCCCCAAGGCGGTCCTTCCATCAAGTCGGATTGGTTTGGCGAGTACATAACGGTCAGATGTCGCCCGCACGAAATCGAGCAGATCGTGGCCGTCATTCGACAGTTCGAGGCTCACGCCAAGCCGGAGAAGAAGGTCGTGATCTTGCCCATCAGGGGGCCGGTCAAGGACCTGATGGGGTATCTGGAGGCGCGGCATGCCGGTGAGCTGATGGTCGAATACGCGAAGCAGGACGTGGCGCCGACCATGGTCGAAACCCTCTGGGAGGAAGGCGAGGAGCCGCCGGCCATTCGCCAGAAGCGCGACCGCCAGCGTCTTAACAAAGAAACGGGCAATGACGCAGGCGCCACGCGCGATTTCAAACGGACCGACGTGCGCCCCTTCCAGCTTGGCATGCCCGTAACGGTGGCGCTGCTGTCGGACATCGACTTGGCGCTCTTAAGCGGTGAGCCGGCGCCGGTTTCGGCTGAATCGAAATCCGCCAAGACACCCGCCGCCTCTGCTGGTTCTAGCAAGCGGGCGCTGCCGCCGGGCGTACGTTGCGCGGGTGAACCTGAGGCCGCCGATGATCAGTCCGGCCCGCGGAAGGAAAAACCGCGCGTGGTCGTCCAGCCGGACGGTCGCAGCGTCATCATCTACGGTGACAAGAGCCAGGTCGAAGAACTCGAAGACACTATTACACTGCTTGAGGAAGACCTGAACGTCGGCGAAGTTGTCCGCATATTCGAGTTCAAGTACGGCGACGTCAGCGCCGCGGCCGAAGTAATCCAGATCATGTTCAACGAGCGGCCGCAGCTCCGCCTTCCACAGCAGCAGCCGCCGCAACAGCGCGGGCAACGGGGGGACAAGGATGACGATCAGCAGAGCATGATCGAGCGCTTGATGGGCGGCAATCAGCGCGGCCAGAGGGGCGGCCGGACCAGTGCCGATGGACAACGGGTGCGGATCGCGACCGACCCGGGCCACAATTACCTCATTATCAAGTGCAATCAGGCCGACCTGCCCGAGATCAAGCAGTTGCTGCGCGAACTGGACATTCCGCCGGGCGAGGTGGACCTGCGCATTTTCCAGCTCAGAAATCTGGTGGCCAGCGAGACCGCCGAGGACATCAAGGCGGTTTTGGGCATCGCCAAAGCGCAGCAGAAGCGTGGCGGGGCGGCTGCGCCGGCGCGGCGCGGGGCCGCCAATCCGCAAGCCCAGTTGATCGAGATGCTTCAGCAGCAGGCGTTCTCAGTTCCCGGCGTTGAGGGCGGGGCGAAAGTCGAGCAGGTGGAGGTCGTGCCGAATGACGTGACCAACTCGCTGCTGGTTTCAGCGCCGCCGGAAGTGATGAAGGTCATCGAGAAGGTCATCGGCGATCTGGAGAACCTCGAGGGACGCGAGATCGTCGGGATTTACGAATATCAGCTCGAGCACGCCAAGATGGAGGACATCCTGCCGCTATTGCAGGACATCTTCGCCGCGGCCGGCGCCGGCGGGGGCGGACCCTCGCAGCCGCGCGCTGGCGGCGGAATGGCTGCGGCAGTCCGCGGGCGGAGCGGCGGTTCCCCGGGTGCGCTGGGTCCGGTTACCGTCTCCGGCGACCCGCGCGTCAACAAGGTGATCTTCACCTGTGAGAAGAAAGACGAGGAACTGGTCCGCGCCCAGATTCAGAAGCTGGATATCGAGGGCGCGCTGGCAGATGCCGAACTGTACGTCTGCAAGTATGGCGACGCGCTGGCCATCGCCGACACGGTCCAGGCCATTTTCGGCTCTGGCGCGGGCCGCGGCGGGCAACGCCCCGGCCGCGGCGGCGGCGCTCAAAGCACCGGCTCAGATATCCGCATCGCGGCGGACGCGGCCACCAACACCATCGTGGTTTTCGCCACGCCCGACAAACGCGACGCCATCTTCGCCCAGATTCAAGCTCTGGATGAAGGTTCCATGCGTCAGTTCCGCGAAATCGCCGTGGTTCACGCCGACCCGGTCAAGCTGGCCGATACGCTGCTTGAGATGTTCGGCGGCGCGGGCGGCGCCGGCAGCGCGCCGGGCGCGCGCCAGGTCGGACGTCAGGCCCGGCCGCGACAGTCCGGCGGCAGCGCAACGGGCGCCATCACGATCATGGGCGACAAGGCGTCGAAGAAGCTATTGGTCCGCGCACCCCAAGCCGTCTTCCTGCAGATTGAGGAAATGGCGGCCAAACTCGACGTGCCGAACCAGGACATGCAACTGCGGCGCTATGCACTGCAATACGCCAACGCCGAGTTCGTCGTCGAGCAGGTCGAAAGCGCCCTGGCCAAGTACCTGCAGATGGCCGGCATGGGCGCGGGACGCGGGGCGGCCGGCGGCGACCTGCCGATCGACCCGTTCACGGCGGTCCCCGATCCGCGTACCAACAGCATCATGGTGGTCGGCTCGCCGCAGACGTTCACCTTCGTGGAAACCGTGCTGAGGACCATCGACGTCGAGACGCCGGCTGACCAGATGCGCGATTTCCGCGTGTTTGTGCTGGACAAGGCCAACGCTGAGGTCGTCGCCACCGCCATCAACGATTTCGCCGCCGGCGGTGCATCGGGTACTAGCGGTGGCGCGCGCCCGTCCGGCAGGCGTCGCCCAGGCGGCATACCGGGCGGCGCGAGCGGGGCGGCGCGTCACATTGACGTATATGCCTTAGCCGAGCCAACTACAAACACAGTCATGGTCTCCGGGCGGTCAGACGACATCGACCTGGTGCAGGCGCAGATCATCGATCCGCTGGAAGAGGCCATAACATCGCACCGCGAAATCGCCACCATACCCGTAACGAAAGTCAAACCCACTGAAATCCTCGCCTACATCTGGGATTTCATGGACCAGGAAGTAACGACCGGTGGCGCCCGCGCCGGGGATCGGGGCGGCTCTGTCGGTGCGCCCCCCAAGATCATACCCAACGACAACAGCAATCCGCCCACCTTGGTGGTGCATGGGTCGCGGGCCCAGATCCGCGAGATCACCGAACTCGTCGAACGCTTCGACAATCCGGACATCATGGTGGCCGGCGTCAAACTCATTCCCGTGCCCATCGGGCAGAACCCAGTTGAACTGGCAGAGCAGGTCGAGCGTTTGTTCAACGACGGCGAGCAGTTGATCGCCGAAAAGACCGGGCGCCCCCCGCGCGCCGTGAGAATCGCGGCCAACGAGCAGGCCAAGCTGCTGATGCTCTACGGCGACTCCTCCGCCTACGGCACGGTCGAAACCGTGGTCAATCAAATCACGAAGGTCGCGCCGCAGAACGTGGTCTACCGCGTGCTCGAGTTCAAGAACATCTCCGCTGAAGATGCCCAGGCCGTAATCGACGAACTCCAGGGCCGTGGCTCCGGACGCTCCTCGAGCGGGTCGACGCGCCGCGCCGGTTACAGCGGCTCGGGCCGGTCCGGCGGCGGGTCATCCTTTACCCGGCCGAGCCGACCGCGCGGCGGCAGCCGCGGACGGGGCGGCGGAGCGCGCGGCGGCGGCCAAAGGCCGGATGATAATGTAGTACCGCCGGCCGGGTTCCCGTTCATAAGCGTCATGATGGTCGAGCAGGGCGCCGCAGTCGCACTGGTCGGCGAATGGGCTGAATCGCAACTTCAGCAGCCGCAGAACTCGGCGGACGAGCCGCAAGACAAAGCCGCCGATCAGCCAACCACGCAGCCGCGCCGCAAACGCGCGAAGTCGCCCAGTGCCGTGACCAAGCCGGCCGGTTCCAGCTCCCAGTCTGCAACGGAGAAGGCCGGCGCCCAGTCGCGCCGCGCGCGTTCATCCAGAGCGCAACCGGCAACCAACCTAGCGCCCCCGCCTGAGCCGGCGGCAGCGGCTGACGACCAGCCGAAGAGGACCGCGCCTCGCAGGCGCGCTACGACGGCAGCCCCTGAAATGCCGGCCACCGTGGCGGGTGTGCCGGCCTCGCTGCTGGAGCAGGAGCAGACGCCGGTCCAGGCGCAGCCTGGCACCGAATTGACCGGTATCACCGGTGAGCTACGCGGCGAAGTGGTCGCCCAGCCGCTGGACAGCAAGCGCATCATCGTCAGCGGTGACGCCGGCGACCTGGACTTCCTCGAGCAAGTGCTGGCCATGATGGACGTCAGCACGCCCGCGGCGATCATCAACGTCTTTCAGCTCCAGTACGCCAAAGCCTCTGCCCTGGCGCCCATCATTGAGAAGGCTGTCACGGCCCGCATTGAAACATCCACGGCGCGCCCGGGCCCGGGAGATAAGTTCAGCATTAATGCCGAGGCCCGCAGCAATTCGCTGATCGTCTCCGCCTCGGAGACGATCATGGAGCAGATCGCGGCCCTGATCGAGCAGTTGGATGTCGAGCAGGAAGGCGGTGGCCCCAAGTCGCGCAACGTCGTGCTGCAACACGCCCGCGCTTCCGAGGCCGTTGCCAGCCTGAAGCCCATTCTCGAAAAGCTCAACAATATCCGCGAGGTTCCCAAGGAGTCGCAGCCCTCGATCGAGGCGATCGATCGCAGCAACAGCGTCCTCGTCATCGGCACGCCCAAGGACCTCGACGAAATCGAGGAACTTATCCACAGCCTCGATATCGAAATCCCGCCCGGCGAAAGCTTCGTCGCCGCCGAGGGCTTCATGATTCAGCTCAAGAACGGCCGGGCCGAAGACGTGGCCAAGGTCATCAACGACATGATCAAGGCCGAACAGGATGCGGCCACTCAGGGCGCGGGCGGCGGCGGTTCCAAGTCCGCCGGCAAGCCCTATGTCCGTACGGTGGTGCTGCACATCGAGGACCGCCAGATCGAGCTGAACATGGAACGCCCCATTCGCCTGGTGGCGGAGAAGGGCACCAACTCGTTGATCATCTTCTCGTCGCCCAAGAACAACGACGCCCTCAAGGAACTCGTCGCCGCCTTCGACACTCTGCCCGTCGGCGCTGACACCGAGGTGCGCGCCATCGCCCTCAAGTACGCCGCGGCCAAGCAGGTCAGCGAGGTTCTCGAAAAGGTCTTCAAGGAAGGCAAGAAGGCCCTGGCCCGCCCGACCGAAGGCGACGCCAGCCCGGCCAAGGGCGAAATGCCGCCCGTGCCGCCCACCAAGACCGGCGAAGGCCTGCCTTACAACCTCATCGTGCAGTCCGACGAGCGCAGTAACACCGTGATCGTCGTCGGCCGCAAGGACGCCGTGTTGCTGGCGGCCGGGCTCATCGCCGAGCTCGATCGCCCGTCGGCCGAATTCGTCGGCCAGCCGTTCGTCATTCAGCTCAAGCGCTACCCCGCTTCCCAGCTCGAAGAGAAGCTCAGCCAAATGCTGGACGACCGGGCCAAGGCCGTGGGCGGCGACCAGAACGAGGCCCGCGACAGCGCCATCCTCATGGCCGATGACCGCTCAAACTCCCTGGTCGTGCTCGCCTCACGCGAAATGTTCGACATGATCGAAGACATGGCCACCCAGCTCGACGCGCTCGACGGCTACAGCGTGGTCGACATGCGCTATCGTCGGCTGGAATACGCCGACGCGGAAAAGCTGGCCAACATGCTGCAGGAACTCTTCAAGCGCAAGGCCGATGCCCAGGGTAAACAGGCCAAAGACTTCGATGCCTCCCTCGAAGCCTTGGCCGACGTGCGCAGCAACGGCCTGCTCTTGGTCGGCACGCGTGACTTCCTGGCCGAAGCCGAAACCCTGATCGACAACCTGGACCAGAAGTACGACCCGACCGTGGTGTTCCACATTCGGCCGGTAAAGCTGAACAGCGCCGTCAACATCGCCGGTCTGCTGAAGGACATGGTCGACAAGGCCCTCAAAGAGCAGGATTCCAAGCTCAAGGGCACGCCCATCTACGTCGCCGCCGACCCCATCTCTGACAGCCTGCTCCTGGCCGCTTCGCAAGAGGACATGGACCGGCTGGAAGGCTGGGTGAACTGGCTCGATCGTCCCAGCGAACTGGGGCGCATGATCCGCATTATCCCGATGCGGCACGGTTCGGCGGACAAAGTCTCGAAGACCGTGGGCGACTTGTACAAGAACCTGTCCGGCAGTTCGAGCGGCGGCGGCAAGATCGACGTGAGCGTCACGTTCGATGCGACCACCAACTCGGTCGTGGCCTTCGCGCCGCCCGCCATCTTGGCGGAAATCGAAAACTCGGTGCGCGCCCTGGATCAGACCGATCCGGCCGGCGGCACCCTGGTGCGCATCTTCAATCTCGAGCAGGCTGACGCCCAGTCGGCCGGCGACCTGCTGACCAGTATTCTCTCGCTGCGCGGCGGCAGCGTCGGCGGCACCGGTGGCGGGCGTGGGAGCACCAGCGGCGGCGCCAGCCAGGAGCAAGTCGCCAAACAGGTGATGCTGCTCTTCCAGCGCGAAAACCCGGATCTGGGAATCCAGACGCTCAAAGCCCTGCGCGGCGACGTCAGCGTAGTCTCGGATCTGCGCACGAACTCACTCGTGATCACCGCGCCGGCCGAGGGCATGGCCTTGATGGAAGCCTTGGTCCACGCCATCGACGTTCCGCCCAACCAGGCCAAGGTGCGCGTCTTCCCGCTGCGCAACGCCGATGCTGAGCAAATGGTCAATACGCTTACCGACCTCTTCCAGCAAAAGACCGGCAGCAGTAGCGGCGGCGGCCGAAGCGGCAGTCAAAGCCAGGAAATGCTGGCCCTCTCGCTGGGCGAAAGCGTGGGCGGCCAGGAGCAAATCAGCTTCACCACTGACATGCGCACGAATTCCGTAATCGCCGCGGGTACACGCGGCTATCTGGATCTCGTGGAACAGCTTGTTCTGGACCTGGACAGCCGCCCGGTGGTGGAGCGCAAGACCCGCGTCTACGCCCCGCGAAACATGGTGGCCAAGGATTTGGCCGACGCCATCAAGAGCTACAGCGACAGCGAGCGGGACCGTCTCCAGGAGTTGGGTGACGACATCTCGCTGGCGGTCAAGCAAGAGGCCGAAATCGGGGCCATCCCCTACGAGCAATCGAACCGCATCATCCTGGCCTACAGCCCGCGCAAGGAAGAGGAAGTGCTGGACATCGTCCGGCAGCTCGACCAGCAGCCGGCCCAGGTGAGCATCGAAGTTCTCATCGTCGAAGTCGCCTGCAGCAACTCGCTTGAGCTGGGCGTCGAGTGGGCCTTCCAGGATCTGCAATACGCCAAAGCCGGTCCGGCGGATACCACTACCTTCGACTTCGTCGGCGGCACCGACGTCGGGGCGGCCGGCGCCGGCCTGGGCGGCTTCACCTTCACTATCACCGGCCGCGACTTCAACTTCCTCCTGCACGCGTTGCAGAGCGAGAACAGCCTGAACGTGCTCAGCCGGCCGCACATCGTGGCCATGGATAACCAGGAAGCCAAGATCGAGATCACGGACAGCATTCCCTACGTGACCGGCTCGGCCACCACGATTGGCGGATCGCTGCAGACCTCGGTCTCGCGGCAGGACGTGGGCATCAAGCTCGAAGTCACGCCGCAGATCAATCCGGACGGCTTCGTGCGCATGGAGATCCGCCAGGAAGTTTCGGATTTGAGCGACTCGACGATTTCCGTCGGTCCAGGCGTAACCGCGCCGATTTTCAATCAGCGCATCGCCGAGACGGTGGTGACCGTGCAGGATAACGAAACGGTTGTGCTGGGGGGGTTGATTCAGTCGCGCGATCTCAACAGCGAGCAGAAGGTGCCGCTGCTGGGCGACATTCCTCTGCTGGGGCCGCTCTTCCGCTTCCAGAACGACGACGTGCGCCGCGCCGAACTGCTCGTGATCCTCACGCCGCGCGTCATCCGCACCCGCGAGGATTTCCACGAAATGTCTGTCGAGGCCCGCGATCAGAACTGCATGCTGCCCGAAGACATAAAGTGCAATCCGCTGATGCGCGGCCTGCGCGTGCGCCCGGAAGATCTGGCGCCGTGCGGCGAAGGCGGCCTGCTCGGCCCATTCCCCAATGATGCCGCCCAGACGCCGGTGCTGAACGGCCCCTCGCCCGAGGAATACGGCCCGGTCCGCCCGGAATCCGCGCCGCCGAACGACCTCGATACCTATAACGTGCCGACCAGTATGTTGATGAAACGACGGAGTTAGATGACCCCGAAGCAACGCCTCTTCTTCTCGTCGGTAGCGTCTTTCCTGCTTCTGCTGGGCGCCAGCGCCTGCGAGACGCCTCAACCAGGCGCCAAGCCCCTATTTGCTGACTTGTTTGGCCCGCAACCGCCGCCCGCCAAGCCATCCCGGGGGAGCGCCTCAAGCACTAAGGCCGCTCCCGACGTGGACGTCACCCTCGTACCTACCCGCGACGACATAACGGCCGTCTACCAGTTCTTCGCGCAGGATCCCTGGCTGCGGAATACCGAAGGCCGCGTGATCGGAATTACCTCGAGCGTCTACTTCCATTCCGGCGCCACCGAAAAGGGCGCGTTCGTGCCTGGCACAGTGCTGTGCTGGGTATATGAATTCGATCGCCGTCCTGACGGAACGCTCGAACGAAAACTGGTCAATGTCTGGGAGTTGAGCGAACAGGAAGCCATGGGCTACCGCGTCCGCCGCCAGTCCCAAATGGGTTACGCCTACGGCTTCTTCTTCACCTGGCCGCCGGGCGTGGACGTGTCGGGCAAAACCATCGAGATCATGTTTGGCTACGAGCGTCTGGACGGCAAGATGATTACCGGTGCCGCGCGACGCTTCAAAGTGCCGATGTCGCGCTTCGCCACCAGCCCGCCCGGACCTACCGAACTTCCGCGCCGGACGCCGCAGTCTCCCGAGCCGCGCCCCGAGACGCAGCCGCCGGCGCCATCTGAAGCGAAGCCCGATCCGGAGCCAAGCCTGTGAACTGGCCCAAACTGCTGGCTGTGCTGCTGGTCGCGGTGCTGCTCCAAGCCACGCTGGGGCGGCTGCTGGACGTGCCGTTCGTCGAAATCGACGTGCCGCTCACAATCGTATTGGTATGCGGGCTGATTGCCCCGGCTCACGACACGCGGCTGGCGGCTTTGCTGATCGGTTTCGTAGTCGACCTGCTGAGCGGCGGTCCGGTCGGGCTCAACGCTTTCGCTTTTGGTTTCACCGCCCTGGCGGCCACCAAGCTGCGTGAGATCATCAATCGGCACATGTGGCTGGGCCGGCTGGTGATCGCGCTGCTGGCCGCGCTGTCCGGCGAATTCATCCTGCTACTGCACATGCACTACTTGCAGGGCGCCGAACTAGGCGGCTTCGCCCGCGCGACCTTAACCGCCACCCGCATCGCATTCCCCGCCGCCCTGATCGCGGCCTTACTGACACTGCTCCCAATCCTAGCCCCGCGCCGCCGCCGCCTTGCATGGGGCCACTGACGGCATCGAATCGCGGTCGACGAAAGCCGCGTTGCCGGTGCCACTGCTTGAAAGCGCCGGGTGCCATGCCCAAGCCGCGTAGCGGCGCGGGCATGCCCTCGTTAACGGCTCGGCCGGGTGCCATGCCCAAGCCGCGCAGCGGCGCGGGCATGCCCTCGTTAACGGCTCGGCAGCGCACTTGTCGTAGTGATAACGTGATAAAGTGATAGAGTGATAAAGGGACGACCCGCGGAATTTCCTTATCACTCTATCACTTATCCCTCTGGTGGCGGGACAGACGCGGGGTTGATTTAGCGCACGCTCTTTTTGCTTGTAGCGGCCTCCTCAAGCTGCTATTGTGAAGCCGCAGGTTCTGGTCTGCCGGGAAACCCGGAGGTGCGAGGTGAAGTGTTGCCTGCTAGTTACGACTTGTGCGGCCATAGTGATGAGCGCCGGTTGTTCTTCCGGCCGCACCGCGATCGTGGACATCGCGGCGTATGAGCACGTGGTCGAGGTGATTACGGACCCACCCGGCGCCCGGATCGTGGTAAACGACGACTATGTGGGCGACTCGCCCGTAACAATTCGGTTGTTGGCCTACCAGACGCCGAGCGGCAATATCCGGCTTACGGGTAGGTACGTAGTTGAACGATACCTGCCGCCGCAGGCCAGTATACGCAGTGTCGTGTACTAACCGGCTCGCCGCCCACGCGCCTCTTCTTCGCGATGAACCTGGAACCTGTCAGCGATCTGAAGGTTGATGTGGATGTGAAGCACCGCTAAGCCAGGCCCAAGAATCGATCCACGTCAGAGGCACGGCCCCCTGCAAAGTCCGGGCCTGCCTCTCGCGGGGTTGATCTGAGTATGGTGCGTCTCGTAGTCGATCAATCGCCGGAACCAGTCTTTGTCGCGCCCTGCTTTGGCCCCCCTCCGCTCCAACCATTCGGTCCTTTAGCGCGTTCCAATCCTCTTGTTCCTGCAAACAGAAAAACTCACGCGGGTCTCGACCCAGTCGAAGCGGGTCGTAAACGCTGCGTCCGAGACATCGATCCACGACGGGCTGAATTACGCTGAACCCAAGGTATTCTGATTGCCACGCGTCAGAGTGTGCCGTCACCTGGAGTTCATCCAGACCGCTTGCCCGAAAAAAATGGACTCGAGAGCATTGAGCGTCGCGCGGAAGAAACTTCTTCGAGTAAAAATGGCTGAACAAATTTCGAAAGTCCCGGCAAATGTAGTGCGGCTCGATAACAACCGTCCGGGCTGCCGCCTGCAGACCTGAACAGAGTGTTTTCAGTCCCCAGCGCGTCATATAGGGACAGCGATCTAGCAGGCGATCCCAGCCATTTGGGACCGTCAAATCAACCAGCCGAACATCTGTATTGCCGTACGTGGCCGACGTCACTTGACCATCTTCCCGCCCACGCTGCCTCCGTGCAGCCGATTCGGTGGTAGCCTTAACACGTCCGTACATCGCCGTCAAGAGGACAATGCGGCATCATTAGAAGGCCTACTCTGCTATCAGTCGGCACAATGCGGCTCTTCGCTAACCTGCGTTTACCATTGGAATCGCCTGCCGCGCGG
>ENA-UOUL01001581-UOUL01001581.1-bioreactor-metagenome-genome-assembly--contig:-NODE-1581-length-30843-cov-5.540694_pt1 | contig 30843 bp, 19 predicted proteins | sample MGYA00249838_ERZ747220 | MGnify/ENA primary metagenome ERZ747220 (study PRJEB28778, sample SAMN05720191) | bioreactor metagenome | isolation source: Anaerobic biogas reactor | place: USA:Washington... | reverse complement strand
CTCCTGTTTCCCGGCCCCTGGCCCCCGGCCCCCGGCCCCTAGCCCCTGGCCCCCCGGCCCCTAACCCCGCGCGTCAGCGCGGGCTCGCCTCACTCCTCCCGCCTCCCGCCTCACAACAAAAGATACTTACCTAACAGTTTATCTTATTTCAGGAACTGGAGGGAGAATTGTTTGTCTATAAAGAGTATTATGAAAGTCGTTGCCTGTCGAATAATTGCACTGCAAATATTTCTTGTGCGTAGGAGGTTATTCGGGGGCGGGCAGAGAAATAATATTTTATGTGAAGCAAGTCGGGCGGCATTTATAATTACCGGTATTCAAGGAGGTAAATATGGCAATAGTAGAATGGGAAAAAGACGGAACTGTAGCAGTAATGATAATGAACAACGGCGAGAATCGCCATGATCCCGAATGGACAGCGGCCATGCTGGGGGTCTATAAGGAAATAGAAGCCGACCAGGAGATCAAGGCCCTGGTTTTAACCTCCAGTGACCCCAAATTTTTCAGCCTGGGTGTCAATACCGACTGGATTTTCAAAGCAGCGGGAGAAAATGATTACCCATCCATCAGCAAATGGTTTTATAGCAGCAGTGAGTTGTTTGCCGCCTTGATGATGGCGCCTTTTCCAACCATAGCCGCTGTCAACGGCCACGCCTTCGGCAATGGCTTCATGCTGGCCGGGGCCTGTGATTTCCGCTTTATGCGGGCCGACCGTGGATTCCTGGCCTTCCCGGAAATAGACATGGGCATCCAGCTGCTGCCATCAATGGTGGAATGGATGAAGCGCATCATGCCCTATCATCTTTTGCAGAGGATGCTGCTGACGGGGGACAGGCTGGGGGCAGCGGAACTGGAGAAATACAATGTGATAATGAAAGCCTGCGAAAATGCCGAAAAGACCCGGGAAGAAGCCGTGGCCTACGCTAAGACCTTCAACAAATCCCGGAAGACCATGACCGAAATGAAGAACCGGATGTATAAACATGTCATCGACAAAATGACTCATGAAGACCCGGACTACATGGATTACAAACCGGAAGCAGTAAAGGAAGGGCGCATGCCCATTTTTATGTTCACCCCGTAAAGATAATATTAAAAAATGAACCCCTCCTGAAACGGGAGGGGTTTTGTTTTGATGTACTTGACCGGGGAGCAGTCTAAAGGGAGAACTGCTGCGGCCGGATTACCCTGATCAGGCTCAGCCTCAGCTGAACATGGAATCGATCTCTTCTTTGAAATTTCCTATGACCACTTTGCGCTTGGCTTTCATAGTTGGTGTGACTTCGCCGGTCTCTTCCGATATACGCCGCTTCAGGACCACATATTTCTTGATTTTTTCATAGGATTCCAGCGTATCATTGATCCGCTGGATCTCATTATCGATGATCTCTTTGAGCAGGGGCTGGGCAATGAAATCATCGCCGACGCTGGCCACGGTTTTCACCCCGTTAAGATCATAGTAATCGACGGCGGATTTATCATAACTGATGCCCTTTTGCTCGAAAAGAGTCATAAATTCTTCATAATTGGGAACGATCAAAGCCCCGATATATTTCTGGCTGTCACCGACGGCAAAGGCCAGGTCCACATAGCTGCTGGTGGCAAAGGCCTGCTCCACCTTGGATGAGGCAATGTTTTTACCGGTGTCCAACACTATCAGACCTTTTTTGCGGTCCACTATCTTGATAAAGCCTTCCGGCAGCATTTCCACGATATCCCCGGTCATGTAAAAACCGTCTTCCGTGAAAGCCTCCCGGGTAGCTTCGGGATTGTTCCAGTATTCCAGAAAGATATTATCACCCCGCACGCACCACTCCCCGTCAGGGGCCACATAGCCTTCCACACCGGGGCATAGAGGGCCTACCGAGCCGGGCATCACGCGATGGGCCCGGTTCATATTGATGGTATTGCAGGTTTCCGTCGAACCATAGCCTTCGTAAATGATGAGCCCCATGGCCAGAAACAGCTTGCATAATTCCGGTGACAAACTGCCGGCAGCCGAACAGGCAAAAACAAACCTGCCCCCCATCATTTCCTTGACCTTGCCGAAGACCAGTTTGTCAAACAGCTTGTACTTGAGTTTAAGGCCCAGGCCGGCATTGCGGGTAATATCCATATAGGGGTAAACATCGATAAAACCGTTTTCATCAGTGATGGTGTCGATGACCTGCATCCCGGTAGCAATAGCCTGGTCAAAAATCTTCTTTTTCAAGGCCGATTCGGAGGTGGAAGCCCGCAGTGCCATGTAGATCCGCTCGTAAATACGCGGCACCGACATAAATACATGGGGGCGGAAATCGGGAAAATCCGCCACCAGGGTCTGGGGCGAAGAATAGGCGATGGTCAAAGCAGTATGCATGGCCAGCCCGTGCCCGCATTCCCTTTCATAGGTATGGGAGATGGGCAGGAAGGAGAGCAGGACATAATCATCTTCAATAAAAGGGGCAAAGGTCAGATCCCGCCGGCAGGCGGCATTGATGGAAAAATGAGTGTGGACAGCCCCCTTGGGATTGCCGGTGGTACCGGAGGTGTAGACTATTGTCATGCGGTCATCCAGTTTCACACTGCGCCACCGGTTTTCAAAAGCAAAACGGTCTTTGAGGATGGCCTTATTGCCCAGTTCCCGCAGGGCTTTTAAGCTCATCACCCGAGCATCCTCATATTCATCCGCACCTTCGATAACGATGATTTTCTCCAGTGCCGGGATGCCTTCCGCCTCCGCCAGGCATTTAGCCAGATCAGCTTCTTTTTCGACAAAGAGCACCCGGGAGCCGGAGTCATTCATTATATATGACATTTCGCTGCCGCTTAAAGTAGGGTAGATACAAACAGTTATCCCCGCAGCGCAAAGGATGCCATAGTCGCACTGCATCCATTCCGCCCGGGTATTGCTCATGATGGCCGCCCGGTCACCGTGCCCGATCCCCAATTCCATCAGCCCGCAGGTGATCTCCTGAACGATCCGTCCCAGCTGGGCAAAGGTGATGGAAAGGATTTCCCCCTGCGGATCTTTCCACATCTGAGCCTTTTTCGAGGCAAACTGCGTCACATTGCGGTTGAGCAATTCCGGGAAGGTCTGCTGTGAAATATACCAGCGGCGAGATTTTTGCTCCATATAATCATAATCCATTGATAAACCCCCTTCGCGCATAAATATTACGTTAGGTAAATTATAGCACCGAAAAATTTAAAACGGGGGTTTAAACAGGAAATTGTCGCAAAAAAGCAGGAATTTAAAAAACAGTCTGAACTCCGGAGCTGGCCAGTATAAATAAGCGGCAGGTATACGCCTCCCCCTTGCGGGGACACCAGCGCATGATCAAGCCGCGGCGCTATTCCCCGGAAGGAAAGTAAATTAATCATATAAAATTTGCCCCGAGCTGTGCCGGGATTCTCCACGGAAAGGCAGCAAAAAAGCTGCCCGGTTTTTGATCAAAACAGGGCAGCCGGGACAAAACAGGTTTAAAAAACTATCTTTCATAAGGAGTTATCAGCCATTTCATGCAATTATCCTGTTGATGGCCGAAAACCTCATAGCCTTTTTCGATATCATTCAAAGGGGCCCGATGGGTCAAAAGGAAGCGGGTGCTGATCTTTCCTTCCATGATCATTTTCATCATTTTACGGATCCCGGCAGAGTTTTGAATGCCGGCCTTGATAGTCAGATTGCGGAACACCACCTCCGGCATATTGACTGCAAAGGGAGCAGCAGGGACGGCCACCGTTGAAACAGTACCGCCATACCGGGCCGAAGAGACCGCCAGATCGAAAGTGGCCTTTATACCGGCCGTTTCCACTACCACGTCCACACCGGCACCATTGGTATATTCCTTCAGTTTGCTCAGGGCCTTCTCTTCAGCCGGGTTGATGATATGATCGGCGTTGCCGGCTTCTTTAGCCATTTCCAGCCGATACTGCAATGTATCAAAAGCGATGACCTGGCTGGCGGCAAAAGCTTTTTTGGCCAGGAGACAGGCACATTGACCAACAGGTCCCACCCCCACGACGGCAATGGTGCCCCCCTCAGTGAAACCGCCGTTGACGATGCCGAACCAGGCAGTCGCCAGCATATCAGGCAGCATGATAACATCTTCATCAGTAAGTCCCGCGGGGAGGGGAAACATGGTGCGGTCAGCGGCCGGGATCCTTATATATTCAGCATGGCATCCGTCCAGACTCATACTGCCGAAGACCCCTCCATCCGAGCATAAAAGAAACTGACCCCGCCGGCACATATCACATTCTCCGCAAAATGTCCCCGGCATTACCATACAGCGGTCACCCGGTTTAAGGTTTTTCACCGCGGAGCCCGCCTCCACAACTTCAGCGCAGAATTCATGGCCCTGAATGCGGGGGAAAGGAATACCTTCGATTTCCCCCCGGACCTGGTGGATATCACTGGTGCAAATCGCCGCCAGAGTAACCCGGGCAATCACATCAGTCGGTTTGCGGATTTCCGGCACCGGAACATCCTCCAGCGCATATTTGCCCGGGCCGTTGTAAACCAGGGCTTTCATAGTTTTGCTCATTGGCCATTCTTCCCCCCATCTTGTATTTGATTCGGACCCTTAAGCAACAGATTATCACTGTTGCAGGCCCCCGGCACCCTGCCGGTTATTGTCAGGTAATTAATCCTATTATAACATTGATGGCCCCATAACAAGCAGTTAACCAGACCCCCGCTTTTCATAAGAGCGGTTATTCCAGAGGAAAGCCCCGCCGCTTCGGACAGGGCTTGCCTCCAACAGGAGGTGATCATGATCGGAGCTGCTAAAATAGCCCCAGGATCATCGTATATATAGAAATTCGCCGTAAGCCAGCGGACCGATATACTGCAGTTTGATCATCCTGCCATACTGGGGATGTTCACAGTAAATAGTATAAAACCCAATTGCAGCATCAGTTGGCAGCTTAAAATACCCCTGGGCATCACTGTAAGCTTCATATAAACAGCCTTTGCTGCGGAAATAGATGCGAGCATTTTCCAGGGGATAACGGGGTTTATAAAGTCTTTCCTTGTATAAGACCCGCCCGCTCAGAGTCATGCCCGGTTTGGTCCCCTTCTTTTTGGCCGCGGCGAAGGCTGCATCAGCTGCCCGCAGATCTATTACAGCCTGATTTACTTCCGCTTGAGTAACGTTAAGGCTTTGCGACACCAGGGTGGCCGCGTTGATAGCGTTCTGGTAAGCGTTCCTCTCCGCCATTGTCACCCAAAGCTCAGAGGGAGCCTGTTTGCTGCCGTTGGTGCTTACTACGGCAGTGGTGATATTGGTGGTAGAAGTCATGATCATGGCTCTTAAAACGGATTTGTCGTAAGCCCGCACCGAATTATCCCGGGCGGCAGTATTGTCTTGTGCAGTGGTATCGGCGCCGCCGTCTGTTCCCATTTCATCATCAGCCAGACCGCTATTTACCCCGGGTTCGGCGTCTGCCCCGGCTTCGGCATCGCCTTCCTGCTCACCAGTCGGATCCTGACCAGAGGCAGATGTGTCGTTATTATTATCATCCGGATTGTCAGGGGTTTCTTCCGGTACATCAACATCCGGAGAAGTGCCCGCTTCCGGATCGTTTAAGTCCGGGGTGCCGCCCTCTTCAACGGGATCGCTGCCGGAAATATTTTCCGGATCAGCTGGCGGGTCTGTGCCGGGATTCGAGCCGCCGGTATCGGCGCCGCCGGTGCCCGCATTGTCATCATCATCGATGTTCAGAAGCAAAACAGGGGCTGCACCGGGTTCTGTACCTTCATCATCTTCACATAAAAGGTCCCCTTCTTCCTGCTCAGTCAGCTCTTCTTCCAGGGCTTCGATCACTGCCGTTCCAGGCAGTTCCAGGGTCCAGGGGACCGCCTCCGCCGATTGGGCCAGATAGTTATCATAAATAAATTTACCGCAATAACTGGTAAAGGCCCATAAATGCTCCTGTGTCAGGAGAACCGGATCCCTGTCCAGCTGGCGGACAAATTCATTGGTCCTGGCGATCACCGTATTTTCCAGAGGGAAGGTCCATTCTTGAACACGGGCCAGGGCATTTTTGTTGATGTATTTATTGTAAGGACCGGTCAGGACCGACCCCCGGTTACTGGTATGGATCCCCGCGGAAATTTCCAGTTTATCTTCGGCGATGGTCAGGAGGGAATTATCCGTAGTATCCTGCATGGTTCCAACACTGTTCATCCTGTCCATGTAGGCATACTCTGTGACTCCCCGGGCCCCTATCATATGGGGGACATAAACCGCCACAGATGGTTCCCCCAGGGCTGTCCAGAAAACGGACTTCAAGGGGTCGTCCCCCGCTTTTACTCCCTGGAAAACCGTCCCCGATCGGGTCTGGTTGCGGCTGATGCAATAGGTGGTGCTGTAATTGCTGTTCCCATTATTATTAGCCTGCTTGCCCACCACATCTTTGCTGACCACCTGCATAAGGGTCTGGGCATTGAGATTTCTGCTCTGCGCCAGATCCGTCAACAGGTCCTGGGCCCGCAAATAGCGGTCGACCCCGGAATTATACCAGACAAAATTATTGAGGTTGGTGCGGTTGACAAAGCCCGGATGATTGGCGGGAGCCGCCACCACGACCTGGCCTTTGTCATCGGTAACTTCACCGGTATTGGCATCATATTTGCGATATTTTATATATTTGAGGCCATAAGAGAAATCACCGGTAAAACATTCATATAAAGCCGCCCCGCCCTGGGCGTCCACCACCACATAATTGGCACTGATGGCACGGTTCCGGTTGGTGAGGGGCCAGGTCTTCAACAGATTTTCGAAATCCTCCAGAGTAGCACATTGCTCAACAGCTTTCTGCACCAGATCAGTATTCAGATTTCCCGCCTCATGCACGGGAGAAAAATCCTCATACACTGCGGCGACCGAGGCGGCCAGGCCGGCTGCATTGGCACCTGACTGGGGCATGATGGGCGAATTATTGATCAGATTCATATAATCATCATTATGGTAGAGTAAAAAATAATCACCAGCCCTTTCGTTTTTAGCCGGAAAGATTTTGACCTGCTGTTCCCAGTCCGATGAGCAGTCAAAATTCTTCCATAATACAGGTTTGCCGTCCGTGGTGTATTTACCGGATACTACAGCCACATCACAGGACAAAGCAGGACCGGTGACAGCCAGCACCATAAAAAAGGCTGCCGCAAGAAGCATCATTTGTATGATTTTACGTGGAATACTCCCGGAAAGTTTAAACACTATTTACCCTCCCCCTGAATGTAATTATTTTACAACGATTACCTATATATTAGATGAAAGGGAAAAATTTGGCAATTGGAAAAGTAAAAAAAAAAGAATTATTTTTACCGAGGTAAGAAAAAATTGTCGCAATTGCTGGTTTGCCGCTGAGTATAGACCGGGGACTGCCTGCGCCCCCCGGCCAGGAATGGTATAATTAATTTATTATGGAAATGTTTAATGCCCATTAAACTGCCCGGCGGGGAAACGGAAAGCAAACCGCCGGAACGATGTGCAAGAAAGAGCTTGTCCGGGGTAATACTAAAATTGATTGATAATAGGGAGGGAATAAATGTGCCACTGGTAACCACGACGGAAATGTTTAAAAAAGCCTACGGCCAATATGCCGTGGGAGCATTCAATGTTAACAATATGGAGATCATCCAGGGGATCACCGAGGCCGCCCGGGAGGAACAGGCCCCTTTGATCCTGCAGGTCTCCGCCGGAGCCAGAAAATACGCCAAACATATTTATCTGATGAAACTGGTAGAGGCAGCCATGGAAGATACCGGGCTTCCCATCTGCCTGCACCTGGATCACGGGGAAGATTTTGAAATCTGCCAGGCCTGCATCGATGGAGGCTTTTCCTCGGTGATGATCGACGGTTCCCATCTGCCCTTTGCCGACAACATCGCCCTGACCAGAAGAGTGGTGGACTATGCCCATGAGCGGGGCGTAGTGGTAGAAGCAGAATTAGGACGGCTGGCCGGGGTGGAGGACAATATAAAAGTCAGTGCCGCCGACAGCAGTTATACTGACCCGCAGCAGGCCGCAGAATTTGTAGAAAAGACCGGCTGCGATTCCCTGGCAATAGCCATCGGAACCAGCCATGGAGCCTATAAATTCGCCGGTGAAGCCCAGCTGGATTTTGCCCGCCTGGCCGAGATCGCAGCCCTGCTCCCCGGCTATCCCCTGGTTTTACACGGAGCATCAAGTGTACTGCCGGAATTTGTGGACAAATGCAATCAATACGGCGGAGAGATCAAAGGCGCCCAGGGAGTGCCGGAAGAAATGCTGCGCCAGGCCGGCACCATGGGCGTGTGCAAAATAAATATCGATACCGACCTGCGCCTGGCCATGACCGCCTCCATCCGGGAATATCTGGCCCAGAACCCCGGAGATTTCGACCCCCGCCAGTACCTGCGCCCCGCCCGGGAAGCCATCAAAAATATGGTCAAGCACAAGATGAGAGATGTTCTAAACTGCAGCGGGAAGGTGTAGGAGTAGTTGGCCAGGTGGTTAGTTGGATAGTTGGATAGTTGGTTAGGTGGATAGGGAACCCGCGCTGACGCGCGGTTGTAGGGGTCGACGCCTCTGTCGGCCCGCAGCGTCAGCACCCAATTACGCACCATGCGGTTGTAGGGGTCGACGCCTCTGTCGACCCGGCAGCGTCAGCACCCAATTACGCACCATGCGGTTGTAGGGGTCGACGCCTCTGTCGACCCGGCAGGGATCAATAATATTTTGGGGAACCCCCGGGCCCGGCCGGGGGCCATAGGAAACAGGAGCCACGGGGACTGAACCATTGTCCGCAGCGAAGCGAAAAAAGTGCGATAGGCGTTTAGATAAATTTGGACTGATAAAATCGGCAGAATCCCAAGAGGAGACAAGTGAAACGTCCAAGTCCACTGAAAAGTCTCTCAAACGTGTCATGCTGAGCGTTAGCGAAGCATCTGGCCACTGTATAAAGGCCAATAATATGGTATTTTTGATAAGATTCCCCACAGGGACTACAATGTGCAGTGAACTGCACAATTAAGGAAGCTTCGTCGCCTTCAGCTCCTCAGGATGACAAATAGAGGACTTTTTCAGCAGCCTTGGACCGTCCCCGCGGCCCCCGCGGGCCGACAGAGGCGTCGCCCCCTACTATTTTCCAACTTTCCACTTTCTCCTAACCAACTAACCAACTAACCAACTAACCAACTAACCAACTAACCAACTAACCAACTAACCAACTATCCAGGGTGACAAAAGGACCGTCCCCGTGTCACCTTACCCCTTCCCATTCCAGCAGTAGGTGCAGATTTTAGTATGATCGATGCCGATGGAATCCAGCATGTCATCCATGTTCTGGTATTTTAGAGTGGAGAAATTGAGTATTTCCCGGATACAGTTCACCATGGCGCCGTATTTTTCATGGTGGGGGTCACAGTATTCGTCGAAGGATTCCGGTTCCCGGCCTTCCAGTTTGATAATGGCCCGGCGGGCCACCAGTTCTGATTCCGAGCGGGGGGCACCGAAATTCAAATATTTACAGCCGAAGACCAGCGGCGGGCAGGCAGAGCGGATATGCACTTCCTCCGCATCGCAGTTATATAATAAATTGGCGGTTTCCCGCAATTGAGTGCCGCGGACGATGGAATCATCGCAGAACAGCAGACGCTTGCCAGCTACCACCTCCGGGATGGGCATCAATTTCATCCGGGCCACCAGGCTCCTGATATTGCGGTCCTCCGGCATAAAACTGCGGGACCAGGTAGGAGTATATTTAATAAAAGGCCGGCCGTAAGGGATCTTGGATTCATTGGAATAACCAATGGCGTGACCGATCCCGGAATCAGGGATCCCCGCCACCAGATCCACTTGCACATCATCCTTCCGGGCCATGGCCATACCATTGCGGTAGCGCATGACCTCCACATTTATGCCTTCATAAGTGGAAGAAGGATAGCCGTAATAAACCCACAGGAAAGCACAGATCTTCATTTCATCCCGGGGCGGGGAAATGGTTTCATACCCGTCAGCAGTCAAAAAGACGATTTCCCCCGGGCCCAATTCATATTCAAAACTATAATCTAAAGTAGCAAAAGGACAGGATTCGAAGGAAACGCAGTAGGAGCCTTCCTTGCGGCCGATCAGCACCGGCGTCCGCCCCATCTTATCCCGGGAAGCATAAATCCCTTTTTTAGTCAGCACCAGGACCGAACAGGAGCCCTCGATGAGTTCCTGAGCCTTCAGCAGGCCGTTTTTAAAGGAATTCTCCTGATCGATTATCACAGATACCAGCTCAGTAGGGTAGATCTCCCCCTGATTGGTCTCCAGAAAATGAGTATGATAATGGGCAAACATATCCTCCACGATGGCATCCAGATTATTGATGCGGCCCACTGTAGTTATAGCATACTGGCCCAGGCGGGAGCGGACCGTCAGCGGCTGGGGCTCGGTATCACTGATGCAGCCGATGCCCATCCGGCCGTGAAAATGAGGCAGGTCGGCTTCGAATTTGGTCCGAAACTGCGAATTCTCCAGGCTGTGGATGGAGCGGTTGAAGCTGCTGCCATTCCAGATCGCCATTCCTCCTGCATTGGTACCCAGATGCGAATGATAATCAGTACCAAAATATACATCATTAACGCAATCCTCTTTGGAAACCACCCCGAAAAACCCACCCATTGGCCATCCTCCTTAAAAAATTTCCTCAGCAGCCACAGATATCCAAAAAACCGGCCAGCCTATCCAGCCGCTCATAATGCCGATAATATCAGGTTACATAACAAGCATTATCAGTGACCCTGCAAGACTATTGTAAATCTACCGGGCAGCATATGCAACCGGCAGGACGGCAGGTCTGGCAGGAAGAAGCCAAACCTTGCCCAACAACCCCGCCAGGAATAATAGTAGAATCAAGAATTAATTTATAATAAATAAGAGTTTAATGTTTTAAAAATGGATTAATGATGGTATAATAATTGCATAAGCAATATTACGCCAGCAAAATAATTGCCGTGTTTTCATGGCACTGGATCCCCTGCAATAGACAGACAGTATAAACAGCCGATGAATGAAGATGATGCAGCACCGGACCTGCTATATATATTGAAACTATTTTTTTAAAATAAATAATCAAAAATTTTGTAGAATCCACAAGACTTATCTAATCCCGTGCCATTAAAATAAAAAAACCCCCTCTCCTCTAAACAGGGCCGTCAGTGACGGCCCTGTTTATTGGGAAAATCCTTCCTTCTTACTGCCGGACCCGCCGTATCAGACCCCCTTCGGCATCTCACAAAAATTGCGCTGAAATGATATAATAATATAAGTATTTAATCAGGGAAGGCGGGATTACATGACCAGTGAATATCTGGTGCCGGCGGATGGTTCACCATCATCCAAACTGGCATATTGCAAGGCAGTGGAATTAGCCAGAATAACCGGGGCAAATATCAAGCTGCTCTATGTAGAACACGATGTGGATTATTACTCCCGTCGAGGGGTTTTATTTGCCCAGTCGTATTATGACGAAAAAGAGATCAAGGCGCGCAGTACAAAAATATTTGCCGAAACCAGGGAAGGGGTCGACGAAGGGGACCTGGTTATCAACGGTCTGGTCCTTTTCGGTGATCCCGTGCGCAAAATAATCGAAGAGGCAGCCAAACCGGGATACGATATGATCGTAATGGGCAACCGGGGCAATAAACCCTTCAAAGGCGCAGTGTTAGGCAGTGTATCCGCCCATGTGATCGCCGGCAGCATCCGCCCGGTCCTGGTGGTCAAAGACGCCCAGGAAGAATTGCAGCAGATCATGAAAGAATAAGAAATACCTGAGGTAGAAAAACTGGACAGGCTCCCACAGGGATGGGTCAGCGTGAAATTATTTCCTTGCTGGACATCCCTTTGCTTTTCCAGGAAGCCCAGGAAGAAATACATTTTGAAGAAAAAGAGCTGGATTTGTTTTAACCGTTGTTCCGCTTCAGCAGCTCATCCAGTACTTTATTGCGATAATTCACCCTCACCAGCTGGGAATTATTTTCCCAGATGCTGATTTCCCGCAGCAACAGATGCATTGCCGAAAGATTATCCTCCAGGCAGTTGTAAAAATACATGCCTATATTGGGACGGCTGGGGGTTACAATGTCAAAAGGATACATATCATTTAAAACGGCCTGATTATACCGCAGCAGGATGGACTGGATATCCCGGGCCCCGTCGCCATCAGGAACGAATTGAAAATTATCCTCGGGGATCTTGATGATCATTTTTATAAGCCATTCATGGCGGCGCAGTGATTGAGGCTGCCTATCCTCACCGGCGTAAAAACTGAATTGCACAGGCATCTCCAGGCCCAGCAAAGAAGGATCAGAATCATTGATTGCGGTTAAATGAAGTTCCGGCACCGCGGTTGTTTCGCCAGCCTCAGGCTCCTGGGGCAGCGCTGCCGCCTTGGCGGGTTCTTTTTCCTGTGCCGGGGCAGTTGCATCAGCAGCAGTCTCCGCAGCCGGGGCGGTTGCAGCGGCAGCAGTTTCCGCAGCCGGGGCGGTTGCAGCGGCAGCAGTTTTTTGGGCCGGGGCAGCTACATTGGCGGCTTGTTCCTGTGCCCGAGCAGTTACATCGGCAGCAGTTTCCTGTACCGAAGCAGTTGCATCAGCAGCAGTTTCCTGTACGGTCCCGGTGTCTTCAGTGTGTGGGGGAACTTCGTCGAGAACCAGCTTATGCAGCCGCTGGGGCAGTGATCTTTTAGCCGCCGGCCGCGAACTTCTGGCCTCAACTTTTTTATCCGCCGTCACTGCCGACATCCGCAAAGGCAGTGACGCCCTGTCAGCTGATGCCGCTTCAGAAGCTGGAGCAACAGCCTGTTCATGCATTTCTATTTCCGGTTCTGCGGCTGGACCGATTTCATCAGCGATGTTTTTGGTTTCTTCTTGCAGTTCTAATTCTGGTTCTGCAGCCGGCCCGGTTTCATCAGCAGCCAGTATGGTTTCTTCCAGCAGTTCTAATTCTGTTTCTGCAGCCGGCTCGGTTTCATCAGCTGCCAGAATGGTTTCTTCCAGCAGTTCTAATTTTTGTTCTTCAGCCGGCCCGGTTTCATCAGCAGCCAGCAAGGTTTCTTCCAGCAGTTCTAATTCTGTTTCTGCAGCCGGCCCGGTTTCATAAGCGGCCAGCAAGGTTTCTTCCAGCAGTTCTAATTCTGGTTCTGCAGTCGGCCCGGTTTCATCAGCAGCCAGTATGGTTTCTTCCAGCAGTTCTAATTCCGGTTCTGCAGCCGGCTCGGTTTCATAAGCGGCCAGCATGGTTTTTTCTTGCAGTTCTAATTCTGGTTCTGCAGCCGGCCCGGTTTCATCAGCAGCCAGCAAGGTTTCTTCCAGCAGTTCTAATTCTGTTTCTGCAGCCGGCTCGGTTTCATCAGCCGCCATAATGGTTTCTTCCTGCTGTTCTATTTCAGTCCCAGCCTCTTCGCCCCGGTTCGGTTCGACATTTATTGTGGCAATTGCATCATAAGCGGCAGCCATGATATCTTCTGGCAATTCCTCGGGTCCTGCCGCAAAATCAGCCGCCGGCATCGCGGCTTCCATTTCCACTGCTGCGGTTTTATCCTGCTGTTCAATGGGAGCAGGCAGGGACCTGTAATCATATTTTTCCCGCAGAACCGTCTTATAGGTCAAACTGGCCAGAAACTCGATATTATCTGCCGAAATCTGACTTTTATCCGTTTCATTCTCCCCGGTATCACCGGTGAGAGATATCAAAATTTCGCTTAATTCATCTATTTCTTCCTCAATGCGGGCAATGAGCTGGCGCTGGGGCATGATAAGACGGTCCCGGGCAGCATTGATGTTTGCCACCCTCAGCTCCGCACTGCGCAGAGTTTCATAAGCCAGCCGCTGTCCCTCGGCCATGGAGGCGTCGAGATATGCGCTTCGAGCCTCTAACTCCTTTATCTCAGTCCCCAGATCATCAGCTTTTTGCATCGCCATTAAACAGGCAGCCTGAATATCGCTGAGCTGGCCCGAAAGGGCAGCTATTTCGGGATTATTTGTCAAATTGCTTCCCATGTTAGTGTCCCCCTTCTAGAATTGCCGCTTAGCCCAGCTGATCGTTCTTTTTGTCCACACTCACCAGGGTAGGTGTGAAGGCGCCTTCCTCACCGGGTTCAAAAATCCTGTCCAGAGAGGATTTATACTGCTCAAAGCGCTCGTTCATATCTTTTCTGAAATGCTGTACCTTCATCCGCATCAATTCCAGTTCCTGATTCTTGCGGCGCAGTTCCTCATCAACCTGCTGCTGCAACAATTCCGCTTCTACCCGGGCCTGGGTTTCGATCCTTTGCGCACTGATCTGGGCATTGATCATCACTTCAGCGATCTGGAGCTCTTTGCCCCGGTATTCTTCCAGCCTTTCCTGCAATAGGCCCACCTGGCTTTCAGCAACTGCCAGTTTTTCACGGGCCTGCTTGATTTCAGCCTGCAAAGCATCGAATTGCTGTTGCATTTCATTTTGTTGTGCCTGCATTTCTCTCTCCATCTCGCTTTTTTGTTTTTGCATTTCTATTTGCATCTCATTTTGCATATCATCTTTTTGCTTTTGCATCTCATTTTGCATATCATCTTTTTGCTTTTGCATTTTATTTTGCAGATCATCTTTTTGTTTTTGCATTTCTTTTTCCAGCTCAATTTTTTGCTTCTGCATCTTTTTTTGCAGTTCATTATTGTCAGTGCTGGCAGGTACATTGGCGGACGTATTAATGACAGGTTCCTCCTCCCTGGTCACTTCTACCTCTTCAATAGTAACCTTCTCTTTATTTCCTTTATTCTCCTTGTTTTCCCGAGCTTCCCTGCCGCCCCGGAAAAATGATCTGGCAGCCATAATAACAGCTCCTTCCTGTTCCCCAATCCAGTAAATTTATAATAAAAATTAAGAACAAAAAAACCTGCACTGCGGGTTGCAAATCAGGTTTTAAAGAATTTTATTTCCTGGCAACCGGCTGTCATAACCTTGCGGTCTTAGACCCTGGCTTTGCGTCCCCGCCTTTCGACGAGTTTGCCTTTTTCAGAATTTTTTACGTATAACTATAATAAAGGGTACTAATCCTTTTGGCAAGCCTTTCGACAAAAGATTATCAGATTCAACATTGGGAAGGTACCTAATCCTTTTCCGGCAGGAGGTTAGCTCGGTTTATCGCATCGGGGCCGAAGCGGCCTCTTATTTCATCCATGAGCAGGTCGATTTCGTTATGGGCGGAATTTGTCGGCGATTCGAAAAGGGTTCCCTGCTCTAAATCTGCCCGGGACGACAAATGACCCAGGGATAAGCCAAAAAGCCGCAGGGGACGCTTACCATTATAGGCATTATGCAGCAATTCCTCGGCCACCTGAGTAACCACCAGATCGGAATTGCAGGGTTCGATGGTTTTGCTGCGGGTAATGGTTTTAAAATCACTATATCTCAGTTTAATAGTGATACTGGCGGTTTCTAATCCTTCCCGCCGTAGTTTTGCACATAATTCGGCAGCAAAATGGGTCGTCAGTTTTTCCAGATAAGAAATATCATTAATATCCTCAGGAAAGGTCTCCTCCCGGCTGATGGATTTTCTTTCCTGCCCGGTTTCCACCGGCCGGTGGTCGATACCATGAGCCAGTTCCCAGAACAAACGCCCCGCTGAACCGAATCTGGTTTCCAACCACCCCGGAGGCAGCGCCTGAATATCGCCGATGGTCTTTATACCCAGCCGATGCAGACTTTGTTCGGTCTTCTGGCCCACACCCCATATTTTCGACACCGGCAGCGGTTTTAACAAATCCACGGCTTCCTCCGCAGTAATAATAAGCAAACCATCAGGTTTATCCAGATCCGTAGCCAATTTAGCCAGGAATTTATTATAGGAAATGCCCACGGAAATGATGAGACCCAGCTCAGAATAAACCTGCTCCTTGATCAGGCCGCCGATTTTTTTCGGACTGCCGTAAAGACGGAAACAGCCGCTGATGTCTAAAAAAGCCTCATCGATAGAGATGATCTCCATAAGGGGGGAAAAGCGGCTGAGAATGGTGAAAACCTGCCGGGACAATTCCTGATAGCGCGCCATATTTACCGGCAGGAATATCGCCTGAGGGCACAGCCGATAAGCCTGGGAAACAGGCATGGCCGAGTGGATGCCAAATTTCCTGGCCTCATAGGAACAGGTGGAAACCACACCGCGGGAATGACGGCTGCCGCCAACCACGACCGGTTTACCCCGCAGTTCAGGATTATCAAGCTGTTCCACCGATGCAAAAAAAGCATCCAGATCACAATGCAGGATATTAGTATTCCCCATCAGTATTTCCTCCAGGACGCAAGGATTTATTTAATTATAGCAAAGATAGTGACAGTAAGGGGCCGGGGGTCAGGGGCAAGGGGTCGGGGGGCGATTTTTTGTTTGCAGTGTAGCGGAGTAGGTGAGGCGGAAGGCGTGAGGAGTGAGGCGACCCCGCGCCGCGGAGCGGTTGTAGGGGTCTGTCCCACTGTCTAACAACCATAACACGAGAGCGAGCGAAGCCGAAGCGCGACTGTGGGACTGAACCATTGTCCGGAGCGAAGCGGAGCCGAAGGGAAGACAAGGGATCGGTCCCACTGTCTAACAACCATAACACGGGAGCGAGCGAAGCCGAAGCGCGACTGGGGGACTGAACCATTGTCCGGAGCGAAGCGGAGCCGAAGGGAAGACAAGGGATCTGTCCCACTGTCTGACTAACATAACGCGATAGGGGTCTGTCCCCGTGGCAGGCTCAGCATAGGGTGACAAAAGGACCGTCCCCTTGTCACTCTGCCCACTAAAAATGTTATAATTGGGCGAAAGGAATCGGAAGGGGGGGGAGATGGGAATGAAGGGGAAATACATAAGAAAACTGACATTTCTCCTGCTTATTCTGTCCCTGTTGTTGATTCCGGCAGGGGAGCAAGTCTGGGCTGATCAGGGTCATGATCTTTCCGGGCAGACGGCAGGCTCCCCGGAGACCATCATATTTTCTGCCGATGCACCGGAAGCGGTGATGAAGGCGGTGGAAAAAGCTCTGCCTGGTTATGAAATCAAACAGGTCAAGGGACGCAGTCTGGCTCAATTTTTAGCCGGGGCCGATGCGGTGCTGGCCTATGATGTACAGGCCCTGCCCTTGATCGGATCCGGAGCGGATTTCTACTTTTATCCCCTTTATACTGAAGCAGTGGTCATTGCCGTTGATCGGGGGCAGACAGATGCCGATATCAAAGGATGGGAAGATCTGTCCAGGGCATCCCCCGGGGTAAATATCAACAGTTCTGAACCGCAGCTGCACTATATCTGGGCGGCTATTTCCCATGCCTTTTCCGGAAAGATCGACAATGATATCACCACCGGTTATCTGGCCCCGATCCATAAATCAGGTCGTCTGCAAAGGGATGATCCCCATGCCCCTTTACAAATTTTGTTGGGATCCCCCGGTGCTGATCAGTATAAGACTGACAAGGACCGGGAGATCATCATCCCCGCAGAAGGTACCTTATCCTTTGATATAGGGATTTTGTCCCGCCGTCCCCTCCCCGAGGAAAAAATACTATATATAATGAAAGAATGCCAGAATTCTGGTTATAAATTACTGGACATTCTTCAATCCGATGATAATGTCTGGCCGGCCGACAGCGGGCTGATCCACCCGGCGGCTTCACTTCTGGCGGAATTTGTCGCTTCAGGTGACATTACGGCACCATTGCGCCGGGATGTCCTGGAGGTCCGCCGCCATGTGCCGGCAGATAACAGTGAGCACCATCTGGTCAGTTTGTTCCTGCTGATCCTCATCACCCTGTGGATAGCCCGGGTCAAAAAGCAGATAATCCATCCTGGTATCCGCCGGGGACTCTATCTGACCGGCATCCTGCTCATGGGCTGGATCAGCCTGAGTGTCCTTAAGTATTCATTCTATCCCCACCCCCTGGCGGAACGCTATATGTGGTATTTCTATTATGCTTTTATATTATCATTGCCGATTTTAAGCCTTTATGTCGCAGTAAATGCCGATAATGCAGAAGATAGCATTGTTCCCCCGTGGCTCAAGCTTTGCGGAGTTATAGCGGCGGGATTTCTAATTTTAGTCCTGACCAATGATCTGCATCAGGGGGTATTTGTTTTCCATTCTGATAATCCTGCTGAATGGGGCGAAGAATACACCCGGGGGCTGGGTTTTACACTGCTCAGTATCTGGTCCATCATAAGTCAATTTGTCGCTTTTGCCCTTATGCTAATGAAAAGCTGGGATTCCCCCCGGCGGAAAAGGGCTGTTTGGCCGGCCCTGATCTTTTTTAGCGCCATATTTTACAGCATTATGTACAACCTGGGTGTGCCCTTTTTCCATGATATAGCATTGACCCTGGGTATGAGCATCCTGGTCTTCCTCTTCTGGGCAGCCGTTACTTACAGCGGCCTTATTCCCTCCAATCGATATTATCAGGAATTATTCGCCAGCAGCAGCCTGGATATGCAAATAATAGATTTAAATGGCGATGTGCGCTTTCGCTCTGCCGGAGCTTCTCCCCTGGATGCCGATATTATCGCCGGTAAAAGCGACCGCCGGAAAACCGTCCGCCCGGAAAAAGATACCCTGATCTGGTCCACTCCTATCAGCGGGGGCAGTGTCATTACCCGGGAAGATATTAAGGTATTGAACGAGACCCGCGATGCCCTCCGGCGAGTGACACAGCTTTTAGAAGACGAGAACCTGATTCTGGCCCAGAAAGAACAGGTGCGCAGCCGTTTGATTCTCCTGGAGGAGCAAAACCGGCTGGCGGGGGAAGTGAATGAAGTTATAAAGGGCAAAATCCAAAAAATGCAGGACTTATTAAATAATATGGACAACAACCCCGAAACACAGCGGAAAACTCTCAACCAGATTCATCGTTTGGCCCTGTTTTGCAAAAGAAGAAGTGAACTTTTGATCCAGTCGAAACGCCATCTGGTCTATCCTTCCCAGGAGCTTTGCCGCCTGGTGCAGGAAACTTCCGCCTCCGCACCGGAGAATTTTGTTGCCTTCTGTCAGATGGATGTGGATTTGTCCTATCAGACCGCAGCCATATTATACGAGTATTTTCATATAATAAATGACCTCGCCTGTGCCGCCGGTATCGGATCAATTACAGTGAGGATCTATCCCGAAGGGGAGGACCAGTGCCTGTATTTGCTGGCCGATGGGGAGATAGAGCCCTTCATGGAGGCCCTGGAAAATGAAATGTTTCCCGGCGGCAATGATGTAGAGATCACCACTAAAGACCTGGGGGATTCCTTTTCCGTCATAATTCGGGTCAGGGAAGGGGGGAAACCCCATGCTTGAGATGTACAGCACTCTCACCCAGGCTCAGATATTGGTTTTGATGATGGTCTCCATCCTCGCCGTTATAATGCAGACCCTGCACAGCTCCTGGATACAGGAAAACGAGCCGGTCAAACTATTTGAAGCCCTCATCGTTGTTCATCTCCTGGTTCTTTCGATTATGCTGCGGACGGTCAATGGAGAACTGAATGCCTCGACAATAACTGTCGGTATTTACGACCAGATGAGATGGGTGGTGGGCCTGTTGATCCTTTTCACCGGCCTGGGCGGTTATTTGACGACAAAAGGGAAGCTTTCCACAATATCGGGGATATTTTTCGTCCTGTTGACCCTCCCTTTTATGGAAAATCTGCCTTATGGAGGATTTACCCTGTGTTTCATCATATCGATCCTGCTTTTCGTCGGTCGGGCTTTTGTTCTGTATCGCCGGGAACAGATCAGACAAAAAGTAGAGATCACAGGGTATTCCGTCAAAGAAGCCCTGGATTCCCAGCACAGCGGCATCTTATTTGCCGAATCCGATGGCAGCATCCTCCTGGTCAACCGACAAATGTTGTTTTTGATGGAAGAGTTCACCGGCAGCCAGCAGAGGAATGCAGAAAAATTCTGGGGAGCCTTGCAGGAGGGATCTTCCCCCTGTATTCGCTGTGATGATCATGCACCGGAGGATTTTTGTCTCATGAACACAGTTAAAGAGGGAACCTGGCAGCTGGTACGGAAAAAAGTTGCCTGGCGGGGCAAAGATATTTGCCAGATAATCGCCACCGATGTTACCGAAGAAGAAGCTGCCAACCGCAAACTCCAGGAATATCATCGGCAATTGGAAGAAAAAAAGGAACAGCTGCAGATAGTGTTAGATAATCTGGAAGCGATAAAAAAACAGGAAGCTTTCAGCAAAACCTACAATTATATACATGATGTATTAGGGCAGAAAATCTCCATCCTGCAGCAGATCTTCCACCGGGAACTGATACCGGACCGGGAGATGCTCCTGCCCCTGGTCGAGACCCTGGCCGAAGAGATAGCCGCAGTAAGGGAAGAAGACCCGGCAGAAATGTATCAGCAGATCGTTTCCTCCTTTGCTCCCCTGGGTGTGAACTTGAACAAAACAGGGAACCTGCCGGAAAATGAAGCCATTGCCCGAGTTATGGTGAATATCATCAGAGAAGGCGTCACCAATGCCGTCCGCCATGGGCAGGCGCAAAATATCGATATAGTTATAAAAGAAGGAGAAGGTTATACTTTATCCATTGTAAATGACGGCCGGCTTTCAGCAGAGAACATTATTCAGGGCGGTGGACTGCGGGAGATAAACCGCAAAATAACCGAACTGGGCGGTCTGCTCCAGATCAAAACCCGGCCCGAATTCCAGCTTATTGTAGAAATACCCCGACCCCGGGGCGCAATATAAACCTGAACCCAGGAGGGAGAACATGATAAAACTGCTGTTTGTAGATGACCATCCAGTAACACTGCGGTTTTTGGAAAACTGCTTCAGCGACAAAGATAAATATGAGATCGTCGGCAGCCTCACCCAGGCCCAGATCGCCGATCTATGGTGTGAAAATAAACAGCCGGATGCAGTTTTTTTGGATATACAAACCCGGGAAGCCTCCATCAATGGATTAGAAATGGCCCGGATCATAAAAGAAAAATTTCCCGCTATCAAAATACTGATGATGACGGGATTTGACGAAATATCCTATTTGCCCCGGGCCAAAGAAATCGGTGTCGATGCCTTCCTGCTCAAAAGCTATACAGAAGACCAGTTCAAAGAAGCCCTGGAGACGGTCATCGATGAAGGAAAAACCGTTTTTCCCGAAGAAAACCCCAAAATTCCGGTGACCCCAGGAGAGCTCCCCTTAACCGACAGGGAAACCGAAGTTCTCCGCCTCATCTGCCGGGACCTTTCCAACCGGGAAATCGCTGATGAACTCTTTATCAGCGAAAGCACCGTCAAACGCCATGTAGAAAGCCTCCTGCGCAAAACCGGCAAATCCGGCCGCGCCGGCCTGGTCGCCTACGCCATGTCCGGCGGCTGGATAAACCCCAATATATAGGGGGAAAAGGGGAAAGCAGAAAGCCGAAAGTGGAAAGGGGTCAGGGGCTGGGGGCAAGGGACCAGGGAAAGACAGTGAGGCGGGAGGCGTCAGGAGTGAGGCGAGGGGATTTTCTCCGTGTCACTCTGAATGAAGCGAAGCCCGATGATGTCATCCTGAGCGATAGTAAGATCAAATGTCATCCTGAGCGGTAGTAAGATCAAATGTCATCCTGAGCGGTAGTAAGATCAAATGTCATCCTGAGCGGTAGCGAAGGATCCTTACAATGTGTTGTAAACACATTGTGAACCCCGAAGGGAGTCTTCTTCGTTGCTGGTGGTCAAGCCCCCGGGCCCGACAGAGGCGTCGGCCCCTACAACCGTGCATCAGCGCGGTTTGCGCCTCACTCCTCACCCCTCCCGCCTCACTTCTCGCACCATATCACTCTTAGTTCCAACTTTCTTCTTTCTCCTTTCTCCTTTCTCCTTTCCACTCCTGAGAAAAACTGGTCGAAAGACCAATATACAGCACGAAAAATGACAGGTAAGATTCTATGCAAGGTGATAGAAAGGAGAGGACCATGAAAAAGGTTATTGCCTTTGTTATGTACACCGGCGTTATTGGACAGGGCTTTTACCGGGAATTTCAGTCCAGCCCGGAATATGACCCTGTTCTCATCACTGATTATCAGAATGCAGAATTGTATCTGGATGACAAGACCCCCTGTATCCTGGTCATCGAAGTGCCGGATCATTCTTCCTATCCTCTTTCCTATTGCCTGGAAATCTGCAACAGATTCAAAAGGGCTTTTCCTTTGTGCAAATGCATGCTTTTTCTTTCTTATACATATATGGACAATATTTTAAGCGAGGTGGTAGCAGCACGAAGAAATGGTCAGATAGACGATTTTGCCACCGCCCATACCCGGGTGGAGGAAATTTCGGCTGCCATTCAGGCACTGGCCTGAGGGGCAAAGCGGAAAGTGGAAAGTGGAAAGTGGAAAGTGGAAAAGGGGCCAGGAAAGCAGAAAGTAGAAAGAAGAAAGTTGGAAAGTGGAAAAGGGGCCAGGATCCACATGAGTGTGGTAAATACCGTGACAGTGCGCGATTGTAGGGGTCGACGCCTCTGTCGACCCGCTGGATGCACAGCATGGAGCGGGCGTTAAACGATCCCCCGGGCAGACAGAGGCGTCTGCCCCTACAGCCCGGAGGCATGGTTGGGAGATGACCCCTCCCGGGGTACACAAAATCTCCCCGGCAGGATAGGAGTCTTGGGGACTGAACCCTTGTCCGTAGCGAAGCGGAGCTGAAGGGGAGACGAAGGCTGCCTTAATGGTGCTGTTTACAGCACATTGTAGTCCCCGGAGGGGGGCTGTCCCCATGGCGAGTTCAGCAGCCAACAAAAAGGAGACAGATGAAACGTCCCCCTGTCTCAAAGCAGCCGACAAAAAGGAGACAGATGAAACGTCCCCCTGTCTCCCGAAGGGAATAGAAAAGGGTGTGGTTTAGAGGAAGAGTAAGGAAGAAGAGATGTCTTAAGAGGAAGTTGTCGAATCCGTCTCTGTGACAACTTGAAGGAGGGAGATAAAGGATGAAACTAATGAATAAACCAGGGAATAAATCAGGGAAGAAACTACTAGTGTTCCTGTTGATCTTTGCCCTGATGATGTCGGTATCCTCGGTTGTGATGTTTTCTGACACGGCAGAGGCCGATTGGGAACCGTGTACACATTGTGGAGAATACCGAAGTGATGATTATCGTTGCAGCGGTTGCGGCGGTTGTGGCGGCGAATTAGAGGGCAGTAGCTGCTGGTTGGCGCACCACTGTCCGACATGCAGCGATTGTTATGATGACATGAACGGGCGTTGTGAAGAATGCTGGCGGTGTGAAAATTGTGTCGAGAATCTATGTCCAGAATGTTATTATTGCGAAGTTTGTGCCATTGCCTCAGAGTATTGTAATGGCTGTAGCAAATGCTGGTACTGTTGCCTGGAAAACACGGGGGGATACTGCTGGGGTTGTGAACAATGTCAAGACTGTGGGGGAATACTTTGCCCGGATTGTTCACAATCAGATCATTGTGCGGGATGCAGCGAAGTATGCCCCGATTGCGGGAGATGCGAGGTTTGCTCGTTAGCATTCTGTCAGGACTGCGGCTTGTGTGCATGGTGTTTTGGTGCTAGCTGGTGTAATACCTGCGAAATCTGCCAGGAATGCGAGATCCTTTGTAATAGCTGCCCTGATCACTGTTCCAATTGTTCCACGATCTGTGTCAACTGCGGGAAATGTGAGGAATGCGGTCAGGGGATGTGCGAGGGCTGCGAGGTCTGCTACACCTGCAATAATGAGTATTGTCCGTACTGCGGTTACTGCAATGAGTGTGTTACCATATGCGTGGGTTGCGGAGATACCTGCAATGAATGCACCGACATGTGTGTGAACTGTGATCTTTGCGATAATTGTACGACTTTATGCGAAAGTTGTAATTCATACTGTGCAGAATGCACCCTCTTATGTGATGGCTGCAACTCCTGCGAAAATTGTTATGAAATATGTTGGAACTGCCAGTCAGCCTGTGAGGGATGCTCAGAGATTTGCTCGGGCTGCGGTCTGTGTGAGGAGTGTGGCGGCGGCATATGCCCCGGCTGTAACGAATGCCGGGAATGTAATCCTGACTTTTGTCAGGAATGTGGAAGTTGCAGCGGATGCGTTACCCTGTGCGAGGACTGCGGGGAGTATTGCTCTGAATGCGTCGATATGTGTGGATACTGTGGCTACTGTGAGTATTGTGCAGATTTATGCATAGACTGTGGTCAGACTTGTTCAGAATGTGTATATACTTGTGAGGGCTGCGGCACCTGCAGTGAATGTGAATATGTTTGCCATTACTGCGGTGATAACTGTACTGCATGCGGAAACATCTGCCCTGCTTGTTATGAAATATGTGATGAATGCGCAGATTTTTGCGTAGGCTGTGGAGAATGTGAGTATTGTGCCGGTAGTGGGGATGGATTATGCGAAGGCTGCGGTAATTACTGCGATAGCTGTGCCCCCTTCTGCGACAATTGCGGGTATTGCAGCGATTGTGAAACCCAGTGTACCAATTGTGGAGATTATTGCAGCAATTGTGCAGAATTATGCCCCAATTGTGATGCCTGTGATGAATGTTCCGATTTCTGTCAGGGATGTGGCTATTATTGCAGCAGTTGTGCGGTGATCTGTGCAGACTGCGGATTTTGCAGTGAATGTGAAACTGTCTGCAGTGTGAATGCAGACCATTGCACCAATTGTCTGGATGAATTCTGCTCCAATTGCAGTGCTTGCTCAGAATGTGCCGATATCTGTCCTGACTGCGGCGGACTGCATTGCAGCAATTGTGACGATTACTGCTCATTATGCGGTGTTTTAGAAAACTGTCCCCATCATGGCTGGTGCGATATTTGTGATGAATGCTTCAATTCTCCCACCCATGTGGTATGTACCAGATGTAATGAACATAGACCCGACTGGCAGTATAGAAACCTGGGTGCCGGCGGCCATCAGCTCCAATGTTCCTGTGGTTTGATCAAAGATGATCCCCAGGGGCATAACTTAAGTTATATGGTCCTGACTGAGCCCACTAATACCGATGCCGGGCAGGCCGTGCATTACTGCGTGGACTGTGATTATACGAAAGAAGTGGTTATACCGGCAACAGGCGGCGGGGCTCATAGCCATGATTACAGCCTGTGGCTCAGTAATGCAGATACTCACAGGCCCCAGTGCACCTGCGGTGAGTTAAGCGGTGCGGCTGAACCCCATGATTTTGTCTGGGTGATAGACATAGAAGCCACCAAACAAAAAATGGGTAAAAAACACGAAGAATGTTCCATATGCGGTTATCAGAAGATGCCGGTGAATATCCCGGCCGTAAACCATACCTGCAGCTTCAGCCCGGGCTGGAACTCGGACGGACTAAACCACTGGCACCAGTGTGCCTGCGGAGAAAAGAAAGATATCAACTCCCACACCCTGGGACCCTGGACCGTGACCAAAGCGGCGACAGAAACCACTGCCGGCAGTCAGGAAGCGACCTGTACTGTCTGCCGTTACAAGAAAACTTCATTGATACCGGCCACCGCCTCTCATTTCACTGTTACTTTCGACAGTCAGGGCGGGACCCCGGTAGATGCGCAAAATGTAAAAAATACGGGCAAAGCAGTGCAACCTGCTGATCCCTCCCAGGCTGGTTACACCTTTGAAGGCTGGTACACCGCCCCCGGCGGCAAGACCCTGTGGAACTTCAATTTACCCGTCTATGAAGAAATGACCCTTTATGCCGGCTGGAAGGAAAATGTCACCGGACCTCCGACAATACTCACCAAGAGTCTGGATGCGGCGGTTTACGGCAATACCTATAACCAGAAAATCAAGGCCAGCGGCAGCCTGCCCTTTGAGTGGAGTGTAAAATCCGGCAATCTCCCCCCTGGACTGACATTGAGCAAAGATGGGACCATTGCAGGTAAGCCGATTGAAGTGGGATTATTCAGCTTCACCATCGAAGCGGCTAATGGAATAGGACCCAATGCGGCGGTCGATTTCACCATAATGGTGAAAAAAGCTGTAATTACCATCAAAGCAGTTAATAAAAATGTCACAATAGGAAATAATGTGCCTGATCTCACCGCACCGGCGATAAGCAAAGACTACACAGTAGCGGGGCTGGCCAGCGGCGATGTCCTGGCAGCCGACCCGACCCTGGAATATGCGGCGGTCCCGGATACGAGCAAAGAAGGCTCAGTCACCATCCTGGTCAGTGGGGCACAAGTCCCGGCCGGAGGTAATTATGAAGCCGCTATAGTCTATCAAAACGGCACACTGACGGTCAGGCAAAAATCCACCGGCGGCGGCGGCGGAAGTGTTGTTCCACCGGCAGATACTGAGAAAGATGCTGCCGAAGAAGAAGATGGCAATAAGGATGGAGAAGAGACATCCACAGATCCATCGACAGGACCATCTGATAAACCGGAAACCGAAACCACTCCGGCAGGACCGGCAGCCTTTACCGATGTGCAGCCCGACGCCTGGTATTACGAAGCAGTTGAAGATGTCTGTGCCCGGGGTATCATGAGCGGCACCGGAACCGGCACCTTTGATCCCAATGCAATCACCACTCGGGCCATGTTCGTCACTATTTTGTACAACATGGAAGGCCGGCCGGCCGCCACCAGCAGCGCCTTCACCGATGTCAAAGCCGACAGCTGGTACCATGATGCAGTCAACTGGGCCTATGACAAAGGCATCGTCAGCGGATTCGGCGACAATACCTTTGCCCCCGAAAAAGAACTGACCAGAGAACAGCTGGCCGTCATCCTGCATAAATATGCCGGATACAAAGGTTACGACCTGACAGCGACAGCAGAACTCGACAAATTCACCGATGCCGACCAGATCTCCGACTGGGCCGAAGAGTCCCTTAAATGGGCAGTCGGTGCAGGCCTCATCAACGGCAAAGGCGACGGCATATTAGACCCCGGCGGCTCAGCCACCCGAGCAGAAGCAGCCACATTGATACAAAAATTCATGCAGAATTTCGCCGGGTAAGATAGAGGAAAATAGTTATTGAAGCAAACAGCAGCTGGCAGCAATGTCAGCTGCTGTTCTGTCTCTTTTAGGGGCCAGGAAAGTAGAAAGTAGAAAGCAGAAAGTAGAAAGTAGAAAGCGGAAAGCGGAAACCGGACTGACTGGGGGGCTGCGCGACTGGGGGACTGACCCATTGTCCGAAGCGAAGCGGAGCCGAAGGGGGAGAAGTGAGGCGGAAGGCGTGAGGAGTGAGGCGAACCCGCGCCGCGGAGCGGAGCCGAAGGGAAGACAAAGGGTCTGTCCCACTGTCTAACTAACATAACACAGGGGAGAAGTGAGGCGGAAGGCGTGAGGCGTGAGGCGAACCCGCGCTGGCGCGCGGTTGTAGGGGCAAGTCCCACTGTCTAACCAACATAGCACGAGAGCGAGCGAAGCCAAACCGCGACTGGGGGACTGAACCTTTGTCCGAAGCGAAGCGGAGCCGAAGGGAAGACAAGGGGTCTGTCCCCCTGTCTAACTAACATAACACAGGGGAATAGCAAGGCGTGAGGCGTGAGGCGTGAGGCGTGAGGCGAATCCGCGCTGGCGCGCGGTTGTAGGGGTCGACGCCTCTGTCGACGCGCCGGGGCTTTGTGTCCCCCTGTCTAACGAATCCCTGACCCCCGCTCCCCCAGCCCCTAGCCCCAAAATAATAGGACCATCGACTCATTTATAGAACAAATTAGTGTTTTAACAAGGATTTCCCATATAATTGTGGAATTATATACAGTAATCATTTAAAATTAGGAAAGTCGGCACTTACAGATTCGCGATTGCCGAAAAATAGCAGCCGCCGTCGATGTAACCCGGCCGGGCATAACAATCCCCCGGCGGACAGAGGCGTCGGCCCCTGCACTTTACAGCGCAAAGTTGAGATGGGGGCCAGGGGCTGGGGAAAGCAGAAAGAAGAAAGCGGAAAGTGGAAAGTGGAAAGCGGAAAGCGTGACTGGCTGGGGGACTGAACCATTGTCCAACTAACATAACACAGGAGCGAGCGAAGCCGAAGCGCGACTGGGGGACTGAACCATTGTCCGCAGCGAAGCGGAGCCGAAGGGGGAGAAGTGAGGCGGAAGGCGTGAGGAGTGAGGCGAACCCGCGCCGCGGAGCGGTTGTAGGGGTCTGTCCCACTGTCTAACTACCATAACACGAGAGCGAGCGAAGCCGAAGCGCGACTGGGGGACTGAACCATTGTCCGGAGCGAAGCGGAGCCGAAGGGAAGACAAGGGATCTGTCCCACTGTCTGACTAACATAACGCGATAGGGGTCTGTCCCCGTGGCAGGCTCAGCATAGGGTGACAAAAGGACCGTCCCCTTGTCACTCTGCCCACTAAAAATGTTATAATTGGGCGAAAGGAATCGGAAGGGGGGGGAGATGGGAATGAAGGGGAAATACATAAGAAAACTGACATTTCTCCTGCTTATTCTGTCCCTGTTGTTGATTCCGGCAGGGGAGCAAGTCTGGGCTGATCAGGGTCATGATCTTTCCGGGCAGACGGCAGGCTCCCCGGAGACCATCATATTTTCTGCCGATGCACCGGAAGCGGTGATGAAGGCGGTGGAAAAAGCTCTGCCTGGTTATGAAATCAAACAGGTCAAGGGACGCAGTCTGGCTCAATTTTTAGCCGGGGCCGATGCGGTACTGGCCTATGACGTCCAGGCACTGCCCTTGATTGATTCCGGCGCGGATTTCCACTTTTATCCCCTTTATACTGAAGCAGTGGCCATCGCCGTTGACCGGGGACAGACAGATGCCGATATCAAAGGATGGGAAGATCTGTCCAGGGCGTCCCCCGGGGTAAATATCAACAGTTCTGAACCGCAGCTGCATTATATCTGGGCGGCTATTTCCCATGCCTTTTCTGGAAAGATCGACAATGATACCACCGCCGCTTACCTGGCTGCGATACATAAATCAGGACGTCTGCAATGGGACCATCCCGAGGCACCAATACATATTTTGCTGGGAGCCCCCGGTGCTGATCAGTATAGGGCTGACAAGAACCGGGAGATCATCATCCCCGCAGAAGGTACCCTATCCTTTGATATAGGGATTTTGTCCCGCCGACCCCTCTCCGAGGGAAAAATACTATATATAATGAAGGAATGCCAGAATTCTGGTTATGAATTACTGGACAGCCTGCAATCCGATGCGGTTGTTCCGCCGCCTGACAGGGAGCACCTCCACCCGGCGGCTTCACTCCTGGCGGAATTTGCTGCTTTAGGCGATATTACAGCACCATTGAGCAGAAATGTCCTGGGCATCAAGCGCCATGTATCAGCAGATGCCAGGGAACACCATCTGGTCAGTTTGTTTTTGCTGATCCTCATCACCTTTTGGATGGCCTATGTCAAAAGGCATATAATCCATCCCGGTATCCGCCGGGGGTTCTATATAACAGGGATTCTCCTCCTGGGGTGGATCAGTGTGAGCCTTTTCAGGTATTCTCTTTTCCTCCATCCCGAGGCGGAACGCTATAGCTGGTATTTTTACTACGCTTTCATATTATCATTGCCCATCGTAAGTCTTTATGTGGCAGTGAACGCTGATAAGGCAGAAGACAGTCATATCCCCCTATGGATCAAGATTTGCGGAGCCATTTCGGCAGGTTTTTTACTCCTGGTCCTGACCAATGATCTTCATCAATGGGTATTTGATTTTCATTCCGATAATCCCGCCGAATGGGGCAGGGAATACACCCGGGAGCTGGGTTTTAAAATGATCAGTATCTGGGTCATCATCAGTCAGTTTGCTGCTTTTGCCCTTATGCTGGCAAAAAGCTGGGATTCCCCCCGGCGGAAAAGGGCTGTCTGGCCGGCTCTGATCTTTCCTGTGGGGATGCTCTATAGCATCATGTACAACCTGGGAGTGCCTTTTTTCCGTGAGATACCGCTGACACTGGGAATGAGCAGCCTGGTCTTCCTCTTTTGGGCAGCCGTTACATACAGCGGTCTCATCCCTTCTAACAGGTATTATCATGAACTTTTCGCCGCCAGCAGCCTGGATATGCAGATAATAGACTTAAATGGCGAAGTTTCCTTTCGTTCTGCGGGAGCTTCCCCCCTGGAAGCAGATATTGTCGCCGGTAAAAGCGACCGTCGAAAAACTGCTCGGTCGGAAAAAGATACCCTGGTATGGACTACTCCCATCAGCGGAGGCAGTGTGGTCACCCGGGAAAACATTCAGGTATTGAATGAAACCCGCAATGCCCTGAGGCGAGTGACCCAGCTGCTGGAAGAAGAAAATCAAATCCTGGCGCAAAAGGAACAGGTGCAGAGTCGGCTTATCCTTTTAGAGGAGCAAAATCGTCTGGCCAATGAAGTGAATGAAGCGGTAAAAGGCAAAATTCAAAAAATGCGGGATTTATTATATGATATGGACGAAGATCCAGTAATACAGCGGAAAACCCTTAACCAGATCCAGCGCCTGGCCTTATTTTGCAAAAGAAGAAGTGAACTATTGATCCACTCCAAACAGCATCAGACCTACCCGGCCCAGGAATTATGTCGTCTGGTGCAGGAAACTGCCGGTGCCGCCCCCGATGAGTTCGTGGCTTTCTGTCAAATAGACAATCAGCTTTCCTATCAGACTGCCGCCGAACTATATGAATATTTTCATATAGCCAATGACATTGCCTGTAAAACGGGGATAGGTTCTATGACAGTCAGGTTTTATCCCGATGGAAAAGACCAGTATATGCATATTTTAGCCGATGGGGACAGGGAGGATTTCCTGGCCGCCCTGGAAGAAGAAATGCCGGACAGGGGAAATATTGAAATCTCTCACAAAGAACTGGGAGATTCCTTCACAGTCATATTCAGAGTTCGGGAAGGGGGGGAAGACTGTGCTTGAGCTTTACACCACTCTTACCCAGGCCCAGATATTAGGATTGATGGTGGTCTCCATCC
>ENA-UOUL01001579-UOUL01001579.1-bioreactor-metagenome-genome-assembly--contig:-NODE-1579-length-30874-cov-5.015911_pt1 | contig 30874 bp, 29 predicted proteins | sample MGYA00249838_ERZ747220 | MGnify/ENA primary metagenome ERZ747220 (study PRJEB28778, sample SAMN05720191) | bioreactor metagenome | isolation source: Anaerobic biogas reactor | place: USA:Washington... | reverse complement strand
GAGGGAGTGGGCGTAGGGAAAGTGGCCGATGTCGTGCAGGAGGAGGGCCGAGAGGTAGGCTTGCACCCCTTCGGCGGTGAAGGGGAAGGCCGGTTCTTCCCTGAGCAGGTTGATCACGATGGCCCGCCCGAGGTGATAGACCCCCAGGCTGTGGCTGAGGCGGGTATGGACGGCCCCTGGGTAGAGGTGGAAGGCCGGGCCGAGCTGCTTGATACGCCCGAGCTTCTGCATCTCACTGCTGCGGTAGAGCTCGTAGAGGGGGGCGGAGAGGGGGATGTCCCGCCACAGCGGGTCGCGCACCGCATGGTCCTGTTCCTTGATCAACGACAACAAAATCTTCTCATTCATAGCACGATAGTAGGATGATGGGGCGCGTGTGTAAAGGACAAAAGGAATCTCCTCCATCAGGTTCTGGTCGAGAATCTCCGCCTCGGAGCGTCAAGGGGGAAGGGAGAGGATCACCGTCTCTCGGTGAATTCATTGTTTCCGCTTCGGCTCCCGGGGGGGGGTGCCGGGAGTGTGATGCTGACTTATATATCTTTCCATACAAGCGATATGCATCCACATATTTATATTGGTTTAATATCATAAGTATAGTGCTAATATCCGTTGATTCCCCTTCTGAGGGATGAAACGGAATTCAGCAGCACGGTATCAGCGGGGGCGAGATCAAGGCCTCTGTGTCTCGCCGTCTTGATGATACTATGGCGTATACAATATCATTGAAGGGTGAGCGGCTCTACCTGCTCTCAAAAAGATACGGGGTGGAGAGAACGAGTGGGGGGCAGAGAGAGGTCCATGCACAGAGTGAAAATTCTTTGGATGTTGACGGTGGTGCTCACTCTGCCGCTGCTCTTTGTAGCCGGCGCCTCACCCTCATATCTTCTTCCCATCAACAGCGATATCGGGCAAGTCATCGAAGGCGAGAGCGGTACGATCGAATCGTATGCAAAAGAGGCGCTCACCACCGCCTATACGCCCGAGTGGGTGGAGCGCTACATCCCTCCCTCCCTCATGCAGGGGTTTGTCCATACCTACGATACGCTGCTCGCCTCGATGCTGCCGGTCTCGACCCTCCAGATGGGACGGGCCATTCATCGTACCCATCTGTGGGAAGTCCCGTTTGCCATCATCGAGCCGGCCTATCGGTGGGGGAGCATGGTGTGGATGGACCAGAGTGATGGGCGGTGGGCGTTGTTGTCGATTTCGATCAGTGAGTAGCGGCCTCTGCGAGGTACTCCGCGTCGAGGATACCGTCCAGGTCCTCGAGATCGAGGACGACGACCTCCTCCTCCAGAATGATCAATACGTCACCGATTTGTCCCGATGGCCCCTCCCATCCCTGCGAAACGGGGATCGTAGGCGGAGTCTTGCGCAGTGCACCACAGCTGGAGAAGAGCAGCAACACTGCCAATAGCGTGAGTAAAGGCAATAGATATCTCTGTTTTTTCATGCTCGTCCTCACTTATAAAACAGACGCAAGAGAAAAAGATTACATATGTCTCGCCTTGTGAACCATCAGAGGCTGGTGTATACTAAACTATAGTAACTACTTAGACGATTTCTTCCCCTCCCGGGATACTACTATACTGATAGGAGAAGGTAAGAATATGAGTTATGAGAAAGAGAAGGCGCAAAAGAAGTCCTTGGTCTACCTGGTGATCGCAATCGCAATCATTTTATTGGTTCTCATCGCCGTTCCCAGCGCGGGGGCGAAGACCATCATCATCATCCTGGTCGCCGTGGTGTGCGCGGTTGGCATCGGCTTACAGTATGGTGCCCTCAACAAAAAACCTGAGGAAGCGGAGGCACCCAAGGTGGCCCCTGAAGTGGGAGAGCGTGCTGAGCCCACCAAGAAAGCAGAAGAGCCGAAGGTAGAGGAGCCGAAGGCAGAGGAGCCGAAGGCAGAGGAGCCGAAGGCAGAGGAGCCGAAGGCAGAGGAGCCGAAGGCAGAGGAGCCCAAGGCAGAGGAGCCCAAGGCAGAAAAACCAAAGGCAGAAAAACCAAAGGCAGAAAAACCAAAGGCAGAAAAACCAAAGGCAGAAAAACCTGTTGCCAAGGCTGAAGATCCGAAACCAAAGGCTGCACCGGCGAAGAAGCCGGCTGCCAGTGGTGCGAAGAAGAGTACTGCTGCAAAACCGAAGAGTACCGCCACCAAGGAGAAGAGCACCACGGCTAGTTCAACGAAAGCGCCGGCCGAAGCGAAGAAACCGTAAGGCTAGTGTACGTGTTGCGTGAGAGATGGGGCTGTCCCGAGGGGGACAGCCTCTCTTATCCCAGCCCTTTTCGGGTGAGCACAACGCAAGAAGAAATACACAACCCCATAGTCATAAATTGTCAAACAGGATACCATCACCGCATGACACGGAATCAATTTGCTCGCATTGTTGAAATGAAGACCAAGGTCATCAGCATGGGGACCTTCGCCAGCGCCACCGCATATGCATACTACATACAGGGGAGGCTGGATATCAAAAACGCCATCTTCATGGGCCTCGCCACGCTCTTCGTGGATATGGGCACCACGGGTTTCAACACCTTCTTCGACTACATGCGGGGAACGGACAACAAAACCTACACGGTGGAGGAGGAGAAGGTGCTCGTCCATGAGAACGTCTCCCCACGCTCAGCGCTCCTCATCTCCTTGTCAATGTTTGCTGCCGCGGCGGTCCTCGGCTTGATCCTCGCCTCTCAGACCAGCTGGGCCCTCATCCCCATCGGCGCGCTCTCTATGGCCACCGGGTACCTCTATACCGGAGGTCCTTTCCCCATCTCCCGCACCCCCTTCGGGGAGCTCTTCGCCGGGGGATTCCTCGGCCCGATCCTCTTCCTCATCACCCTCTTCACCCAAGGGATAGCCCCGAATCTCCAGCACATCGCCGCCTCCCTGCCGTTCTTGCTCATCATCGCCATGATCCTCTCGGTGAACAACGCCTGTGACCGGGTAGGGGATGAAGCGAACGGCAGACGGACCTTGGCCATCCTGCTCAAGGAGAAGAACGCGGCGAACCTCGTGGGAGTGGAGGGCTTTGGAGCCTATATCCTCTCAGCCCTCCTCCTCGTCTTCAAGGTGTACCCCAGGACGCTCTTTCCGTTTCTCGGCGTGGCCCTCATGGTCTTCACCATAAAACACGACCAGACGAGAAAAGAGGGGTATCGGGCGGAGACCAAGTCCAAGCACATGGGCTTCGCCACCCAAAGCTATGTCTTCTTCGCCATCGCCTTCACCCTTGCCCTGGCGTTGGGAAGGAGAATAGGGTAGCGCGGGATACGAGAGCCTGATGCAAGATCACACAGGTAAAGAGAACTTCGCCAGACCTCGCATCAGGTCTGGCTCTTGAGCATCCCCTCCAGCGGCTTTGGTTTCTTGATGGTGGCGGCGAAGATCGAGTTGATGATTCCCAGCACCGCCGAGAGGGAGAAGAGGATCTCGATGCCCACCCTCTGCCAGATCCAGCCGCCGAGCAGGGCGATGAGGATGGAGATGAGGTGGTTGACCGAGATGCCGGTGGAGAGGGTGGCGGTCAGTTCCTCGCGACTCTCTGAGAGGTCGCGCACATAGACGTTCGTCGCCATGCTTGCCAGGCTGATGATCGAATCGAGCACGAAGTTGACGCAGACGACGATGAAGGCAATGTGCATCGGAAAGAGGCGATGGGCGAAGCCGTAGAGGACGCAGACGACGACGAGGATCAGGGTGTCGGTGACCATGACGAACTTATAGCCGAGGCGGTCGACGATGTACCCGATGGCAGGGCTGAGCAGCATGCCGAAGAGGGCGCAGACGGCGAGCAACATCGCGATGATTGAGGTGTCGGCGCCGTAGACGAGGATCATCACATAGGGGGCGAAGGTGAGGAAGATCTGCTTGCGCGCCCCGTAGAAAATCTCCAGCATATAGTACTTGGTGTACTTCCGTCTGATGTAGAGGCGGCTGCGCTTCACGCTCCGTCCTTGGTCCTTCATGCTGAGGGCCATGATCGTGGCGATGAGCATGAGGAGGGCTGCCAGAGCGAAGGTTCCCTTGAAACCGGCCAGGGCATTCTTGGCGAAGCCGAGCTTGGAGAGGACGAAGAAGAGGACCGAGACGATGACGTAGCCGACGATGTTGCCTCCGTGGCTGATGGCGCTCGTCATCCCGAGGCTCGCCCCACCGTTCTCCCCTTTTGCGAAGTAGAGGCTCATCGAGCTCTTGATGGGCATCGTGATGTGCTCACCGAGGCTGTAGATCACCATGAAGAGGATGACCATCCACTTGGCCGAGCTCATCGCCAAGAGACCGACGAGTCCCACGAGGGTGATGGCGGTCCCGATCTTGAAGACCTTCGTCTCGCTGAAGCGGTACATCCACGCAAGGATGAAGACCAGCAGCAAACCGGGCAGCTCACGGAAGAACTCGACGATGCCGCGTTCGAACTCACTGATCATCACGACTTCAGCCAGGTAGTTGTCCTGCACGCCCTTGTAGAGCCCGTGGGCGAGGCCGGTGAAGAGGATCACCGCCAAGAAGGCCTTCAGCCCCTCATGGGGCAAGTAGATGGATGGTTTCTTCGCTTTCACAATACATGGACTATGCGAACAATGGCGAGCCTTGTCAACCGAACATCAGGTGAACGCCGGTGCCGAGGCCACTCTCTCCAGAAATCGAGTACCCCTGCCATCTCTTCCCGCCTCATCATGCCGCCGTTGTGTAGACTATCGGACACTCCTTCCCAGAAGGGCTCTGGAGCCTTGACCCTATGCCGGTGTCATCGCATATGCTATATTCATTACAAGCGAGGAAGAGATGGCAAAGACACTCATTGTATTCAGCAGCAAACGCGGTACCACCAAATGCAGCGCCCAGATGCTTAAAGACCAACTCACTGGCGGCTCTGATCTGCACTCACTCAACGAAGGTGGGTCGGTTGACCTCTCAGAATACGATGCCGTCGTCATCGGCGGTTCGGTCTATGCCGGCAAGATCAATAAGAAGCTGAGGCAGTTTGTCGCGGAGCACGAAGAGGAGCTGCTCCAGAAGCAGGTGCTCGCGCTCTTCCTCTGCGGCATGGAGGAGGGGGAGGGGATGCAGAAGCAGATCGAGCAGAACTACAGCCAGGCTCTTCGCGACAAGGCCGCAGTCGTCTCCTGCTTCGGCGGTGAGTTCCTCTTCTCCCAGATGGGAGTGCTGACGCGCTCCCTCATGCGTCTTGCCATCAGCCGCGACGACGTGCATACGATCGATGAGGATGCCATCAAGGAGATGGCCGAGCGAATCAACTCAGCGCTTTCGTGACGCCTTGCGCAGCCGGTTGTTGATGGCCACTCCGATTCCCTCTTCCTTCAACAGCGAGCAGACCATCATCCTCAAGTGCAGGGTATCGAGTTGTCGCATCGCCCAATAGAGGCGGCTTGCCGCTTCACCGGGATCCTCTCTTTCACTGATATACTGAACCGGACCCTTGAATGACACCCTGCTTCTCTCAAAGAGCAGGACACCCACTGACGGGTCGTCCTTGTAGAGAGAGACATCGTCGACGAGGTAGAGGGGGGTGGTGGGGGCGTAGTGGTTCTTCAAAAGCCCCGGGCTCTCCAACACGGTCTTTTTCACCGCTGACGCATAGACCACCTCCCCGATGACGGGGAAGAGTTCTTGAGGCCCGATCTTGCCGGGCCTGAGGATCGTGGGGGGATCGGAGACGAGGGAGAGCACCGTGCTCTCGATGCCCACCGAGCAGGCGCCGCCGTCGAGGATGGCGGCGATTCTCGAGCCCAGTTGCTCCTCCACATGGGACGCAGTGGTGGGGCTGGTGTAGCCGAAGCGGTTGGCCGATGGGGCGGCGATGGGTCGCCCGCTCTCTTTGATGAGGCTGAGGGCAAGCGGGTTGTCGGGCATGCGGATGGCCACCGTATCGCCTCCACTGGTGACGATGGCGGGGATCGATGGATGCTTCTTGACCACCAGCGTCAGCGGGCCGGGCCAGAAGTGCTCGATGAGCTTCACGGTGCGTTCATTGAGCACTTCCACCACCTCCGCAAGCTGCGCAACCTCGGCGACGTGGACGATCAAGGGGTCGAAGAGCGGGCGCTCCTTGGCCGTGAAGATGGATCTCACCGCCTCTTCGTTCGTCGCATCGGCGCCGAGGCCATAGACCGTCTCGGTGGGGAAGGCGACCAGCTCACCGCGCCTCAGGTACGTTCCATACTCCCGGATCAAAGGGGGATACTCACTCGTGGGGTCCCGGTGCTTGGCGATGAAGACAAACGCATCGTCGAGGGTATGGAAGAGGAGGGAGAGGCGTTCGCCGCTGCGGTGGGGGAGCTGTACCCAAAAGCGCACATACACGCCCTCCTCGATGAGGATGGTGTGGTTGTCACACATATCCGCTTGCTCGCTCTGCTGAGGGGAGAGGGCAAGCCCATGGCGAGACGCAAGCGCCTCGATTTCACTATTCTGACGATGATACAGCGCAGCGCTGACAGTGATGGACGATTTCATACACGCTGAGTATGCCCCAAAGGAGAAGCGCGTCTCAAGGGGTCACTCCCCGATGATCTTGATGAGGACCAGCGTATTCCGCATGCCGTCGAACTCAAAGGAGAAGCTTTGCTCCGAGGTGCCGAAGTCGAGCCTGCCGCCGGTGATGGCGACCACGCTCTCCCTCCCATGATCTGCCGTTTCATGGGGGCGTCGGCGTTGTCCTCACAGCCATTGTGCTGGTATTGGGAGTACGGCTTCTGCGGGCACGCTTCTCCTAAGTGACCTCAGAATCGTGGTGTAGCCCAGTCTCATCATCGTTGATGAAGACGACGGCGGTGATGTGCATCGCATTGATGAGGGCCAATCCCGCCTGCACCCCGCTCTCATCTATGGCCTGGTGCACCTCTTCTGTGATGTTGATGATCGCCCGCCGGCTCTTGGTGTTGAAGACCAATTCCTTTCGATGACTTTTCATGTACCGCCACCGCCTTTCAGGATACGGGGGGGCGACGAAGGTCAAAAGGGAGAACATACCATGTCACATGTATAATTAGAAGTTCGAATTATCGCTTACAGCAAAATAATTTACCCTATATCGATAAAAATTTCTAAATATTATCTTGCATCATCCCATTCACCGATGATACGATGAGGATGACCTTCCCTTTGAACCATACCTCCATCATCTGATGTTGCCTATAGTTCTTTTACAAAGGAGGTCCTCATGATCGACCGACTCCGTTCGATTGATGCAATCGTTGCCTCAAGACGGGGAGAGCACGGAGCGTTGCTCTCTATTCTCGAGGATGTGCAACGAACCAGCGATCACAACTATCTCAAGGGTGAAGAGCTTGCCCATGTGGCGCGTTCACTGGGCCTTCCCCTCTCCCAGGTCTACTCGGTGGCCACCTTCTACGCCTTCTTCAACCTCAAGCCACAGGGCGAGCATGTCATCACCGTCTGTCGGGGGACCGCCTGCCACACTCGTGGCTCAAAGCCCCTGCTGGACACGGTGCTCTCCCATCTGGGGGTCACCCTTTCCGATGATGGATCGGCGACGACGGAGGACTACCGGTTCACCGTCAAGACGGTGGCCTGCTTTGGCCAATGTGCGTTGGCCCCGGTCATCGCCATCGACGAGGTCATCCACTCGAAGGTACGCGAGGACCAGCTCCTTGAGCTGGTGCGCTCGCTGCAACAAGGAGGGGAGGAATGATCAGAATACTGGACAACCTGCACCGTGCGGGGGAGGAGCGCCTCTATCCGAGAGAGGCGACCATCGCCATCGGGATGGGGACATGCGGGATCGGCAGCGGTGCCAATCTGCTCTATGGCCGCTTCAAAGAAGAGGTCGAGCGACGCGCGCTTCCCATCCAGCTGCGCACGGTGGGCTGCTTCGGTGCCTGCAGCGAGGAGCCGTTGGTCATGACCGGCACCGTCGGTCTTCCGTTGGTCCTGCATAGCCGGGTCACCGAAGCGGATGTGCTCCCCATCATCGAAGCGGTGCTGAAGAAGCGCTACCACAAGGCGCGTGTCTATTGCAAGATCAGCGAGTGGGATCATCACCTGAGCCTCCATCGCTACGGGACCGGCTACAGCGAGGTCCCTGAGTGGGACCAGATCGACTTCTTCCGCTCACAGAAGAAGTTGGTGCTGCGCAACGCCGGCATCATCGACCCCGATTCAATCGCCGAGTATGTGGCGGTGGGCGGCTACCGGGCCTTCAGTGCGGTGCTTGGGGGGATGAGCCGGGGCGAGGTCATCCAGGAGATCAAGGACGCGCGACTGCGCGGACGTGGTGGGGCCGGCTTCCCCACCGGTTTGAAGTGGGACCTCATGGCCCGGGAGACGGATCGGGAGAAGTATCTGATCTGCAACGCCGATGAAGGGGACCCCGGCGCCTACATGAACCGCAACGAGATGGAGAGCGATCCCCACTCCCTCATCGAGGGGATGCTCATCGCCGCCTATGCCACCAGCGCCAAGGAGGGGATCATCTACGTGAGGGCCGAGTACCCCTTGGCCGTGAAGCGACTCAGGGGTGCCATCAGAGCCGCCTACGGACAAAATCTCCTCGGCAAAAATATCCTGGGCAGCCACTTCAGCTTCGACCTCAGCGTCGTCGAGGGGGCGGGTGCCTTCGTCTGCGGCGAGGAGACCGCCCTCATCGCCTCCCTGGAAGGGAAGGGGGGACGACCCCAGGTCAAACCTCCCTTCCCCTCGAAGAAGGGGTACCGGGGCAAGCCCACGACGATCAACAACCTCGAGACGTGGTGCAACGTACCACTCATCATCGCCATGGGCAGCGCATGGTTCACCCGGATCGGCACTCCCCTCAGCCCGGGGACGAAGGTCTTCTCCCTGGTGGGCAAGAGCCGCAACACCGGTCTGGTGGAGCTGCCGCTCGGCGAGAAGCTCACCACCCTCGTCTACGAGGCTGGCGGTGGGTCGGCCCATGTCGAGAAGCGCATCAAGGCGGTGCAGAGCGGCGGGCCGAGCGGCGGCTGTATCCCCGCCCACCTCTTCGATTCCCCCATCGACTATGAGAGCCTGACCGAGATCGGGGCCATCATGGGGTCGGGGGGGATGGTCGTCATGGACAGTGACAACTGCATGGTCGATTCGGCGCGCTACTTCCTCCAGTTCACCACTTCAGAGTCGTGCGGCAAGTGCACCCCCTGCCGGGAGGGGCTCTCCCAGGCGCTCTCGATCCTTGACCGGATCTGCGAGGGGGAGGGGAAGAGCGAAGATATCGTCCTCTTGAAGGAGCTCAGCGACCACATCAGCGATACCGCCCTCTGTGGCCTGGGCCAAAGTGCGATGAACCCTGTGGCGACGACCATCCGGTACTTTGCCCAGGAGTATGAGAGCCACATCAAGCGCCGGCGGTGTGACGCCGGCACCTGCGAGACGCTGGTGGGAGAGCTCTGCTCCAACTCCTGTCCGATGACGATGCGCATCCCTGCCTACATCACGCTCCTCAAGGAGGATCGGCTTTTGGAAGCCTTCACCTCGACGCTGGAGGACAACCCCCTGCCCGGTACGTTGGGGCGGATCTGTCACTTCCACTGTCAGATGCGCTGTCGGCGTGAGGAGATCGACCACCCCGTCCACCAGGGTGAGTTGCACCGCTACCTGGCCGACACCCTCTACAAGATGGGCCAGGAGCAGGAGGTCTACCAGCGGATGATCGACGAGAAGTGGCCCGCCTCGGGCAAGAGAATCGCCATCGTGGGCGCAGGCCCGGCCGGCCTCTCGGCGGCGTTCTACCTGGTCCGCCTCGGCCACGAGGTGACCATCTACGATGGACATCATGAGGCCGGTGGGGTCCTGCGCTACGGCATCCCAGCCTACCGCCTTCCGCGCGATGTGCTCGACAAGGAGCTGGAGCTCTTCGACCTCTTGGGGGTGAGATTCAGGTTCAATACCGTGTTGGGCAAGGAGATCAGCGTCGCATCTCTCAAAGCGGCCAATGATGCGGTGATCCTCGCCTTGGGCTCCTACCATCACAGTGAGCTCAGACTCGAAGGCTCTGAGGGAGAGGGGGTCATCCAAGGCACTGAGGTGCTGCGCCGGCAAGCCGAAGGGGAAGCGCTCGGCGTCGGCGATCGGGTGGTCATCATCGGAGGCGGCAACGTCGCCATCGATGTGGCCCGTTCCTTGTGGCGCCTGGGCCGTGATGTCACCATCGCCTACCGCCGCGGTCGCGAGGAGATGCCGGCCAACCGCAGTGAGGTGGCCGAACTCTTCAAGGAAGGCATCCGCGTGATCTTCGATGTGGCGCCCAAGGCGGTGCTGCGGGACAAGACGGGTGCGGTGACTGGCCTCGTGGTCAACGAGCTGGAATTGGGTGCCTACGACGTCAGCGGAAGACGGCGGCGCACCCCCACCGGACGGGACGCGACCATCGAGAGCGATACGGTCATCATCGCCATCGGCGAGCGAGTGGACAGCGCCCTCATTCAAGGAGAAGGGCTGACGGTCAACGAGGCGGGACACCTCGAGGTGGAGCGCTATACGTACAAGACCGGCATTGACGGCGTGTGGGCCATCGGGGATGTCATCACCGGTCCCTCGACCGCCGCTGAGGCGATGGGGCACGCCAAGGAGGTCGCCCACCTCATCGACTGCACCCTGATGGGTGAGATTCGGTTCCACACACTCTTTTCCGACTTTGAGTACGGGAATGAGATCTGGGACACCGCCCACGAGGGAAATGAGATTGTGGCGGACCAGTTGCCCGTTGCGGAGCGACACAGCTCGTTTGCCGAGGTGAACCTCGGCTACAGCGGTCGCCAAGCGCGGATGGAGGCGAGCCGTTGCCTCCGCTGCGACGTCAGTGTGCGAGGGGAGGTGAGCAATGGATGAGAAGTTGATCAATGTCACGATAGATGGAACGGTAATCGCCGTCCCCCGGGGAACGAAGATCATTGATGCATGCGCTCGGGCGGGCATCACGATCCCCACACTCTGTTATTTGGCGGATGTCTCCGCCTACGGGTCGTGCGGGATCTGCGTGGTGGAGGTGGAGAACTCCCGCCGCTTGGTACGCTCATGCATGCATACCGTCACCGAAGCGATGGTGATTCGCACCCACACCCCCCGCGTCCTCCATGCCCGCACGGTGAACGTGGAGCTGCTGTTGGCCAACCATCCGTTGCTCTGCACCGCCTGCGAACGCAACCTCTCCTGCGAGTTGCAGGCACTGGCCCACCGGCTGGGGGTGCGGGAGAGTCGATTCGGCCGCACCAAGACAAAGTTCGAGGAGGTCGACCGCACCTCACCCTCCTTGGTGAGGGACCCGAACGCCTGCATCCTCTGCAATCGGTGCGTCGAGGTGTGCCAGTCGATGCAGACCGTCAGTGCCATCGCCATGATCGGCCGCGGTCTTCATACCAAGGTCGGCACCTTCGCCGATGGTGGATTGGCCAACTCCCCGTGTACGAACTGCGGTCAGTGTGCCCTCGTCTGTCCCACCGGCGCCATCGTGGAGAAGAGCCATGAAGCGGAGGTCTTCGCCGCCCTCAGCGATCCCTCCCTCACCGTCCTGGTGCAGACCGCACCGGCCATCAGGGTGGGGCTCGGTGAGGCGATGGGCCTGGGCGAGGGGGCCTTGGTCACAGGCCAGATGGTCGCGGCGCTGAGGCGCCTTGGCTTCGACCGGGTTTTCGATACCCAGTTCACCGCCGACTTGACGATCATGGAGGAGGCGCATGAACTCATCCATCGCATCACTGAGCACAAGCCGCTTCCCATGATCACCAGCTGCAGCCCCGGGTGGATCAGCTTCATCGAGACCTTCTACCCGGAGCAGGTGGAGCACCTCTCCTCCTGCAAGAGCCCACAGCAGATGTTCGGCGCGGTGGCGAAGACGTACTACGCCAAGCGCGCCGGCCTCGACCCCCGGTCGGTGCGGGTCGTCTCCATCATGCCGTGCACCGCAAAGAAGTACGAGGCGGGGCGCAGCGAGATGGACGGCGCCTTCAACTGGTGGAAGAAAGAGATGGAGATGGACGATTCGGAGCGCTTCGCCGACGTCGACTGGGTGCTCACCACCCGTGAACTTGCCCGGATGATCGGCCGCATCGGCCTTGACTTCGCCACCGTGGAAGGCAGCGACTTCGATGATCCGCTCGGCGCCTCCACCGGGGCTTCCGTGATCTTCGCCAACAGCGGCGGCGTGATGGAGGCGGCGTTGCGGACGGCGGTGGAAGCGCTGACCGGAACGGTCCTGGAGAACGTGGAGTTCACCGCCCTTCGTGAACGGGCCGGTATCCGAGAGGCGACCCTGACCATCGCTGAGAGCACGGTACGGGTGGCTGTGGCCAACACGCTCTCGAATGCGCGCGTGCTGCTCGAAGAGATCAAGGGTGGGGTGAGCCCGTATGCATTCATCGAGGTGATGACCTGTCCGGATGGGTGCATCGGAGGGGGTGGGCAACCGATTCCCTCAACGGCCGAGGTCCGCTCCAAGCGCATCGCCTCGATCTACGAGGAGGACCGTCACAAACCGATCAGGAAGAGCCACGAGAATCCTTCGATCACCGAGCTCTATGAGACCTTCCTCACCCGGCCGCTCTCCGATCTCAGCCACGAGCTGCTGCATACCCACTACACCGGGCGGGATGCGTATCGCTTCTGATCGGTATCGTTCTCTGTCGCTGTCCCTCCCCGATCGGGGAAGGGAGGGCTCATCGCCAGTCAGGCGAGCTGCTTGATGTAGCAACGCCGTCGTTTGTGTTGCTCGGTCTTGAAGCTGCCCCAGAGCGTCTGTACGTTATCGTTGTGCTCCAGCTCAGGACCGGTCTCCGCCCACTTGACGCCGTTGGCGATGGCGTGTTTGATGCCCTCGTTCATGATGACGGCGGCCACCCCCCGGCCGAAGTACTCCGGTTTGACGGCGATGAGGTACATGTCCAGCACCTCGTGGTGTCTAAAGGCCTTGAGGATCCCCAAGAGGCCGAAGGGGAAGAGCCGGCCCCCCGATGCCTTGATGGCCGGGGCGAAGGAGGGGGCCATGATGCCGAAGCCGATGACCGCATTCTCCTTGTCGACGACGACATAGAGGTAGTCGAGGCTCACCAGAGTGAAGAACTGCTTCACCGCGTTGTCGATCTGGGCATCGGTGAGCGGACAGAAGCCGTAGAGGTCGCCGAAGGATTCGTTGTACATATGGAACATCTCCTTGGCGTAGGGGACGACCTCCTTCTTGTTCTTGAAGGAGACGAGGTGGTAGCCGTGCCGCTTCTGTGCGATGGTGGAAATCCGATCGACGCGTGGGTCGATCTGTGGGGGAACGAAGACCTTGTACTCAACCCAGTCCACGTCCTTGGAAAAGCCCAACGCCTCCAGGTGCTCGGCGTAGTAGGGGTGGTTGTAGAGGGTGATGATCATCGACAGCTCTTCAAAGCCCTCGATGAGCAACCCCTGCTTGTCCAGGTCGGAGAAGCCGATCGGACCGATGAGGCTCTCCATGCCCTTCGTTTTTCCCCACGCCTCGATCGCCTCGAAAAGGGCGCGACTGACCGCTAGGTCGTCGATGACGTCCCAGCGGGTGAAGCGCATGCGCTTCATCGCCTTCATCCCATTGAGCTTGTGGTTGATGATGGCGGCGATCCGGCCGACGATCTTCCCATCCATCCAGGCAAGGTAGGCCACCGTCTCGCAGTACTCGTAGGCCGGGTTCTTCTTCGGATCGAAGGTCGGCGCTTCATCCATGTGGATGGCGGGCACAAAGTACTCGTTGTCCCGGTACAGCTCGTTGGGGAAAGCATAAAAACGCCTCCAATCTCGCTTGCTCACCACTTCTTTGATCTCAATCATTGCTTCCCCCTCATTCACTGACAATCCTGTCAGCGCTGAAAGAGATTGTCAATGAATATGCCATCGGTTTGACGGGTGATTTTTATGGCTCCGTTGCGCTCTGTCAGGGTCGGTGCATCACTTAATCCACCACGGAGGGTCGGGCGCGGAATCGGTGGGTGGATGAGCGCGAAGAAGGCGATAATTAGTATTGGTTTGATTCGGGTTTATAAAACAAAAATCATAATCTGCACCGTGTTGATAGAAAACACTGAATAACTGCCTAGAATGAGGGTTTAATCGAAAATTGGACTAAGAAAAGGTAGTTGATGGCCCGATTTGGACGTAATCCATCTCGCGGCTATTGGCATCCATTCAGTTGAATTATGAATAATGTGCGGTAAGCTGGTCGGTAAGCTATTAGAAGTCACTTTCAGCCGATGTTTTCCAAGGAGAGGTAATCACAGATTTTGATCTCCATGTTCCAACAAGACTCAGATCATCAACACGGTGCAGATTAGGATTTTAAAACAAATTTTTCTTGACAGTTGAGCATCCAGCAGAAAGAATGAGGCATCATTGATTGAGAGGAGAGAGACAGATGAAGAGAAGCTTATGTGTGTTGGTCCTATTCTTCGTAGCCACCACCGCCGTGTTCGCCGCGCCTCCGAGCACCGGGATCGGCGTGGGGATCAGTGCAGGACTGCCCTTCCACGCCGCCGTGACCGCCGAATACAACTTCGGCCCCGCATACACCACCCTGTCCCTCGGGTACATCGGCTCCTTTTGGGTGAGGGCAGAGGGAGGATACAACCTCCCGACCCCGTTTATCAACGACGATCTGGGCATAGACCTTTTCCTCAGTGTCGGGGGAACCTTCGACATGATGTTCAGTGAGTCTGGGACCACGGTCGGCATCGGGATACCGGTCACCTGGTCGTATACCCTGGAGAAGGTACCGATGAAGTTCTTCGTCAAAGCCGGGCCGCAGTTATTCTTTGGCGGTGGGCTTGCCTTCATGGGCACCATCGGCGGAATGTACGTATTCAAGCTCTAGCGCCGTGGCCCGTGACCCATCGATGTGGCGATGGGTGGATAATTGTCGTGTGATCCTGCCGCCATCACTGCGTTCTGTGCTATACTCTCACTCATGAGAATCCTAGCCGCCAGTGATATCCATCTCGGAAGAAGACCGCGCCACGGCAACAGCGGCCATGACAGCTGGGACCTTGTCGTCAACAAGGCGCTGGAGCTGGCGGTGGACGTCTTGGTCCTCGCCGGGGATGTCATCGAGCATGAACGGGCGTGGCTCTCCGTCTACGCACCGCTGGTCAATGGCCTCAGGCGCCTCGGGGAGGCCAATATCCGCGTCATCGCGGTAGCGGGCAACCACGACTGGGAGGTCTTTTCCCGCCTCACCGCCGAGGCGGAGCAGATCAAGATTCTGGGTCTGGGGGGAACATGGGAGTCCTGTGACGTTGAGGGAGTGCGTTTTGTCGGCTGGTCCTTTGCCCGCAGCCACCATGAACAGAACCCCTTCACCACCTTCTCTGCTGTGGGAGACGACTGCCCGCTCTCGCTCGGTCTCCTCCATACCGATTTCGGCGCATCCGCTTCACGGTACGCCCCCACCACCGCCCAGGACTATGATGCGAGCGGGGTCGGCCTCTGGGTACTCGGCCACATCCACGCCGGCGGCCCCGTCGCCGATGGCAGCGCGTTCTACTGCGGCTCCCCCTATGCCCTGGACAGCGGGGAGGGTGGGCCCCACGGAGCCTGGCTCATTGAGGACGCGTCTCCCCTCACGTGGAAAGAGCCGTGCTTCATCCCCCTCTCGCCGGTGCGGTATGAGGAGGTGGCACTCACCGTCACCGACTTGGATGAGATTGAGGAGATCCGCAGCGCGCTGCGAAAGAGCGCCAGGGCGGTCGCCGATGGGCTGGATTGGGAGGGAGAGCTCTATTTGACCATCCGGTTCGTCGGCTCCTTGGCGGTCGGCCTCTCGCTCTCTGAGGTGATGGGTTCGCCTGAGGAAGAGGTCTCCTTTCCCGCCAAGGATGGCATCACCTGCTATGTACAGCGGTCGTTCAGCGATCAAACCACACCCGCCATCGACCTTGCTCAACTGGAGAGTGGCAGCGGCGCCGATAGCCAGCTGGCCCGCCTCCTCTCAGACGAGCAGCTCCTGCTCAGCCTCTATCGCCGCTTTGAGGAGGAGAGCTACAACGCCTCAGCCTACAGCACCCTCATTCAGAGCCAGGTCGATGATGAAGAGGCGATCGATCGAGCCAGACGGGCCGGACTCAGACTGTTGGAGGCGATGGTCGAGCAGAAGCGGGGAGGTGCATGATGGGCAAGCGCTATCGATTTGAACGGATGCACCTCTCTCGAAGCCCAGGCTTTCGCTCACCCCCCTTCGGTACGCTCGACAGCTTCTCTCCGGGTCTGAACATCCTCTACGGCCCCAACGGTATCGGGAAGAGCTCGCTCATCCGGGCGATGCGGGCCCTCCTCACCAAGACCAAGGACGGCAGCTTCATCGACGCCGAGGCGATCGTGAAGGGCGAGAAGGAGCGCTGGGTGCTCTCCCTCGATCACGGCCAGCTCTCCCAGATTCGAGGGGAGAGCGGTGAACGCTCCACCCTGCCGGGTCGCAATGATACCCTCTCGGATGCGTATTTCTTCGGTCTGCACGAGCTGCTGACAGAGGTCGGTGACAACCCGCTCTTCGTCACCCGGGTCCAGAGTGAGATGCAGGGGGGCATCGACCTGGAGGCGGCGCGCTCGAAGAGCGACGCCAAGACCAGGTTCTCCCTCGCCACGATCGGCGAGAGCCAGCGGGTATCAAAGGCGAAGAAAGCGGTGCAGGAGCTGAAGAGCTCCATTGCCGCCCAGAGCAGCCTCTTTGAAGAGATTCGACAAATCGAGGTTGCTCTCGAGGAGGAGCCGGCACTCCTGCGTGAGGAGCAGCTGCTCAATGATGCCCTCACCTACCTCAGGAGAAGGGACGAAGCTGTCTCTCTTGAACAGCAGATCGCCTCCTATGATGCACGCCTCGCCCACTTGAGTGCCACCACCGAACAACAGGCGGAGACGCTGCATGAACTGTATGAGAATGCGGTGGAGGAGGAGCGGGAGGCGAGAGAGGCGGTCGCTGAGGCCGAAGCGCAGATAAAAGGTTCGGCCGTTGACGCCCAATTCCTCGATGATGAGGAGAGCCCGGCAGAGATCCAAGCCCGCATTGATGCGCTCCAGAAAGAACGTACCGCCCTCGATGCGGCGCGCACCAAGCTGCGCGAAGCGACCGCCGCGCTCAGTCGATGGGAGGAGGAGCTCAGTTGGCTCGTCGAAGGTGAACCGGAGGAGGCCACGCTCAAGGAGATGGTGAGCCGACTCTTGTCCCTCGCCCAGAGCTGTGAGCCGCTTCGCACCCGCCTCAGCGTCGCTGAGCAGCTGCAGCGGAGCCTCGGCTCGGTTGACGAGACGGCATCTGCACGCTTGGGCGACCGGGAGCAGGCCAAGGGGAGGGTGGCCGATCTCATCACCCTCACCGCCCGCCTCGAGGGCATGCCCAAAGAGAAGCCGAAGAACCGCGTGTACGCCATCATCCTCCCCCTCTTCGCGCTCTCGGCCCTGCTCACTCTCGTCTGGAGACCGAGTGCCCTCATCGGGGCGTTGGCCGCGCTCATTCTCTTCTTCATCGCCCGAACCCGCCTCTCCAACCCTCTCTGTGCGGCATTGGAGCAGGAGATTGAGCAGCTCCGCTCTCGCCTCACATCGATTCATCCAGCGGAGGACTGGAGCCTTGAAGCGCTCGGCGAGCTCTTGGAGGCCCTCGCCGGCGAGATCGGGCGCCTACGCGCCCAAGAGGCGAAGAACGAGCGCATCAAAGCGGGCGAGGTCGAACTGCATGAGGCTCAACGCGCCTGGCAGAAGTGGCTCGATGCGTGGCAGGACGCCGCATCGGCCCTTCGCCTTGCCCCGAGCCCGCTCTTGGAGGGCGCACAGTTCTTCCACTTCTCTGAAAAGCTGGTCACCTGGCTCGAGCGTAAGGAGGCGTTGGCGGTTGCCACCGCCAACGAAGAGGATGCACGTGCATCCTGGCAGCGAGCGAAAGAGCGCCTCACCACCTTCTGTGCTCTGGGTGAGAGAGATGATGACCGGCTCATCGAAGAAGCTCGGAACCTTGCCAAGAACATCGCTGCCGTCCAGGCCCTCGTCAAGGCGCTCTCTGAGCGCAGCTACCGCCTCGCTCGGGCCGAGGCGGCACTGCAGCGCAGCAGCGAAAAGCTGAAGGCCTTCTACCGCGAAGCGGGCGTCGACTTCGGCGACCTTGAGACGGTGAGGCGGCTCTGTGTACAGTGGAAGGGGTATGCACAACTCGTTGAGGATCTGACCATCACGCGCCGGGCGTTGGATGGCTTTGATGCAGCGATACGGACCGCCGCCGAGGAGTCGGACAGCGCTGAGCTGACGGTGCGTCTCCAACAGACCGAGCGCGCACTCACGCAGATACGCGAGCAGAAGGAGGAGCGGACGAAGCTGCGCGAACGACAACGCTTGCTCTCGAGCTCCGATGCGCTGGAGAAGGCCGATGATGAGTTGCAGAGCGCACTCGAGGCGCTGGAAGCCCATCGTCAGGAGGCGGTGCAGGGTCGCATCATCCAGGCCCTCTATGAACAAATCAAGGAGGAGCGGCAGCGCGATTACCAGCCGGAGGTACTCAAGCGTGCCTCCCAGTGGTTGTTGAAGATCACGCACGGGCGGTATGGACTCTCCATCGGGGAGGATAATTTCATCGCCCTCGATACGCTCAGCGATACCCCGTACCAGCTGGTCGAGCTCTCCAGTGGTACGCGCATCCAGCTGCTCTTCTCCATCAGGATGGCGTTCCTCGAGCTCTTGGAGGCGAGCGGCGAGTATCGCATGCCGCTCTTCTTTGACGAGTTGATGGCCAACAGCGACGACGAGCGCTCGCTCGCCATCGCGGAGGCGATCGCCACCATCACGGGTGAGCGACAGGTCTTCTATGCGACCGCCCAGGCAGATGAGGTCGAGAAACTGAAGGCGGTGGTCAAGGAGAACATCGCCGTCTTCGATCTGGAAGCCATCGCCAAAAAGACGGCCATCGAGCGCCACCCCTTCGTCGCCCCTACGGTGGGAGCCATCCGTCTCATCGACCCGCTTGATGACTACAACGCCTACGCCGAGGCGCTCGGGGTTGCGCAGCCGGCGCTCTTTGAGCCGGTGGGGCACCTGCACAGCTGGTATCTCTGTCTCACCAGCCGCGAGCTGTATGACCTGCTCAAGCGGAACCTTGAACGAGCCGGCCAAGCCGCCTCGATGGACAGCACATTCCAGCGACGCCTCCGTCTCTTGGAAGAGGCTGCATCCCTCGCAGAGACGGGGAGGGGGAGGATCATGGCGGTCAGCGACCTCAGCGACGAGCACTTTCCCATCCGGCGTGATGTCGGCTACTACCGCGAGATCGTCGCCTTCCTGGGAGAAGGGGGAAAGAGCGGGAATGATTTGGTCGCGGCCCTGGAGGAGCGGACCATCAGGGGGATGCGCGAACCGGCCAGGACCCAGCTCGTGACCTGGCTTCATGAAGAGCGGTATGCATCGGACGAACAGAAGCTTGACGGGGAGGAGATCCTGGTGAAGCTGGCCCTCCTGCACCGAGACCTCGATGTACAGAGCGACGAGCATTACATCGTACGGCGCTACCTTGGGGCGCTGGGATTACTATAGTTTCTTTTTCTGCGATCTCAGCGTATACTCCAACACATGTACAAAAAGACAATCAGTGCCTGTTACCTTGGAAGCTTCATCATGGCGGTTGCCTGCAATCTGTCTCCGCTGCTCTACGTGACCTTCATGGCTGAGTTCGGCATCTCCTTTGAGCAAGTGGGGCGATTGACGTTGCTCAACTTCTTCACCCAGATCATCACCAGTCTCTCCTTCTCCAAACCGACCGACCAGCATGGGGCCCGGCCCTTCGTGACGCTCGCCCACCTCATGGTCTTCCTCGGCTTCCTCCTCATGGCCTTCAGCCGCCAGCTCTTCGCCTTCAACCCATACGTCGGCCTGATGGTCGCCACCGTCGTCTACTCCGTCGGCGCCGGACTCTTCGAGCTTCTGCTCAACATCATCATCCTCAGCATCCCCGGCGACGCTAAGGAGAGCGCCACGAGCCTGCTCCACTCCTTCTACGCCTGGGGCTTCATCGTCACCGTCGTCATCACGACGCTGCTCATCAAGGTGTTGGGGAGGGCCAACTGGCCGGCCATCGTCCTCATCTGGTCGATTTTGCCGCTCTTCAACTTCTTCAATTTCATGCGCGTCCCGCTTGCCCCGCAGGTCAGCGAGGAGAAACGCACCCGGCTCAAGGAGTTGGTCAGCTCACGCTACTTCATGCTGGTCATCCTCGGCATCGCCGTCGGCGGGGCGACCGAGGTCTCGATGTCGCAGTGGACGAGCACCTTCGCCGAATCGACGCTCGGCCTCTCCAAGGAGGTCGGCGACTTGGTCGGCCTCTGCCTCTTCGCTTTGTTGCTCGGCACCGCCCGGGCGGTCTACGGTGCCTGGAAGGGGAAGTTCCCCCTCATGGCGGTGATGACCGGCGGCGCCCTCCTCTGTATCGTCTGTTATCTGGTGGCGGCCCTCAGCCCGTCGCCGATGGTCAGCCTCGCCGCCTGCGTGCTCTGCGGACTCGGAAGCGGCCTGCTCTGGCCCGGCTCGGTGGTCAACGCGTCAAACCACTTCCCCTTGGCGGGTGCGTCGCTCTTCGCTCTCTTGGCCGCTGGTGGCAACGTGGGATCGGCGGTGGGTCCGTGGCTCATCGGCCTGACGGCCGACCTTGCCCCGACCTTGGTACAGGTCGCCCCGTGGCTCAGGCATTTGAGCGAGCGTGAGATGGCGTTGCGCAGCGGCATGCTGGTGGGCACGCTCTTTCCGCTGTTGATGGTCTTCTTCCTGCTGCGCATGCAGCGCGCTAATGGACGTTGATCATGGCCAAGAGTTCGTCGGCGGCCCTCAGCCTCCGACTGATGTCTCGGGCGAGGTTGAGCATCAACATCGTGTAAGTGTGCAGGCTGGTCAATGAAATCTGATAGAAGTGGGCATTGGAGAGCGTGATGACCCGCGTCGGCACGGTCGTGACGATCGTGGCGGCACATCGGTTGATGTCGATGAGCTCCATCTCCCCGAAGGAGTCGCCGGTCTTCAGCGTGGCGATCTGACGCTTTTCGTCACTCTTCGCCTCCGATTGCCGGATGACCGCCACCTCTCCGTCCACGATGAAGAAGACGGAAGAGTTTTGCTCACCCTGGTGCAGGAGCGTCACCCCCGCCTCATACGATTGATCACCGAGGAAACTCTGCACCAAATCCAGCTCCCAATCCTCAAGGCCGCCGAACATCGAATAAGAGGAGAGAAACTCGTTGTGAATTGCTGCCTTGCTCATGATGCTATCGTAGCGCTACTTTTGTGCCAATACAAGGCTTCTTTTCAACGGCGGTTCGCTCGGGTATACTGGCATGCAATGCCATCGCCAAAGGAGGCCGCCCGTGCACCTCAATGAGATCCAGATGCGTGATCCGTTTGTCCTCTGTGACCTTCAGAGTGCCACCTACTATCTCTACGGCACCACGGACAAAGATCCGTGGAGGGCGAGGGGGGTGGGGTTTGAGGCGTATACGAGCCGCGATCTTGCCCAATGGGAGGGCCCCATCCCCATCTTCACCCCACCGGAGGGGTTCTGGGCGACCCATAACTTCTGGGCGCCGGAGTGCCACGTATATCGCGGGCGCTACTACCTCTTCGCCTCCTTCAAGGCCGAGGGAAGGCGACGGGGTACCCAGATTCTGGCAAGCGACGGTCCGCTCGGCCCCTTCGTGCCCATCAGCGAGGCGCCGGTGACCCCCGCAGACTGGGAGTGCCTGGACGGCACCCTCCACACCGATCAGGAGGGATCACCGCACCTGGTCTTCTGCCACGAGTGGGTTCAGGTCAACGACGGGGAGGTGTGTGTCCTTCCCCTCTCTGAGGACCTCAGGGAAGCCATCGGCTCCCCCCGCCTGCTCTTTCGGGCAAGCGAGGCTGCCTGGACCGCCTCACTGCCGAGGCGCGACGGCAGCCTCCTTGTCGATGCCCGAGTCACCGACGGACCCTTCCTCCACCGGGGGCGGGACGGCGACCTCTTCATGCTCTGGTCGAGCAAGGGGGAGGGCGGCTACGCGATGGGGTATGCCAAGAGTGAGAGCGGGAGCATCGACGGGCCGTGGGTGCAGCAGAGCGAAGCGCTCATCACCGCCGACGGCGGGCACGGGATGATCTTCACCACCTTTGAAGGAGAGCTCATGCTGACCTACCATGCACCGAACAACACCCCCGATGAGCGGCCGATCTTCGTCCCCATCGAAGAGCGGGGAGGGGAGTTGGTATGTCGATAGACCGCAAGAGGATCATCGAAGCGTACAACCCCACCGTCACCAAATGGAGCCCCGCCTCCTTCCTCAGCGTCGGCAACGGGGATTTTGCCGTCACCGTCGACTGCACCGGCCTGCAGACCATCGAGCCCACCGATGAGGCGGCCACGCCGCTTGCCACGATGGCGAGCTGGGGGTGGCACGACTACCCCGGCTCCGTGCCGCACCGCTTTGACCTGCTCAAGAAGAAGCGCTACCACACTGCACGGGGTGAGGTGGAGTACATGAGCGAGGCCACCGGCCAAGAGGAGCTCTTCTCCCGCCTCCGCATCAACCCGCACCGCTTCAACCTCGCGCGCCTCTCCCTCTACGATTCCCAACTTCACTCATCGCCGAAAAGAGAAGACATCACCGCTGTCCAGCAGCGCCTTGACCTCTATGCGGGGACAATCGAGAGCCGCTTTCGCCTTTGCGGCGAAGCGGTCCGGGTTGAGACCGTCGCACATCCGGACCAGGACCAACTCTCGGTGCGCCTGAGAGCAGATGAGGCGGGCCACCAGCGCCTCTCGCTCTCCCTCTCCTTCCCCTATCCATCACACCAGAAGAGCGGCGGTAACTGGCGTGTCCCGTCCTCCCATCACTCCCGCCTCTCTCGGGGCGAAGGCAATCGCTACACCATCGCGCGCACGATCGATGACACGCACTACACTGTCCGTCTCCGCCTCAGCGAGGGGAGTACGATCGCTGAAGCGGGCGAGCACTGCTTCATCATCACCGGGGAAGGGGACCTCTTGGAAGCCAACCTCCTCTTTCTCCCGTCTCAGGCTCCAGGGGAGGCGACCTCGTTTGCCGCATGCCGGGCGGCAAGCCGCCTCCATTGGCAGCGCTTTTGGCAGGAGGGTGCCTTCGTCGATTTCTCGCTCTCGACTGATCGGCGAGCCGATGAGCTGCAGCGTCGGATCCTGCTGTCGCGCTACCTCTTGGCCATCCAGTGCAGCGGGAAGCTGCCACCGGCGGAGACCGGCCTGACCTGCAACTCTTGGTACGGCAAGTTCCATCTGGAGATGCACCTCCTCCACGGCGCCCACTTCGCGCTCTGGGGTCAGGGCGAGCTCTTGGAGCGCTCCCTCTCCTGGTACCTGGAGATACTCCCGAGCGCCAAAGAACGGGCAGCTGAGCAGGGGTACCGCGGGGCGCGGTGGCCGAAGATGAGCGAGCCGGACGGTAGTGACGCCCCCTCTCCCATCGGTTGCCTCCTCTGCTGGCAGCAGCCGCATCCGATCCTCTATGGTGCGCTGCTGGCGCGCTGCCGGCCCGATTCTGCGATCCTCGCCTCCTGGCAAGAGGTCATCGAGGAGACGGCCGCCTTCATGGTCGACTACCTCGATCGCGACGAAAGCGGGGTGTATACCCTCGGCCCCCCGGTGATCCCGGTACAGGAGAACCACGACCCCGACGATGTGCTCAACCCCACCTTCGAGCTCTCCTACTGGCGCTGGGCGCTCCGACAGGCCATTTCTCTGATGAAGGGGTATGGGCGGGAGGTCGACCCTGCTTGGGAGGAGGCGCTGGCCAACCTCGCGCCGCTGCCCACCGACGGGGAGGTCTACCTCGCCCACCAACACTGCCCGGATACGTACACCGCCTTCGCCGCCGATCATCCGTCGCTCCTCTTTGCCGCCACGATCTTCGATGGAGGTGACACCGATCCCTCAATCATGAAGCGTTCGCTCAAGCGGGTCCTCGAGAGCTGGGATCTCAACGAGCTCTGGGGGTGGGACTTCCCCCTCATGGCGATGTGCGCCGCTCGCCTCGGGGAGGCGGAGCTGGCCATGGATCTCCTGCTCATGGAAGTGCCGAAGAACACCTACACCCCCAATGGGCACAACGCCCAGTTGCCCAAAGCCGATCTTCCCCTCTACCTGCCGGGCAACGGGGCGCTGCTCCTCGCCGTCGCCCTCCTCTTCGGTGGATGGGAGACAAAAGGCGATGCTGATCCCGTTCTTCCAAAGAGCGGCTGGCAGGCGACGAGCGAAGGATTTTTCCCTCTCTGGTGACGCCTCTAGGCATTCGATTGGAGATGGAGTACAGTGCGGGACATGAAGGATTTCCTCGTGCGCCTGCTGCGTCTCTTCTTCGGTCTCTTCCTCTACGCCCTCGGCATCGTGCTGACGATGCAGGCCCACATCGGCTACACCCCGTGGGAGGTCTTCCACGCCGGCCTCGCCACGCTCCTCTCCACCCAGATCGGTACGATGACGATCTCGGTGGGCTTGGTCATCCTCATCATCACCTTCTTCTTCGGTGAGAAGATCGGCCTCGGCACGGTCTGCAACATGATCTTCGTCGGCCTCTTCATGAACCTCTTGCTCTCAAGCGGCCTCTTTGTCGAACGCACCAATGTCGTGACGGGAATCGCACAGATGATCGGCGGTCTCTTCGTCATCGCGGTCGCCTCGTACTTCTATATCTCCAGCGGCTTCGGCGCCGGCCCCCGCGACAGCCTCATGGTGCTTCTCTCCCGCAAGACCGGCCTCTCGGTGGGGGTATGTCGGGCGGGCATCGAGGTCTCGGTGACCGCGGCCGGCTATCTCTTGGGTGGGATGCTGGGGTGGGGGACCCTGCTCAGCGCCGTGGCCATCGGCTTCTGCATCCAGATCGTCTTCCGCCTCTTCCACTTCGACCCGAAGCTGGTGGTCCACGAGGATCTGGCGGCGAGCTTCCGGAGGCTCATCAACGCGGCTTCTTGAATCATTCACTTTGTGATGCATGATGATTGACAATCTTTCCTCCATAGTGTATTACTACCCTAGTACACCAACACAGGAGGTATCTATGCAGTACCCTTTGGTGGCTGAGGTCACCGACCTCAGCTTCAGCTACACACAGAAGCCGCTCTTCAAAGAGCTGTCGTTCTCCCTTGAGGGGGGCAACATCTACGGCTTGCTCGGAAAGAACGGGGCGGGCAAGAGCACGCTGCTCAAGCTGCTCTGCGGCCAACTCTTCGCCTCTGCGGGGAGTCTCTCCGTCTTCGGGGAGAACCCGAGATGCCGGCGCCCCTCCCTGCTGAGAGAAATCTTCTACCTCAGTGAAGAGTTCCCCCTGCCGAGGATGACGAGCAGCCAGTACCTCTCGATGCTCACGCCCTTCTATGAGCGCTTCGATCACGAGCGCTTTGCCCACTATGCCGCTGAGTTCTCCCTGGACCTCACCCAGCGCCTCTCCCAGATGTCGCTCGGCGAGAAGAAGAAGTACCTGCTCGCCTTCGGCTTGGCCAGCGGTTGCAGCCTCCTCATCATGGATGAGCCGACCAACGGCCTCGACATCCCCTCCAAGCGTCAGTTCAGGCAGATCGTGGCCAGTGCGATGAGCGAGGAGCGCACCTTCGTCATCTCCACCCACCAGGTGCGCGACATGGAGGCCCTCATCGACCCGATCATCATCCTCGATCAGGGGAAGGTCATCTTCAATGAGCGCCTCGATGCCCTCACCGATGCCTACGTCCTCGAGCACGTCTCCACCGAGCCCGATGGTGATGTGCTCTACAGTGAGAAGGTCCTCGGTGGCTGGATGGTCCTCAAGAAGCGGGGTGACGCATTGGGGGGACAGGCATTGGACCTGGAGACGATCTTCAACATCATCGTGGAAAAAGGAGGCCGGCCATGAAGCGTTTCATCGCACTGTTGAGGCGGGAGTGGATCGTCGCCCGCCGTGATATGGCTATCTATGCATCGGTCATCCTGGCGCTGTTCTTCGGCTACGAGACCCTGCAGTCCATCACGACGCGCTATGCCGGGACCTCCTTTGCCACCGAGGTCTACGGGGCGCTCTTCCCATCGTTCCTCTTCGTCGGAGGCATCATCATCGCCGTCGACCTCTTCGCCTCCGATCTCTATAAGAAGGATAATCAACACACCTTCTTGATGCTGCCGGCAACGAACGGGGAGAAGTTCCTCTCCAAGAGCCTCTTGGCGACGGTGGTCTATCCCGTGGCGTTGACGCTGTACTTCGTCGTCACAAGCGTGGTCGTCGAGCTCTTGATGTACCTTATTTTCTCCAACCCGATCGGGATCTTCAATCCATTTGCGCTTTCGGGGTACTGGATGTTGCTTGCCCGCTACTGGTCCATCATCTCGCTCTTCATCTTGGGTGCAACGGTATTTCGCAAGAGTGCGTTGGTGAAGACGGCGCTCGCCTTCACCATCGTCGTACTGCTCACCACCGCCGTCGCATATCTCTTCTTGCGCCTCTTCGTCACCATCCGGATGGGAGGACGGATTTCGCTGCTCGAGGCGCTCTCCCGGGTCGACCAGCGGCGCTTTGATGAGCTGGTGGAGACCATCAAGAGCTGGAAGGTCGCCAGGGATCTGCTCAACTACCTCATCATCCCCGTCGCCCTGCAGATCACCGCCTACTTCAGGCTCTGTGAAGTGGAGGCAACCGATGCAGTTTGACAACAATGAGCCGATTTACCTCCAAATCGCCGACCACCTCTGCCACCTGATCATCGCCGGTCACTACGGTGACGGGGACCGGATCCCGTCGGTGAGGGACCTGGCCATTGAATTGGAGGTGAATCCCAATACGGTGGTGCGCTCCTACGCCCACCTCTTGGAGCAAGGGGTGGTGGAGAACCAGCGCGGCATCGGCTACTTCGCCGCAAAGGATGCATCAGAGACGATCAAGACGCTCAAGCGCGACTCCTTCTACAAAGAGGAGCTGCCCGCCTTGGTCAAGACCATGAGAGCCCTGGACATCACGGTCCAGGAGCTCGTTGAATCAATTGGAGCGTACCATGAGACAGTATAAGAGAAGCACGATCATGCTTGCATCGATGGGAGCGGTGGTGGTCATCCTCGTGGCCACCGGGGCCTACCTCGTCGTCTCCCTGATGGTCTAGAGCAGGGTGATGCAGCTCGGGCGGTCCACCGAGATGCGGTGGGCCAGTTGTCCGAGCGCCCCGCTCTCCCCATCCCGGGGATAGACGGTCACCGAGTTGCTGCTGGTGTTGGCCACGATCATGAAGCGCTCATCGCCTGCGAGGGCGAAGTCCCAGGGGGTCCGCTCGGTATAACACCAGCTGTGGCGGCTCAGCCACCCTTCCTTGACCGAGAAGATGGCGATGGAGTCGTGCCCCCGGTTTCCGACATAGAGGAAGCGCCCATCGTTTGAGAGGGCGATGGCGCTTGCCGTATTCTCCTCCCCGAAGCCGGGCGGGATGGTGGAGATCTGTTGGATCAGGGTAGGCGTCTTGCCCATTGCATAGACCAGCACCTCACAGCTGAGCTCGGCGCTGACGAAGAGGTAGCGCTCATCAGCGCTGAGGACCATGTGGCGTGGCCCCGATCCCGGGGGCGTTGCGATGGTATCGTGCAGGCGCAGCTCATTGCGGTAGTAGTGGATGGTGTCCCCGCCGAGGTCGGTGACGAGGATCGAGGAGGAGCCGTCAGCGAAGAGAGCGCAGTGCACGTGGCTGGACTCCTGGCGGTCGATGTGGATGCTGCTGTCATCATACTGCTCGCGGTAGTTGAGACGCTCCCCATCCTCAAGGGCGATGAGGGTGAAGACACCGTCATTGTAGTTGCTCACCGCCAGAGACCGCCGGTCGGGGCTGAGGGCGAGATGACAGGGACCGCTTCCGAGCGTCGAGGCCGTCATGACAGGCTCGAGCTGCAGATTCTCATCCAAGGCGTAGCCGAACACCTGTCCCTCGTGGTTTTCAGAGACCGAATAGAGGATCCGCTTCTGCGAATCCCACGTTTGATAGGTCGGCATCTCGATGCCGCCGACAGCGCGCTGGTAAGAGAGCGTGCCGCGTTGAGGATTGAAATTCATGAAGGTGATGCCGTCATCGGGGGAAGGGACTCTGCTGCCAACTACAATCTGATTCATACCCCCATCATAGTACCGCTCTCTCATGATTGCAAGATTCCCCGGTGCGGATTCAAAGACCCCGATCTGCAGGTCTCTGTGCAGCACGATGAGAACCATACACGTTGTAAAAACCAGCCGTATAATCAGATGCGCTTCTATTCCGTATCATGGAGAGGGCTTTCATTGATTAAGAAGTCGCTCAAGGAAATGACCTACTTTAAAATGAAGAGCACTCTATACATAACGTCCCATTAAGACATTGATCTTGTTGTTCAGTGCCGTTCAACCTGTCTCTGTGCCGATGCATTCGGTGAGTCGGAAGAGAGAGAAGCGAGAAGGCTACGCAGATCAAATCAAGGCAGCACGGTGCATATCGTCGCCCATCGAGCCCCGGTGACCATCTCCAGCTCCTCACCGCTGAGGCCGACGGCGCTTGCGCTGTCGCCGGCTGCCGGGTAGACGAGGTCAAAGCGCTCGAGCGAGCGGTCCAGCACGATCTCGATGTGGTCGCTTTTCACGAAGGGGCAGACCCCGCCGACGGCAAAGCCCACCTCAGAGAGCGCTTCCTCGCCGGTGAGCATCTTCGCCTTGGCTCCGAACTCAGCCTTGAAGCGCTTGTTGTCGATCTTCGCGTCCCCGGCTGCACAGACGAGCAGCACCGACCCGTCTTTCTTGCGCAGCGCGAGGGTCTTGACGATCCTCGCCTCCTCGACGCCGACGGCCAGAGCTGCCAAGCTCACCGTCGCGCTGCTCACCGCAAAGGTCTTTATCCGATCCTCAAGCCCATAGGGGGCCAAAAATGCTCTCACTGCTGCTACTGACATGCTAGAGAGTATAGCTGAAGGAGGGCGAGGAAGCAAACCAACGCAAAAATGTAGGATGTCCTTTCACTCAGTGTAAATCATGATGGCGTCACGAAAGAACTCGGCGCACCCCTTCCCGAGCTTCTCATAGGTAGCCTTGAAGCGTTCATCGCGTACGTAGAGCTCTGCAAGGCCCCTGTGATACCCCTTGGTATAGGCCGGATAGTAGCCTGAAAGCCATCTGCGGTGGAGATCGCAGGCTTTCTCTGCCAACACACCGGCGGGATCGCCGTGGGCGAAGGCGGCCTGCAACGCCTCTTCGTAGTCCCTTCTCAGCTCCTCCAGATCCTGGTACTCCGCTTCGCTCGTGTCCGCGAGCTTCGCGTTGGCCGCCTCGATGACCTCGTCCCCATACCGAGATCGGATCTCCGCAGCCTAGTGCTGTTCGTTCTCTTCGATCATCTGATCTTTGAACGCGTCAAATCGCTCTCGATTATCCATCGCTGTCTCTCCTCTGAGCGCCGATAGGGGATGGGCGACGCTCTCGATCAGACGATCGCGACGGATGCGTCGCTCCTTCAGGCAGAGGAGGTGCTCGGGAAAAGCCGCTTCCCGGTCGAAGTGCCGCTCATACACGATGCCCTGGATCTGGGCACGCGGGAAACCGAGCTCCCGGTAGAGGAGGATCTGCTGAGCAGATCGACTTCATCCTGTCCATACAACCGATAACCGGAGGCGGCGACCCGCGCAGGCTTCAAGAGACCGATCTCATCGGCTGAGCGCAGGGTACGGGCGGTCACCCCTGAGAGGGTTGGAAGCTCATGTACGGTAATCTCCTCGATGGAGGCAGTATGAACGCTTCCGTTACGGCAGAGTCAAGAGGGAGTTTTACCCAGTTGTATGAGAAAACCTGCTACTGCTGAGGCAAACGTGTTGAGATCCCCCACCCGGCGTTTGCTTGTACTCTCTCCCTCGATCCAGGGCATGACGGACCACTACCACGGATAGGTGGAGCTCGCTGTCTCTTTGGCGAGGGGAAGCGGTATGGGGGTGCGTAGGTTGGCAGCCAAAGGCGGCAACCATCGCCACTCCTTATCGACTTGCAGGGCATACCGTTCTGCACTGAACAGCCGTATGCTCATGGTCTCTCCCAAATGAAAGGCTCGGTTGTCATTCCCACTCTCTGCAATCAAAGAGGTGGGAAGATCCTCCCATGCAGGAAACTGCTCTTGCCTCAGGGTCCTTGCAAGATCGATGGTATTGTCGACCATCTTCGACAATAGACTCAGGTTCCAGATGCTCTTCCCTGCGTCTTTCAATTGCTGTTGGGCTCGTGTACTATCTCTTGTAGTTCACTTCTCTTCATCGGTTCTCCTTGTGCGATGTAATGGGTATATCAGCACGATAGAGTAGGATGAAGGGAAGTGACAATCTCTTTTCAAGAGTGGGAACACATGTTCCGACCAACGGTGGCAACAGTTCAACTGACCCTAACAGACCGACGGCACGGTGTCATTGTATAGAGGGCGGAGTGCCATCTCCTGGCTATGACATTGCCCAGCCGAGCACCTTGCTCGTGCGCTCTTTCCCCATCTGTGGGTGGATTGCTGCCACGCGGTAGAGAGTTTCATGGGGTTCTATCACATCAGCTCTCATAGAATTTGCTGATGTGGTCTCTGACCATGTCCGTCTCATTGAGTTGGAATGAAAGCTCGTAGATACGGACGGCTTCATCAAAGAGGGCAACTTCATAACGGTCTTCGAAGACTTCGATTTCTAACGATCTTCTGCCGTTCTCATATTCAAATTGAATGGATGTACGGCCAGTAGGGAATATTTCAAGTCGTTGAGCCTGGATACATTGAAGCAGGATTTCGGCATTATGGATTACGCTGTCAGGAATTGGTTGGGCTTGATCCCCGTTCCATCCCCTTTCAAGCGAATGAAAAGAGTGCAATACTTGGGTGAGGTGTGTTCTTGTATTGTCATGCACATCCGCACATCGG
>ENA-UOUL01001575-UOUL01001575.1-bioreactor-metagenome-genome-assembly--contig:-NODE-1575-length-30926-cov-14.563422_pt1 | contig 30926 bp, 29 predicted proteins | sample MGYA00249838_ERZ747220 | MGnify/ENA primary metagenome ERZ747220 (study PRJEB28778, sample SAMN05720191) | bioreactor metagenome | isolation source: Anaerobic biogas reactor | place: USA:Washington... | reverse complement strand
CGAGTGGGCGCTACAGGATTTGAACCTGTGGCCTCTTCCGCGTCAAGGAAGCGCTCTCCCCCTGAGCTAAGCGCCCATCAGACCGGTGATGATACAGCCGCCTTGGTCGCCTGGCAAGCCCGGAGCCCGTGATCTGCCGCCACGACAAAGGCGTCAGCGTAGGCACGTCGCCTTGCTGCATAGTGAAGACCTGTATAGTGGAGAGAGACAGGATTGCTCAGGCGGGGGGCGGTCGATCGGTTCTAACACCGCGCGCCGATAACGCAAGGGAGAGCGGATGGATATTCCTGAGCCTGAGCGCCGAGTCCTTATCATGCCGGATCTTGGCCTGGAGGTCATGGACCAAGATGGTACCCCCATGTTGACCTGGGGCCCTCACATGCAGCAGGTCGGTTGGAAGCTTTGGTATCTCGACGAGAAGGGACGTCCTGACATCCACTTCGTCGGTGGCACCGAGGACGACTTTCAGGGGGCGCTGGCTAGAGCCAGAATCTACCTCCGGGAGCACTTCGAGCACGACCGGATCTGGACGCGGCTCCTGCGAAGGTCTCAGACGGTACGAGCCGCACACTGACTGGAGGCGCTGGTCGATACAATCGGCCTGCGGTCCGGGAGTCCACTTCGGCGAGAAGTGATCGTAGCGGCTGTACTCCTGCTGCTTGTCTCTCCTCCCCTGCTGGGGCTTACCGGGTGCCGCGCGAGCCCCAGTGACGATACGCGCGGCACTTTGCCGCCTACCACCACCTCCACCAGCTCTCCGGACACCACCTCGACCAGCACCACACCAGCGCCTTCACCTACGGCCTCGTCTGGAACCGCTGTCACCGAACCGCTTGCTGATGCTGAGACTCGGCTTCCAGATGGCCTCGTGCAGGCGATGGGCTTCATCCATCAAATCGGCGACATCAACCAGAAGAACTACATACGGATCAACTACGCGGGACTGCTCACGGATAGGTCGATCACCTGGGAGGAGTTCCGAAGTTACTGGAGCTTGGACGCCGCTGCCGACACCGTATATCTGCGCGACGTTCCTTGGTGGATTGTGCGCGAGGGCGATATGGTCATAAGGATCGATGAGCAGTACCTGCCTTAGAGCGATCCGTCCCCGGCGCGGGCAACGCGCGTACTGAAGGCAAGGGTCTAAGGCTTGAGCGCACCGCCTATGGTCGCCGAGCGGCGCGAACGTGGAGGAGTACGCGAGACTTTCTTAGAGAGGCGAAGATAGACCCGCCGGTATTGTCCCTCGGGGGTCGCTCTTCTCGCCGGCTACGCAAGCGACTGAACTACGACGTCGGCAACAATCGCGAGAACCGCAATAACCAGCGCACAGAGCGTCAACCGACGCTCCCGCCTCGTATCCTGCGACGCAACTTCTCTTTGCTGCAGCACCTTGGCAGCAGGAAGCAGCATGCCTGGCCGGTGCCTGAAGAAAAAGCAGAAGCCGCGACGGTCCGCTTCCAGCCAGCATGCGTCGATCGGCTCCATCTCGCTGCGATGTTCCCTCGCTCCAAACCAAGTGGTGACACTCCAAAGCTACTGCCTGGAATTGACGGCGCTTGCTTTCCATTCGGGAACGATCACCATGACCAACTCGTGTGCCTAACTCGGTGCGACCAGCAAAGCCGGTACAGGTTGACGTCCTTAGACGGTCCTCGAACTGCGCCGCGGGATGCGCCGTGCGGGCGGACTAGATCGTGTATCTCCCGCCGGGCTAGCCAGGCGACGTTCAAGATCGGTGAAAGCTCGCATTAGTTCGGCAGCTTCAAATGCCCTGTTGCGCCTGCCAATATTCGACTGAGATATCACCTTGGCCTCGACCATCCGTGCTATGGCCTGGTTGACAGCAGGAATGCTACGGCCAACAACATGGGCAGCGCTCTGCACAGTGAAGATGGGTATGCCCGGCAGAGCCCGGATCAGTAGGTCAGTGGCCGAGTTTGCCCTCACGCAACCGAGCCTCGCTCTCCACTTCTCCTGCAAGATGCCCACGCGCTCCTCAAAGATCGCCGCATCATCAACAGCCCTCTTCGTAGCGGCGGCGAACAGCCCGATCCAGCGATCAAGACTCGCCTGCGCCTCGGGAGAGTCCGCGGGACCCACGAAGCGCGTGGCAGTGAGCGCGCCGATGTACTCCGTCGACCATGTGGCCAGAACGAGAGATACAGGCGGGAGCACTCTCGGGGCTATACCTCGGCGCCGGAAAATCATATGAATGAGAACTCGACCGGTTCGGCCGTTCCCATCGAGGAAGGGATGGATGGTTTCGAACTGCGCATGGGCCACAGCTGCCTGGGCGACTGGCGGCAGAGAATCCTGGTTGCAGAACTCCACGAGATCTGAGACATAGTCCTCCACAAGTTCCCAAGGCGGAGGAATGAAGGCCGCCGAACAGGGATTGAAGGCGGATCCACCAATCCAGTTCTGCTCCTTGCGCATCTGACCGCCTTGCTCCGCAAGAGGGGTGCCGGCAAGGAGACGTCTGTGTGCTTCGAGCACCGAATCGACGGTGATGGATGCGCCTTCCTCCAGACCCTCCAGCGCGTTTGCCATGGCGTCAATACTGCTTAGCACTTCGCTCGCGGTTACGTCGGCCGAGACTTCCCCTAAACCTCGAGCAGCCTCTGCGCGCAGCAACCGCCGAGCGCCTACTTCCAGGCCCTCGATCTTCGATGAAGCCACCGACTCGCTACGAAGCAGGAGTCGAGCAAGCGCCTCGCTGTCGCAGAGCGTCCTCGCCTCCGTGTTAAGCTTGGCTACGGCGGCCTCGGCCTCCCCGACATCAGCCGCCACTTCTCCGTCGAGCCGGATGGTCCGTCCCACTAGGGGGTCCGGGATGTAGGTGTGATATGCACAGGACTTGCGATCCCGGCGCGGCAGACCAGACTGACCGCTTGCCTTCCAGGTTCTTTTGGCAACCTTTCCCACCGCTCCTCCTTATTAAAGGTTATGCTACAACCTTTAATAAGAGAAGTCCATGGTTAAGGTTGCTTGCGGCCCGCGGCTACAGACCCGTGCATTGCGTTCCTGCTAAACCGATTCATGGGCGACTGCAGCCGCTCGCAGCACCAGTGAGCGGTCCTTTGGCCGGCCTGCCGAAGGCCGAGGTTGGGCCCTTTCATTCTTGAGACAAACCTCAGCACTTCATTGGGAGCAACCAACACTAAGATCGGATGGTGTGCCCATCGACCAGCAATCAATCGTTCCGGATCCGTCAGGCAGGCCCGCTCATGAGGACCAGCGCTTCCAGATCACTTGAGGAAGTCCGGGGCGGCTCGACCGACCCGCCATCAATCACTACTCAGCGACTACGAGCCGTGTCAATCAGCAGATCGTAAATCGAGTCCACTAGATCGCGGTTGCGGCCCAGTGACGCAATCACCCACTGGCGATATTCGAGGAAGTAAGAGGGGTCCAGTTCCAACAGCTTGGCGACGCCGCGCATAACCTGCGCTGATGGCGGTCTCTGCCCCTTGAAGTAGGCAGACGCGCTCGTTTCGGCGCATATACCTTCCCGCGCCATCTCCGCATAGAAGTCCTTGCGGCTTACGTCTCCGGCCGCATTGCCGCGCTTCGCCCGAAGCGCCAGCACGGCGGACACCCGGAAGGATTCGCGACTGCGCTGCGGCAGTTGGATTGGTGGTACAGGCGTTCGGCTGTGACGGACTCCTACTATACACCGGTTCAGTTCGATTGATCTTGGAGAAAGATGCTCATTTGCAGGTTTTGCTTCAGAGGCGACGACCGGAATTGAACCGGTGTAGCGGGTTTTGCAGACCCGTGCCTAGCCACTCGGCCACGTCGCCTTGGGGCAACAAGATGGAGCGGATGAAGGGATTCGAACCCTCGACCTTCTGCATGGCAAGCAGACGCTCTAGCCAACTGAGCTACATCCGCCCGGAACCTTGCGGCTGCTGGATTATAGACCAGCCTTCTACTGTTCGTCCAGAGCCTCGTTGACCAAGGCATCTGCTCGGGAGTTCTGTTCCCTCCCGACATGCCGTATGGAGAAGCTGTCCAGACCGGCGGCGAGTTCCCGTGCTTCAGCGTGTAACGGCTTCAGACCTTCGTTCTTGACCCTGTACTCGCCCCGCATCTGCCGGACGAGCAATTCAGAGTCGGAGATCACCTCTACTTCCCGGACCTCCAGTCTCTTGGCCATCTCCAGACCGGCCAGCAGCGCCCGGTATTCGGCCACGTTGTTGGTCCCTACGCCGATGGCCTGGGACAGCGTCTCGAGCACGCGTCCCCCGCCATCCTCCAACACCACGCCGATGGCGCTTGGGCCTGGATTACCTCGCGACCCGCCGTCTATCCATACACGAGCCTGCTTGACTCGCGGCGCCTCGTTCATCATGTCTCCTTCACGTGGGCTGACGGACGGGACAGCTAACACCCGCCCTGGGGATGCCAGGCTCCAAGGACTTCGCCAGTCCCTCGAGACCAGCAACTCGACCCCTTCGGCAGTCAGTTCCGGCGCGAGTCTCTCCCCGACCCATCGACGGAAGGCCCACCATTCCACATCGCCGTGAGGTACATCGATGACACACAGGCCTCTCTCGGCGGCCTCCTCGGCAACGTGATAGCTCAGGTCACCCGTGATCAGCACCTCGCACTGCCCGGCGGCTGCCTCTATCATGCCGCGTCCGCTTCCGGGCAGAACGGCCACGCGGCGGACCGACCGCTCGCCGTCGCCACTCCACTTGGCCATTCCAGCCTCGAACAGCGCCGCCGACCGCGCGGCCAACTCACGGAGAGTGGTGGGCGCCGAGAGCATCCCCACCCTGCCGAGACCTACCCGGGCCAGCACGTCCTGCGTAGGGTACACGTCGAACGCAGGTTCCTCGTACGGATGTGCCCCCAGGAAAGCTCTGATGGCTCCGGCTAAGCTGTTGGCGGGCACCACTGTCTCCCAGCGCACCTCCGGCGTCCGCTCAGGTATGGAGACCTCTCCTACTGTCGGATGACTTCCCGGCAAGGCCGTGAACCAACCCACTCCCTCGGTCGAGAACGCGCAGTCCCGATAGCCGCCGATCGCACCGGCGCCGGCCGCGAACACAGCGGCCGCCACCCGCTGCACCTCATCGCGAGGGACGAAACCCACCAGTTTGTACCGGTTGGCCGGCGCCGCTTCCAGCGGCGCCATATCCTGCAATCCCAGCGCTCGCCCCGCGATGTCCGCCAGACCTCCGGTTGCAGCATCCAGGTTGGTGTGGCAGGCGATGAGGGAGATGCCCTCTCTGACCGAGGCCCGCAGCAGTCTCTCTCGGGGGTGCGACTCTACCAGCGAACGGACCGGGGAGAAAAGCAAAGGGTGATGAGTGATTATGGTGTCGTAGCCGCCCGCTGAGGCCTCGGCGAGGACCGCATCGGTCAGCTCCAATGCCGTGAGGACTCGCGCCACTCCGGCTTCCCGTTCTCCGACCAGAAGACCGCAGTTGTCACCCGGTTGGGCGAGAGCCGCAGGAGCCAGCCGTTCCAAAGTGTCCAGAAGATCCGCTACTCGCACGGCTTCTCTCCTTGAGGCCAGAGAGTGGGCCCAGCAGGACTCGAACCTGCGACCGGCCGATTATGAGTCGGCAGCTCTAACCAACTGAGCTATGGGCCCGGGACGAAGGTCATTCTACCGCACGCTCCGCCGTCAGTCCTCCCATCTTCTCCACAACAAAAACGCCGTGGGCGGCCCGAAGATTGGGCCACAACCTCACCCGGCCGCCCCGGGTCAGGTAGAAGTGCCTGACTATGCCTATCGCTTGCTCCCTGGTGAAGACCCGGAAGTCCTTGATGCTGAGCGAATGTATGTTGGGAGTGTCGTACCACTGATAGGGAAGAGCCCGGGTGACCGGCGCTCGTCCGGTCAGCAGAAGGTGGAGGCGGGGTCTCCAGTAGGCGAAGTTGGGGAAGCTCGCCACAAGGAAACGCCCCACCCGAAGTGATTCCACGATGACCGAGACGGTATCGTGAGCCTGCTGAAGGGTCTGACTCAACACCACGTAATCGAATGCGCCGTCGGGATAGTACGCCAGGGCCTCGTAGAAATCCCCGTGGTGGACGGTGAGCCCCTTCTCCACGGCTTCGTATACCCGCTCCTCCACTATCTCGATACCGGTGCCCCGTACGTTCTTCCGGTCCACGAGCATCTTGAGCAGAGTACCCTCTCCGCACCCTAAGTCGAGGACTCGGGCTCCCTCGGGAACCGTGTCGACGATGAATTCATAGTCCGGTCGGAGAGCCTCCTCGACCGGTTCCACCGGCTCACTCAAAGCGCAGCCCTCTCTTCCTGGCCGTGGTCGCAAGGAAGTGCCACACCATGCGGGTGAGGTCTTTATTCTCCAGCAGGAAGGCGTCGTGTCCGTAGGAGGACCTCATCTCAAGGTAAGAGCAATCCAAGCCGTTGCCCTTGAGGGCCCGCACTATGTCCTTAGATTGGTAGGGTGGATACAGCCAGTCGCTGCTGAAGGCGATCACCAGGAAGCGCATGTCCGCAGGCAGATCCCGGAAGGTCTCCTCCAACGGGCCGTGCCCGCCCGAGAGATCGAAGTAGTCCAGAGCCTTTGTCACGTATAGGTAGGTGTTGGCGTCAAATCGCCGTGTGAACACCTCCCCTTGGTGACGGAGATAGCTCTCCACCTCAAAATCCATGGAGAAGTCGTAGCCGAAGGCCGTCTTGTCTTGAAGCCGCCTTCCGAACTTGGCGCGCATGGACTCGTCGGATAGATAGGTGATGTGCCCGATCATCCGGGCGACCGCCAGACCGCTGTCTGGGGCCGGGCCGTGGTAGTAATCTCCGTTGTTCCAGTTGGGATCGCTCATGATCGCCAGGCGACCGACCTCATTGAAGGCGATCTGCATGGGAGAATGCTTGGGTGTGGCCGCGATGGGGATACACGAAGCAACCACCTCCGGGTAGGCCACCGCCCACTGGAGCGCCTGCATGCCCCCCATCGACCCTCCGCTGACGCAGAGTAGCCTTTCGATGCCCAGATGGTCGATGAGCAGCTTCTGGGCCCGGACCATATCGCCCACCGTGACCACAGGGAAGCTCATCCCATACTCTCTGCCGGTGGCCGGATTGATGCTGTTGGGTCCGGTACTGCCCTTACAGCCTCCGATAACGTTCGAGCAGACCACCAGGTATCGGTCGGTATCGAAACCCTTTCCCGGTCCGATCATGGTCTCCCACCAACCCGGCTTGTCTTCCCCCCCGTGATATCCGGCGGCGTGAGCATCACCCGACAGGGCATGCAGGATTAAGATGGCGTTGGTACGTTCCTCGTTGAGCCGGCCGTAGGTCTCGTACGCTATTGTGACAGGCTGCAGCGTCTCCCCGGAATCCAAGAGCAGCGAATCGAATTGTGCCGACTGCGGAACGACCTCACCTACGGAGGCTCCCAGCCCTGCTTCGCTGATCAGATAGTCGCTCACATCATTCCTTGGCTAAGCCCTATATCGATTGGTGATGGGGAGCCTACGGTCCTTCCCGAAACCCTTGGGACTGATGCGCACCCCTGGGGCGCTCTGGCGACGCTTGTACTCGTTGCCGTCGATCAGCGCCACCACCCGTCGCACGACCTCCTCATCTATGGCGCGGCCGGCTATCTCCTCGATACTGTCGTCGTTGACCACGTAAGCCTCGATGATTCGGTCGAGAATATCGTACGGTGGAAGACTGTCTTGATCGGTCTGGTCAGGCGCCAACTCAGCCGAAGGAGCCCTCTTGACCGTTGACTCAGGTACTGGCCCTTCACCCGGTCCAAGGTTGTTCCGATATTCCACCAGCCTGTAGACGAGCGTCTTTGGCACGTCCTGGAGCACCGCGAACCCACCGGCCATATCGCCGTAGAGGGTTGTGTACCCAACGGCAGTCTCACTCTTGTTGCCGGTGGTAAGGACCAGCCATCCATACCGATTGGAGAGCGCCATCAACAGGTTCCCCCGGATCCGAGCCTGGATGTTCTGCTGGGTAACACCACAGTTGTCGGCCTCCAGATGGGAGGACAGACCTTCCAGATACGACTCGAATATGGTGTCGATCGACAGCTCATAGTAGTGGATGCCCAGCCGCTCTGCGGTCTCCCGAGCATCGTTCTTGGTGCCGGAAGAAGAGAAGCGCGAGGGCATGGACACGGCGGTCACCTTTTCGGGCCCCAGAGCATCTGCGGCTATACAGGCAGTCAAGGCCGAATCGATTCCTCCGCTGATGCCCAGGACCACCTGCTTGAACCCATTCTTCAGCGTGTAGTCCCTCACACCGAGGCACAGGGCTTCGTATACCTCGCCCTCGGGGCCGAGAGGCTCCGCCACCTGCGAAGACGGCAGTGGAGCCCTCGACGAGAGATCAGCGACGGAACAGCGCTGATCCACTCGGACAACGTCGAGCGGCCACGAGCCCCCACCCGTGCCTTGTAGTTTTGGGGGCTCCACATCCACTACGAGGAGTTGCTCCTTAAACTGAGCGGCGCGCGCCTTCACCTCGCCACTGGGGTCGAAGACCAGACTGTGTCCATCGAAGACCAGCTCGTCCTGCCCTCCCACGCCGTTCGCGTAGCACACCCAGGCTCCGGCCGCACGAGCCCTCTTCCCCAGCATCTCCTCGCGCTCCCGGCCCTTCCCTTGATGATAGGGGGACATGGACAGATTGACTATCACGCCGGCTCCACCAACAAACGCCTCCGCAGCCGCGGGGCCTTTCTCCTCCCAGATGTCTTCGCAGATGGTCACGCCCAACCTGGTTTCACCCACCTGTACCACCGTCAGTCGTTCTCCCGGAGCGAAGTAGCGTTTCTCGTCGAAAACCGCGTAATTGGGGAGCATGATCTTGCGGTACCAACCCGCCACCGCGCCCCCCGACAAGACGGCCGCCGCGTTGTATACCCTTCCGTCTTCAGCCAAGGGGATTCCGACCAGTACCGTGAGCCGGCGGCAGGCGTTTGCCAACCCAAGTAAAGCCTGCCGGCAGTCGGCGAGGAAGTGGTCCTTCAACACCAGATCCTCCGGCGGGTAACCACAGATCACCAACTCCGGGAACACGACGATATCCGCCCCCGCCGCTACGGCCTTCTGACAGTGGGCCACCACGAGCGCCGCATTTCCCTTGAGATCACCGACCGTCGAATTGATCTGAGCAAGCGCGATCCTCATGCGGGCCGCTCCCTCATCGGGCCTGCTCCAAGACCTGCAACACCTCGCCGGTCTTCTCCTCCAGCAGGTCGGCATCGCCCCGTGTCTCCACGTTCACACGTACCACCGGCTCCGTGTTCGACATACGCACGTTGAACCGCCAGTCGGCGAACTCCACGCTCAGCCCGTCGATCTCATCAACCCCGATCGCCTGCGATGCATAACGCTCCTTGGCGGCCGCCAAAGCTGCGCGTGGATCTGCAAGCGTGAGATTGATCTCGCCGCTTACCGGGTAACCGGCTATTCTCTCCTCGACCATCTCCGACAGTGGGCGACCCTGCTCGCTTATGGCCTCCGCCACCTGCAGCCAGGGGATCATTCCGCTGTCGCAGTAAGAGAACTCTTTGAAGTAATGGTGGGCAGACATCTCGCCCCCGTAGGCGGCGTCTATCTCCCGCATCTTCTCCTTGATGAAGGCATGACCGCTCTTCGAGACCACCGGGCTCCCGCCTGCCCCCCGCACGATATCCACCGTGTTCCAAACCAACCTGGGATCGTGAATGATCGAGGCACCGGGGTGTCGCTTCAGAGCCCGCTCCGCGAGCAGCCCTACCAGGTAGTACCCTTCGACGAAGCCGCCCTTCTCGTCAAAGAAGAAGCAGCGATCGAAGTCACCGTCCCAGGCGATCCCAAGATCGGCCCCCTCGGCAAGCACTGCCTCTGAGGTGACGGCTCTATTCTCAGGCAGCATGGGATTGGGAACTCCCGCGGGAAACGATCCATCGGGAGTATGGTTGAGCTTGACGAAATGGAAGGGCAGCGACTGCTCCAACAAGTCGATGACCGGCCCCGCTCCCCCGTTCCCGGCATTGACCACCACTTTCAAGGGGCACAGCTTATCGAGGTCCACATAGGTCAACAGGTGCTCGATGTAGTCGGGACGCGTGTCCGCTGGAGTCACGGTCCCACGAGGAGCAGATTCATCCCTGGCCGGCGGACCCCAGTGGATATAGCCGTCACGCCTCAGCTCTTCCATCGTGGTCTCTTCCATCTGCATCAAGCCGGTGTCGGCGCTGATAGGACGAGCCTTCTCCCGGGTGAACTTCATGCCGTTGTAGTCGCGGGGATTGTGGCTGGCGGTCACCATGATGCCCCCATCCAAATCCAGCGAGAACGTAGCGAAGTAGACCTCCTCCGTACCCACGAGACCGATATCGACCACGTCCACTCCAGAATCCACCAGGCCCTCGCACAGCGCTTGGCTCAACTCCGGACTGGTGAGCCGTACGTCGTGGCCCACCGCCACCCTTTTTGGTTTGATCAGTTCGGCATATGAATGCGCTATGAACCTAGCAAGGGCAGGGTTCAGCTGGTCGGGGACCCGGCCCCGCACATCGTATGCCTTGAAGCACTCGATATATGTGCCGATTCCCATCACCGAAAGCCTCCTCCGGTCTTCTTCGAACGACATTTGCACCAGATAGGTGTATTGCCTATACTACGCGAGGTCTACGCTCCTCGGTAGCTCAATGGTAGAGCACCTGACTGTTAATCAGGGTGTTGCAGGTTCGAGTCCTGCCCGAGGAGCCATTTCTTTGCAGGACGACCACTGTCTCTCGCCTGTACCAGCGGCGCCCCCATCAACGGAGCCGTCCAGGCGAGTCCTTGACACTTCTGCCCGAACGCGGACAATCAAGTTTGGGGGCATCGTTTCGGCGTACACCTCCCAGCTAGGTCTTGCTGCCAAGGAGGCTGAGATGGCTTATGTAAAGGACAGCATCTTCATCCAAGCGCCGCCTGAGAAGGTCCACGCTTTCGCCATCGATCCACGGAATTGGTGTCGCTGGTTCGTCGGACTGGCTCAAATAGAAAGCCAACAGGGCGATGGTTCTCCGGGGACGACAGTCAGCCACACCTACCTGATGGCCGGCGCACACTTCCCCTTGACCACCAGAGTCATTGAAGACCGGGCAGAACCCGACGGTTCTTTTCACTGGAAGGCGGAGAATGAGGGAGCCCTAGCCGGGCGTTTGTCCTGGGATTACCTGCCCAAGGACGATGGAACCCAGGTGGAGATCCACATGGAGTACACGATTCCCGGAGACTTCCCTGGCGAACTGGCAAGCCGCCTCTTCATCGAGCGTAATCAAGAGCGGGCCGCTCATCTGACGTTGCAGAACCTGAAGCACCTGATTGAAGAGTGATCCTCCCGAACGCAGGCTACCACCCAGATCTGTGCGAAAGGGACTTGCCGCCCGTGCTTGTGTGACGCAGACGGCAGATCAGCCCACGCTCAATTGGCACTCAGCCGTGAGATTCAGGCAGCCGGAATCAGAACGGGATGTTTCTCACCTGCAAAAGGGACCGAGATCTCACCAAGCTCACATCCGCATTCGAGACAGACCAACCGGAGTCCGCCAGAACTCAGGCCGCCAGGGTTGCCAAAGTCCCTGGGCGAGCAGACCGAGGAAGCGCCGCGCCCGAGCGCTCGGGATCCCGGGCAGCAAGACCCCCGCTCACCTCCTCGGGCCGACGCCAAAGAATCCAAACCCCTGGAGCTCTCGGTCGCAGTGTGCATGGCCGCACCGCAGCAGGGGCACTCGTCACCGGGGCCTAGACCCATGATGTATGCCCCGAGTCTTTGCTCACCTGGACGGTCCGGACAGATAGTCATCAGAGCCTCCTTAGAACCCCAGTGACCTTCCCGATTATCCTTGGATCTTTGGTGAGGATGGGCTCCATCGAATCATTCTCGGGCTGGAGCCGTACATGTCCGGCCTCTCTGAAGAAGCGCTTAAGAGTAGCTTCATCTTCGAGCAACGCCACGACAATGTCCCCGTCATCCGCAGTTTCCTGCTGCCTCACCACGACGATGTCACCGTGTAAGATACCGGCATTGACCATGGAGGTTCCCGCCACCCTGAGAGCGAAGCAACGGTCGTCTCCCCCGACGAACCGAGGGATATCGAGAGTGTCTTCGATGTTCTCTTCAGCCAGCACGGGCGTTCCTGCAGCCACTCTTCCCACGAGCGGTACACCCTTCGGCATCCCCTCCGCCCGGCCGATGGTATCCCGTCCGGTCGACTTGACTACCTCTAGAGCGCGCCTCTTGGCGGAGCCCCGCCGGATGTATCCCATAGCTTCCAAAGCGGTGAGATGACCCTGGACCGACGCGGGAGAGCACAAACCCACGGCCGCCCCTATCTCCCTTACGGTGGGAGGATAGCCTTGCTCCCTGACGGCCTCCTCGATGACCTGCAGTATGCGCTGTTGTCGTTCGGGCAGCTCCATGACTCTCTCCAGTGAACATTCGTTCGGTTTGCGACAGTATAGAACACTTGTTCGCCCCCGGCAAGTTCGTCTCGGCAGGTACGCTTGGCCGGTCAGCTCTTTTTGTTGACGGTCACCTTCTGGAGTCCTATACTCACCGCTGCTCGTCGTCTATTGTCCGAGTGGCGGAACTGGCAGACGCGCTAGGTTGAGGGCCTAGTGAGTGCATAACTCATGGGGGTTCAAGTCCCCCCTCGGACACTCCCCTCGCGAGTCTTGTCTCGAGGGTTTGGGTAGGAGTCGTGCCGTTCCGGCGCCGGCCCGGCGCCGGTGCCCAGCCAGAAGACCGGAGGACCGAATGGTCAGAGCCCCTCGCGAACTCGCGCCCCATGAAGCTTACCGGGCCTGCGACGCTTCCACATTCAAATTCGCGACCACTGCGGAGTTGCCCTCACTCACCGAGATCATAGGCCAGGACCGCGCCGTTTCATCGGTGGCGTTCGGCATGGGTATCCACAACGACGGTTTCAACATATTCGCCGCGGGGCCCACGGGCACGGGCAAGGCAAGCACCGTCTACGAATTTCTCTCCCGCCAGGCCGGGTCAAGGGCGGTCCCTGACGACTGGATCTACGTCTACAACTTCGCGCAGCCCCACCGTCCGAACGCGATCCGTCTGCCTGCCGGACAGGCTAGGCGGTTTCGAAAGGACATGGAGAAGCTCGTCGAGGACCTTCAGGCAGCCATCACGCACGCTTTTGAAAGTGAGGAGTACGAGAAGCAGAAGCGGGCCATCGCCCAGCAGGTCGGCAGCCTCCAAGAGGCCAAGCTGTCGGCGCTGGGCCAGAAGGCGGATGCCGATGGCTTCACGATGGTGCAGACCCCAGCCGGTCTGGCCTTTGCGCCGAAGACGGAGAGCGGCGAGACCATGTCGAGGGAGACCTATGATGCACTACCCCCGGACGAACAGAAGAGGATCGACGAGGGTCTGGAGAGGCTGAACGAAGAACTCCAGCAGATCATGCGGCTGGTACGCCAGGACGAGCGTAGCGGTCGTGAGTCCTTGAGGGAGCTCGACCGCGAGGTAACGACCTTCGCGGCCAAACATCTTGTCGACGAGGCATGCGAGCGCTGGTGCGCGGTCTCGGAAATCGATGAGTACTTGAAAGCCCTGTTGACCGATGTGGTTGAGAATGCCGATGACTTCAAGAAGTCGGATGACGAGACTCCCGTGACGTTCATGGGGATACCTGTCTCGGCCAAGCAACGGGGAGAGGGCGCCTTTCGCAAGTACCGTATCAACGTCCTCGTCGACAACTCCGGCGAGAGCGGAGCTCCCGTCGTCACCGAAAGCAACCCGGTGCTGCAGAATCTGGTAGGCCGGGTGGAGCATCAGGCTCAATTTGGAGCCTTGGTCACCGATTTCAGCATGATCCAGCCCGGCGCTCTGCACAAAGCCAACGGGGGCTTTCTTGTTCTCGAAGCCCGGGAATTGCTGACCAAGCCGTATTCATGGGATGCCCTCAAGCGCACGCTGAAGACCGGCGAGATACGAATCGAGGATGTGGCTCAACAGATGGGCTTCGCCACCACGTCCACCCTCGATCCCGAGCCCATACCGTTCAAAGCGAAGATCGTACTGATCGGCGAGCCGTTTATCTACTACCTCCTGCATGCACACGATCCGGATTTTCAGGAGCTTTTCAAAGTCAAGGCCGACTTCGATACGACCGTTGATCGGACCTCCAAGAACGAACGACTCTACGCACGCTTTGTAGGCGAGATCTGCCGCAACCGAGAGCTTGCTCCTCTATCGGCCGATGCCGTAGCCCGAGTGATAGAGCACTGCTCCCGCCTGGTCGAGGACCAGCGCAAGATGACCACCCGCTTCGTCGACGTGGTCGACCTGCTGACTGAGTCGTCCTACTGGGCCCACCAGGACAAACGCACCCCACGCAAGAAGGTGGTACAACGTACCCACGTCCAGAAAGCCATAGACCAACGCATCTATCGGTCGAATCAGATCGAGGAGCGGATCCGGGAAGCCATAGCCGACGGCACCTTGATGGTCGATACGCGCGGAGAGGTCTTGGGTCAGATCAACGGGCTGTCCGTATCATCCATCGGCAACTATGCGTTCGGCCGTCCGACCCGCATCACGGCGACCCACAGACTTGGAGACGGCGAGTTGGTGGACATCGAGCGCGAGGTCGAAATGGGCGGACCGATCCACTCCAAGGGGGTGCTCATCCTAGCGGGATACCTCGGGTCCAAATATGCGGCCGACCGTCCTCTGTCGCTCACCGCGCGCTTGGTATTCGAGCAGTCCTACTCGGGGGTGGAGGGGGACAGCGCCTCCTCCGCCGAGCTGTACGCGCTGCTGTCGTCGCTCTCTGGAGTCCCGATACAACAGCGCTTCGCCGTCACCGGCTCGGTGAATCAACGCGGGCAGATCCAGGCCATAGGCGGCGTCAATGAGAAGGTCGAAGGCTATTTCGCGGTTTGCCAAGCCCTGGGGCTCACGGGCGACCAGGGTGTGCTCATTCCGAAATCCAACGTCCGCAACCTCATGCTCGGTGATGACATACGCGAAGCTATGGCCGACGGACGTTTCCATATCTTCCCGGTCTCAACCATCGACCAGGGAATCGCCCTCCTCACCGGCGCCCCGGCCGGCACTCTGAGCGCCAAAGGACTCTACACGAAAGGGTCCATCAACGCCCAGGTGGTCGACCGGCTGGTCTATCTGGGCGAGAAGGCTCGAGAGGCCGCCGGAAAGGCGGGCAGTGGCGACGCCGTCGATGGCAAGCCGGCGAAGAGCTAGTACGGTTTATTGAACAACTGCAGTGGGCAGGCTTCGGTAACGGCCTGAGAACGAAGAGGGGGCGGCGCCTCACTTTGAGGCGCCGCCCCCTCTTGACTCATCTGAGCAACCTGGGCAAGGCCCAGAAGTCTGATCAGGCGACCTTCTCCACTTTCACGGCGGGCGCGCCCAATTCCCGGCCTGCAAGCAGTCGGGTCACCGGCGCGGCAGGGTCGAAACCAGGTAGGAACACGACCCCCTCGGGGACCCGGGTCGTGATCTCGACCGAAGTCTCAAGGGTGGCTCCTCCCCGAGCGGCCACCCGGACCTTATCACCCGCGGCCACGCCGAGCCGGTCTGCGTCGGCAGGGTTGAGCTGCAGCCGCGCCTCCGCGACAAGATTGGTGGACCCGGGAGAACGACGGGTACGGACCCCCGTGGCGTGGTGTTCGCGGACGCAACCCGTCAGCAACGTAAAGGCGAAGTCCGCATCAACCGCGCTGGGTGCTCCACCCGTTGCCACCGGCTGGAAAGCAACCTTACCGTCAGACCTGTCGGAGTGCAGGATAGACTCTCGGCACACGTCGCTGTCAGCAAGCGGCCACTGCCGTCCCTCGTCCTCCAGGTCGGCGAAGGACACGCCTGCATAATCGGGCACCACCGCGGAGATCTCCTCCATCACATCAGACGGCGATGCATAAGACCAACCGGCGCCGAGAGCGTTCGCGAGCGACTGGACTATCTCCCAGTCGGGTCGGCTCTCACCCTGGGGTGATACGGCCGGTCGCACTCGTTGGACGAACCGCTCGGTGTTGGTGAAGGTTCCCTCGTCTTCGCAAGCGACAGCCGCAGGCAGGATGACGTCCGCGTACTCAGCCGTATCAGAGGGGAAACTTTCCTGGACGATGAGGAAACCCGTCTTGTTCAGCGCCGCCCGCACCCGGGCTTCGTCGGCTAAGGCCAAGGCCGGGTCGGCCCCTATGACATAGAGGACGTCGATCTTATCCTTCTCCAAGGCTTCGACCATCTCGCCTGCCGACAGTCCAGCGGGGTTGCCCGTAGGCGCACTACCCCAGCAGGCCTCCAATCGCGCAAGCCCTTCTTCATCGTCAAGCGGTACGCCTCCAGGCAGTGTCGAGGGCCTGACACCCATATCGACCAGGCCCTGGGAGTTCGCCCCAGACTTGAGCGGATACAGGCCGGTACCCGGACGGCCCAAGTTGCCGGTCAACAGGGCAAGGTCGACAATTGCAGCGATGGTGTCCACAGCGTTCGAACCCTGGGCCACCCCGCTCCCGTACATGATGGCGGCCGCACCCGCGCGGCCGAAGGCGCCGGCAGCGGCCTTCAAGACATCGGCATCCACACCGCAGATAGCGGCTTCCGCCGCTACATCCACGTTGGCAAGCGATATCTCGACTTCGGAGAAACCCTCGGTCTGGGTGGCGATGAAGTCGGCGTTCTGTAACCCCTCGTCGAGAATATGCCGCAACATACCGCGCAGAGCTGCCGGGTCCGTGCCGGGCTTCACTGCCAGGTGATACTGCGCCTTCTCTGCCAGCTCTGTGGTCCTGGGATCGATGACGATGACGGTCTTCCCCGTTCGCATTGCCTTAATCACATCGAGCGCGAGCACCGGATCGCACTCCGTGAGATTCGCTCCAACCACCAAGATCACCTCGGCGGCACACAGATCCTTTCGGGAGTTGGTGGTGGCGGCCACACCCAGAGCTCCCTTTAGAGCCTCCTCGGACGCGGCCTGCTCCCCGTGGTCTATAGAATCGATGTTGTTTGACGACAAGACCGTCCGCATCAACTTCTGTGCCAGATAAGCCGCCTCATTGGTGCAATGCGTGCCACAGATAGCGGCGATCCCGCTGCCACCCTTCTCGGCCCGTGCGGCGGCCAGGCGAGCACGAACCAGCGCCAAAGCCTCGTCCCAAGACGCCTCTGCCATTTCGCCCACCGCGTTGCGGACCAGTGGCTTGGTGATACGGTCGGGAGCGTCGGCGTAACCAATCCCAAAACGGCCCTTGACGCATAGGTTACCGCGGTTCACACCCTTCTCCACCTCAGAGGCCACGCGGACCACCTTGCCCCGGTAACTGTGCAGCACCAGACGGCAACCATCCGCGCAGTACGAGCAGGTGGTGACGGTCTTCTCAGTCTGCCACTCTCGAGCTCCCTGCGGTGTCCGCTGCCCAACGATGGCTCCCACCGGGCAGGTGCTCACACACTGACCGCAGGAAACACAGCCCACTTCCTGCAAGGGCAGCCGGTAGGGCGTATCGACCTCGCTCTCGTAACCGCGATTGAGATAGCCCCAGCAACCGATGGACATCACTTCGCGGCAGATGCGGACGCACCGGCCGCAGAGGATGCACCTCTCGCCGAAATGGGCGATGTTCGGGTGCGTGCCGGGATCCCCCACCACCGGACCTCTCCAGCCCCAGGGGACCATATCCACCAGGTACTCGTAGGCGTAGTCCTGGAGGCGGCAGTCCCCGGCCGCTTCACACACCGGACAATCCAGCGGGTGGTTGGTGAGGAGGAGCGCGAGGACAAATTTGCGGATCTTGATGATCTTGTCGCTGCGGGTCTGGACCTTCATCCCCTCACGCACGGCGGTGCCGCACGACGCCATGGGCCCGCGGGCCCCCTCCACTTCGACCAGGCACATACGGCAGGCCCCGTAGGGCTCAAGCCGAGGATCGTGACAAAGGGTGGGGATCTCTATCCCTGCCGCTTGCGCCGCTTCCAAGATGGTCTGGCCCGGGCGCGCCTGGACTTCCTGCCCATCTATGGTGAGATTCACCAGTTGCACCTCGGTGGTTTCGGCGGCGGACATCAGGACCTCCTCACAGCGTCGAAGCGGCATTTCTCATAGCAGGCGCCGCACTTGATGCACAGTTCTTGATTAAGGACATGGGCTTGCTTTCTCTCTCCAGTGATGGCTCCGGTCGGACAGACGCGGACGCAGGCACGGCAGCCCGTGCAGTTATCAGGATCGATGGAGTAGGTAACAAGGGCCGTACAGATGCCCGCGCGGCACTTCTTATCGACTACATGCTCCTCGAACTCATCCCGGAAGTACCTCAGCGCCGTGAACACCGGGTTGGGCGCCGTACCCCCCAGAGCACATAGCGACCCGACCTTCACCTGCTGGGCCATCTCCTCAAGGAAATCCAGGTCGCCCAGCGTACCCTTACCTTCGCAGATCTTGGTGAGCAGATCGAGCATCCGCTTCGTCCCGATGCGGCACGGCGGACACTTACCACAACTTTCCTGCTGGGTGAAACTGAGGAAGTAACGGGCCGTGTCGACAATGCAGTTGTCCTCGTCGATTACAATCATGCCGCCCGAGCCGACAATGGCCCCTGTCTGATTGATGGTTTCGTAGTCGACAGGTAGATCGAGCAGTGATTCCGGTAGACAACCACCTGAAGGACCGCCCATCTGCACCGCCTTGAACTTCTTCCCGTTCTTGACCCCCCCGCCGATACCGAAGATCACCTCCCGCAAGGTCATGCCCATGGGGACTTCGGCCAGGCCGGTGCGATTGACCTTCCCGGCCAAAGCGAAGACCTTGGTACCCTTTGACTTCTCGTATCCCCGCGAGGCGAACGCTTCGGCGCCGTTCGTGATGATCCACGGCACCACTGCGAGCGTCTCCACATTGTTGATGTTGGTGGGACGCGTCCACAGACCCGACTCAGCAGGGAATGGAGGTCGGAGGCGAGGCATTCCCCGCTCGCCCTCGATGGACTGCATGAGGGCCGTCTCCTCCCCGCATACGAAGGCGCCCGCCCCCTCCTTCAACCTGATATGAAAGGAGAAGTCCGAGCCCATGATGTTATCGCCTATCAGACCCCGTTCTTCAGCGGCCTTTAGGCCTATCTTGATGCGCCGCAGAGCCAGTGGATACTCCGCCCGGACGTACATGTAGCCCACGGAAGCGCCGATGGCATAGGCGCCGATGGCCATCCCCTCGAAGACAGCATGGGGTTCACCTTCCAGCGCCGAGCAATCCATGAAGGCCCCCGGATCGCCCTCGTCGCCGTTACAGATGAAGTATTTAACCCCATCGGGAGTGGGATAGCCGGCGGCGAACTCCCACTTCTGCCCGGTCGGGAAACCGGCACCGCCGCGGCCTCTCAACCCCGACCGCTTGATCTCATCGATCACCTGTGCAGGCGTCATCTCGGTAAGGACCTTGTACAGCGCTTGATACCCGCCCGCCTCAAGGTAGTCATCGATATCCTCGGGGTCTATGATCCCCACGTGACGCAGAGTGAGCTTCTCCTGGGCATCGTAGAAGGGGTTGTATTCGGTGGCTTCGTCACCGTTCAGAACAAGCCACTTCTCGATCGGTTCGCCACCCAGGATGTGTTTCTCGATGATCTCCGGAACCATGGCGGGCGTGACCTGCCCGTATGTCACTTGGGAGTGGCTCCCGTTCCGCCGCAGGTGGATCTCCACCAAGGGGTCCATGGCACACAGACCCTGGCACCCAGTCCCCGTCACCGACGCGCACTGACCCGAGCATTCATCCTCCCGGGGACGGATGACCGCGATCATATCCGTACGCGCCAACTCCTCCTCGAACGCCTTCAGGACTTCGCGGCTGCCCGCTGCCACTCCTCCCGTACCCAGGCAGATGCGGATATCGACTTCGGGTATCGTGAGCCACGGGTTCTGCGGAGTCGGTTTGATGATGGTACGCTCAGTTCCCATCATCCCTCCGTCCCCGCCTCATCGGCCGCCTCCGGTACCCCGTCTCCTTCGCCCTCCACTTCGGCACGGAAGGCTCTGACCACCTCCACCGCCTTCTCAGGGGTAAGCTTGCCGTGGGCCCGGTCGTTGATCATGACGACCGGAGCCATGCCGCACGCTCCCACGCAGTGCACCTCTTCGATGGTATAGAGCATGTCGGGAGTGTTCTCACCGGCCTCTATACCGAGGTACTTCACCAACTCCTCAGAGATGCGCGCGGCTCCCGAGACGTGACAGGCCGTGCCGTGGCAACAGCGGATCGTGTGCTTGGCGTGAGGACGCAGTCTGAACTGAGCGTAGAACGTAGCCACACCGAGAGCCTTGCTGAGAGGCTCCCCCGCACCATGGGCTACCCGTTTCATCACATCTTCGGGCAGATACCCAAAAATGGCTTGAGCTCCCTGAAGAAGCGGTACGAGAGCGCCTCGTTCTCCCCTGTAATGCTCCAGCAGTTCCTGAAACTGCTCTTCCAGCCCTTGCTCGTCTGTATGGTCAACCGTGGATATGGTCGTCATAGAGTCTCAGTCCTCCCCGGGTCCGACCTATTGTATCTCGGTCATAGCATCAGAATACAGGGATTGGCCGCAAGCCGTGTGCCGAAAAGCGATGTCCCATCCCTGACCCCCGTCCAGGTTCCCGTCTAAGTCGTGAACTCTTCCCGCTTCTGACCCCTTCTCTGCCGCATCCGGGCGAAGCTCTCGCCGGCCTGGAACGAACTTCTAACGAAAGGTGCCGCGTGCACCTGCAGGCCGAGAGCTTCGCCCCAATCCCTGTATAGCTCGAACATCTCCGGCCGGATGTATTCGCTCACAGGAAGGTGGCGCTTGGAGGGACTCAGGTACTGGCCTATCGTCACCACCTGGACACCAACTCCGGCCACCTCCTCAAGCAGCCACCGGACCTCTTCCCGGGTCTCCCCAAGCCCAACCATCCAGCCCGTCTTCACCACGCTAACACCGCGCCGAGCAGCATGGTGCAAGACCAGCAGAGATCGCTCGAAATCGGCCTGCGGCCTCACCTCATCATACAAGCGAGGGACTGTCTCCACGTTATGATTGAAGACGTCCGGAGATTCGTCCAAGACAAGGTCCAAATCTCTCTGGCACCCCTGGAAATCGGGCGTCAGCAGCTCCAGAGATGCCTGCGGAGTCCGTTCGCGGAGCGCCCTCATCACCGCGACGTAGTGCCCTGCCCCGCCGTCAGAAAGATCGTCCCTGGTGACGGACGTGATCACAACATGGCGCAGACCGAGACTCACGACCGCATCGGCTATGTGCTCCGGCTCCGCAGCATCGAGCTCCGTCGGTCTCCCATGAGTGACGCCACAGAAGCGGCAATCTCTAGTGCACACATCTCCCATGACGAGGAAGGTAGCCGTACCCCGAGCGAAGCACTCGCCCAGATTGGGGCACAAGGCGCTCTCGCAGACTGTATGAAGACCCCTGGTGCGGAGTAGGGTCTCCATCTTCCGCAATGCCCGCACGTCGGGCAACGGCTTCTTGAGCCATTCCGGCTTTCGACCCGGCCCGACCCCCTGGGCGTCACTTGGGCGATCGCTCACCACTGCATCACTGTGAGCCATCAGCCTACACCGCTTTCGCGGTGAAGCAAGCGCCGAGCTTCTTGCGTTGCCAAGTTCATGACCTCTGCCAGCGTTTCGCGCCCTGCCGCGGCTACCGAAGCCGCGTCCTCGTATTCAGGGGCTACGCTCACCAACCTTCCCTGCCATCTGCCCCACTTGACCCGGACGGTTCTGCCTCCAACATCCACATCTACGGTCCCGCGACCCGCCAGACGACGCGAAACCTGATGCCGGCGGATGCCCAGAGTCCCAGTCTGCTCGAAGATCAGGGTGGCCAAGCGTTCTTCCTTGTCTCTCTCCCCCAACGCATGGAGGACTACGCCCGGCCGGTCCTTCTTCATATGTGCCGGAACCGTCCACACGTCCAGCGCCCCGGCTTCGCGCAGGGCACCCACCGTGTGTCCAACAACTTCCGGAGACACGTCGTCGAGGTTGGTCTGCAGCTCAACAACCTCATCCTGATATCCCTCGGCCTTATCTGCCCACGGCTCGGACCCGCCCCGGTCCGTCCCCCGCCCCAGGACCGCACGCAACACATTGGGCCCTCTCTCGAGTTCCATGGTTCCGGCGCCGTACCCAACGTTCTCGATCCGCATCTCAGGTAACGGGCCCTGAATGGCACCCAGTTGTCCTAGGAGTAGCGCGCCGGTGGGGGTGGTGAGTTCCCTCAACTCCGGGCCGCCCACGATCTCGTAGCCCGCTAAGAGCCGCGTTGTTGCCGGGGCCGGCACGCCCATGCGCCCGTGCGCGATGTCCACCGTCCCGCCTCCCACAGGTATGGTTCCCACCATGATCCTATGCGCGCCTAGAGCCTCCACCAACGCGAGGGCTCCTACGATATCAACCAGAGTATCGAGAGCCCCGACCTCATGGAAGTGGATGTGATCCACCCCACAACCATGCACTCCGGCTTCGACCTCCGCCAAACGGCGGACCGCCTGCATCGCCCCCCGGCGCACGTTGTCGGATAGCACCGCCTCGCCGATTATCTTCTCCATCTCCTCCAGGTGGCGCAATGGAGGGGACTCTTCTTCCCGCACCCGGACGCGGGTACAGGCTACTCCTCGCTCCACGTCGCGGACCACATCAACGAGCGAATCATCGAAGCCCAGGGCGCCCACCGCTCGACGCAGCACGCCTTCAAGATGCTCACCCTCGCGGTCCAGATCGAGCAGTGCCGCCAAGAGCATATCGCCCGATACCCCCGACCACGGATCGAGATATAAGATCAGCTGTCCCATATATGCACTCCTAGTCGTCTCACAGTTGCATTCTCGCATGCCACCTCATACACTGCAGAACGTACGGTCCCAGGCCTCGCCATCCGGGCAACCCTCGAAGTCGGGTGTGACAAAGTGGCGCAAAGGCGACTTGCCGACTACATAGGACTCACCGTCCGCCGTCTGCGCGCAGACAGAGACTTCACCCTGCAGGCCCTCGCAGACGAGTCGGGAGTGTCCAAGAGCTACCTCGGCGACATCGAAAAGGGGCGCAAGAATCCTACCACCGACGTGATCGAAGCTATCGCCGACGCCTTGGGCGTGCCCGCGCGCGAACTCCTCTATCACGCAGCCCTCGACGATGAGGACCCTTTCCTTCAATCCGAGCAACTCACCCTCGAGGATGTGGCTGAAGAGGACGCCGAGACCAGAGAGCTGGTCCATCTGGCTCGTAGCATGAGACCAAGCGACCGACGAATGCTCCTCGATGTTGCCAGACGCTTGACCCGTTAGAGAGTCCCGACCCGGCAAAGGCCTTCTGGTCCGGACATCAGCTCCAGCCGAGCTCGTCCAAACGATCATCGTCGATTCCGTAGTAGTGTGCGATCTCGTGGATGACCGTCCGCTTCACCTGATCCCTGATCCGCTCGGCGTCGCCACCGACCAGAGCTTCGATCGGCTTCTGATAAATGGTGATGCGATCGGGTAGGGCCACGTAATAGGCGCCTCGGTCCGTCAGCGGAACGCCGTGATAGAGGCCCAGAAGCGAGTACTTGCTCCGGGAGTGCAGGCCGGCCGCCTCGAGATCGGTACGCGTGGGCCACTCCTCAATATCGACCTGCACGTTCTCCAAGCGTTCCAGGAATTCTTCGGGTAGCGACTCCAGAGCCTCTTCCACCAATGACGCGAAGTCTTCAAGAAGCATGACCGACCAACCTTCTGTCGCGCAGCACATCGAGCAAGGCCCGAGCCGCCGCACCTCGATGAGAAACCTGGTCCTTCTCTTCGGGTGAGGCCTGGGCCAAGGTGATGGCCCAACCTTCAGGCAGGAAGACCGGATCGTATCCGAAACCGCCCGTCCCTTGAGGTGCGTCCATTATTTTGCCGCTGCTCCGGCCCTCCACCTCGATCACCTCCGGCCCCTCTTGATCCGCGCCCGGCCCGGGCAGGATCAGACAGAGCCGGCAGACGAACCTCGCCCGTCTGTCGGAGCAACGCGCCAGGTCCTGAAGAAGCTTCGTGACATTGGCCTCGTCGGTCGCATCTACGCCGGCGTATCGCGCAGACTGCACCCCAGGTTGTCCATCGAGCGCTTCCACTTCCAACCCCGAGTCGTCGGCGAGGACCGCTTCGGCTCCCTCCAATGCCGCGAAGACCCACTCAGCCTTCGCTCTGGCGTTCTCGGCGAACGTCCGGCCTGTCTCTTCCGGCAACACGATGGTATCCGGCATAGGCCTGATATCAAGAGAGCCTCCCAGAAGACGGCCGAACTCCCAAACCTTGCCCCGGTTGCCTGTGGCCAAGAAGATAGTCGGTCTCTCCGTCCCGTGTCTCAAGCGCTCCCCCGACCACTCGCGTAGGTTCTCGCGATCACATCCATCTGCGCATCTTTGATCTGTCCGATCCCCTGCTCAGACAGTCTGAGCAACTCGTCCAAAACACTCCTTTCGAAGGGGTCGGCCTCCGCCGTGGCCTGCACTTCGATGAATCGCCCGTTACCGGTCATGACCACGTTCATATCTACGTCGGCCACGCAGTCCTCACGGTACTCGAGGTCCACCACCGGCATACCGCCCACCACGCCCACGCTGATCGCGGCTACCGAGTCGTTGATAGGTAGAGCCTTGAGGGCGCGGGCATCCACTGCCCGTTTAAGAGCTAGATGCAGCGCGAGGTATCCCCCGCTCACGGCCGCGCACCTAGTGCCGCCATCGGCTTCCACAACGTCACAATCGATGTAGATCGTCCGGTCACCCAATGCACGCAGGTCGACCACGGCCCTCAAACTTCGACCGATGAACCGCTGGATCTCCACCGTGCGCCCATCCTGGCGGCCGCGCACGGCCTCTCGTGGCGTCCGGTCCCGCGTTGAGCTCGGAAGGAGCGAGTATTCCGCGGTCAGCCATCCGGCCCCGCTGCCTCGCCGCCAAGCAGGTACGCCGTTCACCACCTGCGCCGAACAGAGAACCCGCGTCCCGCCCAACTCTATGAACACAGAGCCATCCGCCGTCGTGACGAAATCGGGCGTTATCTTCAGGGTACGCATCTCCGCCGGTCCGCGGTCGCCCGCCCTGCCTGTGCTGTTCATATCTGACCTACCTCCCGGATGGGCAATTGCAGGAAGCGCGCCCCCACCTGTCTGAACTCCTCGGGGTCGCCACTCGCGAAGAAGCGGTAGTCTCCCTCCCGTCCTTCCTCGTTACCGATGCCCTTCCGAACCAGGATCTCCCCCACTTCCCGCGCCGTCTCTTCGGCCGAGTTTATCAGGGCTACGCGCGGACCCAACAAGCGCCTCAGCATGGGTGTGATCAGCGGATAGTGGGTACAGCCCAGGATAACAGTGTCCACCTCCGCCGCCTTAAGGGGACCCACGGCCTCCCTGGCCGCCTGTTCGGTCTCGTCCGAGTAGACATCGCCCTCCTGGATAAGTGGCGCCAGACGAGGGCTGGCCACCGCGAAGACCTCAAGCCCCGCATCCAGCGAGTGCAGCGCATTCTGATAAGCATTCGAGAGCACGGTGGCCTCCGTAGCCATCACCCCGATCCGCCGTTCCCGAGTGGCTTGGACTGCCGCCCGCGCTCCCGGCATGACCACACCCACCATCGGGGTGCTGAAGGTGGACTGTAACTGGGGTAGTGCCGCCGACGAGGCGGAATTGCAGGCCACCACAATCAACTTCACACCCAGCTGGATGAGCGACTCGGCAGCAGCGAACGCAAGGCGGCGCACGTCCGCCAGCCTTCTGGAACCATACGGAAAGTGAGCGGTGTCGCCCAGGTAGACGAAGTCTTCGTGAGGCAGGTTGACCAAGCATTCGTGCAGGACGGTAAGACCGCCGACCCCCGAATCGAACACCCCTATCGCCCGCCGATCGGCGATGTAGCCGTCTGGTTCAGTCATTGTCGGTCGATTCTAGCAGACCCCTCCGCGTCTGCTCCCGACGTACCACCGTACGGCGGACCGCGGCGTTGATCTCCCCTCCTACCAGGATCATGAGCCCGATGAGAAAGGCCCAAAAGAGGAGCACTATGGCGGTGCCGATCACCCCATACGTAAGCCATCTTACCTGGAACACGTTCTGGCTCAAGAACCACGACAGCCCGATGGAGACGCCGATGATGGCCGCCACAGAGAACAGGGCACCAGGAACCACGCTGAACCATCGCTGCCGCTCGCTTGGGGCTACGTAGAAGAAGAGGCCAACGGCCGCTACCAACAGGATGAAGACCACCGGCCAGCGCAGCCCGATCCACAAGATGTAAAGGATAGAGTCATCTCCCAACCTCTCACCGATCTGCCGGCCCACCCAAGATCCGAAGACCAGGAGGAGGATACCCGCGGGGAGCAAGATAGCCCCGGCGACGGCCATGGCTGCGGCCATCGGCCGTCGCCGGAACCACGATCGGGTCTCCTCCAGATCATAGGCCCGGTTCACAGCCTTGATGAGCGTCATGACCGCTCCGGACGCACTCCAAAGCGTGAGCACGACACCGACAGAGAGCAGCGCGGCACTGGTAGCCCCAATCTCATCAAAAACGTTCTCCGCCACGATCTGATATAGGCGGCTGTCCTTGCTTATTAGGTCTTCCAGCCCACGCAGTATCCAGTCACCCGCGCGCTCGGCTCCCGGGATATAACTGCCCAGTGAACGGAGAAACAGCAGGAAGGGGAAGAGGCTGAATAGTGAACTGTAGGCCACCTGCGCCGCCAGTCCCAGACAGTCGTGGCGATAGATCCCATCCGCCAGCCCTCTGATTTCGCGACCGAGTCCGGCGCTAGAACGCCGGATGCTACTCGGCATGGATGCCGGGGTCCCGCCGTTTGAGTGAGTAGCTGGGTACGACGGTGTTGAGCCGCACCACCATTTCGCGTTCCATCAGGGCGGTCAAGGCCTGCTCCACGACACCCGGATCGCACGAGACCCTGACACCGATCTGCCTGGCCGTCAGTCCGGTTGCCACGTCCTGCAGACATTCGAGCACGCCGGATTCCTCGGCCGTGAGGGGCATCCCGGTCGGCAATCGAACGGCGCCCGACCGAGTACTTTGTACCTTGGGATCCCTTTCGAGGTGCTGCTGACCCCCTCGTTGCGGCTTCACGTGCCTCTCCTTCCAAGCGGTCAAGCCTTGACGGCATCAACCTATGCAGAGAATATGCCCCTATTCCCCCCTAGGTCAAACTTGGATCACGTCGTCCCTTCCGGTCCCCCGGAAGAAGAAAAGCGAGATAGCGATCATGACCCCCGAAACCAACCAGATGACGGCGTACTTGCGTCCTCCATCCACCACGTTGGCGGCGACGTCGATCGCGCCCCCGGCGATGATGGGAGCAACGATGTTCGCCAGCCCGCGCATCATCGAGAACATCCCTGTGAACTGTCCGACGTGTTCTCTTGGCATCAGCCGGATCAGAATGGCGTAGGGCAAGGTTAGAACGATCGATCCACCGAGACCGAAGATGGGGAGAAAGATAAAGGCCCACTTGATGTCCCATAGGAAGGTTCCCAGGATGCATCCTCCCAGGTACACCCACAATCCTACGCGCATGATGCGCGCCCGCCCATACTTGTCGGCCAAGTATCCGCTGGCGATGCCGGCCACCATGTACGTAACCCCCACCAATCCCAACAGAAGCGCTCCCGTTTGGGCAGTGGAGCCCAGAGCGTAGATGAAGTAAAGCATGATGAAGGGTCTGAGCCCCGCGAGCGTCGATTCCCACAGGAAGGTCGCCACCATGAACCGCTGGATGGCTTTGTCCTGCCGGACCGACTGAAACACCCGCTTGACTTCGCCCCAGATCCCATCCCGCGGTGGTAGCAGATCCCGCTCCGGCTCCGGCTCCTTGACCTTGATCACGGTCAGATACGTGAAGACCATGATGAGGACACTGCACATTATGAAAGGCAGGGGCTCCCAGCGATAGAAGAGCACCCCGGCTATCACCATCCCCATGAACATGCCGCCACCGCGCATGAAGGACTGGAAACCCTGCACCTTCCCATGGCTGCCGGAGGGCGTCACATCCGGTAGGAGCGACTGGTACGGTGACGTGTAGAAGTGGTACGCGGCGAAGAAGATGAACGTGGACACAGCTATGGGCACGAAGCCGGGCTGGAAGGGCGCCAGCATCAACGAGGCGGCCATAAACGGTGCGGCGAAGATCATGAACGGTTTGCGGCGTCCCCAGCGTTCCGTCCAGATCCGGTCGCTAATCACGCCAACGACCACTGGGATCAACGCCGAGAATATGCCCTCGCCACCGATAGCAAACCCGATTAACGTGGCCGAGTTGGTGTATCTATCAAGGATGACCGGCAGGTAGGTGGTCACCAAGGAAAGAGCAGTGGCAAAGCCCAAGGTGGGCAGAGTGAGCACCAGCATTTGCCGGACGCCCATGTTGTCGCGATCAGTCACGCGACCCCATCCCCAAAGTCCTCCAGTGTTGGTTGCCTCCCGATCTCAGGGCCGGCGCCGCAAAATCGGCTCACTGCCCGCAAGGATTCTACCAAAGGGATGGAAGGGCAAAGGTGTCGGGGGGCGGCCGGCCAAAGGCCGGCCGCCCCCCGCGCTAGGTGCGGAACTAGGTCGCGGCGGCGTAGTTGGCGGCCACGAAGTCCCAGTCGACCAAGTCGGCCAGGAAGGTCTCCACGTACTTGGGGCGGAGATTGCGGTAGTCGATGTAGTATGCGTGCTCCCACACGTCCACGGTCAGAAGGGCGGCCTGTCCGTGCTTCAGCGGCAGGTCGGCATTACCGGTCTTGACGACCTTCAGATCCCTTCCCTCCTTCACGAGCCAGGCCCAGCCGGAGCCGAATTGACTCACGGCGGCGGCGGTGAACTCCTTGACGAACTCCTCGAACGACCCGAACGAGGACTCTATGGCTTTGGCCAGTTCACCGGTAGGTGTTCCTCCTCCGCCCCGCTTCATGCACTTCCAGTAGAAGGTGTGATTCCACACCTGCGCCGCGTTGTTGAACACGGGGCCTTCGGAAGAGAGAATGATCCGCTCAAGGTCCTGCATGGATTCATTACCCGGTGCGGAGTTATCGATGAGCCCGTTCAGATTAGTCACATAAGCATTGTGATGCTTCTCGTGGTGGTACTCAAGGGTTTCGGCGCTCAGGAAAGGCTCCAGAGCATCTTTCGAATAAGGTAGATCGGGCAAACTAAAGGGCATGGTGACCTCCTCCTCAAGAGTCGCGCCGGTAGTGGACACGTACCCCGAAGACCGGCTGCCGGAAACCTCTGCCAGGCCCCTATACCTCCTTGTCTCCCTCAGCACTTGGCGGCATGTCGATCAGCCCAAAAGGCCCCGTTCACGCAAGAATCTCAGCAGCAGATCGGACAGGCGGGGCGGCTCTCGCTCCGCCAACTCGTAGGTGATCTGGACCATAGGCTTGTTCAGAGTCATCAGGCTGCCGAGCGAGAAGGGGGTAGCGCTGACCACCACGTCCGCAGGTACGGAGTTGATAGTAGCCTCGAGGTCGTTCAACTGTTCCGCGTAGTAGCCGACCGCCGGTAGGATGGGGCCCAGATGCGGGTATGTGGCATAGGTCTCGGTCAACTTCCCCACCGCGTATGGCCTAGGGTCGACCACCTGCGCCGCCGCGAACTCCCTGGCCGCCTCCAATCCCGCGCCGTACGCCATACCGCCGTGGGTCAAGGTCGGCCCGTCCTCGACGACTACGACTCTCCTCCCCGTGATCTGTTCGGGGTCGGATGCACTGATCACTGTGTCCGTGTACACCACCGCTGCTTCGGGATTGGCCTCCTGGATATTCGCCACCACCTGCGCCACTTGACCGGCTGAAGCGCTGTTGACCTTGCTGACCACAGCGATATCGGCCCGGCGAAGATTCATCTCTCCGGGGTGGTACATGAGTTCGTGCCCGGCCCGCATGGGATCCACCACTACGATCTCCAGATCCGACCGCAAGAAAGAGAAGTCATTGTTGCCGCCGTCCCAGATGATCAGCGAAGCTTCTTCCTGAGCCGCCTGCACTATGGCTCGGTAGTCTACGCCTGCCCATACCACTAACCCACGCCTGATGTGAGGCTCGTAGTCCTCTCTCTCCTCGACCGTGGCTCTCGCGCGGTCGAGGTCCTCCATGGCGGCGAAGCGCTGGACTCTCTGAGCCACCAGATCCCCATAAGGCATAGGATGCCGGATGACCGCGGGCTGTATCCCTTGCTGCATCAGCAGACCCGCAATGAAACGCGATGTCGGGCTCTTACCCGCACCGGTTCGGGTCGCCAAAACCGAGATGACCGGCACGGTGCAGGGTAGGGCCGTACTCTCCGGACCCAGTAATACAAAGTCCGCCCCGGCGGCGAGGACTCGGGAGGCAGCATGCATCACCGATTCGTGCGAGACATCGCTGTACGCGAACACTACCTCGTCGATCTTCTCGTCACGTATCAGATCTTCAAGCGCACTCTCCGGCACGATGGGGATCCCCTTGGGATAATCCTGCCCTGCCAATTCGACGGGATAACGACGCCGGTCGATACGCGGGATCTGGGTGGCGGTGAAAGCCACCACCCGCACCTCTGGATGGTCACGATAGACCACGTTGAAGTTGTGAAAATCGCGCCCCGCCGCCCCCATTATGACGACCCGCTTCTGCTTCATCGCAGCACTCCTCTCCGCGTTCCCATCCGCAACCGCAGCGCCGTCTGTCTTCCCAGGTGCATTCTATATGGCAGAGGCTCCCTCCGTTAGGAGGGAGCCTCTGCGTTAGCAGCCCTATAAGCCGGATTCTGTCTTGGGTAGCCATCTATCTATGGCCGGCCGTTGCCGGACGGCTCATGCGGCCAACCCGGAGGCTTCGGGCGAGCAACCCTCAAGCGCCTCCCTATTCGGCCTTGCACCGGGTGGGGCTTGCCTGGCCGCCGTGTCACCACGGCGCCGGTGCGCTCTTACCGCACCATTTCACCTT
>ENA-UOUL01001573-UOUL01001573.1-bioreactor-metagenome-genome-assembly--contig:-NODE-1573-length-30960-cov-25.941133_pt1 | contig 30960 bp, 38 predicted proteins | sample MGYA00249838_ERZ747220 | MGnify/ENA primary metagenome ERZ747220 (study PRJEB28778, sample SAMN05720191) | bioreactor metagenome | isolation source: Anaerobic biogas reactor | place: USA:Washington... | reverse complement strand
TTAAGGCTAGTTAACAAACAACTAGCCAAAAATAGCAAAAAATAACAGTAATTGCCAAAAAATAGCCCGTTGAAAAGCGGGCTATTTTTTTGTGCTTTTTAACACGTATATTATATAAACGTCTCCTGTAGCACAGGAGCTACGTAATGTACGTGCGACGTCACGTATACGTTATGTTTAACGTAATGTTATACGTTACGTATATAAGACACGTATAGTAACGTAACGTGTGAGCCACACGCAACATTACTTTAATACCACAGAAAGTAGCACGTTTTGTTTTCGTTATACGTTACGTATATAGTTACGTATATAGTTACGTATATAGTTACGTATATAGTTACGTATATAGTTACAGTAACGTAACGTTTAATAGTAACGTAACGTTTAAGTTATTTGTTATACGTTACGTGTTTTCCTGTAGCTCAAGAGCTGTCACACGTATACGTTACGTGTATAGTTACGTATACGTCACGTGTATCACACGTATATACGTTACGTATACTTAACTATACGTGTAGCATACGTAAACGTTACTTTTTAACGTTACGTAACGTATTCTCCTAGTTATTTACAAATCTGGGCGTAAAGTGCGCCAAAAATTGCGCAAACCAAGCAGGATTTATGCTATGCCCTACAGGGCAAATAGCATAAAGTCCTGCTGTTGGGCTTTTGCGCTGTCGGCCCTATTTTTCACAAAAGTCATTCAGGACTTTTGGGGGACTTTACAGCCCGATATATCAACATCGCACATGTCACCAAGCTTGTCTGCAACGTTTTTTCCAAGGTGAATGACGCCATTCAAAAGTACAGCTACCGATTTCTAGGCGTTTCAAGCCCCCTACCTTGCCTAAAAGTGATACCAATAGTCATTCGTGCAAAAAAGTCATTCAAGTCATTCAGGACTTTTTTGGTGGTACTTCGCAAAGACTCTTGACAAACTCTTGAATGACTGCTAAAATGGCAATACTTCCAATTGCTGAAAGTACCGAAAGGAGTGTGGTTTGAGTGTCAGCTAACACAATTAGTAGACGGCTGAAAGACTTGGTAGGGTATCTTGAGGATTGTCCGCCTAGTAACTTGCCCGTTAAAGCAGGGAGGACACGTACGTCTACGTCTGGTGTGGACGTAACATTACGTTTACCGTATGACGTGACCGATTATCTTAGTGATGATAGTATTAAAATTAAGTCATTATCGTACACGATTAATATTATCATGCAGCGCTTTTATGTTAAGTACAAAGATAATCCCGATGCGATACGTAACGTTATTAGTGGCTATGAGCGTAAACAATACGATGACGTGGTGATTGTGCGTATACCACGTAAGTTTAACTATTACTTCGCCGAGTTGGCCGACATATTTGGGTTGACTATCAATCACGTTTATAATGCCGTGATTGATGACTATATAGGAGGTGACTCACGTGGTCGAGTTGCGACTAGATAACGACGATGAGATTGGTGTGCCTGCACCGTACGTTAAAAGTGACCCGGGTAATTTAATCCTCCCTGTGGGCGACGTTATTATGTATGGCATAAGTGACTTAAATGGGAATGAGATGGGTACATCCCAGTTATGGTGGCTTGACGAAGCACATAAAGACGCCTTTGAGAAAGCGTGTGAGCCGTGGGTACGTAACGGTTTAACGTTATGTTACGGTGAGAGTGGTCGTGGTAGCGAGTTTATGCCCGAGGTAATTGAGTACGAACATCAGCAGCGTGGGCCGGGTATGGCGTATTCGGCGTCGTCACGTGGTGTGCCGGCGAATATAGGCGCAAGGATGGTTTGGTTTGAGATACGTGACACGGAGAAAGTATATAAATACTTACAAAAGCATAGTGACATTCCGTGTGCGCTACGTTGCGATATGGTTAAATATTCTAAAGACGAGCGTTATCGTGAAGTGTTTGATAAATGCAATAAATACTTTCAACATTATTACGTCAATAAGTCTCCGCTTAATCTAACTAAAACAACTAAGTCTGAGAAAGAGTACTTAGAAGATATGTACGACTTATAAGGTACGTGTGCCTAAATCGCTCTGAGTCCGATTCCCCAAGGGGTTTCGGACTTTTTTTATCAAAGGGTTGACAAATTTTTCAGCACCTGCTATAATATCAGCAGGCTGGTCGAGGGGCCAAGCCACCACAGAAAGGAGATGGGTTAGATGAAAGAAGTTTTACCGTGGGTTGCCCTTTTAAGAAAGTGTCGTGGTGTGCAGACTGAACTACTTAAAGACTTTGTTAAAAGCTACATTAACTTGCTGCTTAAACTAAGACTTACTGATGACGCTGTTATGAACGAGATGTATATGGCCATGTCATACTTGTTGCTGGAGAGACTTGGAGAGGAGGGCGTAAAAATGAAAAGAGACGTAAAAGAGAGTGACGTTTGCATCGAGTGTGGTGCAACCGTCGTCGGGGACGACCTGAATTTTGACTCTGAAGAAAACTGCTATTGTCCTGAATGTTATCAAAGCGTGTGGGGGTCGTCTTACAGAGGGGAGGAGGCGTAAAAATGACCAATAAGGGTGAAATGTTATATTTCGTTATCACCTCTGTTGTTACCTCTTATCTGTTGATAAGAGGGATAATTAATCTCTTTAGTGACCCAATTACGGGGGTCACTATGTTGGTATTGGCAGTGCTGTTAGTGTTCAGCACTGCCAATAAGAAAATAAGGAGGTATTAGAATGTATATAATTAAAGTTATCTATAAATCAGGTAACGAATACCATTTTAAGGCCAATGATTGGGAAGAAGTCCTGAAAGAATTCCGGGACTATGCAGACTTTATTGGCGCTAAAACCCTAGAAGAGGTTCATGAAATCGAGGAAACGTATGGCTCGGAATTCGAAATCGTTTACCGTGAAGCTCCCTTGGGGAAGCTAACGCTGTAACATAAAGAAAAGGAGGAGTAATAATGCAAACATACATTATACCGTTGTTATACCATTGGGCAGGCAATAGCCCTAAAAAAGATTACATCATGACTATGAAACACCTAGAGAACAAAGGCCTCACTCAACGTAGTGATGGCTATGACCCTAATTGGCGTAGTAACGTAAAGAAAATCTTTGACGTTATGGGTAATTACCGTGACGGAGACGGTATAACCAGTGTACGTCAAGGACTGCTTGAATTAAAGCACTTCAAAGGCGTCAAGAAAATAGACGCCGAGTTTAAGTGTCCACATTGCGGTTATGTGGACGAGGTAACATGGGATTTGCATAGAGTAGAGACAGAAAACATGCTTAATGCGTGTCCTGTCTGCAAGCAAAAATACGACTTAACTTTGCATAATACCAACATTTCACGTTGGTATAGATAATAGAGGAGGTATGTACAATGGGTAGAATTATAAAGAGTGACGTAGTTGAGTATGTAGAGACGTTAAGGAGTACAGCTTTGAAGGCCGTTAATGACCGTTACGCTAAAGCAATCGACAAAGCGTCAATGAGGTTTGTAATTAAGTATAGTCAATCTATTGACGCTATTGTTGAGGCGCAAAGAATTAGATGCTTAGAGCTTAGACACTTAATGCAGTCTCCTGAGTTAAAAAACTTACCTTCGTCTGGTTATATGTTACGTAGTATTCGTAGAGACATTCCTTATCCGTTTTCTGAAGCATTAATTACTGAGCTTCATACTAACTCTGATGCGTATACGTACACAGAAAAATACATGGTTGAGTATAAAGACAAGTATATTAGAACGTTCAAGGAGTTAGCCCGACTTGTTGATGATAAAACACGTGCTTTGATTGAGGCACGTAATTCTGACTATGCACAAACTAAAGAGGCTTACGATATAGTTCTTAACGCATTAAAAAACATTCGTAGTGCTAATAATTGCATTAAATATCTAAAAGAGTGTGGTTTTGACGTAACAAAAATTAAGCACTACGAAAAAAGCACTCTTCCCATTGTAGATAAAGACGCTTTGTTTCCCTGTGATAAAAGCGATATAGACATTAAATAACTAAAACAAAGGAGGTATGTACAAAATGAGTAAGTATAGCATAGCAAAATGTATAGACTCTAGCAGAAGCCAAGGCACGTTAGAGTTAAATAAGTCTTACGTTGTCCTTGGTGAAAGGACGGTAAAAAGTAAAGACGGTGTACTAAGAGACGAAGTTAGAGTAACTAACGACGCCGGCACAAGAAAATGGTACGCTAAATCTAGGTTTGAGATACTAATGACGTCTGAAGAGCTTGGAAAAACCCATGACGTCGAAGAAAAAGAAGAAAAGAAAGTGAGCGTGACGCCAGTGGCCAAAAAGAAAATGACATTAGGGACATTTCTTGCGGAGCAGGGTGTATCTAAAGAGCTAATACAGGACATGTTCGAGTTTCGTAAGAGAAACAACATAGACGAAACAGTTAAAAATCGTTGTATCACACGACCTTCGGCATTGTACGTTGGTGGAGAAGTCTGGAGCATGGCGATAGCGTCGATACTAGAAGGACATAACATTCTTCTAGAAGGCGAAAAGGCCACCGGCAAAAACGTACTCGCAGAAAACCTAGCTTTTGCGTTTGGACGCCCCACGTGGGACGTATCCATGCACGTTAATATTGACAGCTCCAGTCTAATTGGAGACGAGACGTTCAAAAATGGCGAGGTAGAGTTTAAGCCCGGACATATATACAACGTCGCTAGGTACGGTGGTTTCGGGGTTTTAGACGAGATAAACATGGCTAAAAACGAAGCACTTGCAGTGCTTCATGCAATATTAGATGATAGACGTGTTATAGACGTGCCGGGTTACGACCGTATCAAAATGCACGAATGTAGCAGACTTATAGCCACCATGAATTACGGATATGTTGGAACACGGGAGCTTAATGAAGCGCTGGTATCTAGGTTTGTGGTAATTTCTGTACCATCGCTTGATTCTAAGGGCTTAACTAACTTATTGAAGTCTAAGTTTATGGATGTCAATGACAATGTTAAATTCTTAGTTAAGCTATTCTTAGACTTACAGGCCAAGGCTAAAAACGGTGAAATCTCCACACGTAGCGTTGATTTACGTGGCATAATAAATGCACTTGGGTTGATAGACAGAGGAATCAACCCACGTGCAGCTATAACCAGTTGCATAGTGAATAAAGCGTTTGACGAGTTTGAACGCACCAAAATTAACGACGTAGTTGCTACGTTGATACCTGAAACGTGGAAGCGTAGCGATTTATTCAGTACCACAGACAGCTTGACCGTTGACTTTTCTACAGTGAAATATTAGGAGGTGAAACTATGTTTAATCGTTTCTTAGAACGTGGCGCTTCTATGGTGAAAACCATAGGAGAACGCTACGACGTTACTGTACACCAATCAAAAGGCATCTCTGGTAACACTGATACTAAAGATGTCAATGTGCCTTCTATAGAGCCTTTTATAGACATGGGCATGACCGAAGAAGACGCTGAATCTTGTGCGTTATATATTGCTGGTCACGAAGGGGCGCACACACGTATAAGCGATATAGACGCACTCAAAAAAGGCTACGTTAAGGCCAATGAACAAGGCTATGAAATCGATAAACTAAATCATTTAGTACAGATTACTGAGGACGTACGTGTAGACTATAACACTATAGCTATACGTCCGGGTTACGCAGACATGCGTAATAAGGCTAATAAAGCCCTACTTGAGTTGGGTTTTGACAAGCCTACAGGGGACAAATTAACAGACACTATGGCAGCTATCAGCGTTATGACGTATGGAACAGACTTACGTGACGTGCATAAAACGTGGAAAAAAGCGTGTGTTGATTGGGATGAGGCGCAAGAAATCGCTGATGAACTAATGACAGTTAAAGACGTAGAAAAAAGCACGTCTGAAACGTCCTTAAATATCGCCAAGCGTGCATACAACAAGATGTTTGGTGCGCCACTACCTAAGTCTTCAGAAGAAGACGGTGAAACCACAGAATATGCTGGCACGTATGAGGGTGAAGGAGACTCTTCCGAGACTTCTGCTGGTACATCTAGTAGTGGTGAAGGGGACTCTTCTGATGCTCCTGATGATATTCCTAATACTACTCCTGATGAAGCTAAAGATAACAATGACGATAGCAAAGGAGAGGACGTAGAAGGTAACGAAGATAACGTTGACTATACGGAAGGTTCCGATGGTGAAGACGAAGTAGACGACGGAGTAGACGAAAGAAGCATAGAGGAGATGCTTAAATCGTCCATAGAGGGTTTACCCATACTAAGTAAAGACCATAAGTTAAAGACTGACTTTAGGGAAAAAGCACGTACAGCCTCTTATGAAAAAGCAGAGATAGACGACAGAATAAAGCATATGGAGTCTAGGATAGAAGAGTTTGGTACGAAAGTCCTTTCTGAACACGAAGACAGACAACTATTTGAATATGCAAGCTCTGGCACTCATGCAGGTGTTGGGCTTGCGTATGTAAAAACTAGCCCTCTTAGTATTAAAACGTCCAGTATGATAAACTACAATACCAATAAAACATTTTATGACGGACAGATTAAGGCACTAACACGCAGGTTAGAGCAAGACTTACGAGCAGCTAAAGACACCGAAGGATACGTAGCATCAAGCGGTTCTGTGGTAGCGAATAGAGCGTGGAGGACACAGGCTAAGAGTAATCCACGTATGTTTAAGAAATTTTCATACGATGAAGTAGGCGATTACGTAATAGACATTCTCTTAGACGCCTCTGGTTCACAGGGGTCAAGACAAACAAGCATAGGCATACAAGCCTATATACTAGCTGAAACATTCAGCAATATTGGCATACCCTGTCAAATAACAATGTTTGATAGAGACGACGAGTTTACGAGATTAGAGCAATTAAGAGATTACGATGACCCGAAAGAGCAGAACGTAGAATGTTTTAAGTATCGTGCTAGATACGACAATAGGGACGGTCACGCTATAAGAGCGGTAGAATGGTGTATTAAACGTAGACCAGAATTAAACAAAATAATAATCGTATTATCAGACGGATTACCTATGGATACTTCAGCAGGAACGTATCCGTTAGCCGTAAAAATGGGAGCTATGAAAGAATACGATATGTACTCCATAGACCGTAAGTGGGGGTTATCCGCAGTAGACGATGTAGCTATAATAGTACGTAACATACGTGCCTCTGGTATTAAAGTCTTGGGTGTATATACTGGTTCACCTTCGGACGACATCGGCCTAAGAGCTGAACGAAACATGTATGGCAATGATTTTGCGTTTATACCAGATATAAACGACTTTGCTAAAGTTATAGGAAAGTACCTGCATAGAACGATAACCGAAGTATAATCCTAGAAATATCGGGGGAATATCGGGGGTTGACAAAGTGTTCGACCTCCGATATAATGGAAACACTATCCATGATTAAGAATAAGTAAAAAAGGTGGACTAAACTATTATGGCAGCCGGTAACGGCTCAATATTAAAGGAGGTTACAACATGTATTTAATAGGCATTAAAAAAGGCGCTCATCCGTGCGGAAACGCCGGAACGCTCATAACCCGTTATAAGGCACAATACAAGCTCAGAGAACTAGCGCAACGATTCGCCGCCATGTATGCGCTAGATGAGGTTTACAGTCTACAAATGTACCCGCAAAAATTATGTGAAATGGACAACTCAGAATTTGTTGACCACGTGCGGCGAAACTGCAAACGATATGTATAATATAAGCCGTTGCGATGGTTCGGCAGGCGGTGAACCTGCCGGAAAAGAAGGAAAGGAGATACTAAAAGTGACTAAGAGACGTAAAAGTGTTATCGACGAAGAAAAAGTACGTCAAAAATTAATAACCGGTATTCCGAATAAAGCGGTATACGACGAAAAACTACCCACCAACGTAAGACTTGAGCGTAATTTGAAAGAACGAGCATTGGCTGAAGCAGAAGAACGCCGTACCACGTTGTCCGAGGTACTGAATGACGCTCTGCGTAGTTACTTTGGGCTAGACTAACTTGATATTGGGGGCTGACCTATATGAGTATAGCTATACTAAAGGCTATATGGGGTCGGCAGAAGGGGTTTGTTTTTCTCAATACAAAGCATGGCACAGCTTGGCGTGAACACCCATTCGAGTATCCAAAAAATATAAAAGACATAGAACGATACGTGAAAGAATGGGAGGATAAAGGACACGACCTATATTGGTGTCCTCTTGTTTTTAAGGAACCTAAACGTATTAAAGATAACGTGTTGCCTACTGCGAATATCCTATGGGCAGATTTGGACGAAGTTAATCCAAATACGTTAGGTGACTTAACGCCTTCTATAGCGTGGGCCTCTTCCGATAACCGATACCAAGCCTTGTGGTTGTTAAATGACCAATATGACGTGTACGAAGTAGAAGAACTAAACAAAGACTTAACTTATAGCATAGGTGCCGATAAAGGTGGATGGGACATTACACAAGTACTACGTATCCCCGGCACTAAAAACCACAAATATGACCCTCCGCAAGAAGGAAAACTTCTATGGGCTAAGAAGCGTATCTACGATTTTGAAGACTTAAAGAGGGACTTAGGGGGAGCTGCATCGTCAACTAAGTTAACTGACGTGCTGAAAGATTGGAAGATACCACCACGTATACATGACTTATTGACAGCAGACCCTTCTGAAGTCACCGTAGGTGAACGTTCAGACAGACTGTGGGAAATAGAAACAGCCTTAGTAGAAGCTGGAGTACCCGTACTTACTATAGTCAACGTAATAAAAGACTGCCCTTGGAACAAGTTTAAGGGCAGACGTGATGAAGTAGACCAAATATACAAAGAAGTGCTGAAAGCAGAACAACACGTAAAGTTACGTGAAAAATCTTCAGCACACACGACAGTTCTAAAAGAAACTAATTGGGCTGTCCCGTATGACATATTCATAAGCAAGAAAACCGGCAAGCCTGAATGGTTAATAAAGGACATATGGCAAGCCGGTACATACGGCATGATAGCCGGAGAGCCTAAGACGTATAAGTCTGTATTAGCCACTGATTTAGCCTTGTCTGTGGCCACAGGAAAGCCCTTTTTAGGCGTGTATGAAGTAATGAAACGTGGCTCTGTTCTCTTCGTTCAAGAAGAGAATAATGAACAAACGGTACAAGACCGTGTTTATAAGATAGCCAATCATAAAGGACTCGTAACACATACATCTGATGGTATACCAATAGTAGAGTCAATACCCATACGTTTTAGTAATAACTTTGGAATTGACTTAACTGATGACGGAAGTCGAGAGCTATTGGAAGGCACCATAAAAGACTTCTCTCCTGTTCTTGTCGTTTTAGACCCTCTCTACATGATGCTTGGTAAAGCCGAAGAAAACTCAGCTACAGAAGTACGTGATATATTACGTTGGCTCACTTATCTACGTAATACGTATGGCTGTGCCATCATCATATGTCATCACTACAGTAAACAAAAAGATGGTAAAGCTAAACGTGGTGGTACTCAAATACGTGGTACATCCGAATTCCACGCTTGGGTAGAATCGGCATTATACATCAAAACTACCACAGAACAAAACACAGTAGAAGTAGAACGGGAGTTTAGAGCATTTCCCTCTATGCCCCAGTTTACGGTAAAGATGGAACTTGGGGAACCGGGGGAACTGCATTATAGACCTATGGTTAAAGCCGCTAAATTTTCAGTAGAGATGGAGGTGAAAAAAGAGGACGTATTAAGTTGGATAGCTTCTGCACCTAGAACCTTCGAGGAGCTGAAGTCTATAACACGTTATCCACGTAGAGAACTTTTACGTGTATTAACGGAGTTAGTTGATGAAGGATACGTGCTTAAAGACGAGGGAATAGGCAGGGGTAAAAAGACTACGTATGTTATGGCTAACTTAGAAGTAGACTAGGAGGGGTTTTATGGCTATATTAGCGGTGTTGCTGTTTGTGCTTACACTGTTGCTGCTGTTAAGAAGTGTTCGTAATATGTATCGAACATACAGGGAACAAGAGGAGACTATGAAGGCTTTTTGTGCCGCAATTAGTCAATCTAACTTATCGAAATATATTAAAAATAATAGTAATCAAATAGCAAAAGACTACGTAGAAGGCACATTAAGTGTGTATTTTATGATTGTTACTTTACTCACCCTATACATAGTGTTTTTAGGGGCTTATTTATATATGTACGTATTATAAAGGAGACTAGCATATGGCAGTATATAAATTCAAAACTAAGCCTGACCCGTATCAACGTGACGCACTTATACGTGCTATAAAGCTAAAACGCTTTGGAGTGTTCTTTCAACAACGTGTAGGCAAGACCAAGACAGCTATAGACTTTATGGGTGCTTTACACGTTGGCAAAGGCTTTACACGCTTTATAGTCTCATGCCCAGCAGGGGCAGAAGGGGTGTGGTCAGAACAGTTAAAAGAGCATTTAGGTTACTCTTATTCGTTTGTGTCTTTACCACAGACGGACAAGGCCAGAGCTAAACTTGCAGATACTAGGCCAGACCGTCTTACTGTATTGTGTGTGTCACACGATACCCTGTACACCGCACTAAAACATCTACAGAAATGGAATCCGCAAGCCGTAATCTTTGATGAAATTCACGCTATGAAAGACCCAACAACGAAACGTTCACGTGCATCGTACAAACTAGTTAAAGACTTAGACTATGTGTTAGGTTTGACAGGCACTCCTATACCGAAGCGTCCTTTGGATGTGTTTGGGATATGGAAGGTGCTACGTCCCGAAGTATTCGGCACTAGCATTACTAAGTTTCGTGACCAGTATTGTATTATGGGCGGATTCATGGGAAAGGAGGTAATAGGGTACAAAAACACCCGTGAGTTGTCCAGAAAGATTTCTGAATATAGTATACGTGTTCTACGTAAGGATGTCATGGAAGAGCCGAAAGTAGAGTATGTAGTAGTACCCGTAGATTTAGAGCCATCCGCTAAAGAACTATATAACGATTTGAAAAAGACTTTTATAGCAGAACTTAACGAGCATGAACGTGTGACAGCAGACGTAGCAGGTGTACGTATTATGCGCTTACAGCAGTTGTGCGGAGGCTTCTTACCTGCTGATAGTAGCGACCCTGACGAGAAAAAGTTAGTCCAAGTAAGTAGTGCTAAAAAGACCTTAGCGCTAAACCTTATACGAAACATCATAGAGCAGGATGAAAAGGTGGTGGTGTTTTTTAGGTTTGTGGCAGAGCTTGAACTTATGGCTAATGAGCTTGCTAAGAAAGGCATATCGGCATTGATGCTGTACGGTAAAACACCTAAAAAGTCACGTGATGCTATAATAAGCTCCTTCCAAAACGATTCGTACTATAAAGTAATATTGGTTCAAGAACACGTAGGCAGTATGGCTATAAGCCTAGACGCTGCACACATAAATATATACTATTCAATGACGTATAGCCTATTAGACTTTCAACAGTCACGTGATAGGGTAATGGGTAGAGGACAAACTAGCGACGTTACTAATTACTTGTTAGCTATTAGAAATTCTGTGGACTACAAGATAGTACAAACGTTAAAGAATGATGAAGACCTGTCAACGTCCATATCAGATAAATGGCGTTGGCTAATGGATTAAAGGAGGTATGTATAGTGGTAGCTATAAGCCCTTGCTATAGATGTGATAATCGCTCTCCGGGATGTCACGGCATTTGCGAGGTTTATAAGACTTGGAAAGAGGAACAAAGAAAAGAAAAAGAAGACATACGTAAAAGAAACAAAGCGTTTCAAAGAGAGATATTAAACGATAACAAATTAGCACAACGATAAAGGGGGTGGGTACTGTGCCTAGAATAAGTAACCACGCACTTAGACAATATTGTATACGTACAGGAACACCGTTAATAAACGGTTTAGACGCAAAAAAAGAGCTGCAAGAGAGCTTAAAAACGGCAGAGGTACTTAGTCACAAAGAGGCGTTAGAACAAGGTTTTACTATAAGACAGAATCAAAAAGACACCTTAAAAGTGTGGCATAATACCGTGATAGACACGGACATATGCGCTATCATACGTGATGACGTATTAATAACAATAGTTTTACCCTATAAAGAAATGTTTACTAAACCTATAAACGATAAGTGTAGAAAAGATTTAATGCACATAAATATAGCCACAAAGGGGAGGCGTTAGGGCATGTATGACATTAAAAAAGTGATAGAGGGATTGGAGCTGATTGAAACCGTTACACCTAGTTACAAGCATGCTAGACGCAGAGGCATGACCGATAATGAGGCTGAAACTGCGGTTAATTGGGCTTTAGAGCAAGCCATTATCCTTTTAGAGCAACTAATAGGGGCCACGGATGAATAACCCAAGGAATAAGCGAAGTAAGGAGGTCGAAAGTAAATTGGCTAAAAAATTAATCATAACAAATGTGTCGTGTGAAATTAAAGGCCTAGAAGTACATCTTAGTGATTACGAAACAAGGGAAGAGGCCGAGCAAGCGCTGCATGAGCAAGTCTTAGAAAACCTAGACTACGGCTTTGAAGAAGTAGAGTGTTAAGCTACGCATTCCAAGGAAACCACGACAACTGAGACGCAGTTTGTTAATTATGCGAAGGAGGTAAAACGTATGAGAATGTTTCTGATGAATGATGATTATAGCACTGTTGTTGCTGCCAATGACGAAAAGCAGGCACAGAAATATTTTAGAAGCACATTTGATTGCGAAGTTGACGATGATTATTGCTCTGTGAAGCGTGAGATTAGCCCAGGAGAAATTGGGATATTTGAGGATGTTGGCACAATGACCTTTGGCGAGTTTGTTAAGGGGATACCTGAAGAAAAAATACCCGTTATTTTATGCTGGGCAGTGTAATGACACATTTCAAGGATTAAGCGACAGAGGGGAGAAGACTTTGAAAAGTATCGTTGCTTGTTTGATTGTACTCATATCATTACTAACTATTAGTGCTGTATCAGTCGAAGCACCTACTGTGTTACAACCGGCAGGAACAGATATATTAGAGTATCGTACGTATGAGTCTCCACCTACTCAGCAGCCTATTACGTACACTATGATAGCTACAGCTTATACCCATACTGGGTATCGTACCGCTACTGGTACGTGGCCTAGTAGGGGTACTATCGCAGTTGACCCAAAAGTAATCCCTCTCGGAACACGTTTATATGTCGATGGATACGGGGAGGGGGTAGCAGTAGATACCGGCGGACTTATTAAAGGCACACGTATTGACGTTTTTATGGAGACTAAAGACGAAGCTATACTATGGGGTAAACGACCTGTGGAGGTGAAACTTCTTGAGTAATGAGTATATGCTAAAAGGATTTCCATGTTATGAATGTCCAAACATGGGGAAAAGCGCACCAAGATGTGAATTTTTTAGAAACTGTACGAGGTACTTAACGTGGGCCAAAAAACACAACATTACCTTACCTAGAGAGGAATCTAGAGAGGAGGAATAATCTATGCCTTGTACAGACTGTCCCTTACACGCTATGTCTCCTAATTCTGGCATTGAGGGGGCAGGTAGTGTACCAAATAACGTAATGATAATAGTAGATATGCCTACGATGTCCGAGATACAGACGTATAAAATCGGTAACGTTAACAGATGGCTAGGGAGAGAACTATTAAACGTTGGTATAGACATTAATAAATGTTACTTCACGTATGCTGTAAAGTGCTATGCTGGTAAACTAACAAAACCAGACGTGAAAAAGTGCAAACATAAGCTCTTAGAAGAGATAGATAAAGTCAAACCAAAGTACATTCTTACTCTAGGCTCAAACGCTTTATACGCACTTACCGGTAAAACGTCACTCAAAAAGCTACGTGGGGAAATATTAGAGTTAGATGGTGCGAAGCTACTTTCTACGTACCATCCGTCAAGTGTAATACGTATGCCAGAAGAGCTTACAGTATTTCGTTCTGACTTGTACTACTTCAAGCGCCTTGTGGATAACGATTGGCACCAACTGACCGACTTCAAATGGCGTGTGGTTAAGAGTAGCCAAGACAGAGAAGATTTTAGAAATGCCGTACGTTCGTCTAGTGCGTCATCGTATGATGTTGAAACTACGTCGCTCAAAGACACTGATAATGGCAAACTACTCATGGCAGGAGTAGCTACGAGTAAGGAGGTATTTATATTTCCGTGGGAACATCCCATAGTTAAGCGCAAACCAGAAAACTTTCCACGTGACGACTTTAATTTTTACTTTGCAAACGCTGTATACACTGTCGGACAGAACGCTAAATTTGATAACAGGTGGTTACGTACACGTGGCGTAATAAACCCTCACGCTATCTTTGATACGTATCTAGCAGCGTATACACTAAATAACACCCTTCCGCATGGCTTAAAATATCTAGCGAAAGTGGAGTTAGGAGCAAAGTCATACGATACAGGTATAGAGTTTACCGAGGACTTTTCGTTTATGAAAATGGCTGAATACTGCGCCCTTGACTGTTATTATACTTTGAAACTTTATCCTATCTTATATAGGAGGTTATTTAACTATGAGTAGGCTCATTACTATATTTGACACCATTATTACGCCAGCAGAAGCCGTTTTACAGGACATTGAAGAGTATGGAGCATACGTAGACTATGACGAATTAATAAAGCTCACACTTGACTATCAAACTAAACGTGACGAAGCTCTAAAAGACCTAGATGATATGTTACCTGCTACTATGCGTGGTGAAATTAACTGGAACTCACCCAACCAAGTAAGGGAGCTATTATTTGACAAGCTAAAACTGCCGATAATATCACGCACTGAAAAAGGTGTACCACAGACAGGTAAGAGTGTACTTTTGCGCTTGGTAGACCAACACCCTATTCCCGGAAAGTTATTAGAAGCACGTAAGTATAGCAAAGCGCTTAACGGGTTTCTTAATCCTTGGAAAGAGTATCTTGACTATGAAATATCTATGGGGCGTCCACCACGTTTGCATACTACGTATAACATAGCTAAGACCAACACTGGTAGACTCTCCGCAGAAGACCCTAACCTGCAACAAGTACCACGTTTAACAGGTATACGTTCTCTTATATGCGCTCCTCCCGGTTACGTCATCATAGAAGCGGACTATTCACAAATTGAATTACGTATAGCTGCGTTTATAGCCAGAGCATACAGTATGTTAAGTATATACAATACGGGAGGTGACTTACACTTAAAGACAGCTATGGCTACGTCTGGACTAAAGGCAGAAGAGATAACTAAAGAATTACGCACACGTGCAAAAGCCGTAAACTTCGGGTATATCTACGGTATGTGGTGGAAGTCGTTTAAGGCGTACGCCTTTGATAATTATGGTGTAACGTTGACAGACAGAGAAGCTGAACAATCACGTAATGATTTCTTTAAGTCTTATCCAGAGCTTACGCACTGGCATGAACGTAGTAAAAAATACGTTCATACGTATAAGTACATTAAGTCTCCACTTGGACGTATACGTTACTTACCAAATATAGATAGTTTCGATAAAGAGTTACGTGGAAAAGCAGAGCGTCAAGCTATAAACACACCCGTACAATCAACCGCTTCTGATATGTTACTAATAGCTCTTATACACGTGCATCATATGTTACGTGAAAAAAACTATGACGCTCACCTTATTGGTGAAGTACACGACTCTATTTTAATTGAGTGTAGAAGTGACCAAGCTAAAGAAGTAGGTACACTTGTCAAACGTTGCATGGAAGAAACCGTACCGCTTGTACTTAGAAAGGTCTTCTCTGTAACGCTAGATGTACCCATTGTGGCTGATGTCACAATCGGCCCCGGATGGGGTCAAGGTGTCGATTTATCGGAGGTTTAGAGAAAATTTATTTTTCCTCTTGACAAGCCTATCGGGGGTGAGATATAATCTAAGGTGAACAAGGGAGACAACCTTGACAAAATTAAAGGGAGGTTATATTGTGTTTATCAAAGAGGAACATGAGGTATGCGTAGTTAGTCTTGTACCATTAGGAGGTAAGCCAAAAGACACCGTAGAGTTGGTATTTCCGTACACTCCTAGTCAATTAGTTTTAGAACACTTAATGCTTGCCGGTTACACTGTAACGCTGTCTATGGAATATCGTCCAATCAACGTAAGAGTAAAAGCTGGTACGGTTGCTAAAGTCACACGTAGCCCTAGAAAAACTAAAGCTACCAAGGTAGAAGAACCTGTTGAAGCTACGTTGCCAAAACCACAGCTCGTTGAATCTGCCCCTAAGAAAAAGCGTGGTAGAAAGGCTAAGGATGAAGTAGTTTCGGCTGACATTGAAGTTGGAGACACCATAGTTATTGACGATTAATACGTTACTTATTAGGCTTAGTGGGGCAGAGCAATCTGCCCCACATTAAACAGGAGGTGACAACATAATGCCAAAAGAACGTAGCGATATACTCAGAAGACGTCCTAAGATATTAAGATACTTTTTCTTAGCTGTGAGTAATGACGACTCTTTACACGTTGGTACGTCTTATGGTGGACTAGCTATAACAGTTAAGAAATACGGTGTAAAAGACTTGTACTTAGCTGACGTAGTTACTGGCAAGGTAGACAAAATTAAAGAACCAGTAGAAGTGTTTATGGAACGATGGAGCAGAGAATACAACAACGTAGAATGGGACTATTTCTTAGATTCTGTTACTACTGCTCCTCCAAGGAAAACGCTACGAAAGGGGGATAAAAAATGAACGGTTCTAGCACTAAAGTAAGCTGTTGGAGAAGGTGCCAAAAGAAGGCGTTTTATCAATACGCTCTAGAGATTGAACGTGTCGTGCCGTCTATAGCACCCAGCAAAGGCCGAATAATCCATGAGTGTCTTGAGTACCACTACTCCGGTAAAGATTGGACTGAACCTATAAAAAACTTAGCCATAGACTTAGACAACGTATTTGATGAAGAACGGGAACAGTGGGCTAACCTGCCAGACGAGCTATACAGAATAATACGTGGTTACTTACTCACTCATAGAGAAGACGACTCTAGGTACGATGTGTTGGCCACAGAGATGGACTTTAACATGAAGGTGGGTTCTCACACTTTTGAGGGTAGAATAGACAAAGTAGTACGTGAAAAAGATAGCAACCGTGTATGGGTTGTGGACTATAAAACTGCTTCGGATATTCCAGATGTTACTGAGTTATTCATGGACGTGCAGACGTGTATGTATGCTAAGGCTGTAGCTACTGGTGCGGTAGCTGTTCCAGTAAAGAAAGGCGACACAGTAGGCATAATGTATGACCATATACGTACAAAAGCACCACGTAGACCGTCTATACTTAAAAACGGGACTGTCAGTAAAGCTGATTGTGTAACGGATTTAGCTACGTACATGGACACTGTAAAGGCTCAAGGACTCGACCCAAAAGATTATGCCGATATGCTACCTAAACTTAGCAAACACGTATTCTACCGTAGAGCCGCTATTCCAGTACGTAATAGCACACTGAATATTATCATTAACGAAATAGACTCCACGCTAACCGATATGGAAGCAGCCTTTGACTCTTCTATATCTACGGTATACAAAGACGACTATGAAGAACTACTTAAATTAAGCCACTACTTTCCACGTACGTATCTGTTCAAACGGTGTAACTGGGATTGTCCGTATTACAAACTTTGTATAGGAGAGTTATCTGGTCAGAACGTTCTGTCTATTATTGCTACTGAATACCAGAAACGTCCTAGTAGAACTGAGGATAACGAAGACGACGTAGACGAATAAGCCGGGGGTAGGAACCAACCGGACTAGCATAAACCCGGTCGGAGGTTCGACCCCTCCACCCGGCTCCAGAAGGAGGTATATACATGGCTAAGAATACTAGAAAGCCAAAAGCAGAGGACTTTGATGTAGAGATTAGTACCACCAGTAACGCTGACCTAACACTAGAAGACATAGAACTTGACCTTGACACTATAGAAGACGCTGAAGAAGTTATTAACGAAGAAGGGCTAGATGTAGACGTAGACGTAGTAGAAGACACTGTACCAAAACCAAAAAAGACTAAGACGTCTAAAACATCTATCCCGTCTATTCTCGATGACGTAGCTACTATGTCTGAAAGTGTAGAACACCCCACGTGGTTATTCTACGGTAAAAATGGAACCGGTAAAACCACACTAGGCTCTACCGTAGACGGTGCATTAATACTAGCAATAGAAGACGGTACGTTAAGTATACGTGACACTAAGTATGACGTGAGAAAACTGCGGTGTGACTCTTGGGATAAAATCGAGGCCATATATTGGGCGCTTGAAGGTGGTAAAGTAACCGATAAGGGTATTGTTATAGATACTCCCACAGGGAAGTTTACCGTAACTACTCTTGTATTCGACACTATCACGAGGCTCATGCAGACCTGTCTGCGCTCTGTGGTTTTAGGCGACGGTGCTGCTGACGCTTCACGTGACGTAGTAAACCCCACCCTACGTGATTGGGGTACTGCTACTCAAAAGGTGTCGTACTGGCTGATGATGTTCAAAGAATTACCCATACAGAACGTATGGAATGTTCAAGAGGCGTTTATTGGTGAGACTGAAGACGACGAGTTTTCAATCTATCCTGACGTAAACAAAGCCCTGCGGTCGTTCTTGCTAGCAGAGGCCGATATAATCGGACGTACTTGCATAGTCAAGAAAGACAACGAAATGAAACACGCTGTACGGTTTGGTGCTAATAACAGATACGTCACAAAAGACCGTACCGGCAAGCTGGGTAAGACGTGGATTAACCCACGCTTGGACAAGATGTATGAAAAAGTGTTTGTGGACAAAGCGGAATAATCCGCTTTGAAATAAAGGAGGTAAAAGCGTATGGCAAAAATTAAAGTTGATTTCTCTGGTGTAACCGACAGTAATTTCGACGTAGTACCCGGAAAGTACAACGCCAAAGTACGGGAGATAACTCAGGACAAAGGGAAGTCCGGTTACCCGTACTTACGGTGGAAGTTAGTCATTCTCAACGGTGCAAGCAAAGGCAGTTATATTGACCATATCACTACGTTAAAACCCGAAGGATTGTTTAACCTACGTAATACTCTTATTGCTTGTGGTTTGGACGTGCCTAAGTCTGCTGTGTCTTTTGACCCTGCTGTTCTTAAAGGCAAAATATTCGGTATCGAAGTTATCCAGCCTGAAGACAGCGATTATCCGCAAATTAAAAAAGTGTTTCAGGTAAAAGACGAAGACGAAGAGGAAGAGGAATACGAAGAGGAAGAAGAGGAATACGAAGAGGAACAAGCAACCGATGGAGCAGACATCGAACTTTAGACACAGCAAGCTAGGCTACGTTGGTGACGGGACAGGGCGTTATGCTAAATCAAGCCAAGGAACAGAAACTAAGCTAGTGAACAAAATAATGGATGCACTACGTAGAGACTTAAAAAACGTACCGTATTTTATTTACAAAACCCACGGAGGAACTTTTCAAAAAGCAGGTATACCGGACATTTATCTTCAGACTTCTGGACGTACCATATGGCTTGAGATTAAACTACCGGGTGGAGACACCACAGCCCTGCAACGTAAAACACTATTAGAACTTAAAGACGCAGGAGCTTACGTAGCAACGTGTACCAGTGTGGAAGAAGCAATAGACACCCTTCACCATACCCTCTCCTTATAAGAATACCCCATACAGAGTTATCTGTATGGGGTATTTTTTATTTGGGGGTCTTTGGTTTACGTGACTTTTTCTCCTTGGGTGCCTTGGGTGCTTTCTTCTCTTTAGGAGGTTTTGGTAGATTAATTTCGGGTGGTATGTCTTTTTTACGCTTAGTAGCCATTTTATGTCCCTCCCCTGTCTTCGATGATAAACGCCGAAAATCCGGCGTTTCTAAGGCGTTCTACAAGCTCTTCTGCGCCCTTCCTAAATTGGAACGAGTCCACTTGTACCTTGTACAAAGTTTTAGGCCCCTCATACGTCGATTTAGAGGCTCCTTTTTTATACATCCCTAGACTTTTAGCGACGCCCTCAGCTATAGCGTGGCATAGCCCTCTAAATAGCTCCTTGTCCTGTAATACTGCTAAGTCAGTAGGATTGTCTAAGAATAAGGTACCTAAACGTATACTACGAATACCTTTTGTTGTGGTATCACGCAATACTTGAGTGTTAAAATACTTTTCACCTAAGTCAGCTATACCTTTAGGCGCTAAATAACTAACTGCATAATCGTGAATAGTATGTCTTACTTTTTTCGTTAACGGAGTAGCGCTCGGATGACAGTACGTTTCAAAACCAGTACTCCTACCTGCGTTTACGTGAAACGATACGAACAAGTCAGCGTTAAGGTTAACAGCAGCACGTGTACGTTCTGCTAAACTTACAGTGGCGTCGCAGTCACGTGTTAAAATAACTGTACAGTCATACAGTGCATCAAGATACTCTTTAATATATTGTACGCCACGTAACGTGAAGTCTTTTTCCTTGACTCCAAAAGCGACTACTCCAAGGTCAACCCCACCGTGACCGGCGTCTAATACCACAAGGGGGCGTAACAGCTCTTTTACACGTGAAGCCTGAACAGTTACTATTGGTTGAATATTATCACTCATAATACGTGTTCCTCCATGTGCATAGTTTAAGTACACATTACCATAAGACAGCATTATAGCGTCTTGGGCTTTTAAGTATACAAATACATCTTGTAACTGTTCTACTGTACCTTCGATAACTGCTACGACAAGCGCTCCATTCGGCAACGCTCCTACTCCCACTCGCATCATTTCACGTGTAGGATACACGTCTATAACGTCACGCTGTATCTCAAGCACCTCATAGTCATCAATCAATAGCGCACTACCCGATACCACAGAAGAGGCGCCCATGATAGTGTCTAAAGACGCCTCCTTGCGTATCTCGGCACCCCCTGTGGAATAAAAGACTAACACTGGTAGCTTATCGGGTAAGGTAGTGTATAGCTCTCCGTTTTGAGCGACTATACCTACGGGCATACCTTTGTTGTTATACGGGTTAGCAGAAAAAGCGAGAGGCACGTGTTTAGATACGTCGCCTGTTAAATCCACTCGTAAGTCCTCTGGATTTACTATAAACGTATGTAGCATTTGTACGTGCCTCCCTTCTGTTTATTTACCTGCGGATTTACCGTCGATGTATGATTCTCCCAATATAAATGCTACCACAGGGACAATGATTTTCCAATAGGCGTCTTCTGGTATGCTTAATCCTACAGCTTCGTTAAGAATGATAAGTACAACAGTGGCTATAGATAGTAAAAATTTACGGCTTTTTAGTCTCTGTAAAGCTGGCCTCATCTCTTTAATACCCCCTCTCTTTCTAGTATAGCAAGCACTTTAACTAGGTCTTCTGATACGTTGATACTGCCTTTGCCATCACCTGCTATAGAGCCACGTTTAACAAGTGCCTCAACTATGGGTTTACCCCAAGCAGGTACGTCTTTAACTGTCTTATAAACTACCACGTCTTCCTCCTCCAATCTATCACGTAAGTCTTTCCACGGAAAGTTTTTACCGGGACACGCTGTAGCCACTATGTCCTTGTGGCCTAATACCGGTTTTTTACCGTATTTCGGGAATAGGTAACTTTTAAGTAACCACACCAATGAGGACATCTGCGCTTCTGTGGGCTTAGTTATCTCAAAGTTACCCGTTAAGACAATAGCTATGCTGTCAGGATTACCCTTTGCCCCGGCGTGAGCGCCTATCCTGTCTTCGGGTCTACCACGTTCAATAGTACCATTCTCACGTATAACAAAATGATAACCTATACCCGACCAATCTCGGTTCAGATGCCAGCCATGAATAGTATTAGCTGATACGTCAGCACTAGCTGTATGATGTATCACGTATTTGTCAGTCTTTCTGCGTACGTTCATTCCACCCTTGAATAAAAGTGGCGTGTCAACAATCTGCATCTTCTTCGCACCTCCTTTTATCTGGCCACTGGTTATGCTTAGATAGATTTTCAAACAAAGCCTTGCAACAATACACTAACGTAACCGCAACCATTTCTGTGACTACTGCTATACTTAACGTTTGAGCAATTTCGGGTTTATCAAGAAAGGCCAGTATGTAACTTAGATAAATCCAAATAATGCCGTTTATGGTTAGCAACCAAACTATCTTTTTACTGAACTCTTCCATGTTGCTACCTCTCGCAGTTACGCTCACAGACATCGAGTCTTTTGCTGACTTGTTTAACGGATTCCTCACAACGTATTAGGCGTTCTATGTACTCTTTTACGTCTTCTTTTACGCCACCTAGCTCTGTTTTTACTTCTGTCATGAGCGTTAGTAACGTTTCTAGTTTAACAATTACTGTAGTAACTTGAGCAGTCTCTTCTTTAAGGTCTTTTTCGTCGTTACGCTTTACGTTGCGTATACCAAAATAAAGCGCTGCTGAAACCGATAATCCAGAAAGTAGTAAAGCCACTTCAACAGTCAAATCTACCCCCTCCTCTACCGTGTTAGTAACTGAGCCATAATACGTGCGCTTACTTCAGGACTATTTAGCTGATTTAATGGTGGCACATACACACCACGTTCATTTTGAAGCATTTGTACATGGTCTTGTAACTGGTCACGATACTGATAGGCTTGAGAGTTTGCTGCGTATTGAGAATTGATTAGTGGGAATAAGCTCTTAGTCAACGTTAAGGACACAGGTAAGCCAACAAAGGGCTTGCCGGGGTCTTCTGGTTGACCGGTTAAACGTGCTAGTATTTGACCACCCGAAGTACGTATGGTATTAGCTACACCTAGCTGTGAAAGCATATAGTCAGATAGTTTAGACGTCTGTGGCCCCTCTTCCCATCCAGACATCAATGGAGCAGTCTCGCCGGGATAACGTGTTAAGGCTGCGTCGGTTCCCATAGATTTGTTCATGTACATTTCTATTGGTGCTTTAATAATCGGATGCAGCATATCTACTATGTTTTGCTCCATTAAGTCTCTGACATTAAACTGTAATCTAGCTATGTCAACAAGGGGAAGGTTCCAATTTAAGTACCTTATATTACCGTTGTTGTCTATATCCCACGGTATGGCTAGTGTCTCTTTCAGATAATCAGGTGTAGTAGGCTCTACGCCAATTGGTCTGTCAGGGTCGTACTTCATAATGTTGTTGTAGCTTTCTTGTACCAAGTGATTGATTATCTCGAACTTACCGGGGTTTAATATTAATTGTCGTATCTGTATTGGTGTGTTCTTACGCATATAAGTGTAATAAGGCGCTATACGTCTAAGACTGTTCTTTTCTAAGGTAGTAAGGTCACGATAGTCTACGTGATATTTACGTACGTCTAGTGCAGCAGTTCTTACGTCTAAACCGTTATCAAGTCGGTCAATGAAATGCGCTAAACGTGTAAAGGTTTCAGTCGTATCACCTACGCCCCTCATAAATTCCACAGAGCGGTTATGCAAAGCCTTAGCTCTAACTAAGTCTTGCATATTCTCTACAAGATTACCCTTAGTCATACCAGACCAACCAAGCCCTTGAGCATAGAACATTTCCATAAGCTCATAAGCGGTATAAGCCTTTCCGTTTATAGTATACGTGGGTACGCCAAGTCCAGATAATACGTCTTTTACGTGTACGTCGAAAGGCTCCTGTGGATTAATCCAACCGATGTCAGAAGGCTTAAACGCATTACTCCATGTCTTGTCATCTGCTACAGAATCTTGGATTATCTTAATAGATTCAGGAGATAAATTAGCGTGTTTATACGCCTTGCCTACCTCGATTACTGTGTCACCATCTACTATACGTTTACGTATAAGTGGTACACCGTTTAAGAAATAGCTATCGCCTATTCTAACCACAGAGGATTTAGCGCTGTCTAACATAACCTGCGCTGCTTTTTCATGCGCCTCTATACCTACGTTAGCAAACCAATTCATCATTGTTTCACCCACCATGTTACGTAGTAAGAACGCAGGGTTTAACGACGTTTGAAGCGTCTTTAGCATGTTGGTGAATTTGTCTAAAACCCCTTTGAAATAGGCTGCTCCGGCATTGGTAGACGGCTCTTCAAGTAAGCGCATCATTTGTTGTCTAAGCTCAGGTGTTCCGTAATACTTGCTAAACGCTTCAGGGAGCTGTACCATGTTCTGTTTTTTGGTTTTGGATACCACCTCACGTATACCGGGAAATTGACTAGGGTTCTTCAACATATACTCTATATCTGTGATAAATTCGTTCTGTATAACAGCTTTTTGAGTCTCGTACACACGTGCTGCAAAAGACGATACTATGTCATAAACCGGCTTCAGCTCACCTTTGGTAAGCTCTTCTGCCTCAGCCAAACTTCTAAACCGTCTATCGTGCATAGGCGTACGACTTGGGCTTTGACTAGATAGTAACCGTTCACGTTCAGTTTGTGGTAGTAGCTTTTCTTCTACTTTGAACCCAAAATTATCTTCATACAAGTGGTATACGTAGTCATCACGTTCTTTGTATTTTAACTTGCCTACACCTTGTTCACCCTTTTCGCCAAGCTCAATCATACGACGTTCTATGCTGCTCATATCAGCCTCAAACAAAGCGTTAACGTATAGCCTATTACGTGCTACCATTTCATGTACCAAAGCAAGCTCTTCGCTGTTGAGTTTAGCGGCCTCTTTTTTCCATAGAGTTTTAGCGTGTTTGTCAGCCTGTTTAGCCATGCCCTCGATAGCTATAATGGTAGCTCTACGTAACTTAGTATTATTAATAATAGGAGCAAACGCAGTTTCAGCTATCTGTTTAGCCTTCTGCGCTAATGCCGTTTCTTTACGTACGTGACTAGACACTAGCTTAGTAAACTCACCCGTACCCTCATAGCGTAACTGACCTTTAGTGGTTTTTTTACCGTCTATAATAACTTCACGCTTATCAGCTAACACACGCTTGGTACGATGTTCTGTATTAAGGCCATACGCTAAAGCGTCACCTGCGTTGTATAGCCCTCTACCTATCTTAGTATTTTGTACAAATCTTGACGTGGCTAGAGACGTAGTAAGTAAGTCTGCGCCTCTAACAATCGTATCAGTGACGTTAAGAAAAGGCTTGCCCATAAACTTTAAGTACGTAGCGTTAACTGTTTTGTTGTATACTACCTCTAATCCGTTAGCAAATTTTATAGCGTCCTCAATACCACGTTCAGTAGCCCGTTTCTCCATAACTGCGGCGTATTTTTCGGTTAACCCCGACAAATCACGTACCTCGCCTGTGCGAGTTACCAGCTTGCCATACACCTTTTGCCCTGTGGAAAAGGCTTTTTCTGCCTCGAAAGAAAACGTGTCTTGAAATAGCTTAGCTAGACGTAGTGTTCCGTCTGGCAGGTGGTTAAAGTCTTCGCCTAAGTTCATAAGTGCCTGAGTAGCGGAACGTACCCCTTCAGGCGTGTCTGGAAACAGGTCAAGAAACATACGTGTCTTGTCCGCAGTAGACATACCCGTACGTGTTTTACCAGCAGCTTCGGTAATAGACTCCATTAAGTCACTAAACTGGCGCACGTCAAGTTCTTTTTTGTTTATCTTTTTACCAAGGCCGGGTAGATACTTACCCATGCTAGAACCTAAAGAACGGTTAATATCGACAATATCGTCTCTAACGTTCCTTAAGTCTATCCCCATCAAAGCACGTTGTTCGCTAATAAAGTCGGGGTTAACTTCATCCCATCCACGTCTTAGTATACGTTGTTCTACGCTTTCCACAGCAGGGTCGAGTGGTTTTGTGCCACGTCCAAGAATACGAGCGGTGTCTTTTAATAGCTCTTGACTAGACTTTCCTGCATACTCAGGTAGAGCTGTAGCCATGCTTCTTTTGAAAGCGCTACCACCGATACCACTCATAGTCATGCCCTTAGCAAAACCGGATTTAAGTCCAGCAGCAGTCCCACCAGTGACGTAGACAAGAGGGTCAAGAAGTACGTCAAGTACAAACCCTCCTACACCTCTGGCGTATTTGTTGGTGACTCCTAAATCGTTTAAGAAATCACTACCATAGACTTTCTCTTTACCAGTAAAGCCTCGTTTAGCCCCTTCCAAAAAAGAGTTCCCATACAAAAGGTCAGATAAGCCTACACGTACAGCATTAGCAGGACGGTCTAAGATGTCGAGTGCTGCCATTAAAGCATTAGATAAACCTTTTTGCTCACGTTCAGGCACCTCTTCACCTATTATGTTTAGTCGTTTCTTGTAGTTATCTATCTGTCTATACGGGTCATTATTAAGTATTAAGGAGTTGTACTTGTCACTCTCGTTAATATTACGTGTCTTTCTAAGCGCCACATTCATAGACGCTAGAACAGGGTCGCTTATATATCCCACGTGTAGACACCTCCTTTCTACTTTTTAATAAAGTGTATTAGGTTGAATACTGGCTCAAGTAACCACTACTACCGGCCTCCGCTGCCGCCTCCGCCGCTGCCGCCTCCGCCGCCGGAGATTCCGCCGCCCCCGAGGCCTATACCGGCGGCGCCGCCTTTCTTCGCTACTGCTGGAGCTACTGCCGGCCAATTTCTTATTTGGTTTTTCGCCCACTCTTTAGCCTCCGGGCCTATATGGGGCATCTGTTCAATAGACGCAATTGCTGCGCCTTGGCTGTTTATCGGGCCTACGGCGTTAACGTCATTGCTCATATACCTGAGACGAAGGTCTTCTACGTAGGTCATTACAAACGCCATGTCATTATTTAATTTTTCGTCGTTGTTATAAGGAGAAGAATAGCCTCCTCCACCGGTAGTTGAGCGTATTTGAGCCTGTTTAAGTCCGTATTCACCAGCCATTTGAGTATTCAGCAGGTCATACGTGCCTTTCAGTCTAGTCTCGTCTAAACCTAAATCACCAAGATACTTCTTAATATCGTATTCTTTGTCGTATCCATAACGTTGAGTCTCTGCATTAAGCCTAGCTATGTCCATCTGATAGTCTCTTTGTTGGTTAGCTATATAGCGGTCATTGGCCATCTTCTGGTACTGAGTAGTAGCATCTAATCCTGCTATTTGTAAGTTACTCAATCCTTGCATATAATTGTTCTGGAAATTGGCCATGCTTTGCTGATAGTTACCCATAATGCCTGAACGTATACCTGCCATATTAAGAATAGCGTTATTAAGCTGTGTCTGTAAGTCACCTACACGTGAAGAAACCATTTTTTGAATTTCGGTCATCGTACCCTTATTCATGTTCTCCATAGCGTGGTAATACAAGCCAGACTGTACCACACCCCGTTGGTTCATTTCTTCAAGTAAACTCTGTTGTAGCTTTTTAGCCTCTTCTTTAATTATGCCTATAGCAGCAATCATTTGTGGGTCATCTTCACCCATTTGGCTACGTATCTGCCCCGTTAATTGTTCTTCAAGAACATTAAGCTCGTTAATCATTTGAGTATACGACGCTGCTAAGGCTGCCTGTCCTTCAGGGCCATATGACATAAACTCAGCTTGTATACCCTGTAGTTGAGCAAAGAAAGCATCTAACGCTTGAGCCTCCATCCTTAAGCGGTCTTCTTCTTGCTGTTTGAATTTTAAGAATTCTTGCCCTTCAGGAGTCTGATAGAATAGTTGCTGTATGTCCTTGTCGTCATACGCCACATCGGGAGTAGTAGAAGGTGTAGAAGGGATATTATACCCCATGTTTTGTGCGTACGCTTGAGCCGCAGCTAGTTGGTCGGACATATTATTTTGTCTGTAGTAGTCGATAGCACTCTGAGTACGTTGAAGGTCTGACATACCTTCTGCCCCTACATAATAACCTTTAGATGCGTCATAATACCCACCGCTAAGACTGCCTCCTTGTGAGTAGCTACCGGGAGTAGTTACGTTTGGCTTAGAAGCATTATACGTAGGAGTAGTTACTGCTGGTTTATACGGATTACCGGCTAAAATCGACTTTGCTTCGGATTCTGTTAGTTGACTACCCTTCTGTTCATAGGCACTCACGAGTCTTTTAGCACCGGCTGTGTCATTTGCATGACTCATTAGCTGTCACCTCCTGTGTTTAGTCTGTACGTATCCTCAGTAACAGCTTTTACACGTGGTAAAACTACTTCACGTAATAGCTCGTAGTATTTTACATCGTGCATTTCACCGTTAATACGTACGTCTCGTTTGAACGTTCCTACTATACGTCCACCATACTTAGAGCAAAGCCTGTCATAAAAACCCTCTACGGGATTACCTATGATTACGTTAAACACAATTTTATCTACGCCATAGCGTACGAATACTGTGTCTATCATAAACCGGTACAAGTCACGTGAAAACTCTAGGTCATGTTCTTTAACAAAGCGCATCGTGTTAAAGTTATACGCTACGTTAGTGTCTCTATTAAAGTCGCACTCAAAATACCCTAGAACATTCCCATACGGGCCTATGCTCACGTATTGCAGTTTACGAGCGTCGTCACTCTCTAACGGAATGAAGTATGGACGTATACCTTGCGAATAGAACCTGTACTCGTCATCCATTAGAGTGTTTCGATAACACTCTTGTAATTGCTCTCCATACTGGATTGCCAATGCTAACACTCAACCACCCCCATTAATTATTAGGCATTACCACTAATGTAGCGTTTAATATACCTGCACCATAAGAAGCATTACTTGTCTTTGCTTTTAACACGAGAGTCTGACTAGACAATGGCGCAGCAAACTCGGCTGACTGCTTAAACTCCCACGTACCTGCTGACGTAGTAATAGTGGTTAATATAGTATTCTCTGCACCCTCTAATGTAAACGTAGCGGTAGCATTAGAATTACTTGATGTACAAGTAATTTGTAATACTAACTTAACGTTACTACCCCAAATAGCTGACCAATGTATAAAGCCACCAATAGACGCTGCCGTTGTGCTAGTTACGTACGTACCAGACGCCTGAGCAATTATAGGTATGTACCACATAGTAGACACCAGTTTCCTAGGCGTGATGGTCTTATCATTTAACCACAGGCCATTAATCCCCTGTGGGAAGTTAGACTGCTCCATGTGGTTTACCGCAGTACGTATACGTTCTATAAGGAGCTTAAAGAACGCAGGGTCATATTTGTCTGGTATTTTTTTAATAGACCGCATCCATGCCATTAGCCTACACCTCCTCGTCAGGGACAATGCCGCCAAAGCTGTACGTCAAAGCTATACCCTGAATACCGCAGCGTCCACGTAGAGCTAGTGATAAGCTACGCCCAATTACTGCATTATACAAGGGAGGCAAAATCATACGGTGAATTTTTGCTTGGTCATCTGCTGGTACTATAGTGCTGTATTCTCCTACCTTTTCACCGTCTACTATAAGGTCTACTGTTAACGGGCTTTCTACAGTAGTAGCCTCTAAGTCCAGATTTATATTACGGAATAACTTATAGCGCTCAGGCGCATTAAACGTGAAGTCTTTGGTACGTACACTATATGCAACAGGTTCGGTATCGTCATAACGTGAATAGCGCATTACTTCATATATCTGTCCAGTTGTGCTGTCTGCTGCGAGCAAGACTTCTTCACCGTACTGTTTGAATATAAGCCAGTTACTTACGTTCCAACCGTTAATGATTGACCAAGCATTACGTAACATATCGTAAGCCCATACGGTGTTATTGTATAAGCTATTATCCCTAGGTAACGACACTAACAAGTAATTACGCCAGTAAACCATAGCTGCTTGGTTAAGCCTACGTTTATTAATCTTTTCCCAATCGGGTAGTAAGCGTTCACTAGCTACAGCGTGAGTGTTAAAGTCGGTAAAACGTATACCGTCTTGAGCTACGTAGGTAAAATACTTATTAGTGTTGCATAAAGCACGTTTACCGGTTACACCCTGCTCCGCATCTAACCACACTACAGAATAGTTTGTGGTAGCATTACCAGTAAGTAGCGCCATAGACCACTGTTTAGATACTACTAAGTCTTGGCCTATACGTACCATAGCTGTGATATAGTCACCATCGTCAGGGTTAAAATCTATGAAGTTAAGTACGCTCCACGTCTCAGGGTCAAGTATGTCAGAGAAACGTACACGTGATTTATCGGCTGCGTCTACTCCCCACACACGGTTGTTATGTGTGGTTATAAAATCAAGCACCGGAGGACTACCACCTAATAACGTGGGTGTACCAATACCGTCCCATTTATACGGGGCGTTTTGACCGTTAGCTATAACTAAGATGTCTTTTAACGTAGTGAACATATATTCTGCACCAAAAGACATATCGTCAAGAATAGGCGTAGCGCTAGGAGCGCCATCAAAAGTCACGGCTAAACCATGCACCACTGGCCTAGAGTTTAATACGTATTGATTAGTAGGAGGGGTGAAATCGCTTGTCCAACGAGCAATACCTTTAGAAATACGAAATTCATCAATATGGCCGTTAAAGAAGCAATCTTTATAATTTCCAGACATACCTATTCCCATTATATAATTAGCAAAAGAATTAGAAGTAACACCAGTAACGTCTAATTCTCCATTCTTTACTCCATTAATAAAGACTTGTAATTTGTTATTATATCGCTGTCCTGCAACATGCACCCATTGATGTAATGGAATAGAATTTGTACTATCAATAAAATAAGCTGTCGCTCCTTGCATTAGTCCACAACGTATTTTACCTTCAACCATCGAAAACCACCATGAAAATTGAGAATCTGTAGTAATTGTTTCATTCACAGTTAATCCTGCTATCCTAGCATCTGCTAGTGTGCTTGTCACGTATACCCAGCAATCAACAGTAAAGTCGGAAGAACCTACATAAAAATCACTAGCACTATCTATTTCCAAATAACTGTTACCATCGAAATACGCCGATGCTGTACCAAACTTCTTTACTCCCGTTTTTGTTACTGCGCCAGACCGTGTTACAGTTTTACCACACTCGTCAGTAAAAGTAGTACCATTATCGCTACCGTCCATGTGCATAAGTAATACAGTATACGGGTCAGTATCAGTGAGCTTTAGTTTAGTCTTTACAAAATTATCCGGAGGATGTTGCAACGTACCGTCTGGTAGCGCTAACGCCCAATCAGAATACGTTCCACTCGACGTAGGCGAAGAAGC
>ENA-UOUL01001572-UOUL01001572.1-bioreactor-metagenome-genome-assembly--contig:-NODE-1572-length-30970-cov-6.974622_pt1 | contig 30970 bp, 25 predicted proteins | sample MGYA00249838_ERZ747220 | MGnify/ENA primary metagenome ERZ747220 (study PRJEB28778, sample SAMN05720191) | bioreactor metagenome | isolation source: Anaerobic biogas reactor | place: USA:Washington... | reverse complement strand
CTGATGATTGGTCATAAAAAAACCTCCTGTGTTGTCATCCACAGGAAGTTTACCCATTTATGTTGACTCAGCCGTCGATGTCCTCTTCCAACAGGCGCTGGAGGGCTGATTCCTCGTCCTCAGGCGGCAGGAACTGGCTTTCGCCGCCTTCCTCCAGGGACTCCACGGCGTGAAGCCTGCGGGTGATGGTGCGGGTGCGGCGGTTGGCCAGGTCGATGGACTCGCTGGCCTGGCGCAGGCGGGTCTGGGTTTTTTCCAGGATGTCGCCAAAGGCGGTGAAGTCGGCCTTCACCTGGCTCAGCAGCCGCCAGACCTCGGCGCTTCGGTGCTGGATGGCCAGGGTGCGGAAGCCCATCTGCAGGCTGTTGAGGAGGGCCAGCAGGGTGGTGGGCCCCGCCAGGGACACCCGGTGCTGGCGCTGCAGACGCTCCGCCAGGCCCGGCAGGCGCAGGGCCTCGGCATACAGGCCCTCCACCGGCAGGTACAGGATGGCGAAATCCGTGGTGTAGGGGGGCTTGATGTATTTGCCGGCGATGCGCTCCCCTTCCCGCAGGATGGCCCGCTCCAAGGCAGCAGCGGCGCTGTCCAGGGCCATCTTGTCCCCGGATTCCTGGGCGGACTGCAGCCGCTGATAGTCCTCCAGGGGGAATTTGGCATCAATGGGCAGGTAGACGGGCTGGCCGTCCGTCTGCCCGGGCAGCTTCACGGCAAACTCCACCCGCTCGCCCCGGCCGGGGACCACTGCGCAGTTCACCTCGTACTGCTGGGGCGCCAGGGCTTCCTGCAGCAGCATGGCCAGCTGGGTTTCCCCCCAGGTGCCCCGGGTTTTGATGTTGGTGAGCACCTTTTTCAGGTCCCCCACGCCGGAAGCCAGGGTTTTCATCTCCCCCAGGCCTTTGTACACCGCCTCCAGGCGCTGGTTCACCAGGTTGAAGCTTTCCCCCAGCCGGGTGTTGAGGGTCTGGTGCAGGTGCTCGTCCACGGTTTTGCGCATCTCTTCCAGCTTGGCCGCGTTGTCTGTGCGCATCTGGGTAAGGGACTGGTAGAGGGTCTCCCGCATCTCCCCCACCTTCTGGTCGTGCTGGGACAAGCGGGTGTTGAGCACCTCGTTCAACTGGCCCAGCCGCCGGTCCTGGGTGCCCAGGGTGGCGTCCAGGCGCTGGTCCAGGCGCTCGTGCCAGGCAAACATGGCCGTCTGTTGGGCGTTTAACTGGCCCTGCACCTGCTGCTGCTGGGTTTGCACCTGGGTGCCCAGGGCCTCCTCGGTGTCCTTCATCAGCCGCTCGATATACTCGGTGAGGGTTTCTTCCGTGCGCTGCAACAGGGCCTGGGATGCGGCCTGGGCCTTGCGCTGGCCCCTGATCAGCACAAACAAAAGGATGACCGCCACCACCAGGATGGCCATCATCCCATACCAGGCCGGCTGGATATCAGAAAACCACTCAGCCACGGCTGATGCCCTTGCGCCAGTGCTGATAGCACAGGCCGATGTAGCGGATCTCCTGCTGGTTGTCAATCAGCACCTGCTCCCCGGTTTTGATCACATTGCCCTCCGGATCGATCCGGGTGTTCATGGTGGCCTTGGCGCCGCACCAGCACAGGCCGCCGGGCACCTCGTGGATCTCCTCTGCCAGGCGAAGCAGGGCGGCGGAGCCAGGGAAGAAATTGCCCTGGAAATCGGTTTTGAGGCCGTAGCAGAAGATGTCCAGGGTGTCTGCCATATCCGCCAGCTCCTGCACCTGCTCGGGGCTTAGAAACTGGGCCTCGTCAATGAAGACATACTCAAAGCCGCTGCAGGCATTCCGGGCCGCCAGCCACAGCAGCTGCTCCCGGGCGGAGTGGCCCTGCTCCAGCACCAGTTCGGCCTCTGCCTGCAAGCCCACCCGGGAATACACCACCTGGGCCCCTGCCCGGGTGTCGATGGCCGGCTTCACCAGGGCCACCCGCAGCCCCAGCTGCTGGTAGTTGTAGCGCTGCATCAGCAGCTGGGCCGTCTTGCTGGAGCCCATGACCCCGTAATAAAAATGCAGCATTACAACTCCCGCCTGCCTTCCATGGCCTTGGCCAGGGTGACCTCGTCCGTGTATTCCAGATCGCTGCCCACCGGCACGCCGTGGGCGATGCGGGTGACCTTCACCCCCAAGGGCTTCACCAGCCGGGCGATGTAGCTGGCGGTGGCCTCCCCCTCGATGTCCGGGTTGGTGGCCAGGATGATTTCCTGCACGCCGCCATTCTCCAGTCGCTCCATCAGCTCCTTGATGCGGATGTCCCCGGGGCCGATGCCGTCCATGGGGGACAGAATGCCGTGAAGCACGTGGTAGAGGCCCTGGTAGTCGTGCATGCGCTCCATGGCCGCCACATCCCGGGGATCCCGCACCACGCACAGGACATCCTGCCTTCTTTTGGGGTCGGCGCAGACGCTGCACAGCTCCTCCGCCGTGTAGTTGCCGCACTGCAGGCACAGCTTGATGTCTGCCCTGCCCTGGGCCAGGGCCTGGGCCAGAGCCTGGACGTCCTCCAGGGGGATGGCCGCCAGGTGGTAGGCCAGGCGCTGGGCCGATTTCCGGCCGATGCCCGGCAGCTTGGCCAGTTCCTCCGTCATGCGCTGGATGGGTTCAACCTGGCGCATTTACAAGAGGCCGCCCATGCCGCCGGTGATGGCGCCCATGGCCGCCTCCCGGGTTTCCTCGCCGATGCGCAGGGCTTCGTTCACCGCCGCCATCACCAGGTCTTCCAGCATTTCCACGTCATCTGGGTCCACTGCCTCGGGCTTGATGACCAGTTCGGTGATTTCACGCTTGCCGTTCACCTTGCACATCACCATGCCGCCGCCGCTCTGGGCCTCGTAGACCTTGTCGTCCAATTCTTCCTGGGTCTTGGCCAGCTGCTCCTGCATCTTCTGGGCCTGGCGCATCAGCTGCTGCATATTGCCGCCGCCCATGCCCCCCATGCCGCCAAATTTTCCTCTTGCCATTGGGTCCTCCTTGACAGTTTGCTTGTTCACAGGAAAGCCACCGCGCAAGCGGTGAACTGCTGTATATTCTACCATGGATGGTAGGGCTTTACAATCTGAGCCCCTAAGACTGGGGTTTTTGGGTGTCGACAAAGTGTCTGCGGACACTTTGTCGATTAGGAGGAGCGGGCATTTTCCATTGGTCGCTGCGCTCCCGGTCATGGAAAATGCGCGGAAAGCATTGCTTCGCAATGCGCCCCGCCCGCCCGGCAGAGCCGGGCGATACGATTTCACTCAGAGGGCTGCGCCCTCTGAAACTCCCCTTTGATATGGTTTGTCATCCTTCTGTAAGTCTCTACGACTGAGGTTTAGTCCTTTTACGCCTGGCCGGTGCCGGCTTTTTGGCTTCGGGCGCTGCCTTGTCCTTTTTCACATAGCGGATGGGGATGCTGGCAGCCGGCTGGGCCTGGCCGCTCAGGGTGAAGACCAGCTGCTCCTCCTTCAACTCCAACAGGCCGCTGGAGCCTTTGGCCTGACCCTCTGTAAAGAGCAGCCGCAGGATTTTTTCGTTCAGGTAGGGCCCCTTGACCCGGGACAGGGCGTTTTTCCACAGGGTGAAGGGGCAGCCGCCCTTCCAGTCGCTGCAGCCAAAGGCCCGGTCCGTCTCCTGGATGGCCTTGCCGCAAAGGGGGCAGGCCAGGCCTTCCATCACCTTGGCGGTGGACACCGCCTTGACCCGGCCCCGGGAAGTGCGGATTTCCTTTGGGAACTCCACAGGTTTCTTTTCCTTCAGGGCGTCCTCCACCAGGAAGACGGACAGGCGGCGGATGCCCTCCATGAAACGCTGGGGCGCCCGCTCCCCCCGGGCAATCTCCTCCAGGGCCTGCTCCCATTTGCCTGTCATCACCGGGGAGGCGATCTCCGGCGGCACCACCTCAATCAGGCGGATGCCCTTCTCCGTGGCGGAAATCACCTTGCCCCGGCGGCTGACGTAGCCCACCTGGATGAGCCGCTCGATGGTGGCGGCCCGGGTGGCCGGGGTGCCCAGGCCTGCTTTTTTGAGGGTTTCCAGCAGCTCCTCGTCCTCCGTCACGGCCCCGGGGCGCTCCATCCGGGCCAGCAGGCTGGCGTCGGTGTGGGGGGCCGGGGGCTTGGTGGTCTCCTGCTTCCTGGTGATGCCTGCCACCTTGCGGCTGTCCCCGATGGACAGGGGCGGCAGGGCCTTGTCCTCCTCGGCCTCCTTCTTTTTGGCTTCGGATTTGATGACCGCCTTCCAGCCCTTTTGTGTCACCACCCGGCCGTAGGAGCGGAAGGCCTCGCCTTCGGCCTTGGTGATCACCGTGGTCTGGTCGTATTCAAAGGCCGGGTAAAAGGCGGCAATGAAGCGCAGGGCCACCAGGTTGTACAGGGCCCGCTCATCTGCCGTGAATTTGGACAGGTCCGCCTGCTGGGGCGTGGGGATGATGGCATGGTGGTCCGACACCCGGCTGTCGTCAAAGATGCGCCGGGAATAGGGCAGTTTGCCTTCCTTCCTGGGGATGCCGGCCACCGCCTGCTGGTAGCTGTCCGGCAGGCTGGCCAGGGCCTTGTTGACCCGGCCAATCATGTCATTGGGCAGGTAGCGGCTGTCCGTCCGGGGGTAGGTGAGGGCCTTTTTGCCCTCGTAGAGGGACTGGGCGGTTTTCAGGGTCTTGTCTGCGGTGAAGCCCAGCACCCGGTTGGCCTCCCGCTGCAGGCTGGTGAGGTCAAAGAGCTGGGGCGGCAGCTCCCGCTTGGGCTGGGTCTCCGCCCGGGTCACCGTGGCCGTCTTCCCCCGCACCGCCTGCTGGATGCGCTCCGCCTCCTCCTTTTTGAGGATGCGGTGGGCAGTACGCTCATCCGGGGCTTTCTCATCAAACCACTGGCCCTGGTAGTCGCCGAAGTTGGCGGTGAGGACATAAAAATCCTGGGGCACAAAGCCTGCGATTTCCTTCTCCCGCTCCACCAGGATGGCCAGGGTGGGGGTCTGTACCCGGCCCACGGACAGCAGCACGTTGTACTGCAGGGTGTAGGCCCGGCTGGCATTCATGCCCACCAGCCAGTCCGCCTGGGCCCGGCACAGGGCGCTTTGGTAGAGGCCGTCATAGGCGCTGCCGGGCTTCAAGGCCTCAAAGCCTTCCCGGATGGCGGCGTCCGTCAGGGAGCTGATCCACAGCCGGTCCACCGGCTGTTTGCAGCCCGCCTGGTTGTAAATCAGGCGGAAAATCAATTCCCCCTCCCGCCCGGCGTCAGTGGCGGCAATCACCCGGGTTACCTCCTTGCCCAGCAGCAGCTTTTTCACCAAGGAGAACTGGGCCCGGGTTCTGGAAATCACCTTGGTGCCGATGTCCTGGGGCAGGATGGGCAGGTCCTCCTTGCGCCATTTCTTGTAGCGCTCCTCCACCTCGTCCGGCTCCTTCAGGGTGACCAGGTGCCCCAGGGCCCAGGTGACCTGGTGGGTGTCCGACTCAAACCAGCCCTCCTTCCTGGAGCATTTCAAAACCCGGGCAATGTCCCGGGCCACACTGGGCTTCTCGGCAACGACGACGATCATGTATTACAACTCCTATTTATCATGGGATGAGTGTACCCCTATCCTGACCGAAAGCAGAAACGCAAAAAAACTGCCCTGCAAGCTGGGTTCAGGAAAGGATGCTGACTCCAGACGGGATTGCATCCAAAGCTGAGGAAGATTTTTTTGGCCTGCAAGGAAGGAAAGCGAAGGCGTAGCCTCAGCTACGTCGAGCTTGAGTGACGAAGCCAGGGCGAAAAAAGATCCTCAGCGGCGATGCAATCAGGGCTGGAATCAGCATCAAACAAAAAAAGCGCCGTTCTCACGGCGCAGTGGATGTTCGCTTAAGCGGGAGCCGGTGCGTCTACAGGGCAGACGTCCGCGCAAGCACCACAATCAATGCAGAGTTCCGCGTCGATGACGAACTGAGTATCCCCTTCTGAAATAGCGTTCACAGGGCACTCTGGTTCGCAGGCGCCACAGCTGATGCAAGCATCCGAAATAACATATGCCATGCACATCCCCTCCATTCTAGTGCTCACGCACTTTAATACAGGTGAATTATAATCTGAACTCCCCGAAAATGCAAGAGGTTAATTTACCCGCTTTTTGTACATCATAAACCTGCTTGTAATGCCCTGGCGATGTGCCTATAATACGGGCTGTGGCATGAAGCATGCCAAGTATGAAGAACGGAACCGGAATGAAGATTGATTTTTGCTCGCTGACCAGCGGCTCTAACGGCAATGTCACCTATGTGGCCACGGACAACACCCGGGTGCTGGTGGACGCCGGTGTGCCGGGGCGCACCATCAGCAACAAGCTGGCCCAGATTGATGTGCTGCCGGAAACCATCGACGCCATCCTGATTACCCATGAGCACTCCGACCACATCGTAGGCGCCGGGGTGCTGGCCCGGAAGCACCGCATCCCCATCTATGCCAATGAGGCCACCTGGCAGACAGCGGCCATGCGCCGCCTGGTGGGGGACATCCCGCCCCACCTGCGGCGGGTGTTTGAAACAGAAAACGAGTTTTATATCGGGGACCTGGGGGTCCTTCCCATCCCCATCCCCCACGACACCGTGGAGCCGGTGGCCTTCCGGATTTACGCCGGCAAGCGCTCGGTGGCGGTGGCCACGGACATGGGCCGGGTGCCCGGTAAGGTGGTGAAGGCCCTGGCCGGCACCGACCTGATTTTGCTGGAAAGCAACCACGACCCGGACATGGTGATGCATAACCTGCGCTACCCTGAATACCTCAAAAAGCGCATCCTGGGCAGCCGGGGTCACCTGAGCAACATCACCTGCGCCCAGGCCCTGGGCCAGCTGTATGAAACCGGGGTCAAGCGCGCCCTGCTGGGGCATTTGAGCCAGGACAACAACACCCCGGAACTGGCCCTGAAAACCGTGGGGGACGCCCTCTTTGGCCTGGGCCTCAAGCCCGGGGTGGACATCCACCTGGACATGACCTGGCGGGACCGGGTGGGCGGCCTGTACACCCTTGAGTAAGCACAAATGGCGCAGCCTGCTGCTGTCGGCCCTCAGCGCCGGGGCAGGCTGGTTCATCCCCCGGCTGCTGCCCCTTCAACAGTTCAGCTTTGTGATGCTGTGCCTGGCAAGCGCCCTGCAGACGGGGCTGATGTTTGGCCTGCCGGGCTTCCTGCTGCTGAAGGCCTTTGCCCCGGAGGACGCCCTGCCGGGCGCCCTGCTGCGGCCCCCTGCCAGCCTGACAGCCGGCCTGGCCATGCTGGCTGCCGTGGCCTACACCCTGGTGGGCTCCCTGATCGGCGCCCTGGCCCATGCCATGCTGACCGCCCTGGGGATGGAGGTTGCCCTGCCGCCGCCCATCGTGCCCGGCTCCCCCGTGGAGCTGATGGTGGCCACCCTCACCATCGCCCTCATCACGGCAGCCTGCGAGGAATTGTTCTTCCGCATGGCCCTGCCCCGGGTCCTTGGGCGGTGGCTGAAGCCCCTCCACGCAAGCCTCATCAGCAGCCTGCTGTTTGCCCTGCTGCACTTCAGCGCCGTGGCCTTCCTGCCCCTGTTGGTCTTCGCCCTGCTGCTGCACCGGGTGCGGCAGGTGACGGGCAGCTACCTGACCCTGGTGATCTTCCATGCCATGTACAATTTCTCCATCCTGCTCATCAACTACGCCGCCGCCCAGCCCAGCCTGGGCATGATCGGCCTGAGCCTGGCCGTGTTTGTGGTGGCGGTCCGGCGGCTGCTACGGGAGGAACGCAATGAGATTACACATTCTGGGCTGTGACGGCACCTATCCCGACGCCCTGGGGGCCTGCTCCGCCTACCTGCTGACCCAGGGACGGGACGCCCTGCAGCTGGACCTGGGCTGCGGCAGCCTGCCCCGCCTGATGGCCAAGACCAGGCCCGAAGCTCTGGGGGCCATCTGTATCACCCACTGGCACAACGACCACGTCAGCGACATGCTGGCGCTGAAATACTACCTGCAGATAAATCAGCTGCACCTGCGGGTGCTGGCACCCCTGGAAAACCACCCCATCAGGGAGCTGCTTGATGGCGATGAATTTCACTTTGAAGACATCAGCCTGCCCCAAACCATCGCAGGCTTCCAGATTGAAGCCCTGCCGGTGGTGCACCCCCTGCCCGCCTACGCGCTGAAAATCAGCCGGGACGGCAAGGTGTTCGTCTACACCGGGGACGCGGTGGGCGGCAAAGGCCTGACGGATTTTTGCCGCGGGGCGGACCTGCTGGTCTGCGACGCCACCTTCCTGGAGGCCCAGTGGCATCCGGACATGCCCCATTTCTCCGCCGCCCAGGCGGGGCAATTGGCCCGGGAAGCAGCGGTGAAGCAGCTGCTCATCACCCACCTGCCCCCGGACAGCGACAAGCTGCTGCTGTTAAAGGAAGCCCAGGACCAGTTCCCCCGCACCCTGATGGCCGTCAACGGCCTTGAACTGGCGGTGTGAAGGGCCGCAGTTTTCTCGCCCAGCGGCCCCTTGCGGGCTGGTCCCTGGCCTATGCAGCCGGTTTATTCGCCGCCCTGAATGGGGGCGGTTTTTCCATGTGGCTGGCCCTTGCAGGCCTGCTGGCCGGCACTCTGGCCGGGGCCTTGCTGAAACAGGGCCTTTTGACGCGCTGCCTGGCCGTTTGCCTGGCCTTTTTCTTTCTGGGCACGCTGCGGATGGGGCTCCTTGTCCGCCCCCTTTTGCCGGCAGAGGGCAGCTACCGGGTAACCGGCCAGGTAGCCGGCGAAAGCCAGGTCAGCCCGGACGGCCTGCGGGTGAAAAGCACGCTGCGCCAGGTGGTGTTGCGGGATGAGGCCGGGCAGGAAACCTGGGTCAACCGCGTTTACTGGAGCTATTACCCCGGGAAGGATGCCCCGCTGCCTGTGGATGGTCAACAGGTGGCCTTCACCGGGCAGGTGCTGCATCCGCAGGGGCAGGTGAACCCCCACGGCTTTGATTTCAGGCGCCACCTGCTGGCCCAGGGCATCAGCCTGCACATCAGCGGCGCCCGGGACATGGTGTTCCAGGAGCCGGTGCTGGAGGAGGCCGCCAGCCTGCGGCTGCGGGTGAGGAAGGCCCTGGGCGGGCGGCTGGATGCCCTGTTCGGGGAGACCGGCGGGCCCCTGGCCCGGGCGCTGCTGCTGGGCCATCGGGAAGGCCTGGAAGAGGACACCCAGGAGGATTTCCGGCGCGCGGGCATCGCCCACCTGCTGGCGGTGTCCGGCCTGCACGTGGGATTGCTGGCCCTTTTCCTGACGGGCCTCATCAAACCCCTGCGGCTGCCGCCCCTGATCCGGCTGCTGCTGCTGGGCAGCCTGCTGTTCATCTATTGCGCGCTGCTGGATTTCAGGCCTTCGGTGCTCAGGGCCAGCATCCTGTCGGTGCTGCTGCTGTCCGGGCGGCTGTTCCGCCGCCGAGTGGACCCCCTCACCAGCCTGGCGGCCGCTTTCCTCTTGAACCTGCTGCTGCGCCCCCTGGACCTGATGAACCTGGGCTTTCAATTATCCTTCCTGGCGGTGTTGGGCATCATCCTCCTGGGGGACCGGCTGGCCAGTTTTCTGGGCGCCCGGGCCTGGTATGTCCGGATGCACCCTTTGGGGCAAAAGCTCCTCACCGCCTACGGCGTCACCCTGGCTGCCAGCCTGATGACCCTGGTGCCACTGGTGAACAGTTTTCACAGGTTTTCCCTCCTGGGGATCCTCATCAGCCCCCTGGCCATCGGGCTGACCGGCTTGTTCATGCTGGGGGCGCTGATCTTGCTGCTGCTGTCCTTCCCCCTGATGGGATGGGCCGCTTTCCTGGGGCAGGGCCTGAACCTGGCCGCCCAGGTGTTTCTCAGGGACCTGGCCCGGCTGGCAGACCTGCCCTTCGCAGCCTTCACCCTGCCCCGGTTCTCCCCTTTGTTTGCGGCGGCCTGGTATGCCCTGCTGCTGCTGGGCACCCGGTATGTGGTCCTTCGCAGGGGGGTGAGAACGGCAGCTGCCGCTGCCCTCGCCCTGGCCCTGATCCTGCTGCCCCTGCTGCCTGGGGACCCAAGCCTGCGCTATGTCCTGCTGTCCAGCGGCTTTGCCGACAGCGCCCTCATCCTGGACGGCCCCCACACCACGGTGATTGACACCGGGGAACATCCAGGGGACCTGATGAACCTGCTGTATGCCGAGGGGCGCCGCATCGACCGCCTCATCATCACCCACCTGCACCAGGATCATGCCGGCGGGCTGCAACAGGTTCTTGACAGCGGCATCATGGTGGAGGAGCTGCTGCTTCCCCACGGCGCCCTGGATGCCCAGGGGGCTGCTGCCTGGGCGCCCCTCCTTCATCAGGCGGAAGCAGCCGGTGCCAGGCTGCGCTATCTCGGGAAGGGGGATGTGCTGACCTCGCCCCGGGTGCAGGGAGAGGTGCGCTGGCCGGTTCATGGCGCCATGTATCCGGGGCGGCCGGCCAACCAGGGCTCCCTCGTGATATACTGGGACCTGGACGGGGTGGGGCTGCTCTCCCCCGGGGACATCAGCGCCAACTATGCCCCCTATGCCCTCCGGCCGGCCCAGGTGCTGAAAACGGCCCACCACGGCGGCAGGGCGGACAACCCCCCGGGCCTGCTTGCCCAGGTGCAGCCCCAGCTGGCCCTCATCACCGCTTCAACAAGGCAGGCAGACCGCTACCAGGCCAGCCGGGAACATCTGGACAGCCTGGGTGCCTTGACCCTGGTGACCGGGGAAACAGGCGCCATCACCCTGCGCATTGAAGGGGGGCAGGTTCACCTCTCCCAACACCTGCAACAACAGGAGGAATAAGTGGATTTCCAGGATTTTTACCAGCAGCTGAAAACGAACCGCATCCAGAAGCTCTACCTCTTTGAAGGGGAGGAGGAGTACGGCAAGGAAAGCGCCCTTTCCGACCTGAAAAAGGCCCTGCTGAAGGGCCCCATGGCCATGATGAATGAAAGCCTGCTGACCAATCCTACGGACAGCGAGCTGATTGCGGTGTGCGAGACCCTGCCCATCCTGGAGGACAGGCGGCTGGTGATTGTGAAGGACAGCCAGCAGCTTGTGGGGCGGGCTGCCAGGGCCAGCCAGGATGAGGAGGAAGAGGCCGACAGCGCCCCTGCCCGGGGAAAGGACAGCCTGGTGCCCTACCTGGACCGGCTGCCGGACAGCGTATGCCTGGTGTTTTTTGTGCGGGGCAAGGCCAACGGCAGCAAGCGCCTGTACAAGAAAATCAAAGACCTGGGCGGCATTGTCAGCTTTGACCTGCTAAGCCAGGACAAGCTCATCCGCTGGGTGCAAAAGGAGTTCCGGGCCTTTGACCTGGAGGTGGACCGCCAGGTGGCAGAGCATTTGGTCTTTGCCTGCGGCAAGGAATTGATGTCCCTGAAAAACGAGGTGGCGAAGATCGCCGCCCTGGCTGCAGATCAGGATGCCATCACGAAGGAGGATGTGGACAGGATTGCCACCCTGAGCGTGGAATACAAGGTGTTTGACCTGTCCGACAAGGTGGCGGAGGGCAGGGCGGACCTGGCCCTGCCCCTGATGCAGGAGATGCTGCGGGGCGGGGAAGCCCGGATGATGCTGCTGGCCCTGCTGCAGCGGCACTACCGCCAGCTGTTCTTCGCCCGGATCATGGCCGACAGCCGGGCCAGCCAGGCCGCCATGGCGGCGGAACTGGGGGTGCCCCCCTTTGTGGTGCAGCGGATTGTGCGAAGCGCCATGGGCTATGACATCCCCCGGTTGCAAAAGGCTTATCTGCTGTGCATCCACCAGGAATACCTGGTGAAAAGTGGCCAGTTGAATGAGGAGGGCAGCCTGGAGCAGCTGGTGCTGGCCCTGATTGCCCTGCGCAAGGAAGCCGGGAGGAAGCAACGTGCCTGATTTAGAAGCTTTGGCCGGAATGGGGATCGCCCTTACAGATGAGATGAGAATGCAGCTGGCTGCCTATCACCGGCTGCTGCTTGACCATAACGCCCGGATGGACCTGACCAATGTACCGGAAGCGGAGATGACCCTCCGCCATTATGCGGACAGCCTGCTGGTGCTGCAGCAGGGCCTTATCCAGGAGGGGGACCGAATCATCGACGTGGGCACAGGAGCCGGCTTCCCGGGGCTGCCCCTTGGCATCGCCCGGCCGGATTGCAGCATCAGCCTGCTGGAAAGCAAGCAGAAGCGCTGTGATTTTCTGGAAACAGTGGTATCAGAACTGGGCCTGAAAAACGTCCAAATCCTGCGGGGCCGGGCGGAGGACTGGGCCCGTCCGCCCCACCGGGAGGCCTATGACCTGGCCGTGGCCCGGGCGGTGGCCCCCTTAAACCTGCTGCTGGAATACCTGCTGCCCTATGTGAAGGTGGGGGGAAAAGCCCTGTGCTGGAAGGGGCCCGCGGTGTATGAGGAGCAGGCGGACGGGCAGCGGGCTGCCCAGCTGCTGGGCGGGCATCTGGGCGAGGTGATTGATTTGCAGATGCCGGGCCGCAGCCATTTGATCCAGGTGGTTCGGAAGGTCATGCCCACCCATAAAAAATACCCGCGGAAGGCGGGGGTGCCGGGGAAGAACCCCCTGGGTTTACAGGCTTGAAAAAGCGTACATGCCAATGGCTGCGGAGACCGCCAGGTTGAGTGAATCAATCGCATCAGACTGTTCAATCTTGATGGACTGACCCCAGGTTGCGTATTCCGCTGGCAAACCGCTGCCCTCATTGCCGAAAATCAGGCTGTGGGGGCTTTTTTTGTGCTGGACGGCCTTTGACAGGGGCAGGGCATCATCAGACAGCATGAAGGGGTACAGCTTCCGCGGGCCTGCCTGGTTTTGGTAGGCTTCAAAGCTGTCAAATTCTGACAGGCGCAGGGAAAAGATGGCCCCCATGGAGGCCCTAATCACCTGGGGATCAAAGGCGTCGGCGCAGGGGGTGATGAGGGTGATGTCCAGGAAGGAAAAGCCCAGGGCGCTGCGCAGGATGGTGCCCAGGTTGCCGGCGTCCATGGGGTGCACCAGCACCAGGTGGTTTCCTGATGGATCCAAATCATGCTGCTGTTTGTTGCAGACGGCGGCGGCGAAGCAGTTGTCCTTGCCGGAGAGCTTTTTCAGCAGGCGCTCCGCCTGCTCAGTGCGGATCTTGTGCTGCGCACAGGCGGCGTAGAGGGCATCGGCCCCCTCCCCTGACAGTTTGCTGTGAACCAGCACCCGGCTGACCAGGTGCGGCGCCTGCTCCAGGGCCTGCAGGGCGGGGTAAAGCCCCAGGGCATAGGTATAGGGCAGCTGGCGCTTGTAGGCTTCAAGGGGCGGCATCCTACACCTCCGGGGCCTGGACCAGCAGGCCCTCCAGGATGCCCAGCAAGGTGATGGCGGTCTGCTTGCCCCCTGCCCCAATCTGGTTGACAGGGCCGGTGCAGGAGGGGCAGCCGGCCTCGCAGCCGCAGTTCACCGCCACGCCTTTGGCATGGGCCACCAGCATCCGGCGCATCAGGAAGGCCTTCTCCGACAGGCCGATGCCACCGGGGCAGTTGTCGTAAAGGATCAGGGTGGGTAGGTCCGTGAAGGGGCTTTTCACCTGGTAGCTGATGGCCAGGTCCCGTGGGGAGCACATCAGGTAGAGGGGGGCCACGATGCGCAGCAAATTGGCGATGCCCAGCATGCCGTTTTGCAGGGCGTCGTTGCTGAAGTCCCCGGTGACCCGCTCCGGCAGGGTAAGCCACATGGCGGTGGTGTGCATGTCGGTCTCCGGCAGCCGCACCGGCCCGTAGCCCAGGGATTCCCCGGTGTCAAATTTCATCTTTTTGAAAATCTTCACCAGGCTGGTCACCTTCACCTCCCCGTGGGCGGCGTTCTCCGCCTGCTGGTCGATGTCCAGGAGGCTTAAGCTGACGTTTAAATCCGCATCGGTGTAGTAATCCACATTCACCCGGCGGATGAAGGCCTTGCAGGCGTCAAAATCCAGGGTTTCCACCTGGTATTGAACCCCCTCGTGGAGGTAGATGGCGTTTTCATGCAGCAGCATGGGCACGGTGAAGCGGTCCATCTCCCCCACCATCCGCACCCGGGCGGGGTCGGTGATGTCCATGATGAGGAAGTTCTCCGTCATGGCGGTGCGCAGGCTGATTTCGCTGGCGGGGAAGTCCTCCGTGGACCAGAAGAAGCTGTCCCCCACGTGGCGCACGATGCCGGCCTCCGCCAGGTACTGCTTTAAGCTGTCCACCCCGGGGGCGTTGCCGAAGCCCTCCTCCTCCCGGAAGGGCAGCTCGAAGGCGGCGCACTTGAAGTGGTTGAGCAGCACGTACAAATTGTCCGGGTTGGTGAGGGCGTTCTCCGGGGACTGGGCGAAGAAATACTCCGGGTGGCCGATGATGTACTGGTCGATGGGGGCGCTGGACGCCACCAGGATGGTGAGGCTGTGGCCCATCCTGCGGCCGGCGCGGCCCGCCTGCTGCCAGGTGCTGGCGATGGTGCCCGGGTAGCCGCAGAGGATGCAGGCATCCAGGGAGCCGATGTCGATGCCCAGTTCCAGGGCGTTGGTGGTGACCACCATGTTCACATGGCCCGACCGCAGGCCCCGCTCGATCTCCCGCCGCTCCTGGGGCAAATAGCCGCCCCGGTAGCCCCGGACCGTGTCCGAGCGGCCCAGGACGTCGCTTTTTTGCTCTTTCAGGGCCTTGGTGAGCACCTCCACCTGGACCCGGCTTTTGGCAAAGACGATGGTGGGCACCTGGTTTTTTAAAAACAGGGAGGCCAGCATCCGGGCCTGGCTCAGGGCGGATTTGCGGATGCCCAGCTGCCGGTTCACCACCGGGGGGTTGTAAAACACGATGTGCTTCTCCCCCATGGGCGCCCCGCTCTCATCCACCAGGGAGACCGGGCGGCCAATCAATTGTTGGGCCAGTTCCCCAGGGTTGGCGATGGTGGCGCTGCACAGGATAAACTGCGGCTTGCTGCCGTAAAAGGCGCACAGGCGCATCAGCCGCCGCAGCACATTGGCCAGGTTGGCGCCGAAGATGCCCCGGTAGGTGTGGATCTCGTCAATGACGATGAAGCGCAGGTTTTCAAAGAGCTTCACCCATTTGGTGTGGTGGGGCAGGATGTTGCTGTGGAGCATGTCCGGGTTGGTGACCACCACATGGCCGGCCTGGCGGATGGCCTTGCGGGCCGCGGCGGGGGTGTCCCCGTCGTAGGTGAAGGTTTTGATGTCCACCTCCATCTGGGTGATCAGCTCGTACAACTCCGCCACCTGGTCCTGGGACAGGGCCTTGGTGGGGAAGATATACAGAGCCCGGGCATCGTCGTTTTTCAGGATTTCCGTCAGGATGGGCACGTTGTAGCACAGGGTTTTGCCGGAGGCGGTGGGGGTGACCACGCAGACATCCTCCCCGGCCAGCACCTGGGCAATGGCCTGGGCCTGGTGGGTGTAGGGCTTCTGAATGCCGCGCTCCATGAGGGCGTCCCGCACCTTGCTGGGCACCTCAGGCGGCCAGTCCGCGTATTGGGCTGCCCGGGCCGGCAGCACCTCCCAGTTGCTGACGCAGGACATGAAGCCCGGGTCCAACTTCAGTTGATCAATCAGCTGTTCTACATTCATTTGCGTGCCCTCCGTTTGGGAGAGTATAGCAAATGCACAGGGGCCCTTCAAGGCTTCAGGCGGCATTTTCAGAACAAATGTTCCTGTTGTCCTGACCGTCCCGGGGCGGGAAAACAGGCGCCGCCTTCGTTGACGCAGGCCCCGCCCCGTGCTATTCTTCAAGGCATGAAGTGAATAGGACAAGAATAGGAGGAATTGAACATGGCTCATCTACGTCTGGCCGCCTGGCTGCTGGCCTTGCTACTGGTGTGGCCTGCCGGCGCAGGGATGGCGCTTATGCCCCTGCCCCTGGATGACGACGGCGTGTACGGGCACATGCCGCTGGAAGCGGGCTATCTGTCCGGGGATGAATATCTGGATCCCTCCATCCACGTGCGCATTGAGCGCTTTGACTATCAGGGCACAGCATGCATGATGGTGCTCATCGACATTATGGACCCCTCCCAGATCCGCACCACCAAGTCCTCACGGTCCTTTTTTGACGGGGAGATGGTGGTGGCCACCATGATGGCAAAGAAGGCCCGGGCGGTGTTTGCCGTCAACGGGGACTTCTTCAAATACAACGTCTTTGGCTACACCATCCGCCAGCGCCAGGAGGTGCGCAAGCGCCTGGTGAACGAGGCGGCCGGCAAGTATGACGTGCTGTTCATCGACGACCTGGGGGATTTCTCCGTCAACAAACTTGCCACTACGGAAAGCGCCCAGGCCCATGTGGATGCCCTGGAACAGGCGGGGGGCCGGGCGGTGAACAGCTTCACCTTTGGCCCCACCCTGGTGGAAAATGGCCAAGTGCAACCCTTCAACCCCAGGCTGTGGCACGGGGATGCCCCCATGCAGCGGGTGGCCGTTGCCCAATTGGGAGAATTGTCCTATGCCGTCTTCCAGTGCGGCGGCGCCACCCAGCACAAGACCGGGCTGTTGATGGAGGATTTTGCCCGGATGATCGCGGAAAAGCGGCCGGATGTGAAGCTGGCCTATAACTTAGACGGCGGCGGCAGCAGCAACCTGGTGTTCCGGAACGAAAAAATCAGCGAGAACTTTGACGTGCGGGAAATCTGCGACATGATTTACTTCGCCTCTATCGGGGGAGGGCAGTAGGATGCTGGACAATGCGCCGCTGTTTTCCCTGATGGGCCTGCAGGTGACTCCCCATCTGCTGCTGATGGTTCTGGCAATCCTGATGTGCCTGACCTGGGCGGTGTTCATGATGAAGCAGGAAGGCCTGTCGGGGAAGACCGCCGCCCTGTTTTGCCTGGCGGTGGTCCCCCTTGCCCTGGTATTCGCCCGGCTGGGCGATGGCCTGGTGAACCTCCACCACACCCTGGACCGCCCGGCGCGGCTGCTGAGTTTTGCAGAAGGCGGCTTCACCCTGTACGGGGCCGGCCTGGGCCTGGTGCTGGCCGCCCTGCTGGCTGCCCGTTTCGGCAAGATCCGCTTTCTTCGCCTGATGGATGTGCTGGCGCCGGCCTGCGCGATGATGGTGGCTTTTTCCCGGCTGCTGGAGGGCTTCATCGGCCTGGGCTACAGCTTTTATGTGGACAACCCCGCCCTGCACTTCTTTCCCCTGGCCATCTACGACGACTACTGGGAAACCTGGGCCCTGGCGCTGTTTGTGCTGGAGGGCCTGTATGCCCTGGGCCTTGCCTTCTGGCTGACCAAAAACAGGTCCGCCCCGGGCAGTGGCGACCGTTTCTCCCTGCTGCTGTTGATGTACGCGGTGATGCAGATCTGGTTTGAAAGCCTGCGCAGGGACGCCTATGCCCGGGTGGGCTTCATCCGGGTGATGCAGCTGATCAGCGCCATCCTGGCGGGAGCCGTGCTGCTGTACTGGCTGATCCGCGCCCGCAAACCCTTGTGGCACAAGGCCGCTGCCTTCACCGCCTACCTGGTGCTGCTGGGCATCGTGATGCTGATGGAGTTCGCGGTGGAGTACAAGGTGGGCTTCCTCCTGGCCCTGCACCAGCGCTGGGGCTTGAGCCAGACCGCCCACTATGCCCTGAGCTACGGCGTCATGCTGCTGGCGGTGTTGGCAGCGCTGCTGCTGGGCCTGGCCGCCCGGCAGGCAGCCCTGAAAACGCAGAATGTGATTGACAGATAAGAGCCTTGCTCCATATGATTGGGATGCGCAGACACGGTCTCCGCATCCTGATTTTTTGCCGGAAGAAAGGCAGCCAAACATGAAAACATACCTGGAGAACATTGATTCGGTCCTCACCCACGTGGGCAGCAGCAAAGACGGCCTAAGCCATGGGGAGGCGGCCAAGCGCCTCGCCCAGAACGGCAAGAACCGGCTGGACGAGGCGGAAAAAGCCAGTCTGTGGGCCCGCTTCCTCGCCCAGTTGAAGGACCCCATGCTGATCATCCTGATGGCGGCGGCGGCGGTCTCCGGCATCACCAGCCTGATGTCCGGGGAAGGGCTCACCGACCTGGTGATCATCATGGCGGTGGTGCTGCTGAACGCCGGCCTGGGGGTCTACCAGGAAAACAAGGCGGAGAAGGCCATCGAGGCGCTGCAGTCCATGTCCGCCGCCACCTCCCTGGTGCTGCGGGACGGCCAGGTGACCCAGATCCACTCCGAGGACCTGGTGGTGGGGGACGTGGTGCTGATGGAGGCGGGCACCGCCGTGCCAGCCGACTGCCGCATCATTGAAAGCGCCAGTTTGCAGATTGAGGAAGCTGCCCTGACCGGGGAATCCGTCCCCGTCACCAAGGACCCGGGGGCCATGCACCTGCCCGAGGGCCTGACGGACATCACACTGGGGGACCGGCGGAACATGTGCTACATGGGCTCCACGGTGGTGTACGGCCGGGGCCGGGCTGTTGTCACCGCCACCGGGATGGACACGGAGATGGGCAAGATTGCCCACGCCATCAGCCAGACGGTGGAGGGGCAGACCCCTTTGCAAATCAAGCTGTCCCAGCTAAGCCGGGTCCTCACCTACCTGGTGCTGCTCATCTGCGCCTTCATCTTTGTGTTTTCCCTGCTGCGCACCGGGGACTACAGCCTGCCCACGGTGCTGCGCACCTTCATGATTGCCGTGTCCCTGGCGGTGGCTGCCATCCCCGAGGGCCTGGCCACGGTGGTGACCATCGTCCTCTCTGTGGGAGTCACCAACATGAGCCGCAGGAACGCCATCATCCGGCGCCTCACCGCGGTGGAGACCCTGGGCAGCACCCAGATCATCTGCTCGGACAAAACCGGCACCCTGACCCAGAACAAGATGACGGTGGTGGAATCCTTCACGGAGGATGAGCAATTTCTGGCCCGCGCCATGGCCCTGGCCTCGGACTCGGAATGGGAGGACGGCCAGGCGGTGGGCGAGCCCACGGAAAACGCACTGGTGGCCTATGCCGCCAGCCTGGGCATGCCCAAGCCAGATTTGAAGGCTGACAACGAGCGGGTGGGGGAAGCGCCCTTTGACTCCGTGCGCAAGCTGATGTCCACCATCGTGAAGGATTCGGAGGGGCACCTGCGCCAGTACACCAAAGGCGCCCCGGATGAATTGCTGCGCCAGTGCGTATCCTTTTGGGACGGGCAGCAGGCCCGGCCCATGACCGAGGACAAGCGCAAGGAAATCCTGGACCAGAACACCCAGATGGCCAGCCGGGCCCTGCGGGTGCTGGCAGCGGCCACCAGGGAATGGGAGACCATGCCCAAGGACCAGCAGCCGGGCACCCTGGAGCAGGACCTGGTCTTCCTGGGCCTGGTGGGCATGGTAGACCCGGTGCGGCCGGAGGTGATCCCTGCCATGGCCCAGTGCCGGGAAGCGGGCATCCGCCCCATCATGATCACCGGGGACCACAAGGACACCGCTGTGGCCATCGCCAAGCAGCTGGAGATGATCGATTCGGCCGAGGAGGCCATCACCGGCGCCCAGCTGGACGGCATCACTGACGCCGAATTGAAGCGGGACATCGAAAAATATTCTGTCTATGCAAGGGTGCAGCCGGAGCACAAGGTGCGCATCGTCACCGCCTGGCAGGAGCAAAACCAGGTCACCGCCATGACCGGTGACGGGGTGAACGACGCCCCCTCCATCAAAAAGGCGGACATCGGCGTGGGTATGGGCATCACCGGCACCGATGTCACCAAGAACGTGGCGGACATGGTGCTGGCGGACGACAATTTTGCCACCATCGTCAGCGCCGTGGAGGAGGGCCGGCGCATCTATGACAACATCAAAAAGGCCATCCAGTTTCTGCTGTCCTCCAACCTCGCCGAGGTGCTGTCCATCTTCGTGGCCACCATGCTGGGCTTTATTATCTTGGAGCCGGTGCACCTGCTGTGGATCAACGTCATCACCGACACCTTCCCCGCCCTGGCCCTGGGCTTTGAAACCCCGGACCCGGACATCATGCACCGGGCGCCCCGGGACAAGAACGAAGGCGTCTTTACCGGCGGCCTGGGCATCGGCGCCCTGTACCAGGGCGTCATGGTGGCGGTACTGACCCTGATCGCCTATTTCATCGGCCATTACCATGAGTCCGGCGTCTGGGAGTTTGTGCCCCTGGCCCAGGGCCTGTCCCATGACGGGGTCACCATGGCCTTCCTCACCATGAGCATGGCGGAGGTGTTCCACTCCCTGAACATGCGCTCCACCACCCGCTCTATCTTCTCCCTCACCACCCACAACCGGCCCCTGTACCTGGCCATGCTCACCTCCTTCCTGCTGACGGTGGCGGTGATCTATGTGCCCTTCTTGCGGGACGCCTTCAAGTTTGAGCACATCAGCATCGTGGAGTTTGCCATCTCCATGGGCCTGGCGGTGCTGGTGATCCCGGTGGTGGAGGCGGTGAAATACCTGCAATACGGGCGGAAGAACAAGGCCCGCAAGGCCTGAGGGCCATCCTCCCGGAGGCTGTTTTTGGCGCCGCCCGCGCCTTGCAAACCGGGCCCTGATTTGGTATGATGCCTGTGCCGTATGTGATGTCGGGCCTCGTGCGATGCCATGGCGTGAACCCTGTCAGGTCCGGAAGGAAGCAGCAGTAAGCGCAAGTTGGGATGTGCTGCGGGTTCACCCGATGTTGCATACGGTTTTGATATGCGCAAAACCGGGTACAAATGTTTGGATAGAATAAAACACTTTTGGAGGTGCTTGCATGTGGAACATTCCTAAAGCCCTGGACTTTGACCCGGAGGTCCGCAAAACCATTGAGGACGAATGCAACCGCCAGGAAACCCACCTGGAGCTGATTGCCAGCGAAAACTTCGTCACCGATGCCGTGCTGGCCGCCATGGGCAGCCCCCTGAACAACAAATATGCCGAGGGCTACCCAGGCCGGCGCTACTACGGCGGCTGCGAGTTTGTGGACGTGACGGAGGACCTGGCCCGGGAGCGGGCCAAGGAGCTGTTTGGTGCCGACCATGCCAACGTGCAGCCCCACAGCGGCTCCCAGGCCAACCAGGGGGTGTACATGGCCCTGCTCAAGCCCGGGGACACCGTGCTGGGCATGAACCTGAACCACGGCGGGCACCTCACCCACGGCAGCCCCGTGAACGCTTCCGGCATCCTGTACAATTTTGTGCCCTATGGCCTGGACCCGAAAACCGAGCGCATCGACTATGACGCCCTGATTGAAAAGGCGAAGGAAGTGAAGCCCAAGCTCATCATTGCAGGGGCCTCCGCCTATTCCCGGCAGATTGATTTCAAGCGCTTCCGGGAAGCAGCCGACGCCGTGGGCGCCTACTTCATGGTGGACATGGCCCACATCGCCGGCCTGGTGGCCGCCGGGCTGCACCCCAGCCCCATCCCCTATGCCGACGTGGTCACCTCCACCACCCACAAAACCCTGCGCGGCCCCCGGGGCGGCCTGATCCTGTGCACGGCGGAGCTGGCAAAGGCCATTGACAAGGCCATCTTCCCCGGCATCCAGGGCGGCCCCCTGATGCACATCATCGCCGGCAAGGCCATCTGCTTCAAGGAAGCCCTGCAGCCCTCCTTCAAAAAATACTCCGAACAGATTGTGAAAAACGCCAAGGCCCTGGAAGAAACCTTCCACAAGGAAGGGGTGCGCATGGTCTCCGGCGGCACGGACAACCACCTTCTGCTGCTGGACCTGGTGGACACGGACCTGTCCGGCATGGAACTGGAGACTTTGCTGGGCGAGGCCAACATCACCGTCAACAAGAACATGGTGCCCAGGGACACCCGCAAACCCAGCCAGACCAGCGGTGTGCGCATCGGCACCCCGGCGGTCACCACAAGGGGTATGCTGGAAAAAGACATGGCCCGGATTGCATCAGGCATCGCCAGCATCATCAAAAACAAGGAAGCCGCCATTCCCGAAGTGAAAGCCATGGTGAAGGAGCTGACGGAGCAGTATCCATTATTCCCCTAAGCCCAACTTACCCCATAAAATGCAGGGCTGCCGTATTTGCGGCGGCCCTGTTGCTTTGGCGTTTGTGATGTTTTGGTATTACTCGCTTTGCTTTGAAGCTGCCAGCGCATCCACCCAGCTGTCAGGATAATGGCTTCGCATGAAGTCTGCAAAAGGGCCGGGGCTGTGCAGCAGGTTGTGCTGCAGGATGGTGTCCGCCTCCGCCCTGCGGATCCAGGCCTTCATTTTTTCTGATAGTTGGTGAAAATAGCGAATCTCAAGAAAGCCCAGCCGCTGCTGCTCCAGGAGGGCCGCCAGCAAATCCGGGATGCGGATTTCTTCCAGCACCTTGACGGGCTGAAAGCTGATGTGCTCATTGGGTTTTTTGGTGGTTTCATAGTTTCCCGCCTGGCAGATGTACAGGGAGGCCGCCTGGCCGGCATACAGGCTGCGCAGGGCATCCGGGAAGTATTCCTCATAGTACATCCCTCCAGGCTTGCCATCCTGCCAATGATAGCCATAGGTGTATTCAAAGTGGCGGATGCCGTACATCAGGGCCATGGGCAAAAGGCTGGTCAGGTAAACGGCCTCCCTGGCCTCAAAATGATTGCGCTTTTGGGGGCTCAAAACGGTGAGCCCCGGCTGGGGGGAGCAGTGGTAGTAATGCATGGAATGATTCCCTCCTGCTTGCTGGCTTCAGGATAACAGCATGTCCCGCAGGGCACAAGACGGCCGGGTGTTTGGCACCGGTTTGCGGCTATGGTACAATGGGCGGGAGGTGATTGTATGCGGGAAACCTGTATTCTGGTGGATGGCCACAGCCTGATGTACCGGGCCTTTTTCGGCCTGCCGGACATGGATGCTGCCGGCGTGCCCACCAATGCGGTCCACGGCTTTCTGAGCATGCTGCTCAAGGCCTTTGAGGACATTCAACCCCAGTATTGCATCGTGTTGTTTGATGAACATGGTCCCGTGTTCCGGCACGAGACCTTTGAAGCCTATAAAGAGGGCCGCGCCCCCATGCCGGACCGGCTGATCCCCCAGTTTGACGTCATCCGGGAGGTGTTGACCGCCATGGGCCTGGGGGTGATGAGCCTGCCGGGCTACGAGGCGGATGACCTCATCGGCACCATCTCCCTGCAGTGCAAGCAAAAGGGCATCCACTCCCTGATCCTGACCGGGGACAAGGATGACCTGCAGCTGGTGGACGAGGACGTCCACATGCTGTTCACCAAAAAGGGCATCTCTGAAACCGTGATCTATGACCCGGCCGGGGTCAAGGAAGCCTTTGGCGTGAGCCCGGAGCAGGTGACCGACTGGAAGGGCCTGATGGGCGACCCCAGCGACAACATCCCCGGGGTGCCCGGGGTGGGCGAGAAGACCGCCGTAAAGCTCCTCACGGAATACGGCAGCCTGGACAATGTGCTGGCAAACGCTGACAACATTAAAGGCAAACTGGGCGAGCGCCTGCGGGAACACCGGGAGCAGGCCCTGATGAGCCGGGAGCTGGCCACCATCAAGCGGGATGTGCCGGTGACCATCGCCCTGAAGGACACCACCCTGGAGAACCTGGCTGCAGGCATCCCCGCCCTGCAGAAATACCAGCTCAATGCCGCCACCCAGCGGGTGACCCGCCTGGCCGCCAAAAAGGGTCAGGCCCTGGCGGAAACCCCCGATATCGCAGCCCAGGAATGGCAGACCCTGGCTTCAAAGGAAGCAATCAATGCTTTCTTCACCCCCGCCCCCAAGGGCCCGGTGGCGGTGTTTGCCAACCACGAGGAAGTGAGCTTTGTAACCGAGGACGGCAGGCGGGCCCAGGTGAACATCACCGCCGGCCAACAAAGCCTGTTTGACACCCCCTCGGGCCTCCTGCCCCGGGAAGCCCTGGCAGTAGCCCTCCCCCATCTCAAACACGGCATCATCGCCCACCACGCCAAGCAGCTGTTCCACCTGATGGACCTGCCTGCCGGCGGCACCCCCGAACTGGTCTTTGACACCATGGTGTCCAGCTACCTCCACAATTCCCAGGAGCGCAGCTTTGCCCTGCAGAACTTCGCCAGCCGGGATGCCCAGGGGGTGATGGACCTGTACAGGGCCCACCGGGAGCAGCTGAAGGAAGAGGGCATGGACCAGCTGTATCAGGACATTGAACTGCCCCTCACCAGCGTGTTGTATGACATGGAGGCCCTGGGCTTCCAGGTGGACGCCCAGGTGCTGGACCGCCTGGGGGCGGACTTCACCAGCCAGGTGGATGCCCTGCGCCAGGAGGTCTACGACCTGACCGGGGTGTCCGGCTTCAACCTGAACAGCCCCCAGCAGCTGGGCAAGGTGCTGTTTGAAACCCTGGGCCTGCCCACCCAGCGCAAGACCAAGTCCGGCTACAGCACCGATGCCGAGGCCCTGGAGGCCATTGCGCCCCTGCACCCCAGCATCGAAAAAATCCTGCTGTACCGCCAGGTGAGCAAGCTGAACTCCACCTACATCGAGGCCCTCCTGCGGCTGATGGATGGGGAGGGCCGCATCCACTCCACCTTTGACCAGGTGGGCACCGCCACAGGCCGCATTTCCAGCAACGACCCCAACCTGCAAAACATCCCCGTGCGCACCGCCATGGGCCGGGAGATCCGCCGAGCCTTTGTGGCCAAGCCTGGGCATGTCCTGATTGACGCGGACTATTCCCAGATTGAACTGCGCATCCTGGCCCATATGAGCGGGGACACAACCATGCAGGATGCCTTCAACCGCGACCAGGACATCCACACCAGAACCGCGGCCGAAATCAACGACATTCCCCTGGAGGAGGTCACCTCTTCCATGCGCTCCGACGCCAAGGCGGTGAACTTTGGCATCGTCTACGGCATCAGCGATTTTGGCCTGGCCCGCAACACCGGCATTTCCATCAAACGGGCCGGGGACTTCATCAGCCGCTATTTTGAGCGCTACCCCGGCGTGAAGGAATACATGGACCGCTGCGTGCGCTTTGGCTATGAGCACGGCTACATCGCCACCCTCTTTGGCCGCAGGCGCCTGCTGAACGAACTGAAAAGCGGCAATGTGAACACCCGCAACTTCGGCGAGCGCATCGCCATGAACACCCCCATCCAGGGCACGGCGGCCGACATCATCAAGGCCGCCATGGTGCAGGTGGCCGCCCGGCTGAAGGAAGAAGGCCACCAGGCCCGCCTGGTGCTGACGGTGCATGACGAGCTCATCATCGAAGCCCCGGAGGCGGAGACCGAGGCCGTGCGGGCGCTGCTCAAACACGTGATGGAAAGCGTCATCAAGCTGGATGTGCCCCTCAAATGCGACATCAAGGTAGGCTTCAGCTGGTATGACACCAAATAAGATGCCCCCCATCATCGGCCTCACCGGGGGCATCGCCTGCGGCAAGAGCCATTTGAGCGCCGCCCTCAAGGCCCATGGTGCCACGGTGATCGATGCGGATGAAATCTCCCGCAGCCTGACAGCGCCGGGCGGGCCTGCCCTGCCCAGAATCCGGGAGCGCTTCGGGGACGGCGTCTTTGATGGCGCGGACCTGAACCGCCAGCGCCTGGCCGCCCGGGTCTTCAGGGACAGGGAGGAGCTGGCCGCCCTCAATGGCATCGTGCACCCCCTGGTGTTTCAGGAAATCGATGCGCAGCTTGCGCTGCACCGGCTGCAGCCCGTCCTGGTGGTGGACCTGCCCCTGCTGTATGAAACCGGCTTTGAAAGCAGGTGCAGGGAGGTCTGGGCGGCCTATGCTCCGGAGGATTTGCAGCTGCGCCGGCTCCAGGACCGGGGGCTGAGCCTCAAGGAGGCCCAGGCCAGGATCCAAAGCCAGATGCCCGCCATTGAAAAGGCCAGGCGGGCCGATCACGTGATAGAAACCACAGGAAGCAAACAGCAAAGCGCCCAGGCGGTCATCCGCCTGTATGAGGCCTTTCTCAGGAGGTATGCCCTTGTCTGATTCCCCTTGGAATGTGAAAAGCAGGCGCCGCAGGGCGCCCCAGTCCATCGCCCCCCAGAGCGCCCAGGTGAAGCATGTGCCCCTGAAGCCGCCCCTGTCAGCAGGCCAGCAGGCCGAACCCCAGCCCACAGCCAGGCGGCGCAAGCTGCGGAGGCAGCCGGCCCGGCAGCAGCCCCAGCGGGAGGAGGCCCCCAAACAGCCGCGGCCAAAGATTCCCCGGGTGCACCTGGCGCTGGCAGCCCTGCTGCTGGTCTTTGCCCTGGTGTCCGGCGTCATCTTTTCCGGCGCAAAAGGGCGGCTGGACGGGCTTCTGGCCCAGCGGGAGGCGGAGGCCCAGCGCATCCGCAACCACAAGCAGGAGCATTTCAACGCCAGGGACCGCTCCGGCTATCACGAATTAATCAAGAAATATGCGGTGGAGTACGGCATCAGCCCCTCCTTCCTCTCCGCCATCATCAAGTGCGAAAGCAGCTTTGACGCCCGGGCCGTCAGCCGGGTGAACGCCCGGGGGCTGATGCAGATCATGCCGGACACCGGCACCTGGCTGGCCTCCCGGCTGAACCTGAAAAACTATCAGCCCGACGCCCTCTTTGACCCGGAGACCAACATCCGCTTCGGGGCCTTCTACCTGAGCTATTTAAGCGACATGTTTGCCGGCTCCCCGGTGATGGTGGCCTCGGCCTACCACGCCGGCGCAAACAACGTGAAGCACTGGGCCCTAAACCGGGCCGAGGACCGGAAAACCATCACCCTGGACCTGATTCCCATGGACGACACCCGTAGTTATGTCAGAAAGGTAATGGACGCCTATGCGATTTATTATGAACAGGATGAAGGCAGCCCTGCTGCTCCTTTTCATCTGCAGCCTGCTGTCGGGCAGCGTGCTGGCGCAGGAAACTGACAGCCACAGCATCATCCTGGGCATTGTTTCCACCACCAGCAACCGCATCAACCCCCTGCAGCCGGTGGAGCGGGAGTTTATGTCCGTCACGGCGCTGCTGTACGAATCCCTGGTGACCTTTGATGATGATTATATGCCCAAGCCCGGCCTGGCCGAGCGCTGGGACATGTCCTCCGACGGCAGCAGCTGGGCCTTCACCCTGCGGGACGGCCTGCAGTTCCACGACGGCAGCCCCGTCACCTCCAATGACGTGGTGGCCACCGTCAACGAAATCCTCCGCCTGGCCAAGGAAGATGGCATCACCAACAGGGGGGCCTATTCCACCCTGCAGTATTTCATCAAAAAAATCACCGCCACGGATGAGCGCACCGTCACCATCACCACGGACCGCCGCAATTTCGGCTTCATCTATGCCATGAACTTCCCCGTGCTGCCCGCCAGCCAGGTGCAGGCGGACAACCCTCTGGGAAGCGGCCCCTACCGGGTGGAGCAGTTCATGCCGGCGGACCACATCTGGCTGTCCTACAACTCCTACTGGTGGGGCGGCAGGCCGGCCATCACGGAAATCAGCGTGATGTTCCACCGCACCAACCGGGAGCTGCTCACCAGCTATGAGTACAACCGGGTGGACGCCATCCTGACCCGGTCCATGACGGCGGCCCAGTACCGCTCCAGCGTGAACTCCTTGAGCCTGACCTTCAGGACCAAACAGCTGGAAACCCTGGTGATGAACCACCGCAGCTATGAGCTGGAGGACGTGAAGGTGCGCAAGGCCATCCGGGCCGCCCTGAACATTGACGCCATCAGCCAGAGCGCCTACATGGGCATGGCCCTGCGCACCGACACCCCCCTGCCCGGCGGCAGCTGGATGTACCAGGGGGATGAGAACGCCTTCCGCCAGAACCGGGACCTGGCCAACCAGCTGCTGGACGAAGCCGGCTGGGTGGAACGGAATGAAGACGGCGTCAGGACCATGGTGCGCAACGGGAGGACCGTCAAGCTGTCCCTGCGCTTTTACGCCTATGAGGAGCAGGACAACTCCGTCAGGGCCAACGTGGCCGGGCAGATTGTCAGCCAGCTGGCCGCCGTGGGCATCGAGGCCCGCCTCACCATCTACAGCTTCCGGGAGGCCAAGGAGAAATTGGACGCCGGCAGCTTTGACCTGGCCCTGGCCAGCTTCAACATGGACGAGACCCCGGACCCGGGCTTCCTGCTGATGTCCGGCAACACCGGCAACTACGCCCGCTACCGCTCCAAGGCCATGGACGACCTGTTCAAGGGCCTGCGCACTGCCACCACCCGGGAGTCCTACCAGAACCGACTCTTTGAAATCCAGAAGCTGTTCATTGAGGACTGCCCCTTCATCTGCCTGTATTACAGGGCCGGCGCCATCTTAACCCGGAAGATGTTCACCAAAACCCGAGACATCCGGGAGCCGGAGGTATTAAAGGGCATTGAAGCCCGGTCATTATAATGGCACAGGAGGCAGCATGGACTACATCAACCTGAAACCCGGTACCCTGCTCTCCCCCACCGCGGTGGTGATGGTGAGCTGCGCCTCCCGGGAGCACCGCCCCAACATCATCACCGTCGCCTGGGTGGGCACCATCAACTCCGACCCGCCCATGCTGTCCATCTCCGTGCGGCCCGAGCGCCTGTCCCACGAGATCATCACCCAGTCGGGCGAGTTTGTGGTGAACCTGGTGAGCCGGGACCTGATGCGGGTGACAGACCTGTGCGGCGTCAAATCCGGCCGGGAGATGGACAAGTTTGCGGACAACGGCCTGGTCCCGGTGCCGGTGCCTGCCCTCCAGCATGCGCCGGCCATTGCCGGCAGCCCCGCCTTTTTGGCCTGCAAAATCACACAGAGCATCCCCCTGGGCTCCCACACCCTGTTTCTGGCGAAGATTGTGGACATGGGCATCCGAGAGGACCTGATGCAGGCAGATGGCAAAATCGACTTTGTGAAGGCGGACCTGACGGCCTACTGCCACGGGGAGTACACCGGCCTCACCCCGCCGGAGGGCTTCTTTGGCTACAGCGTGGCCCGGCCCGAGGTGCTGAAGCGCCGGCTGGGGAGAAAATAGGGGAATATTTGTTCGCTTTTTATGGCCGAAAGCCTTGAAAGCCCCAGATGATGTATGGTAGAATACGGATGCGGCACAAGATGTCGTCAATCGATGCAGCATCAGAAACGAAGGGTAAACGCTGGATGAAACTTGGGGTCGTCTCCCTGGGTTGTGTCAAAAACCAGGTGGATACAGAAGAAATGCTGTCCTTTCTGCAAAAGGACGGCTTTGAGTTTACGGGCAATCCGGCGGAGGCGGAGGTGCTGGTGGTGAACACCTGCGGCTTCATCACCTCCGCCAAGGAGGAGTCCATCGATGCCATCCTGGAAATGGCCGCCTACAAGGAGCAGGGGGCCTGCCGCCTGCTGTGCGTCACCGGCTGCCTGGCCCAGCGCTATGGCCAGGAGCTGCTGGAGCAGATTCCCGAAATCGACGTCCTCACCGGCGTCACCAACTACCCCCAGCTGGCCGGCTTCATCCGGGAGGCCCTTTCCGGCGCCCGCACCGGCAGCACAAAGCGGGAGGCGGACTTCACCGGCTGCGGTCGGGTCCTCACCACCAGGCCCTACACCGCCTATGTCAGGATTTCAGAAGGCTGCGACAATGTCTGCGCCTACTGCGCCATCCCCTTAATCCGCGGGCCCTACCGCTCCCGGCCGGAGGCCGACATACTGGACGAGATGCGCACCCTGGCTGACCAGGGCGCGAAGGAGCAGATCCTCATCGCCCAGGACACCTCCCGCTACGGCAGCGACCTCGAGGGCACCTCCCTGCCCCGGCTGCTGGACCAGGCCGCGCAGATTCCCGGCATCCACTGGCTGCGGGTGCTGTACTGCTATCCGGAGCAAACGGACAAGGCCCTGATTGATGCCCTGGCCGCAAACCCCAAGTTTTGCCGCTACCTGGACCTGCCCCTGCAGCATGCCGCTCCCCGGATCCTGAAAAAAATGAACCGGCGGGGCGACATCAACCAGGTGGAGGACACCCTGCGCTATGCCCGGGAACTGGGCTTCGCCCTGCGCACCACCATGATTGTGGGCTTCCCCGGTGAAACTGAGGAGGATTTCCAGCAGCTGATGGACTTTTGCGCCCGGGTGCGCTTTGACCGGCTGGGGGCCTTCACCTTCTCCAGGGAGGAGGACACCCCCGCCTACCACATGAAGCCCCAGGTGCCGGAGGCGGTCAAGAAGCAGCGCCTGGACCGGCTGATGCGCCTGCAGCAGCAGATCAGCCTCCAGCGCAACCAGGAGCGCATCGGCACCACCTGTGAGGTGCTCATCACCGGGCGCAGCGGCCAGGAGGCCACCGCGCGCTCCGCATTTGAGGCGCCGGACAGCGACGGCACCATTGTCATCCCGGAGGCCAGAGGCCTTGTGGAAGGGCAGTTTGCCCAGGTGCGGATCACCGGGGCCACCGCCTATGACCTGGAGGCGGCAATACACACCAAGGAGGGCTGTGCATGAACCTGCCCAACAAGCTCACCATCCTGCGCATTTTGATGATTCCCCTGTGCATCCTCTTTGTGGTGCTGGGCTGGTACACCGCCGCCGGGATTGTTTTCATCCTGGCTGCCGTGACGGATTTCCTGGACGGCTACATCGCCAGGAAGCAGAACATTGTCACCAATTTTGGCAAGTTTGCAGACCCGGTGGCCGACAAGATCCTGGCCCTGTGCGTGATGGTGGTGTTGATTCCCGCCCTGCACTTCCCCTGGTGGGCAGTGTGCATCGTGGCGGCGCGGGAACTGGCCGTTGACGGCCTGCGCCTGGTGGCGGTGGAGCAGCGCATCGTCATCCCTGCCGGCAAGCTGGGCAAGGTGAAGACCAATTTCCAGTTTTTCAGCGTCCTCTCCGCCCTCTTCCTGCTGCCCCAGTTGCTCACCCTCACCCTGTGCGCCATCATGTCCCTCCTCACCATCATTTCCGGCGTTCAATACTTCATCGCTTCCAGGGACCTGTTTGCCTTCAAGGAAGCGTCCCCCAGCAATTAAGCAACAAAGAGAGGAACCACCATGTCAACAAAAGAGAAAAAGGCTGCGGCAGCCATCAACAACGAGAAGACCCAGGCTCTGGACCGTGCCCTGGCCGCCCTGGACAAGCAGTTTGGCCGGGGCACCGTGATGAAGCTGGGCGAGCAAGCCAAGATGCAGGTGGATGTGATTCCCACCGGCTGCATCGAGCTGGACATGGCGCTGGGGGTGGGGGGCATTCC
>ENA-UOUL01001571-UOUL01001571.1-bioreactor-metagenome-genome-assembly--contig:-NODE-1571-length-31008-cov-3.743882_pt1 | contig 31008 bp, 20 predicted proteins | sample MGYA00249838_ERZ747220 | MGnify/ENA primary metagenome ERZ747220 (study PRJEB28778, sample SAMN05720191) | bioreactor metagenome | isolation source: Anaerobic biogas reactor | place: USA:Washington... | reverse complement strand
TATATAAACATGCGATTTCAACCGTAGCCCCACTCCGGCCTATATCCATGTTGAATCTAGAAGCCAGAAGCGATGACGACTAAACTCACTTTCCCTCGGTGGTTGTGGCCCCACCCTGCGGGTACTACTGATGCTTCCTGTGGTCGCTATTAAAGATACGGCCATGGGTGGCATAGTATGCATTGATGAAGCCTATTCTCTGGCCCAGGGGGGAGAAAGGGATTTTGGCAAGGATGATTATATTACCTTGGAACAGGTAATAGAAGAATACGACAACATGGAGAGGGTGGTATGACTACTCCCATAAAACAAATTGAAGAAATAATTCAGCGACTACCGGTTGAGAAACTTGAAATCTTGCTTGAAATTGCAAGGGATATTGAAAATGAAGAGCTTTCACCAGAAGATATTGCATATATTGAGGCAGGTAAGACAGAAATAGAACGCGGGGAATGGGTGAGCTTAGATGAGTTCTGCCAACCCTTATGAAGATGCTTAGAGCTATGCTTGGGCTTATTACACACAGGGCGCAGGCATAGCTTGCGCCTTGTATGGGGAAGAATAAATATGAACTTCAATATGCCGATTTTCGGTAATCGACAGAATTACTCCATGGCACCACTTTTATCTGTTTCTCATATAATATAACGAAATATGTTTCTCGCTTTTAAGCAGCCGGGTTCCTATTGATAAAACAGCTGGCGGGTTCTAATCCCCGGTTCGTTGCAGCGTTCTCGTTGAAACTGCTCCGCAGTTTCTTCCGATGCTTAAACAGCTTTCTTAGGAAGTGGTGAAGGAATGGAAATATCGATGCGCTTTGCGGATATAAACCAGGAACGGGAACGAATCCTCTCCTGCCCGGTGCCTGGTTATTTCCCCCGTAAAGATTCATTTTTGGAACTAGAAAGACTAATTGGCCTGCGAGAAGTAAAAAGAACCCTGGCCGAGGTGACGGCTTTTACCTTAATCCAAAACAAACGCTCAGAACTACGGCTTAAATCAGACCCCACCGCCCTGCACATGGTTTTCAAGGGTAATCCCGGTACAGGCAAAACCACCGTGGCGAGAATTCTCGGGAGAATATTCAATGAGATTGGAATATTAAGTAAAGGGCACCTGTTGGAAGTGGAAAGGGCTGACCTGGTTGGGGAGTATATCGGACACACCGCCCAAAAAACCAGGGAGATTTTAAAAAGAGCCATGGGTGGTATAGTATTCATTGATGAAGCCTATTCTCTGGCCCAGGGGGGAGAAAGGGATTTTGGCAAGGAAGCCATTAGCACTTTGGTCAAAGCCATGGAGGACTACCGGGATAACCTGGTGGTAATCCTGGCGGGCTATTCCCAGGAAATCGATCGTTTTTTAAAGTCCAACCCCGGGCTCAGATCCCGTTTCCCCATTCATATTGACTTCTGCGACTACAATGCAGAGGAATTATTTCAAATTGCTCTGCAGATATACCAGGAAAGAGAGTATGAGTTAACCAGCAGATGCCGGTGGAAACTCAAACAACAACTCAATGAATTTGTCAAAAACCGTCATTCTCACAGTGGTAATGCCAGGTATGTGAGGAACCTGGCAGAAAAATCCATAAGATTGCAGGCCTTGCGTATAGTGGATAAAAACGCCCCTGTCCGCCGTGATTTAGTAACAATTGAAGAAGTGGATCTGCCTGATCCTCGCAGTATTCAGGCTTAAAGCTGGGCGAAAGTGTTGAAAAGAAGGCAAATAAGTCCGGGGCAGTTTGTTGTCCCCGGACTTTATTCTATGGTAAGCAGTAAAACAAATGAGCATTATTTACCACAATCCTTCAAATTGCGATACAGAAGACTATATTTTTACCTTTACCCGGAGTCATGGGGAAATAACAAAACAGCTCTAAACCCGGATATTACGGCATTTCGGGGTGAATATATACCGCTGGGGCTTCGCCCCAGGAGTTTATCGTTTTAGTTCTCCCAAGAGGCAGCCTTTGCCTTTACCAATAAACTGCTGGGTAATAACGTTACTGAATGATATTGTCGCCCGCTAAAAATAAAGGATGTGAATATGCTGGAGAATAAATGTCATTTTAGCTTTTATTAGCAGGAAAAAATATGCATCAAGACGTATATATTAATAAGATGCACTTTTATGTTAAAAAGTATAACAGGAGGGTGAAAAGTGGTGAAAGTTGAAAGAACGCTGCACCATTGCTTAGTTATAGATTTTTAAATAATCTTGTTTTGAAAGGAACGGAATTAAATCATGCTAACCGAAAAGCAGAATCTAGATAACTATATGGAGCAAAGCAGTATAGGTCGCCATGAGACCTTTACGCCCAGGTATGGATGGCTGAAAAAAGGCTATGATGCTGCGGTATCGAACGGCAATGTTTTTAAAGCTCCCGATGCTATAGAGAAGTTGGGGGTTGGGAAGAACATGGTGCGATCCATACGCTTTTGGTGTCAGGCTTTTAAGATTATTGAAGCTGACCGGACAGGATTCGTCAAGCCTACCTTATTCGGAGACAAGCTTTTAGGTGAAGAAGGTTGGGACCCATATCTCGAGGATATAGCTTCCTTATGGCTTTTACATTGGATGCTATTTGTTCCTAAACTAGAGGCAGTTAACTGGTCTTTTGCATTTAATAGAAATCATCTTTTTTCCTTTGATAGCAAGAATCTTTCCAAGACACTTATAAATGCTTCCAAAAAGTATCCCCATCTAGCTGATCTAGCAGAAGGTACTTTTGAAAAGGATGCTTCCTGCATTTTGCGTATGTATGCTGATGGCTCTAGTGATACCGAATCAGAGATACACTGTCCTTTTACCCAGTTAGAAATTATTCGCCGGGCCGAAGAAAACAACCAGTTCTGTTTTGACAATAGTAATAAAGCAAGCCTTGCACCACTGATTTATGCAGCTGCGTGTTTTTCATACATAGCAAATTATGCTTCTTCCACCCAAAAGGCAATATCACTAAACCGCCTGACCTTCGATTTCAATTCTCCAGGTGTTGTATTTAAACTCTCGGAAACGGCTAGCGGGGAAAACCTCCGATTAGCTTCTGAAAAGATGCCTGGTTTTTCTATAGTTGAACAAACGGGTGGTACCCAGATACATCTGAACAGTGACCCAGAAATTTTGTTTTCCCAAGCAATAGATAATTACTATAAGGAGCAATAAAAGGAGCAATAATCGACGATGAAAATTAACGAATTTGTAAAACCGGATATGGAAGTTGCCCGCTCGGTAAACCTGGAAAGAGATGCGGGATCAATTGGTATAGTGAAGGATTATCAAATTACTGACAAGACCAGGGAGGTTCTCAGCCGCTTTAAAGATGCACTATTTGGGGAAAATATCTCAGCCTGGTCACTGACTGGGCCTTACGGTATGGGTAAGTCGTCTTTTATCAATTATCTATTAGCCTTAACCTCTGCTCCAAATACTGATTTGGCCATGAATGCCTGGCAGAACCTAAAGAAAGCTGATACCGATCTTTACGAAAAATTATTGGAAGGCATAAACACCATCAATGGCCAAGGTTTTTTGCAAATACCAGTAACCGCATCTTATGAACCGGTTAATAGTTCTGTATTAAGAGGTATTAAAAATGCCCTAAAGACAGCTGATATACCTAAAAAAAGCAAGTTACATACAAGATTAAAAAAAACCGGGTTAACTGAAGCTATTGATTCACAAGTCTTATTAGAAGCTATCAAAGAGACAATTTCTCTAATGAATAAACCAGTGATAATTGTAATTGACGAATTCGGTAAGAACTTGGACTTTATGTCCCATCATCCCCATAAAGGAGATATATTTTTACTACAGCAATTGGCTGAGTTAGATTCTGTCTATCTTTGGGTTTGTTTACACCAGGCCTTTGATGAATATGCTGCCGGCCTTTCAACCACCCAACGGCAGGAATGGCGTAAAATACAAGGACGTTTTGAAGACATTTCCTTTGTTGAGTCTACCGGGCAAATGCTAAACATGATAACCCGTTCCCTCAAACAGTCACAAGATGACTTTTTTAAAAAGGCCTTATCCCAATGGGCTGAAGAAGCTCTTATTTCTATACGCAACACTAACCTTTCTAATAAATCATACTTTACATTGGATACAATTAAGTCCATGTACCCATTGCATCCCATCACGGCGATTTCGTTAATTGAGCTTTGCCGACGTTTCGCCCAAAACGATAGAACATTGTTATCCTTCCTTTGCAGTGGAGATTGGGGAGCAATGCCGGTATTTCTAGAACGGGAGATATACAACGAATCCACTTTACCCGCAATGGGGTTAGATTATTTGTATGATTACTTCTTCAGCATTAGCGCTAATAAGCCTACTTACCAAGCTGAATCACAACGATGGCTAGAGATACACGACATAATTTCAGAGACAGGGAGTGTATCGGAGCAGGAATCTGCATTGCTAAAAACCATAGGGGTACTGAATCTACTATCAGGTGTTACTGGTATATCGGCTGATTACGAGACTATTTATACTATCATGAAATACTCTAAAGGTTATGAGCCCAGTAAGGTCAAAACATGGCTAGGTGACCTAATTAGAACAAAAGGTTTATTCTATCGTGAATTTGCCAGAGAACTGCGCCTGTGGGAGGGTTCTGATTTTGATGTCTATGGTACCATTCGTACCCAAAAAGCTAAGATGGCAATCAACTCACTCGACCAATTATTACAAGAGTACCTGCCACTTAGCCCATTTATATCTTCCCGACACGCATTTGAGACCGGAACGGTTAGGCGTTTTGAGCGTCGTTGGCTGAGTGTCGAGTCACTTAATGATGATATACTACCTTCTCCTGGATTTGATGGGTTATTTGCCTATTGCTTTGGCACTTTAACACAGCCAAATTATGTTCCGTCCATATGCGCTGATGGACGCCCGTTACTCATTGCTTATGTTTCATCGCAAACAACCCTGGTAGAATTGGCTCTCGAAGCTGCGGCTTCAAGATATGTTTTTGAAACTAGTCCGGAATTGGAGCATGATAGAGTAGCTCGCAAAGAAGTTAGCTTTAGAGTGAATATGGCTGAGCAACAATTCCGCAACTACCTAAGTCAACTATACTCGCCACAATCAGCAGATATCACCTGGTATGCTGATGGGCAAGAAATAAAGATTAACGGTTCTAAAAAGCTGTCAGAAGAAATCTCTAGGCTCTGTGACCAGTGTTATCACAGAAGCTCGCGTATAGGCAATGAGATGATCAATTATGATAAGCTATCCAGTGCTGCTGCCCGTGCAAGGCGAGAACTAGTCGAAGCCATGGCTACTCGTGAGGAATTGGAGTCACTGGGATTAACCGGTTTTGGGCCTGAGGTTGCCATATACCGTTCGCTCATCTTGGCTGCCGATTTACATATCAAAGATCAGGACGGATGGCATTTAGCACTTTCCTATAATGATGATAGGCTAGCTGCACTATGGGAGCAGATTGAGGAATGTATAGTTGCTAGCGGGGAAAAAGGCATTAGTGTTGCCGATATACTAGATGTCTTGCAACAACCGCCATTTGGTATGCGCCAGGGACCAGCGCCAATCTATGTTTGTTTGTATCTTTTGGTTAAAGCCGATGATATTGCCATCTTCCGAGAAGGCAATTATGTTCCTTATCTAACTGAGGCTGCAATAGCTTTGCTCCTCAAACGTCCCGATTTATATATCCTCAAACGATTTATATCTTCCGGTATTGAGCAGAAGGTCTTTAATATTTACCGTAAATTAATCAATACAGCAAATCTAGAAGGGAACATAAAACTTAGGAATGCAACTATGCTTGGGGTAGTTGGTCCTCTTATAAAGTACATCGAGGCTTTGCCATCATACAGCCGCAATACCAGGGAAGTATCTTTGGAAGCCCAACGAGTAAGGTCGGCCATTATGAACTCGATCGAACCCATGCAATTACTTTTTGAAGATTTACCACAAGCAGTAGGAATGGATATTAAGGAAAAACAAAGAGAATCCAATTGGCAGGAAGAGTTACAGATAAGATTACGAAATGCTTTGAATGATCTAGAACAGGCCTATCCTAGACTCAACCAGCGAGTTGAGCAAGCATTACTAGAGGCCTTTAATTACTCCGACATAGATAAACTCAAAGAAATGCAAGTTAAACGGATTAATCCTTTGGTAGGAGTGTGTAGTGATAGCGAACTTAAACCATTCCTGCAATCCATAATCAGACCAGCTACCGATGCGTCGGAATGGGTAAAAGGCATTGCCGGTATAGTGGTGAAAAAGCCGTTGGATGCTTGGAATGACCATGACTTCATACCTTTTGCAACCAATTTGGGAGACTATGCTGACCGTATTGATCAGCTAGAAGCCCTGAGTGCGGTTGGATCGAACCTGGCTTCAGATACTGTGGTACTAAGCATTATGAGTTCTGGTGGGAAATTAAACAGAGAGATACTTAGTCGATCTCCAAAACCCAACGAGATAGTAGATGCCAAAGTGAGAGAGATATTAGCCTTACCTGAAAAGGAATCGAGGCAGATAATGTTAGCATTGGTCAATAGCTTACTGGGAGGGGCGCAAGATGATGACAAAGAAGGATACTAATAAAAAAGAACGCCATATCTTAGCACTATCCGGTGGTAAGGATAGTGCAGCTTTAGCAGTATATATGCGGGAAAAGCATCCTGAGTTGGAAATGGAATACGTTTTTACCGATAGTGGATGTGAGCTTCCCGAGACTTATGAGTTTTTAGACCGTATCAGAGCAGTACTAAATATAGATATTACTGTTCTTAAATCAGAACGCAACTTTGATTACTGGTTGAAATACTATAGAGGGGTTTTGCCATCACCACAAAATCGATGGTGTACGCGGCATTTGAAACTAGAACCATTTGAAGCTTACATAGGAAATGATGTGGCGTATAGCTATGTGGCAATCCGAGCTGATGAAAACAGGAAAGGTTACAAAGATACAAAAGGCACCATTATACCGCGGCATCCGTTCGTTGAGGATGGGATCGTTTTGCAAGACGTAATCGATATTCTAAATAATGCTGGTTTAGGTTTACCCGGTTATTACGGTTGGAGAAAACGTTCTGGATGTTACTTCTGTTTTTATCAGACGGATAGTGAGTGGAAGGGATTGAGAAAGTACCATCCTACCGAATTCGAAAAAGCATGTTATTACGAGGAGAATCATTCGGATGGTAGGGTATACACATGGAGAGGTAAAAACAAAGATGGTCATTTATTTCTCCGAGATTTACGAAAAGGTCGAAATGAGAATGAATTAGTAATTGAAGAAAGTAATGATAATAAACTAAGAACCATTCTTAGAGGATTGAGTCTTCCTATTGATAATAAAATAGTGTCTTGGGAGTGAGCTATAAAGATGTATGATTTCCAATTAAATAAGGTAGAGGTATATTCCAAAATGATTGAACAGATAAAAACACTAAAGCGTGGCTCAGATATTAGTCCACATAAGTTCATACTCTTGCTGTCTTTAATCAAAATATTTGAAAACAACTCAAATCATAAAAATAGATTTTATTTTACAAAAGTTGAGCCAGTTTTTTTAGAGTGCTTTAATCTATATTATTCTAATTATGCACAATATCGCAAAATGCTTGAATATCCCTTTTATTATCTTAAGAACGATGGTTTTTGGAACTTACATATAATAGATGGTAAAGAAGAGAAGTTTCAAGCTTATGAAAAACTGAGGTTAACCAAAAATAGACTTATTGAAACAGTGGAATATGCATATTTATCTGAGGATAAATATCAACTATTTTTAGATACTGAACAACGTCAGCTACTTAAAGAAGCACTCACATCTATACTACCAGGGCAATACGAAATTAATGAACAGTCCGAGTTAGTGGTTCAGGAATCTAGTCTTTTTGAACATGAGCAAGTTGCTATTGAGATAATCAGTAAGTCAATTGCCAAAATGAGATTAGGTAAGATGCTAAACAATGTACTAATTTATGATCCCCAAACTAAAAACTATTATGAATATGATTTGATTATCATTTGTCATTTGGGATTATATGTCGTTGAACTAAAGCACTGGTCAGGGAAAATACAAGTAGCTCCCTATAATTGGTTAATACACGGAACCCAATATAGACCTGATCCCCACAAGAATAATAGTTTTAAATGCAAAATCCTTAAAGGCATTTATCAGCACCAATTTAGAACCTACCCCAATGTGTGGATCGAATCCATAGTAGTGTTGACCAATCCTGATGCAGAAGTAGAAGGAGCCAATTCTCCATCAAGTGCAATCAAATTAGAAAAACAAGATTTAACATTTTCGTCTATTGGGGATTTTTTGACCTATATTAAGAAATGTGATGATACTAAAAGACACACTCTTAATAATAATCAGATTCAAAATATAGCTGATTATTTACGGGGTTTGAATCAACCTAGACCAGGCAGGAAATATACAATACCGGGATACGAAACAGTGGAATACCTTATTCAGCGTCCCGAAAGTATTGAGCTTTTGGCCAGACCCATTGGTCCGGTGGCTAGAGGATTAAACCGTTTTAGAATTTTTCGGATTCCCGATACGCTGACAGGACTTGAGCGGGAGAGATTTATACGGAAAGCCTATAATACACTTGATGCAGTATCTCAATTACAAGAGCATCCCAACATACTCAAAGTATGGTTGGTCCCCAACGATGAAGGTGATATTATTGAAGGTTCAGATTGGTCAGAGACCGGGACACTTCGCGATTATATTAATAGCAATAAAGGGAAATTGGATACCAATGAGATTAATGATATATGCTATGGAATTGCCCAGGGACTAATTGCAGCTCATCAGAATGGTATTATTCATCGGGCGGTTAACCCCGAAAATATACTTCTGTATAATGGTGTCCCTAGGCTGATGAATTTTGATTTAGCTTATCAAATGGATGAAAATCACATTACTGTTATCGCAGATATAGAATCCCTGACCGATGATGGCTACATAGCCCCGGAAGTACTGTTGGGACAAGATATTGATGAATCAACCGACTTTTTCGCGCTAGGTATCATTGCCTATGAACTTTTTACAGGTTCCAAGCCATTTAAGAAGGTTAGACAATTTATAGCTGATGGTGGCAGGCTGAGTGAGCTAGATTTAGCTAAATTAAGTAACAAACAGATACCAAGTGAAACGATCGAGGTTATTAATTCTCTTGTTCAAACAGACTGGCATAAAAGGCTCAAGGATGTTAATCGGATTTTAGATGCATTCTCCATAGATAAAACTAACATAGGACAACCGGGAGCTACGACCTTAAACGCTTATCTTAAACCCGGTGATACCTATGATATGTACGAGATTATAGAATTTATTGGAGAGGGAAGGGAAGCGCAGATCTACAAAGCCAGAAATGGACGGTTGGAGACGGTTGCTCTTAAACTGTTTAACCGAGAAATTGAGCGTGAACGGATATTTAGGGAAGGAGATAATACTGCAGCGGTTAAATCGGCCTATGTAGTAGGATGCAACAATACCATTGGACATTGGAAAGACGACAGATATTTTCTGATAATGGACTATGTTGAAGGAGAGTCTATGCGTTCCTGGATAGAACAACAAAGGGTACCCGACGACGAAGAGGCCTTCCGTAATATTGCCATGTGTTTACTTCAGGGTGTGCAGGCCTTCCATAATCATATAGATGAAACAGGTCAGGTAAAGACAATCTTGCACAGCGATATCAAGCCAGATAACATACTTATTACCAGAAACAAAAAAGCCGTTATAATCGACTTTGGAATAGCAGGGCCACCCAGGGTAGATGTTTTTCAGGGTACCCTGGCTTATATTCCTCCTGACAACTTAAGTGGAGCCGATATGCAGTTTTCTGAAGATGGAGATCTATTTGCGCTCGGAATAACTCTATGGGAATGGCTTTGTGGACAGAGGCCTTACGATCAAATGACACTTGGAGCAAAGCCCTACTTCTGTCCTGATTGCCTGGCTAGAGTGCCGGTAAATTTGCAGGAATGTCTGATGAAGGCCATCGCACTAGAGCGGGAGAATCGTTTCCTGAAGGTGGAAGATATGATTGAGGCCTTCAGTGGGATAGGGGAAGGAGAAAAACCAGGCACACCAGATACACAAATTACCGTTCATGAGGTGTCCGAAACCGTTGAAATTCCGGTTTCAGATGCTGCTGACCAGAATCCGTTTGTTCTGTATCTTAACTCTCTTTCCAATACTTCAGCCGGAAACGAAAATGCTACTGCCGAAGCCCAAATTGGGAATATATTCTTTCCGAACATCCGCGTTGAGCACCCAGCCTCACAATTTATTTACCGGCAACTATTTACCGAAAAGAAACATGTAATATTAACTGGCAATGCCGGCGATGGAAAAACTACTATTGCAGCTGAGATATATAGACATCATTTTGGTGTGTATAAACCCTTGCTAGCTCGAGAAGAATCCTCCAATTTGGTAATGATCAAGGATCTGAGCGAATTGCCCGAGGAACAAAGAACGGAAATCTTTAGTGAGGCCATGGAGCATCCGGAAAAATCATATCTGATCGTATCAAATACGGGTACCCTAATAGAAAACTTGAGTAAGGTACAACAAGGGAGAGGTATCGAAAAAAGTCAGCTGCTTACGGCCTTGGAGGCAGATCGCCCTCTGCTGGTAGGTGGTGGAAGATTCCTGATAGTAAATATTGGCCGGATCAATAGTATATCAGCAGCCTTATTAGTTGGAGAAAGAATGCTGGAAGCCGAGAACTGGCAGAAATGTATTTCATGTTCCAGATCAAAAGACTGTCCTATCTATATTAATGTCAACCTATTACAGGAGAACATAGAATTAATTCTAGAACGAATCGGACTGGCATACCGACGACTCTATGAGTATGGTAATCGGCTGACAATGCGACAGATGACCGGTCATCTAGCTTACGTCATTACAGCTGGATTAAACTGTGAAGACGTTATGGCAATGTCTAAGATCGCCCTGGAGGAACAATATACACGGTATCTTTTTTTCAACCGCTTTTTCGGAGATGATGGCAAGGATGAGATTCCAGAAGCCATGCAACTATTGCCGGTTCGTAAAATTCGTGAAGCAGAAATGGGAATATATTTAGATCCTTTCATGGAAAGATCCATATGGAAAAAACCAACTGGGGAAATGCAATTTTCAGAAAACATCATAAAAGTTCTGGAACATGTTCGTGGTGGCAGCGAGAACAGTACAAATAAGGTAAGAATACAATTGAGACGCCTGCTCTACTTCTTACTTTCACTACACGACCAGGGCGTTGATCAGTACCTATCAGGATTCCTTCAGTCACCAATGCTGCTAACCTATCTAAAACATGTGGAGGAAAACAAACCGTTCACCAGATCCCAGGAAGATAGGCACCTGCGCTTTTTATTACAAGTGCTACAGGAGTGTTTTGCGGGTGTAAGGCTGCTCGAGGATGAGTATCGCTCCCGGGATTTATATATAACCCTAAAACCCCCAGGGTATAGCACTACCCAGATGATATTAGGAAAGGCCCACTCCGAAGATTTTTCTCTAGGCATGAAAAACATATACGATACCGGGGAAATAAAACACCGAATCCTAACCATGCGTTATCAAGTCGACAAGGCAGAATTAGAATTGGCCCTTCCCTTCCTGGATTATGTCGCCCGAAGATACCGGGGAGAAGTAGCCGAAGAATTATCCGTATTTTACATGGATCGTCTGCAAAGATTCAAAATAAAGTTATTGGAGAATTTAAATAATATACCTGGAGACGATCATATGGAGCTGTTAAGTATAGCCGGCAGCCGTAGTTTTGAAATTATAAGCATCAAAATTGATAATGATAACTTGGAGGTGATAATGTGACCTTACCAAATCCATTTCCTTATATTGATACTTCTGAGGATTATAATCCTGCCATTCGTTTATTCGGCAACCGCTTAATCTCCGAGCAGACGATTCTCGAATACACTGCCGAGTTCCTGGCAGTTGCATTTTCTGAAAAAGAAATAGGATCAGAAACGACGTGGGATACCCTACCGTCACTTGAGAGTCTGCAGGTGTGGCCTTCCAATCAACCACTAAAATATAAGCCGCCCATCAAATTAAACCTAAAACTTTTCGCGTTTTTCGGGGTATCCCGGATTGATGGGAAACATGAAGTACATGAACAGCATTATCGCCACCTGATCAAAAAACTAGAGAACAGCATGACCTTCAACCGCGGCAGTACCGATCAGGTATTGGCCTATTTAGATGACTTTTTGCAAGGTTTTCAGGGTGCTGGCTTCAACCGGGCCTGGTGTGCGCAGACTTTTTATCCTATTTCGCCCAGCTTGTTAACCCAGGAGACTATTTGGAACGAAACCAAGGCTAATGCCCCCTCAACAAAACCGGCGACTTGGTATTATGCCTTAGAGAATTTCGCAAAATATTTTAGTAGAACAAAAAGAAATTTCATGGCCCGAGGAGGGGAAGTACTCTACCTGCAGCTCTGTAATGTCTTTCGCATGGATGAAGACACCCGTCAATTATGGGCAGATAAATTCGAGTTTACAGGTGAAGAGAGAGATTTAGAAGAGCTACATAGTCAAATTAATAACGGTTTCCAAACTTTAAAAGGCACATATACATCACCCTTGGATCAATTAGTCGATTTCCTGGAAGCCTTGGATGCTACTACTCATGAAAAGACTAACAACAATAAGTATTGGTTGGAAGGTGGATGGTGTCCGGAAGAATCATGGCCAGAGGGCTATCTTTTTGCAGTAGAATTGAAACGATTATTTACGGCAATACTGGACCCAATAGAAAGACTTAATCTGCTTATGACCGGATGTGTTATGCAGGTTTTACGTACTATTTGTGCCCAGAGCATTCGTTACGGAGGCAGTGAAACAGTCAGTGAAACACCGCTTGGTTACGAATGGATACTATCATCAGTCGGCTCATCAATGCAACAGCGGCAAACCTCACAACGTAGTTTGCAGTATATACAGGGTATTATACAAAAGGCCCTGCGGGAAGACGAACTACAAGCCAATGCCGGAATGAATCCCCGAAAAAGCAAACAAGCTCTCTACAAAGAAGCAGATACCAAATATGGTTTTAAGCTTCTATTATCACTGGGGAAGAAACTAGGTATAATTGTCCCCTACACTGGACGCGGAGCTCATTTTATCATGACCGATAAACTGATGCGTTATTTGGTGATAGCACTATTGAAACCCGGCGAGAGGGTTACTTACCAGGATTTTCTACATCGTATGTATCTGCATTATGGCCTTGCTATTGAAGGAATCCAACTAGCAAGTGCTATGCAGTGGAGCGAACTGCCAGCCAATAATGCTATGCAGGAAAGTAAAAGATCCTGGCTGGCAGAAATGCTGCGCGCGGGAGGATTTCTAACTGAACTATCGGATGCCTGGTCAGTGGTAAGAAATCCTTTTGATGCTAGTTAATGATTCTATAAGGAGATAGAAATATGCATTATTTGGCTCAAACCATATCAGAATATATTTTTGCTGAGAGTAAAAAACCGGGAACTTTCAAATTTATCCTTCCCTCATATCCGGCATATGTATTAGTGGATATTGGTAATATGCTTGAAAAGTCGATTAGTAATGTGGTGGGCAGGAAGATTAAGTTTATATATGGGATTGCTTATCGATTGGGGCAACGCTGGCAGGATAGCATTGATTTTAAAGAACAATCTGATTTTAATCTTATTTGCCAAAAAGGATGGTACAACCAGGATAATAACCTGACCGTTTTGCGTAACGAAATCAAGCCTCCGGAAATAGATACCTTAATTACAGTATTGGCCGGATATGATGACATAGATGATAAGGGAGGCCTCGGGGATTTCTTCCATATGGACCAGGCTTCTATCTGGGAAATATGCCTTAGAAAATCCTTTAGACCCTGGATTGAACTTAGTCTGAAGGATTGGATTAATCTTGACGATCATTCTTCTTATATTAATGCTATGGATGATCTGTTTTCTTCGTTGTATAACTTTGGGTTAGCTGATCTGCTCTCGATTAGTAGATATCTGCAAAATCATAATTTTTCCGGTGTAAGCAGCGGGGTTGAAGCATATCGCATAATATTGGAGGATTTAAAACCGTTTGCCCTACCTAAAATGACTGGTTTGGAGAGTAAAAAGACCCGCAGGAGTTTTTCGGTTTACCAGTCAGCTGCCCTGCAGTTTTTTAATTACAGTACTTTTCTAAATGCTAATGAACGAGATAAAACCATACAGCGACTAAATAAATACCGCACTGACTCTCAACGTTCCGACCCCGATGCCGAGCAATTGGGTGGATTTGATACGGTTGAGGAATTTTTAGATGCGTTGGAGGATTATATTGCTAATCGTTCCGAAGAATCGCGCCAGAGCCTGTATTCCGTTGATTTCATATATTTATATGAAAAAGTGTTAGGATACAAACCCAAGAAAGACGCCACTTCAACCCCTACCACAAAGGTCCGTAAGGTTAAAGGGGTAGCTCCCGAGGTGTTTTTACATGCGCTTTGGGTAGCATTGGGGGATTTGCGTAAAGAAACTAAGCAACAAGGTCTATACCTCCTGGAGAGTATTAAAAAAGTCTCCATCCGTAGCATCCTTTTCAAACATGATTTTGATGCTGGTGAGGATGAAGATGAACATGAAATAGCTAAGAAATTTCTGCTTCAGTCATTAGGTGGCCTGGATGAGTATTTATCCAGTTCCATTCGTATACCGCGGCAAGATAGTGAAGATATGGGGGAGAATTGGTCGCCAATAAGATTTGAATGGCAATTGTCTCCGGCAAGCGATAATGATTGTTTGGAATATCTAAAGATTCGAACGGGAGAGCCTAATCTTAAATTTGAAATAATAATTAGCTATGGGGAGTCAGATCCATTTAAGAGAGAGTTCATATGGATGTTATCTGAAAATCATCAGACTCGTTTCATGATAGATATCTTTAACTTGGCAAGGGATCATTATTTAGCAGGCGGAAATTCACTTCCTGCTTTTGCGGTGCCCTATATATCTGAAGTTTTCATGGCGCGTGATGAGGAAGAGTGTACTCGATTGCTCCAAAATGCGTTCCAAAAAAAATGTGAAGTCATTGATCTGCTGAACGTGGAAGGGCTTGGCAGCGAGGAGATATTAAAAGCGTTTCTAGATAAAATTTCTTATGCTTATCAAAACTTCCTGACTGAAATAAATAGCCAGGGTTTTTTTACTGCGCTGAATAGTAGCTGTTTGGCTTTGAGCCAGGCTGTTTATGAGGCCTATAAGATCTTCATCAGTAACAGTGCCCAGAGTGTAGCGGGCTCTTTGCTGTGGAAGGCGTTTATGGTGGTAAGCAGTGATAAGTATTCATCCAAGCAGTGGCCCTGGGAAGAATACATGGATGCAGCTATAGTAACACCATTACATCCAGTGCTGTTGGAAATGATGAGACATCAATACAGTTTCCTTTGCGATAGCTTCTGTTTTTATGCCGACATGGCCTTGCGAGCGCCGAATGAGAAGCTGTTTACGGAGAAATATTGGTATCGAGTGATTGATTTATCAACTATGCAATGGCCTGTATTGGGGACTCTAAGCGATTATAATCAGACCTTGAATACTAATGTACAAAGCTTTGGTTATATTCACTTAATCGGAGTGGCGGAGGGAGTTAGCTCGTTTCTAAACTCACGACTCCTATTTGAATATGATGATGAAGAAGATGATGTTGCTGACGAAGAATTATTCCGCGAAACGCAGGCATCTTCGTTGATTAAACAAATAGTCGAGGATTACCAGGCTCTGCATCCATTTGCCCACGATGGCTTGACCATCGGAGCTTACTGCGGGTTGGATATTCAACCGATTATTGCAGGTATTGATAGTCGCTTGGCTCCTCTATTGACACAACGGGAAGAGCCGTTTGCTCTACATATTAATATTTTCTCCGATAGTAAGGATGATACTGCGGTGATGCGCTGGTTAAATGCCTGGAAGGAAAGGTGGCAGCAGGCTGAACTATCTACTAGTATGAAGCACTACAGTAATTGTCGTATATCTATAGCCTATCGAGTTGTTTCGCGGGCCAATAATGCGGAACAGTTCAAACGATTAATAAATCAAACAGAGATGGATATCATGTTTTTTACCGACTTTGTGGATTTGATGGGAAGCAAATTTGAACCGGTTGGGGACGAATTATGCATAGAAGACTACCGCCGTTTTCCAGTGCTAGAAAAAGTTTGTTGCAAAAAGAGTGGCGGAGGCCAGGATTATAAACGAGAAAGAGTGCTAAGTAATCAACGTTTCCAATTGGGGTCAGCCTATACTGAGGTTATGGTCCGGCTGAAAAACAAACACGCTGATCCGCAGGACCGGCATGTGGTGATAAGTTATAGTGATTTTTATCCCTGGACCGAAATAGTTGATGAGGCTCATGCTCATAGCAGTTGGGTAGTCTGCATAGATCCTTCCGTTGATGAACAATTGTTACTTAACAGAAACGATAAAGGACAAGTAAAAAGAGAGATTGTTGGTTTTGGCTCTGGCGTAGGTGCTCATGGCGAAAATAATTTTACTGTATCAACTGAGCAGTTTTCTATGCTGGACATTGGTAAGAAAATAAGTTCTTATATAGGATCACTTTTTGCGCCCCTGGAGCAAGTTAAGGCGGATGCAATTGCTAGTAGTTTACTTCGGGAAACGGTACATATTGCCGGGTTGTCTGTAATTAAAGCAACGGGACCGATAAAGTTTGTCAGGGAGTTTATCGCTAATGCGTTAGTACGAAAACTGCTACCTAGAGATGCCACTGTTTTTTGTGATGAGATATTTTCTTTAGATGCTTTCGTTCATTGGTTTGATGATCCTTATGATAATAGGCGACCTGACTTATTAAGAATAAAATCCTCTATAGTAAACGGTTATTTCAATATTGAAGCTCAATTGATTGAATGCAAACTTGCGCAGCAGTCAGAAGGGTATTTACAGAAAGCCCGTGAACAAATAGAAAACGGGCTGAGCCAATTGATTGGGAAATTCAAACCTAGACAGGGCGAGGGCCCAGTTGGTATTTTTGATCCTCCTAATCAACGCTACTGGTGGATGCAATTACACCGGTTAGTTGCGAGTAAAGGTGAGACGAATCTGCCTCAATACAAAAATGCGCTGCTGGCTCTGGAACGATTGAGTGAAGGCTGTTTTAATATTACCTGGCAAGCGGCAGTAGTTGCGATTTGGACTGATCTCGACAATCATCAATGCCTATCCAGGCCAGATTGGGAGTATAGTCTTGAGGATCAGTTATTAGATATTTGTGTTGCCCAACTCGGGCGAGATTTCTTACAACGGGCTTGTCTCGATAATCTGGCAGGAGACATTTTTGTCAGTAATAAGCGAATTAACTACGAGTTTACACCGCCTACCGTATTAGTAGAAAGCGATGAAGATAATGATGCAATAGATACAGCGCAAACCGGTTCGGAAGTTAATTCTGATACAGATGATACTACCCAACCATCTGCCGGAGCTGAGGTAGAGTCAGGTGCTAGTTCAGGTAGTGAAGAAAAGCCAGGGATTCCGGATAGGATCATGCTGGGAAGAGCGATTAATACTAATCGAGATATTTATTGGGAGTTTGGCCACAAGGATCTTCCTAATAGGCATCTACTGATTTTCGGAGCATCAGGTACCGGAAAGACCTACACTGTCCAAGCTTTAATATATGAATTATCCAAGTACAAGCAGAATAGCTTGATTGTGGATTATACCAACGGATTCACGACAAACCAATTAGAAACAGTAATTAAGGAAGTTCTAAAACCACAGCAGCATATCGTGCGTCGGGAACCTCTGCCGATTAATCCGTTTAGACAACAGTGTGATGTTATAGAAGGATTCGAATTACCAGAGGATGCGGCTACCACTGCTCAGAGAGTAAGCGGCGTATTTGCTGAAATATACCAATTAGGGGATCAACAAAAATCCGCGCTTTATACGGCAATTAGAGATGGGGTCGATGAGTCAGGGGACAAATTTAACCTAGCGGCTTTGATGCAGCGCCTGGAAATAATCAGTAATAGCGGAGGGCCGACCGCATCATCAGCAGCTAGCGCCATAACTAAAATACGACCTTTTGTTGACACCAGGCCCTTTGGAGTAGAAGATCAGGAAAGTTGGGAACGTTTGTTTTCTGATAATAATTCCCGCTGTCACATTATACAATTAGCCGGTTTTATGAAGGAGTTTGCCCGCCTCATCACGGAGTTTTCTCTCATTGATCTTTACAGATACTACCGAGCACAAGGCGATAAAGATAAGCCTAAAGTAGTAATTTTAGATGAAATTCAGAACCTGGATCATAGGTTGGAAAGTCCGCTGGGACAGTTTTTGACTGAAGGCCGGAAGTTTGGAATTTCATTGGTGCTTGCAACCCAGACTCTAAGCAACCTGGGGAAGGATGAGAGGGATAGACTTTTCCAGGCAAGTCATAAACTTTTCTTCAAACCTGCTGATACTGAAATTAGGTCATATGCCGGTATTTTGGCTGATGCAACGGGAGAAAAAAGCGACGACTGGGTGGCACGGCTAGCCTCGTTGAAAAGGGGGGAATGCTACTCTCTCGGATTTGCTCTAAATGAGAGAACGGAAACTCTTGAGCCCAATAAATGGTTCAAGATGAAGGTCAGTGAGATTGAGAACAGAGTTGAAAGTTAGGAGGTGAAAATGTGCTACCGATAAATTTTCATAAGACCTTTATCCCGGAAAGGCATTTTCTTGCTGCCTTATTGGATTATGCCGCGTTGGGTAAAGCGGGTACTCTGCAGGAGATATCTGCCGATACGGGTATTCCTATGGGACAGATTAACGGTAAAGTGCCGGCTATTATCGATTACGCTCGCGGAATGGGTTTGATAGAAGTACATGCAGGTGCTAAAAAAAGTATGAAGGTGCCCAGATTAACTAGTTTCGGCAGGGCAGTTTTTACAGAAGATAAATTTCTGAGTGAAGAAGTTACTCAATGGATAGCGCATATGAACCTCTGTCGGTCAGACATCGGGGCTTTGGCATGGAATGCAGTTTTTAGTAGGGGTAGGAGTATGTTAGGTGGTTGCTTTGATACACAGCAATTAGAGGATTATCTAATAGGAATTAGCAGTCCCGGTAAGGACAGGACTGGGCCTTTGCTTAGAACCTATCTTGAAGATGCTGCATTGGCGAGGACTCAAGCTATTGAACTAACCGGGGAGACAATAGTCAGAAGAAAGGCACCTTTATTGGATTTATATGCTTTGCCTTATACAGTTTTTCTATTAGATTTAATAGAATCATATTTTCCGAATCAAAATCAGGTTACACTTACGGATTTACAGAAGGAGACCGGTTGGTTGGATATATGTTTATGGAACGAGGCCGAATTTGAGGCAGTATGTTTGTTAATGGAGAGAAAGGGATACATATCTATCGACCGTCAAATGCAGCCTTGGATCATTGAAAAACTAAGTAAAGCGGAGGAATTATGGCCATATATTTGGGATGATCTATAAATGGGGGGGTTAAAATGAAGTTCACTGATATAGTTTCATTAAGAGATGACCTGTTGTTTAATGGAGCTGTTCAGATTGGTTGGTTGGAGCATGATTTGCCCCAGGCAGAGAAAGCAGCCAAACACTATGTCTTTCATGGACCTGATTACCATGGTGTCAGCGAAAATGACTATGATGGAAGCCACCGCCTGGTAGATACCGCCAGTTTCACCCTGGATATTCTACGACGGATTTATGGAGATTCTTCGGACGAGCCTTTTGAATTAGCTATTGCCGGTTACGGAACCGGAAAATCTCACCTGGGTGTTACACTAGCCTGCCTGTGTTCCCAGCCTAAATCAGCAGTGTCAAAAGAAATATTGCGAAATCTGAGCATGGCTGATTCTACCATTGGTCGAGAAGCGAAGAGTCTTTTTAAGGACTCACAACCGTTTCTGGTTGTAGCCCTTAATGGAATGCAGGACTTTGATCTCAATAGTGAAGTAATTCGCCAGGTTTTAAGGGTTCTAAACCAGGAAGGGTATGATACATCTGTTTTAGAAAACCTGCGCCCGCGTTTCCGAACGGCTCAAGTCTTTACCGAATCCTTTTATGAAACATTAAAAAGTGATTACCGGAAACAGTTTGGAGTAGATAAAAGTTTTGAGAACATAATCGAATCCCTAAAAGGCCAGGATGAGGATGTATTCCGCCGGGTGAGCTTAATATATGAGCAGAAAATGGGGTCACCAATACATGCTGTAGGGCAAGAATCCTTGCACGATTTCATACGGGTTACCAAAGAAACATATTGTGGTCCAAATAAAGCATTCGCAGGTATATTGATCATTTTTGATGAATTTGGCAGGTATTTAGAGTTCTCGGTACAAAAACCCCACGTTGCTGGTTCAGGCGCTCTGCAGCAATTGTTTGAATGTGTTCAGGCTAATGGAGATGGGGTCTTTTTATTAGGATTCATCCAGTACGAGCTAAAAGCCTATATATCCAGGATAGCTCCGGAGTTGCGCGATGATTTGAATCGTTATCTTACCAGATATGATGCAGTTAAAAAAGTAAGATTATCTACTAACCTGGAAACCTTAATTGCTAACCTACTTGAGAAACGGAATCAGGCCAAGTTGGAGGAACAGCTGACTGCCATTCAGGGGATAGATGATATCCAGAAGAATATGCAAGCCTGGTTCCCCGACCTTGGCAACTATTCCTTATGGAGGGAAAAAAACCGGTTTAGAAAAATCGTGGTTGAGGGATGCTGGCCTTTGCATCCCATTTCAACCTGGATTCTATATAAACTGAGTTCTGCTGGTAAGTCATTACAACAACGATCAGCGCTTTCTCTTCTTGCAGAAGTCTATAGTGATTTCAGCAAAGGGACTATCGAACCAGGAAATATGTTGGTACCAATTGACTTTTGCAATGAATCGTTGATCGGAGAATTCTTAGCAGTAGAACGATATGGTCAACAAGGTGCTACGGCCAACGCCTACGAGACAGTTGTAGCTAAATATGAGTATCAGCTTAGGATCGAAGAAAAACTGGTGCTTAAGGCAGTGCTGTTATCCACTAAAATAGGTGTCAAAGTAGAGTCGAAAACTGACTATTTGGAGTTGCTCAGGCAGTTTAGTGGCCTTGATATAGAACTCATAATTGAAGCAGTCGGATCATTGGAAAAGGAATATGGAGTACTTGAGTGGAACGAGCAGTTGCGCCAGTATGAGATCGTTGGCGAAGCTGTACCACGCAGAACATTCTTGGATCACTTAGAACGAAAAGCAGCCTTGATTGATTCCGACCAACGGGCTAGCATTTTTGCCGAGAATTACCGTAAATGGAGTGGACAAGACCTTTATAATACTGATTTCGGAACTAAAAACAATATTGCTACTCGCGAATGGGATTATAAAATCCAATTCACAAATCTTTCCATGATAAAACTGCAGATCGACTATGCCGTAAAGATATGGATGGAGGCAAGAGAAACTGATCAACCTAAGGGGCATCTGATTTATTGTTACGTAGGAGCAGAGAGCAATCTGGATACTCTTAAAGAAATGGTTGCTGGAGTACTCCAAAAGAGCCTGGCCGAAAATAATGTTGATTGGGAGATAGGTGCCCCTATAGTAGTAATGTTTTTACACGACGCTGATGGCTATCTGGGGCAGCGAATAGCAGAATATTGGGTTCTAGAGCAACAAATGAGTGATGATGAAAAGGTCAAATTCCATAATTTTATCCTGGATAAGAGCAGTAGCATTAAACTTGACATGGAAAACTATGTTTCTAGACTGGAGAGGGAACGACACATTCTGGCTGCAACAGCTAAACCTATACATTCTGCCCGCCTATCCAATATGCTTTATCAGGTGTTTGACAGTATATACTATGAAAGAGTAGCTTTTCCCTTTGATGGATTTAGCACTGCACGGGGAAATGCGGCTAGAGATTGCCAGGCTTTTACCAGACAACTTTTTCAGGGTTTGTTGGATCGCAACTGGCTTATGACCCAGGCGGCTCAACAGAAGAACCGCGGGGAAAAGGTTCTCGATAATGCGTGGGGGGTATTCGATAATGATGGCTCATTAAGATTAAAACCGCGGGATGAATCCCTACGCAAGATAATAGAAATGCTTGAAGGTCTCTTAAAGCCTGGTAAAGATGATTCCTGCCCATTAAACCTTGGTTATGCCATGCGTTTACTTTGTTCTCCGCCGTATGGATTAAATATTGCTTCAGCCGGATTAGTCCTGGCTCTTTTCATTGGAAAGCGGAATAATAATCTCAATTTACTGCGAAACCAACAATTGGTATCGGTAGAAGCCTGGCTTCCCGATGCCGTACAGGGCAATTTTCTGGATCTAGCAGTTCTAGATAATACGGATGTAGTAGTTGTATCGCAAGAAACGATTTCAGAGTGGGAAAGGCTGTTGGAAGACTGGGATAATGAGGAAACATACAGCGGGAAAATTGCCTTTCATAACAAAGCCCATAAAATGCAAAACACCATCCCCATACCTCAACCTCTTTACTATAAATACGATAATCTTGCTAATAAAGCCAGGGTAGCGCAGGCCAAGATAAATGAATACAACAATATTTTAGATGATGCTCTTAATAAAATCCAGGTGGGAAGTGAAAAAGGTAAGCTAAATCTCTTAGCCTGGGGAGCGTTCATACTCAAAGAGCAACTATCTTCGATGGGGAGCGAAAAAACTAAGTGGACCTCGGTTCAAATTCAGACCGTTCAGGAAAACCTGGCAAGTGCAAGATTAGAAACCCAGCAGGTGTTTCCAAATTGGTATACCCGCCAAACAGTTCGTGGTATTGAAAACTTGGGTGACTTTAAACGCAAAATGTATTCTGTCGAGCGTAATTTAACTAGTTTGGGGTTGGATGAGGAACAAAAACTGCTGGCTGACCATGTGGAAAAGGTAGAAAGTAATGTCAGGCTTATTGAGGAACTTAAGCAGACAAACGCCAGTATTAAACAAATGGTTGACAATAGTACTATTAATGATTCTACTACAATGGAAATTCTAAACAGCTGGCTGGAGCAAGTGCAGGCGTTTGTAAGAAGGCTTGGGGACTCACGTATGAAAATAGTTGTTGTTGAACGAGATGTTAACGATGCTAAAAAAATGCTTGCCCTTTTCCAGAAGAATTGCCTTGAACAGGTTGAACGAAATAAAGAGCGCCTGGTTAACATATACAATATCGAAGAAATAAGTAATCTGAGCGAAATATCCGCTTGGAAACAGGAGGTCACATTGCTGATCAAGGTCTTCGAAAGTGATACAGACAACGAATACTTAATTCTAATCCAAAAGCAACTCGATTTATTGGAAAAACACTTCAACGTATTGGATGACTCTGAACTAGATGATCAGCAGTTTCAGAGGTTATTGCAGCAGTGTGAAGAGGAGACCAAGATGTTTTTTGATGGCGATGATCCCCCTTTGGATAGCGAGGCGATCTATGCTAGTATCTGCGAATCACTCCAGACGAAGAGAAGTGGTTTAGCAACGATATGGATGGAAAATCACATTCCCCCGCTAAACAGTATTAAAAAATTTGATGCGAGCAAAGCTTTACAGACTATCTCTAGTCTTCAAAAGCGGCCAAAACTGCTTTCTGCTGATCAAGTTAGCGAAGTGAGAAAGGTAATAACCGCATGTGAAATGAGAATTGATGAATTTGAGGTCGATGGATTATTGGCGAAGTTTCAAGGAATGTCTGATCAGAACAAAAAAGCATTTATTCAGAAAATCGAAACTGATATTAGGGCATATATTAATAGCATTGCTTAGAGCTTACGGGAGAAGATTTTGTAAAAATAATAGTCATCAAGCTTGTATTAGGGCGCTATAATAAGTGCCTAATACAAACAAGTGCTTAAAACTTTGCTAAGAAGCCCGGTATTTAAATACCGGGAGTATGTCACATACCACTACTAGACTGAAACATAAATTATTTTTATCCACATATTGTTATTTGCCCACGCATATAGTACTATTATTTTAGAAGGAGATTTGATTTGAGCAAACTGGAAAAGCTCCTTGAAAAAATCAAATAATCCTAAAAAGGTTCGTTTTGAAGAACTAGATAAACTACTAAACAGATACGGTTTTGAAAGAAGACAGCCGCGTGGCGGCTCCAGTCATTATACTTACATCAAAGGCACAATACGGATAACTGTACCTTTTCGCCAGCCACATATTGGCGAAGCATATGTAAAATTGGTTATCAAAATCCTGGAAGGAGAGAAAAACGATGACTAAAGACCTTAATTACTATCTAAAACTTCCTTATAGTGCTGTCCTGCACCCTTCTATAGATGGCGGCTATGCTGTAGAAATACCTGATCTTCCAGGCTGTATTAGTCAAGGCCAAAATAAAGAGGAAGCATTGGAGATGATTGAGGATGCAAAAATTTGTTGGTTAAAATCTGCTTTAGAAGATGGCGTTACAATTCCTGAGCCGGCTTCTATTAATTATTCCGGCAAACTCAATATTCGCATACCCAAGTCATTACATCGTACCCTGGCTGAGCGGGCTAAAGATGAAAAAGTCAGTCTTAACCAGTATATTGTTTATCAGTTAGCACGTAGTACTGGACAGCTTATTAAAAAATAGGCTTCTATTTCTAGCTTCGACGCAACCGTAAATGGCTTCCTTAATATTTGCTAATGCTTCTTCCCGTGTTTTACCCTGGCCACAACCTGGTAGGGCCAGACAACTGGCAACTATATAATCATCCTCATCTTTAAAGAGAAAAACCTTAAATTTGATAGTAGTTTCCCCTTTCACCCTTCCAAAATGGGGCAGTTGAACGAAAGTCAAATGCCCCCCTCAATATGGATTACAATACTTATATTTCTTTATAGCAAAAAAATATACAAAATGAACACAAAAGCCAAAATAACAAAATAAAGGAAACAAGAATAAGATGATACAGAAGCTGCGCGCGAATGGCCCTAAAACTCCGCGTGGGTGGTTCTTATTCGTTGTTTTTCCCAGCTGCTGCTTTAAAGAGTACATGAAGAAATGAAAGGGAGCAGGTGTTATTTATGGCTAAAATAACTTTTTGGTCCAAACAAGATGGGTATATTTCCGAGTGGGATGCAGACAGAAATTATTCCAATGATACATCATTGTATGTCGGAAGATATTTGCAGCCGGGGGACAGCTTCAGATCATTACTGCAGTTTGCTATAAACCGAATTCCTCCTACCAGTCAGATAGAAGAAGCTGAGTTAATCTTGTTTTTATACAGAAATGAGGCACCCAGTACAATACATGTTAACGCGCATCGATTGCTATGTAAATGGCGCCAATGCAAAGTAACATGGAATAACCAGCCGCCCCATAAACCGGAACCGGACGGGATAGAGACTATCCATACTAAAGAATCTGGTTTTGTAAAGATATGCATTTCGGAACTGGTTGAGGGGTGGTATGATGGCTCGATACCAAACCATGGACTGATCCTGATAGGAAATGAACAAATTGACTCGGTGTTGGGGTTTGTCAGCAGCCACTCCAAAGACTGTGAAAGATCGCCTCGATTGAAGATAAGATTTGTGGACGGAATAATGGAAATATACAAAACTGAAGAGCTGAGAGTTCCTTTTGGCCAATGTCCTCTGGTCGATTCAGCCCCAATACCTCTAGGTTCAAGGAAGATGGCAACATTTATGATCGAAAACCTGAGTGATTCCTGGTGTGTTGAAGCCAAACTGCAACTTGGTTTTAGTGATTGTCCAGACGATACCTTTTTCGATGCCGGTCCGTGGGTGCCAATTAAGGCTAATGGTTACCCAGGGGAAGGAATAGTGTTAACTTCTGAAGATGCTGCGGAATATGCCCGAGTGTTAATTAAGGGAAAGGGTGGGGAATGTTTATTAGTGCACCCCCGAACTAAAGAAAGGTAATATAGACTATAAAGCAAATAAGGGGCTTACGCCCCTTATATTTGTTCAATGCTTATATTTAAACGAAGTTCCGAGTTAGACAGCTTCTCAGATGCAAGCAATAGTTGAAGTGTTTCATTAATGAATCGGCCGCTTCCCTGGGTGTCCAGATAGAAAGAAAACTTTGTTTCTTCTATTTTCTCTTCGGGTTCTAATGAGGGTTTAGAACTGTTTATATTATTTTCTTGATCAACATGGTTGTTATTAGAACTCGTTTTTAAAACCGGTTTATCTAATTCTTTTTCCGGTGATGTTTTATCGTTCTTTGGCTGCCTTCCTCTTCTGGAATCTACAGGAACATTGAAAGCATGAAGCATGCTGTAGACTTTTGTTCTGGATATATCCCATGCCTTTGAAATACCGCTTACTCCTATTTCATTTTTAAGTTCCTTGAGGATTTTGCACTTGTCTTTATCGGACATACTCTCAAAATCATATAACGAAATTGCCATAATCCAACCTCCTATGTATTTATTTCCAACATTATATCCAAGTTGATTGAAAAGTATACCATTTACAAGCAGATTAGTATGCTTACGGATAAGATGACAAGATGTAGAAGACATTCGTAAAGAGGCCATACGCCTGGCTGATGCTAGCAGGTTTGAAGAGGCTGCCGAAGGATTAAAATACGGCATTAGCGTAACCATGAATTCTCCGTTTGCACATGATGCCGAAATTGTTGCCGAGATAAATGAACTGCAAACAAACATTAACTATATGAAATCATACACCGCTACTGAGCGCAAAAGGATGCAGTACTCCACCCACCAGCGCAGAAAAAACCGGAAGTAGCTTTCCTAAAGGCTTTGTTGTCAGTTATCTCATACCCTCTAAAAAACGGTAGCGGTCTCTGGTGACAATTATATAAACTATTTCAAATATACCTACGGTGTTAATTACTAATAGGGCAATAAACCAGCCTTTGTGGTTCATGCGGGCTGATCTCCACAGGGCCAGACCTTTCCAGAATATTGACCAGATGAGTAGCGGATACATAATCACTGGGTTAGTTAGCGATTGCTGAATAAATTCCATCATCATCAACAACTCCTTTTAAGCCGTATATATCCATTATATCAGGTTTTTATTTTATAGTGATATCCGAAGTTAGATTGTGTTCAAAGCCGATCAATATGTCCGGGGACTGGTCTCGGACATATCCTGCTCACAGTCCCCCCAACACCATGGCAGCGATGGCGAAGTAGATGAGCAGGCCTAAGACGTCGGTTATTGAGGTTATCAGGGGATTGCTAGCTACGGCTGGGTCCAGACCCATTTTGGTCAGTACGAAGGGCAGCATTACGCCGATTAAGTTAGCTGCTAAAACAACGGTTAACATGGTAAGGCCTACGATTAAACCAATCTCATACCCCCCCCGCAGGGAGCCGAATATTAAGCCGATAATTCCCATGAGTAAGCCCAGTAATAAGCCTACTATCAGCTCCTTTAAAAAGACTTCCAGCCATTCATCTATATGCACATCGCTGGTGGCAATGGCGCGTACCATTAGAGTAGAGGCCTGGGCACCGGCATTACCGCCGCTGCCTAGCAGCAGGGGAATAAATATGGCGAGAACTATGACGGTTTGCAGGGTTTCTTCATATATAGCTATAATTCCCGCGGAAAACAGGCTTATCAAAACCAGGGCAATTAACCAGGTAATTCTTTTGCTTACCAGGTCTTTAATGCTGGATTCCTGATAGCTAGCTTTCAGCGGGGTTACGGCTGCCGTTTTGTGGAAGTCTTCAGTGGCCTCTTCCTCAGCTACGTCCATTACGTCGTCAAATGTAACCAGGCCCAGGAGTATGCCCCCTGAATCTACTACCGGCAGGGAAAAGACGTCATATTTTTGCATAGCTTTAACTGCCATTTCCCGGTCATCGAAGGCGCTGAGGCTAACGAAGGAGTTATCCATGATGGTTTCCACCGTATCCTGGGGATTGGCCAAAATAAAACGCGAAAGCTCCAGCGAATCCAGCAGTTTCCAGGATTTATCGGTAATATAAATAGTATGTAGGGTTTCGCTGTTGCGCGCTTTTACCCGGATGTGATTGATGGCCTCCTGAATGGTCCATTGTGGCCTTACCGCTACATATTCGGGAGTCATTAGCCGGCCCACACTCTCTTCCGGATAGCCCAATAATAGTCGGGCTTCTTTCATATCTTCCGGGCTTAACAGGTTAAGCAATCGTTGGGTAACTTGACCGGGTAACTCCTCAAACAATGCGGTTCTATCATCCGGACGCAGGTTGGTTAGGAGGTAGCGGGTTTCTTCATTGGTCAAATCTTTTAGCAGAGAATTACGGTCTTCTTTTTCCAAATAGGAGAATATATCTGTTGCCACAGGCCGGGGCAACAGGCGAAATAATATTACCCTTTCGGATTTATTCAAATCGATTAACAGCGAGGCCATATCTGGTATGAGGTAGTCGCTCCAGGGCAGTTGTCTTATTGCGTTCCATTGCTCCTGTTTTATTAAGTTAAGTATCTGTTCCTTCATTTCTTCCATAATAATTTCCTTTATATCCATTTCACATTCCTATTTAATTATATGTGCTAAAATCCATCATCACAAGTTAGAGATAAAGGGGGAGGGTGGTTTGCCCGCTCGTTTGCCTGTCGACGAGCGTACCTAAGCGGCGTACTTAAACGGCGCACCTAAACAACCTACCTGGCAAGCGTACCCCGATAAGCCCCCTGGTTGAATTCCACCTTTAACTCACGTAAAATAGTAAATGTTTTACGGATATCTTGAGGAGGGTAGTAAATGCGTTTCTGGCTGACAACCCTGCTGGTTTTAATAATTGACCAACTGTCCAAGTTATGGGTAGTAAATAACTTTATCCCGGGGGAGAGTCGGGTAGTTTTGAATAAGGTCCTATGGCTGACTTATGTGCAGAACCAGGGGGCAGCTTTTGGGATTTTACAGGGGCACTCATGGTTATTTTTTATTTGTGCAATTCTGGTTATAGTAATACTGGTGGTTATAAACAGTAAGCAGCATCTGCCCGCAACCATGCAGTTGATTTTTGGTCTGATTATGGCCGGAGCCATAGGGAATTTGCTGGATCGGCTGCGCCTTAATTATGTGGTAGATTTTTTCGACCTGGGTTGGTGGCCGGTATTTAATGTTGCTGATATGGCAATTGTTTGTGGCGGTATATTGCTGGTATTAAAGTTATTATGGGATGAAAAAGGTGAGCAGCGTGTCTCAGACTGAGTTAATTATAGTTGAAGAAGAAATGGACGGGGAAAGGCTGGATGCATTTCTAGCGGAGCAGGTAGAGCAGCTTTCCCGCTCAGCAGTTAAAAATTTAATAAATGAAGGACAGGTGCTGGTCAATGGGGCGAAACAGAAGGCCAGCTATCATGTGCGGGAAGGGGATGAAATCAGTATAGAAATCCCGGAGCCGCAGGTATTGGAGCTTAAGCCCCGCGATATCCCCCTGGAAATCATTTATCAGGATGAAGACCTGGCGGTTATAAATAAGCCTAAAGGTTTGGTAGTTCACCCGGCCCATGGGAACTGGGATTATACTATGGTAAATGCCCTGCTCTATCATATTAAGGACCTTTCCGGTATAAACGGTCAAATCCGGCCCGGCATTGTCCACCGTTTAGACAAGGATACTTCCGGGGTAATGGTAGTGGCCAAGAATGACGTTGCCCACCGCAGCCTGGCTGCCCAGATTAAGGAACATAGTATTAAACGGGAGTATATCGCGCTGGTGCACGGTACTATTAAGGAAAACTTGGGCACTATTGATGCTCCTATTGGCAGGAGTAAAGTGGACCGCAAGAAGATGGCGGTAATTGCTGATGGCCGACCTGCGGTCAGTAATTATCAGGTGCTGGAGCGTTACCATAATTACACTCTGGTTAAGGTGGAGCTTTTAACCGGACGCACCCATCAGATCAGGGTGCATTTTGCCTATATTAAACATCCGGTAGTAGGAGACCCCCTGTATGGCTCCGGGAAAAAGCATTTTAACATGGATTCGCAGGCCTTGCATGCCCATTTGTTAGGTTTTAATCACCCCCGCACCGGTAAATACCTTGAATTTACCAGCCCCCTGCCTCAGTATTTTCAAGACATTCTGGTTTCCCTGCGCCTGTAGGTCACCCCTCACTTTTTGTTGACATATGGTTTTCAATTTATTACACTTATCTGAGACCTTTAAGTTGGCCCGGGAGGCTAGCAAGGATGCAGCGATGTTTAGCCTGCTTATGGCTTGAAGGCCGGGGCAGGTTTTTTTGTACCTAAAAGTAAGGAGGAGTGGCCATGCAACTGCGTGATAAGAATGTCATTATGGATGATATGGGCATGAAACGAGCCCTCACCCGTATAGCCCACGAGATTATTGAGCGTAACAAGGGCATAGAAGATGTGGCAGTCGTTGGTATCCGCAGGCGTGGAGGTCCCCTGGCCCAGAGATTGGCGGCTCGGATTGGAGAAATCGAGGGAGTAAGTGTTCCGGTAGGAATTCTGGACATTACCTTATACCGGGATGACCTGACCACTCTGGCATCACAACCGCTGGTTCACCGCACCGAAGTGAATTTTGATATAAACGGTCTAACTATTGTACTGGTGGATGATGTCTTATACACCGGCCGTACTGTTCGAGCGGCCCTGGATGCGTTAATAGATCTGGGACGGCCAAAATCCATACAACTGGCAGTCCTTATAGATAGAGGGCACCGGGAGTTGCCTATCAAGGCCGATTTTATCGGAAAAAACGTACCTACCTCGCACCTGGAAGAAATAGCAGTTCGGGTGAAGGAGATTGATTCTAAAGACGAAGTGGTTATTCAAGAAATAGTAAAAACATAGGAATAGGAACCCTTTAATCTAGTCCCGAGAGGCTGGCAAGGGAAAAGCTACCGGAGAAGGCAGGCCTTCCTTGCTAAATGTAAGGAAGGCTTTTTTGATGGCTGCGTAATTTTTAGTTAATGGTGGTAAGCTATAAAATCAGGAGGAGG
>ENA-UOUL01001568-UOUL01001568.1-bioreactor-metagenome-genome-assembly--contig:-NODE-1568-length-31039-cov-5.415962_pt1 | contig 31039 bp, 19 predicted proteins | sample MGYA00249838_ERZ747220 | MGnify/ENA primary metagenome ERZ747220 (study PRJEB28778, sample SAMN05720191) | bioreactor metagenome | isolation source: Anaerobic biogas reactor | place: USA:Washington... | reverse complement strand
CGTCCGGGGTTGTGTTTTGTATACGGCTACACCTTCCGCCGGGTAGACCCGCCAGCATTACAGGGCCTAACGTTTCTTGCCCTGCCGCTTAGCAGGCACACCGCGCTATTCCTGTGTCGTTTTGGAAGGTGGCCGGATGACGACGCACCCCGACGGCTGTCCTGTCTTCGTACGGTGGAAGACCTGTACCCTGGCAATAGCGGCCGTTCTGGCGGGCCTGGGCGTCTTTGGCTGCGGACCCCTTGATTTCATTTCCCCGCAAGACGCCGCGCGGCTCCAGGCCACCGTTCCTGCTGTTTCGGATGCGGAAAACGGCGTGATTAGGCCAGTCGACGAAACCCCGGACTGGGGCGCAAGCATTGGCGCAGACCGCCACTCTCAACAAGAACTGGCACTGCACCCGCCCGTGCGGCGTGTCCGTGGCCGCGTGGTGAATGCCGCGACCGGCGAGGGTCTCGGCGAAGTCATCCTTCACGGTCTACCGTACGACCCCGGTACCGACGGCAACGGCGACTACGACGCGGTAGTCGCTCCCGGCTGGAGTGGCACCGCTACCCCCCAGCGACCCGGATTCATCTTTTCGCCGCCCGCCCGCACGTACGCAAAGATTGAGGACACGCAATCGGGCCAAGACTACGTTGCGACGCCCGCCGCGGTACTTTACGTCCTGCCGTCTGCCGGTCTGATTAGCGGCGGGCCGCAAGGCGGGCCGTTCGATCCGCTCAGCCGCACGTATCAACTTGTCAACATAGGCACGCAGCCGCTGGACTGGTCGGCAAGTCATAGGCGGTCGTGGGTAAGCCTGTCGCAGGCCGGCGGCACATTGGCGCGGGGGGAGACTACGACGGTAACCGTTTCGATCAACAGCGGCGCGGCAGCACTCGGCATCGGCACGCACCAAGACACGGTCGAGTTCACAAATTTGACGACCGGCGCGGGCAATGCGACGCGCATGGTCCAGCTCACGGCGACCGGCCCGGGCTGGGTTTCCTCCTGGACGAATCGCGGCTTCGACGTGGAGGTGAGCGCGACCTTCGGCGTTCATCGCTGGGACGCGTACACGAAGGATCGTTACGTCTTCGTGCCACGCGGCGCGATTCCGACAATCACGGTCACCCGCAACGCGGCTTTGCGACGCGCCGACCACTCGCCCAGCCCGGACGACACCACGCGCGTTCACATCGGGTTGCTGACCATCGGCCGCGAACAGTTCTGGACTCCCGATTGGGACATGTACGAGCCGGCCGGGTTCGTTTACGAGTGGCCGTTCTCCGTCGGCCCCATCGTTGAGCCGACTCCGGTGCAAATTTGGAACCAGCATCCCGGCTGTTATTTCGACCCCTCCGATTGGCTCGCGTACGGTTCAAACGCGATGGAAATCTGGCTGCTGCCGCACGACCTGGACACCGGCAACCTGCCGCCTGTCGATTACGCGAATGGGCGGCTGCCGGCCGGGCAACTGATTAGCGCCCCGCCCGGGGTCTGGCCGGCGCTGTACCGCGACGCAGCCGACGAAATCCGCTTGCACGCGGCGGCCGCCGACCTGGGCGCCAGGCTGCACGGCGACGGCGGTCCATACGACGACAGCAGCTATGGCAGTTACTGGCCGGATGTGGCCGAGTGGGCCGCCCGGAACGCACTCATCGGCTGGCACCGGAACAGCAGCGCGCACTTGTACGTAGCGCGGCAGCAACTGCTCGCAGTACTGAGCGTGCGCACGTTCACTAACGAATGCGCCTTCTGGTCTCGCGCCCGCTGCGTGCCGAACGCCGACTTCATGACCAGTTACGGCCGCGAACTATCCAACATGTTCTTTGAAGCCATGGTGGCGGCGTGTGTGCTCGGGCCAAACATGACCGATACGCTGAATGTGGACGAGTTGGAGGCCGTTAACGCTCATTTATACCGTTTTGCGGTTCACGACATTTTCGCTTCCCTCACGAGCGAGCAGTACTATTCGGCCAACGGCGGCATCAATCTCCACTATCACCCCATCTGCGTCGTGGCGGGCTGGAACTGGAACATACCCGAGGCGGTGAGTATTGCGGATTATTTGCCGGAACCGACGCACACGGAGTGCAGCTACTTCATTGATGAGCACGGAATTGGACAGTACGCGCTGCGCTACTGCCAGATACACGACCCGGAGGATAAGGACTACGAACATGGGGGCAATTCGCAGTCGGTCTGTTTCTGGGTACGCTTTTCCGAATTCTTTAAGCAGTCGATTGATGTCTACGCCGCTGAACGATACGTAATCGACCAGTTCTCCGGGCTGTCCATCGACTGCTGGGACGCGCTGGACGTTTTAATGGATGGATGGCAGGCGCCGGCGAAGTGAGGGATCAGAAATCCGGGGATCGAAAGATCGAGAAGCGGGCAACGCCGGCGCGTATCTCTGTAATGACATAAGCTGTTTCGGGTTCGGCCGTTAGGTGTCAATCAAGAGACATCCTGATTGGCCATGCGCCGAAAGCACACCTATCCTCTAAGGTTGCGGGTGGATAGTGCTTCCCGCGAGCGGCCGCCGCAGCATCGTCGCGCGGGCGTGTGCCCCGCCTGTTATCCGCGCGTCTCTGGAAACTGAGTATGGCGAGCGTTTCAACCGGGGAGGCTGCTGCACCCGCCCGCGACCTCTCGTGGATCGACGCGGTGTCGGTCGTCATGGGGATCGTCATCGGGTCCGGCATTTTCATTACGCCGGCCCTGGTCGCCAGCAACAGCACGGGCCTGGGCACGATGCTGGCGGCCTGGCTGGGCGGCGGGATTCTTTGCTTTTGCGGCGCACTGTCATACGCGGAACTGGCGACCGCCTATCCGCATTCAGGCGGCGAGTATGTATATCTGTCACGCGCGTACGGAAAAGCGGTGGGCTTTTTCTTCGTCTGGTCGCGAATGACGGTAATTCAGACCGGCTCGATCGCCGCCGCGGCTTACATATTCGGGCGCTATGCGAACCGCCTGCTTCCGCTCGGTCCGTCGGGGCCGCTGCTCTATGCACTGGGTGCGGCAGTTGTGTTGACGGGCATGAACGCCGTGGGACTGCGGGCCGGCAAATGGACGCAGAATCTGTTGACGGTCACAAAAGTGCTCGGCATTGTCGCGATCATCCTGGTGGGCGCTTTCGTCAGTCCCAGCGTGCCGCCAGTGCCAGTGGAGGAGGCGCAGACCACCAGTACGCCGGCCTTCGGACTGGCGATGGTGTTCGTGTTGTATACGTTCGGAGGATGGAGCGAAGCGGCTTACGTCGCGGGAGAAGTGCGGCAGGCGCAGGCGGATATGGTGCGCGCCCTGGTGTTCAGCATGTTCGGCCTGACGGCCCTGTATGTTGCCATCAACCTGGCTTATTTCCACATTCTGGGCTTTGAAGGCATGCGCGCCTCCGATGCGATCGCGGCCGATACGGTAGCCGCCACACTGGGCGAACCCGGCAGCCTGGCGGTCTCGGTGCTGGTGGCGATTGCGGCTTTGGGGGCCGTGAACGGCTGCATTTTTACCGGTGGGCGGGCGGTCTGGGCGCTGGGGGGCGACTTTCGGCTGTTCAAATCTCTGGCGCGCTGGAATCCGCGCCGCAACACGCCTTCTAACGCCATCCTGGCGCAGGGAGTAATCGTTGTGGTGTTGATCCTGTTGCCGGGGCTGGGGCCAGGATTCCGGGCCGCCCTGGGATCGGGCTTTGAAGCGGCGGTCGAATACACCGCCCCGGTATTCTGGACATTTTTGTTGCTGACCAGCGTGGCCGTCTTCATTCTGCGCGTGAAGGATCGCGTGATTCAGCGGCCGTTCCACGTCCCGCTATACCCGCTGACCGTGATTCTGTTTTCGCTGATGTGCGCGTACATGCTTTACAGCAGCGTGGCTTATACCGGGGCCGGCGCGTTGGTGGGGCTCGGTGTGTTGGCGGCCGGTGTGCCGTTTTACCTGTTCTGCGGATCGCCGCGCGTGGCTGAGCGGGAGGAGCCGAAACAACCGTCGGTCTTGGGCCCGAACGCCGACCCGCACCAGGAGAGATGAAATGAGGCGCGCAATTCTGTCTGTTGTCGTCGCGTTCGTTGCTTTCCAGATTCAGACCAGTCCCGGCATGGCAGATGAACGCGAGCCGGACGAACTGGACGTGCCCTATGAACCTACCCACCCGCAGGTGGTCGAAGCCATGCTGGCGGTGGCCGGCGTGTGCGAGCGGGACATCGTTTACGACCTGGGCTGCGGGGATGGGCGGATCGTTGTGCAGGCGGCCAAGACCCGCGGGGCGCGCGGCTTGGGCGTCGATCTGGACCCGCAGCGCGTACGCGAAGCCCGTGAGAACGCCGCGCATCACGGTGTGGAGCGGCTGGTCGAATTCCGCGAGGCGGATTTGATGCAAACTGACCTGCAAGCGGCAACCGTCGTCACGCTCTACCTGCTCCCGAGCGTAAACCTGATGCTGCGACCTAAGCTGTTGTCTGAACTCCAGCCCGGCACGCGCATCGTCTCACACGCCTTCGACATGGCGGAATGGGAACCAGACAAGACGGTCAAACAGCCGCGAGCTCGCGCCGAAAGGGTGTACTTCTGGGTCGTTCCTGCCGCGGCCGGCGGATTCTGGCAGTGGTCGGGCGTGGGACCGGAGCCCGGGACGTTTGTGGTCCGGCTGAACCAGTATTTCCAGCGGCTGAGCGGCAAACCTGACCGGCGAAGCGGGCGCGCCAGTGAGCCTGAATGAAGCGGTACTGTCGGGCAAGCAAATCGCCCTTACGGTCAGCATTCAGAAGGGCCCTGAACCGGTCGAGGTGATTCTTCACGGCGTGATTGAAGGTGAAACGATCAAGGGCATCCAACAGTGGATTGATGGAGCGAGCGTTCAGGAGCGGCCGTGGGTTGCTCAACGCACCGCCGTCGACGTGGCGGGCGCGTGGCAAATGGCGGACTGCCCCGAGTTGCCCAATGGGACGCTCAGAATCGAGCGGAACGGGGGCACAACGAGGGCCACATTCACACCCGCGGGCGGCGTGGAGCAAACGCTGCCGGAGTTCTACGCCTGGGGGGCTTGCCTGCGCTTCGAAGTGCCGAGAGAGCGCGGCAGTGCTTTGCTCTGCAACGGTTTCGTTCGCGGCGACGTGGTCGAAGGAACTGTCTCCGGCGGAGGCCTCTCGCGCGCGGGGCAGTGGTCGGCCAAACGCGTCGTGGCCGGGCCTCCGTCTACACAATCCGCTGTTCCTGCCGCGGGCCGGCAGTGGACGCCGCAACTCGGGCCGCCGGAAGCTGGAGACGAATACTGCAACCCGAAGGACGGTTCAGTGCTAGTCTGGATTCCGGGCGGCGAATTCAATATGGGCCGCGATGACGGTCCCGATGATGAGCAGCCGGCGCACACGGTGCGCTTGGACGGCTTCTGGATGGGCAAGTTTGAAGTCACGAACCGGCAGTTCGCCCAGTTTCTGAAGGACACAGGCCGCAGCACGCCGATGTTCTGGGATGATCCGAACCTCAGTGGACCCGAGCAGCCGGTGGTGGGCGTCACGTACTCCGAGGCCCAGGCGTATTGCGACTGGGCGGGGCTGCGCTTGCCAACGGAGGCAGAGTGGGAGTACGCGGCCGGCGGTGGGCGAGGGCTCGCGTACCCGACTGCGACGGGAGAGATCGGGCCGGACCTGGCGAACCTGCGGGGCGTTTCCGGCCGAGACCGCTGGGAATTCACCGCGCCCGTGGGGCAGTTCCCGCCGAATCCGTGGGGCCTGTGCGATCTGGCGGGGAATGCGTGGGAGTGGACCAGCAGCCGGTGCAGTTCTTACCCGTATCGTTTGACCGACGGCCGGGAAGATGAGGTGGGCGGACTGCGCGTGATGCGCGGCGGCTGTTGGGCCTTTCCGGCCGACTACGCGGCCACGACGCGGCGCCACCGTTTCTCCCCCCACTTGCGCTACGACTACCCGGGAATTCGCGTGGCGCGCTCGGCCTTCGCGGCAGAGCCGCGCTCCGTTCAGGCGGGCGCGCTGCGGCCCTGAACTGTCTGAGCGCAATCCCGCACTTTCAGCTTGAAATCCTTCAGCTCTTATTTCGGGCCGCTCGCATTCTCGATAGATCGCGTTAGGATATCGGGCCGTGAGCCGGTGGGGCTGTGGCGGGCCAAGATTCGCAGTCAGCGGAGAGCACTTTATGAAAAAGTTTCGGAGGTCGATTCTCGTTTGTCTGACGGGCGTAGCGGGCATCTTTGGTCTCGCTCTTTTACCCGGCCTCGCGTCGGCCCAGTCCCAGGAGCCAGATTCTCAGCAGGCGCCCGGTGATCAGATTGCCCAGCCACGCATTCCCCACTCAGGCGGATCCGGCGGTCAGGCCGACAACGAAAAACCGCGCTTTCCCGACGCGAAAGGAGTCACGAAAGACATGAAGGCGTCGGAGGGACTATTCACCCTCTATCGCTTCGACCCCAACGATAAGAAGCGCGACCCCGAGAAGTTGCTCGCCAAAATCCCGCAGAACCTCCTGGGCGAGGACTTGCTGCTGGCTATGAGCATCTCACGCGGCCGCATGGCAGGCTTCATGTGGGGCGACGCCCTGGTGCGCTGGGAGATCGCCGGCAAGCAGCTTCGGCTGGTGACGCCCGAGCTGCGTTACGTCCGCAAGCCGGGTCAACCGGTGAGCGAAGCGGTCGAGCGCACTTACAACGACAGCTTCATGGCCGCGGTCCCGATCGTCGGAATGACACAGCAGGGCGACCCGATCATCGACCTCGAGCCGCTGCTTAAGTCGGACCTCGCGGGCGTGACTTCAGTCGCCAGCGGCCGCATTCAGCCCGAGCTGAGCACCTGGCGGACGGTCAAGACCTTCCCGGATAACGTGCTGATTGACGTGGACATGGCCGTGGGCGGGAAGCGCGGCGGGCAGCAGGTCGGTATAACCTACGGCTTTCGCCGGCTGCCGAAGCTTGGTGCGTACAGCCCACGGCGTGCCGATCCGCGCGTGGGGTACTTCCTGACGGCGAAGATGGATTGGTCGAAGAAGTACAACGAGCGGGAGAACTTCGACCGCTACATCCACCGCTGGAAGCTGGAGAAGCAGGACCCGACGCTGGAGCTGTCGCCGCCCAAGGAACCGATCGTTTTCATCATTGAGAAGACGGTGCCGATCCAATGGCGGCGCTGGGTGCGCGAAGGCATCGAGGACTGGAATAAGGCATTTGAGAAAATCGGTTTCACGGGCGCCGTGGTCGTCCAACAGCAGACGGACGACAACGAGTACAAGGACTACGACCCCGAGGACGCCCGCTATAACTTCATCCGCTGGGGTGTTACCGGGCGGGCTTTCGCGATGGGGCCGTCGCGCGTCGACCCGCGCACCGGCCAGATTCTGGACGCCGACATCCTGTTCGACGACTCGTTCGTCCGCGCCTGGATGTACAACTTCGACTTGTACGGCCCGACTGCTATGGCGCAGCTCAAGGGTCCCGGTTTCGAGGAGTTCGCGCGGGCCCATCCTGACCTCGTCCCGACGTTTCTCCAGGCCCCCAGCACCGGCGAAGACGCCGACCAGGAGTTCTGGGCCGCGCTGCATGAGACGCTGGAGGAGCAGGGGCGCTGCACTTGCAGCTATGCCTGGGGCATGCAACAGCAGCTCGCGTTGGGGTACAACGCCATGATCGCAACGGGCAGCGGCGCGAAGAAGCTGCCGGAGCGCTTCATCGGCGAGGCCATCAAAGAAATCGTGACGCACGAGGTCGGGCACACGCTGGGTTTGCGCCACAATTTCAAGGGCTCAAGCTGGCTCGACATGGAGGAGATTCAGCGGCGCCGGCTGGAAACGGATGAGCCGACCACGGCCTCGATCATGGACTACAACCCCCTGTTGTTCTTTGCCGAGGATGAGCCGGATAAGTGCCGGCACTTCATAACGCCGACCATCGGGCCTTACGACGAGTGGGCGATTGCTTACGGCTACGCGGTCCCCCAGGACAAGTCCGAGGCGGATATGCTCAAGGAGATTGCCCAGCGCGGCGCGGAGCCGGCTCTGCAGTATGCGACCGACGAGGATACGGTGTGGGTCTACTCGCCTGACCCGCTGGTCAACCGTTACGACCTGTCCAGCAATCCGATCGACTACTCGCGGGCGCGCATGGCGCTGACTGAGAAGTTGCTCAAGAACATCAATGAATGGGCCGTGCAAGAGGGCGAACCCATGTACTACCTGCGGCGGGCGTTCGACGTGATTTGGCTCGAACGCTTCCGCAACATGAGCTTCGTCGCCCGCACGGTCGGCGGGCAGTACTTCAACCGCGACAACCGCGGCGACCCCAACGCCCGTCCGCCCTTCGTGCTGGTCGAGCCCGCCAAGCAGCGCGAGGCCCTGGACTTCCTGGCCGAAACCGTCTTCGACGAGGAGTTCTACATGGTTGATCCGGAAGTGCTGAATAACCTGGCGCCGTCGCGCTGGTCGCACTGGGGCTCCAATGCTCCGGCGCAGCTCGACTACCCGATGCACGAACACATCCGCTTGATGCAGGTGCAAACCCTGCTGGACCTGCTCGCCCCGCCGGTCTTGCAGCGCGTTTACGAAGCCGAGCTGAAGTCCACGGCCGCGGACAAGTTTACGGCGGCCGAGCTGCTGACGACGCTTCGCGACAAAGTCTGGAAGCAACTGGACTCCAAGCCGGGCGGCACCTATACGAATGCCGAGCCGTTCATTAGCTCAATCTCGCGGAACCTCCAGCAGGAACATCTGTCCATAATGCTCAATATGGTGGCGTCCCGCCCGGGTTCGACCGTGTCGAAAGACCTGCACGCAATGCTCACGCTGACGGTGCGGGAGTTGAGCGAGAAGATCGGGCACACGCTGGACGGCCACAAGTTGGATTTTGCCTCGAAGGCGCATCTGACTGAATGTAAGTCTCGCATTGACAGGATCTTAAGTGCACCGCTGAGGGCGGAATAAGCGCTGCCGGTCACTTGTGCTCATGAGATTTGCCGCCCGGTCCTATATCCATAGGCCGGGCGGTTTTCATTAGGTGTATGTACGCCATTGATGGTCCGAAATGCCGCGGCTTCAGCGCTTGACTTTGTTCAGTATCAAGAGGCCTCAATCGCTGCTAACTCTTTACCCTGCCTAGAATTCCGCTTGATTGACGAGGCGGCTTGCCGTATCATTACCGGGTGTCCCGAGTGCCGCGCCTTGCGCAAGTAAAGCCGGTCGGACAAGTTTGTCTTGGAGATGGCCGCCCCTCGGCGGTTCGGACAGGGGAACGTTGATGAAGACGATCACCAAAAAACACCTTGTCGACCGGATATCCGAACAGACTAACTACAAGCGCATTGTGGTCAAACGCGTCATTCAACAGTTTCTGGAAGAGATCGTCCGCGAATTGGGACAAGGAAATCGCCTGGAATTCCGGGATTTCGGCGTCTTTGAGCTGCGCGAACGGGCGGCGCGCGTCGCGCAGAACCCCAAAACGATGGAAAAAGTGCACGTCCCCAGCAAGCGCACTGTCAAATTCAAGGTCGGCCGCATGATGCGCGACCGGCTGCTGCTGGATCATCGGCCGCGGAAAGCGGACCAGCCGGCGGGCACGGCTTCCTGACCTCGCATTCTGCAAGTCTTTTGTAGTAAAGCTCTTGCGCCGTTCTGCAGCGATTGAGCGGTGCTATGCTCCGCGCCATCTTGACGTTTTGACATCAGCCGCGACGGGCCGCCGCCACGCTGGTTTTAATCTTGACGCTGTTCGCCGCCGGCGATATATTAGGGTTTTGTTTGGGTGCGCGTGGCCCGGTAGGCGGCTCTCGCTTACGCGATTATTGGCCGCGGCGTCAGACCCGTCGGCAACTTGAGGGGCAGGGAGCAGAACGTGAAGCACGCGGCAAAGTCAGGACCGGGGTCAGAGAGGAGGATGGGCGGCCGGCCGGCGCCGCCACGTCGCGAGCCGCCTTCGTCGCGGGGCTCGCGGTCAGAAACGGCGCCGCCGGTCGCCGGCGTTTCAGCCGCTCAAGGCTCGCAAACGTGGAGCGCGCGCGACCTGTTGCGGCGCGTCTTCGGCTTTGAAGACTTTCGCGCCGGCCAGCAGGCGGTCATCGAGCGCCTGCTCGCGCGGCGCAACGTGCTGGCGATCTTCCCGACCGGCGGCGGAAAGAGCTTGTGCTACGAATTGCCCGCGCTGCTCTTCGACGGGCTGACCCTCATCATCTCCCCCCTGATTGCGCTGATGAAAGACCAGGTCGAGTTCCTTACGGCCCGGTCCGTGCCGGCGGCCCGGCTGGATTCGAGCCTCTCGCCGGACGAAACGCGCGGGGTGTACGAGGGCCTTCGTTCCGGCACGCTGCGCCTGCTTTACGTCTCGCCCGAGCGGCTGGGCAACGAACGCTTTCTGCACCTGCTGGAAGGCCGCCGAATTTCCTTGCTGGCTATCGACGAGGCCCATTGCATCAGCGAATGGGGCCACAACTTCCGCCCGGATTACCTGAAGATTGCCCGCTTGGCCAGGCAGCTCAAGGTCGAGCGGGTGTTGGCGCTCACCGCAACGGCGACGCCGACCGTGGCCGGGGATATCACGCGCGAGTTTGGCATCACCAAGAATGACGTGGTGCACACCGGCTTCTACCGGCGCAACCTCAACCTGCGGGTGACGCCGTGCGCCGCCCAGGAGCGGCTGGAGCTGCTGCTATCGCGCGTGGAGCAGCGTCCGGCCGGGCCCACGGTAGTGTATGTGACGCTGCAGCGGACGGCGGAAGAGGTCGCGCAGGCCCTCTGCAAGCGCGGCTTTGCCGCCCAGGCCTACCATGCCGGGCTGGACACCGAGGTGCGCAACAGCGTGCAGGACGAGTTTATGGCCTCGGACCGGCTGATCGTGGTGGCGACCATCGCGTTCGGCATGGGCGTGGACAAGGCGAACATACGCTACGTCTATCACTACAACCTGCCTAAGAGTTTGGAAAGCTACATGCAGGAGGTGGGACGGGCCGGGCGGGATGGTCAGCCCGCGATATGCGAGTTGTTAGCCTGCGCGGACGACGTCGTCACACTCGAGAACTTTTCATACGGCGATACGCCGACCCCGGGCGCGGTGGCGGCGCTGCTCGATGAGATTCTGGATCAGGACGAGCGGTTCGACGTGTCGGTGGCCGACCTGTCGTACCGGCACGACATGCGTCCGCTGGTCGTGGAAACGCTGCTGACGTACCTGGAGCTGGAGGGCGTGCAGCACGCGACCGGCCCGTTTTATACGGAATTCAAGTTCGCGCCGCGGCGGCCGTCGCAGGACATCCTGCGCGATTTCGATGCCGAGCGGGCCGCGTTTCTGCGGGCCGTTTTCCAGCAGGCGCGCCAGGGCCGCACATGGTTTACGCTGGACGTCGAGGCCGCCAGCCAGGCGCTGGGCCAGCCGCGCGAGCGGATCGTCAAGGCGCTGGGGTACTTGGAAGAGAAGGGCGATCTGCTCTTGCAACTCGCCGGAGTGCGTCAGGGCTACCGTCGCGAACCGAAGTCGATTGACCGCCAGGCGCTAAGCGCGACGCTGAGCGCCCGCTTCGTTCGCCGCGAGGAGCACGACATCGCGCGCATCCGTAGTGTCGTGAGGTGGGCCGAGCAGCCTGGTTGTCTGACGGCCCGTCTGCTGCGGTATTTTGGCGAAACCCGGCAGGATTGCGGCCATTGCTCGCGCTGTGAGGAAGAGGCACATCGTGGGACCGGTTCGCAACCAGCCGGTGCCGGTGCTCAAGCGGTCAGCCTGCCTGCCACGCGCCGCGCGCCGTTGGGCGAAAGGGAGGCCGCGCGGCTGCGCAAGCTGCGCGCCGAAAAGCACGCTGCCCTGGCCACGCCGCGGCAACTGGCCCGCTTCCTGTGCGGCCTGTCCTCGCCGGCTACCACGCGCGCCAAGCTGCGCAAGCACGCCGATTTCGGCCTGTTGGAGTCAACGCCGTTTGCGGAAGTGCTGGCGTTCGTCGAGCACTACGCGAGGTAGCTGAGCGGCCCGACTGTCGGATTATGGTGCCGGGCCGCGCTTCGCGCGTTACAATGCGCCACGAGACGGCAGCCGCTTGTTACCGCGCGGGAGGCGCGTATGGCCAAAGCCCATGTTGACCCGACTGAACTGCGGCGTTTCGCCCGCGATCTGACCAAATTCAGCCAGGAACTTCGGACGCTGATGGGCGGCCTGAACGCCAGTCTGCGCAACCTGGAGAAGACCTGGCGCGACCAGGAGCAGCGTAAGTTCACCGAAGAATTCGAGCAGACCATGAAAACGCTGGGCCGCTTTCTGGAGTCCACCGAGCGGCATGTCTCCTTTCTCCAGCAGCGCGCCGGGCACATTGAGGAGTACTTGCAGCAGCGATGAGTAGCGCCGGCCCGCAGCCGACGTGTGGTGCCGGCCTCCGTGGGCGACGCATAGGTAGCGCCGGCCCCCCGTGGCCGACGTAAAACCTCGCAGCGGTAGAAACCTAAAATGGGCGATCTGGTTCGCGTCGAATCCGTCGAGGCTCTCAGAAGATTCCGAGCCGCCTTCTGCAAATTCGCGGAAATCGCCACCACCGGCCTGGACGAGGCCGAATTCGAGGTGCAGCGTACAAGCTTCTGGGTCAAGCAGGACCGGCAGGCCTACTGGAAACGCCAGGTGTCGCATCGCACCGAGTTGCTCACGCGCGCCCGCCTCGCGCTTAAGCAGAAGGAATCGCAGAGAACACCGCTGGGTGGCCGGTATTCGTGCGTGGACGAGATGAAGGCCGTGGCCGCCGCCCAGCGTGCCCTCGAAGAAGCCTGCCAAAAGCAGGCCAACGTGCAGCGCTGGAGCCGCGTTCTGGACGAGGAGAGCTTCTCGTTCCAGGCTCAGACGCAGACTCTGCGCGTCGCGCTCCAGGCGGACATCCCTAACGCCCTCGCCCAACTCGACCAGATGATCGCCGCGTTGGAAGGATATGCGTCGGCCGCCATCCCACAGCAGCAGACCTCAACCGCGCCGCAGATGCCGGAAGAGACAAGCGCGGCGACCGACCTGCCCTCGATGGCCCGCACGCCGCCGGCCCCGCCCGCGCCCGGCGCCGCCCAATACGAGCTTCTCCACGCGCGAACTCCATCACAAGCTATACGCGACGCCACGCCCGTCACCGCGCCCGGCCCGCACGAGGTTGTCGCGAATGCCGCCGACAACGCCACGGCCGCTGTGCTTTCCGCCTGCGGCCTGCCCCAGACTCCGTGCGACGCCGACGCCAAAATCGTGTTGGCCCGCGGCGTCCTGCAATCGCGGCATGCGTACCTTGAGCGAATTGACAGCGCGGCACAGAACGACAGCGGCTGGTTCGTTGGATTCGCGGACGACACAGAAGCCGCGGCCTACGATGCGCTGCGCGTGGCCGATTTGCTCTCCCTGCGTCCAGATTGGGCCGCGGTGCTGGCGCTGCCGCCCGGCTGCCTCGTTACCTGCGACGGCCGGGAGCTTCAGGCCGTGTACGGCGCGCACGGCAACTTGTTGTGGTCTGCGAGGTAATCCATGAGCGTCACGGCCGGATTGGGCAAACTCAGGACTGCCGCCAAGGAGCTGCGGATGCAGTGGAACGAGGTGCAGGTTGAGTGGCACGACGACAACATGCGCCGTTTCCAGGCTAATCACATCGAACCGCTGTTCGTGCGGGTGCGGATGGTAGAATTAGCCCTGGCGCAGATGGCGAGCGTATTGGAAAAGGCGCGCCAGGATTGCGGATGACCGACTACGTGCCTGCTGTGTTTGTATGTGCTGGTATATGTGCGTGCTGTGCGTGTGGGCTGTGTATGTGCGTGTGTGTGCCACTGCTTGATACCGAAGCTTCAAGCAGTGCGGCTGTTTCAAGCAGCGCCGCATTCGCATTAGTATCGAATAACGCCGGGTGATTTGAGGATCATGCCACAAACCAGCAATCCAAGCCCGCCGCCCAAGCCAATCACCAACGGCGAAGCCTATACCGAAATCCAGCGCGCCGCCTTCCGCGAGCTACTGAACCTCTCGGCCGACACCGTGGCGCCGCTCGAAGCCGAAATCGAGCAGCGCTTGCGCCAGGGGTGCGCCGCCGCCGACGCTCGGCTGGCCGAACTCACCGCCAAAGCCGAGCACCGTCTGAAAGAAGAGCTGGCCGACGCGCAGCGCGTGCATGCCGAGCGCGTGCAGCAGGCGGAAGCCGAGTACACCGCGGCCGAAGAGTCTCTGGCCCGGCAGGTACAGCAAACGCAGGAGAACATCGCGGCGGGGTACCAGGAGGCCCAGCGGAAGGCCCAGCGGCAGCGCGAAGACAATTTGCTGATGATCGACACGGTCGCGCGGGCCACGCTGCAGGCGTTCGCCGACAAGCGCCAAGCGCTCGAGCGCGATGTGTCCTGGGGACGGAGCCAGTTGGAAGGCCTTCAACAACAGGGCCTCCGGGTCCTGGAGGAACACGAATACGACCTCCAGCGCGACCCGATCGCGCCCGTGGAAGAGCCCTGGGCCGGCGATGATCCCGCCGCCGAGTGCAAGTCGCACGCCGCCAGCGCCTCCCGATCGCTGGCTGCGATGCAAGCGCTGATGATGCCCCGGCTATTGGTCGGTCCCGCGGCCTTCGCCGGGCTCACTTTGCTCAACGTGGTCCCGCTGGCAGTTCTGCCGATTCTCGGATCGTTCGCGGTGGCGCCTGCCCAAACGCTGATGATTGCCGCGCCGATCGTTCTGACCCTCACGCTGATGATCAGCGTCATTGCCGGTTACTTCATCCGCCGAAAAGCCCGCCTGCTGATTCGCGCTCAGCTCCAAGCAGAATATGCGCGCTTCAGCGGCGCGCTGCTGGCCGCCGGCCGTGCCCTGGAACTGCATTGGGAGCGTGCCAAGGAGCAACTGCGCCAGGACGAAGCTAAAGCCGTCGCGCGGCACGAGCGCGACAAACGCGCGGCTTGCGAGCAGTACGACTCAGGCATGGCCAAGGCCGACAAACGCCGCGACGAGGTCCTCCAGAGCATCCAAGCCGACCGCGACATCCAACACGCGAAGAATGAGCAGCGCCGCGCGGCCGCGCTGCGCCAAGCCGAGGAGGAGTTGGCGCAGCTCACGCGCAAGTGCCAGGAGCAGCACGATCAGGCCGTCGCAGCGGCGCGACGCGCGCACGAGCGCGCCACCGAAAATAGCCGCCACCAGTACGAGGCCGCCCGCGCCAGCCTCACCGCCTCCTGGACGGATGGCCTGGCCCGCATTCGGCGGTTCCTCGAGGACACAGACCAGCTCGCCAACCTGCCGGGCCTGCATTCTTCCGACGGCCATGCCCTAGCTGTAAGCGCGGACGTGCGTGAACCCAACGCTAACGCCGGGTGCCATGCCCAAGCCGGGTGCCATGCCCAAGCTCTAAGCGCGGGCATGCCCCAACCCGAAGCTAACGCCGCGCCCGCCTGGACACCCCCAACCGAACTGGTACCGCTCATCCCCTTCGGCCGCTGGCAGCTCGACCTAACGCGCCTCGCGCCCAGCGTCCGCCAGTTGGCCGACTTTCTGGATTCGCGCCCGGCCACCCTCGCCGCGCCGGCCCTGCTGACGCTTCCCACGCGCTGCTCGCTGTTTCTCGAAACGGAGCGCGCCGGCCGCCAGGCGGCCATCGATGCCTTGCGCGTCGTTATGCTGCGCCTGCTCACGGCGCTCCCGCCCGGCCAGGTGCGGTTTACGATCCTTGACCCAGTCGGCCTGGGCGAAAACTTCGCCGGCTTCATGCACCTGGTCGATTACGAAGAGGCCCTGGTCGGCGGACGCATCTGGACCGAAACCGAACACATCGAGGCCCGCCTCACCGAGCTGACCAGCCACATGGAGAACGTCATCCAGAAGTACCTCCGCAACGAATTCGACAGCATCGACGCCTACAACCGCCAGGCCGGCGACCTGGCCGAGCCATACCGCTTCCTGGTGATCGCTGACTTTCCGGCCAACTTCAACGAAGAGTCGATCCGCCGCCTGACCAGCATCGTCAGCAGCGGCGCCCGTTGCGGCGTCTTCACGCTCATCGCCCACGATCGCCGCCTGCCCGCGCCGCCCGGCTTGTGCATCGAGGATTTGACCAGCGCCGGCTTGCACCTCGTGTACCAGGACGACCGCTTCGTCCTGCAGGACGATCTGCTGCGGCACTTCCCGCTGACGCTCGATGCGCCGCCGTCTGAAGAAGTGCTGACGCAGATCATGCACGCGGTGGGCAGCGCGGCCAAAGACGCTTTGCGCGTCGAATTGCCGTTTGACTCGATCGTGCCGCCCCCCGCGCAACTGTGGTCCGCCGACGCCCGCAACGAGGTCGCCGTTCCGCTCGGAAACGCCGGCGCGGTGCGCTTGCAACATCTGCGTCTCGGCCGCGGTTTGGCTCAGCACGCCCTGATCGCCGGCAAAACCGGTTCGGGCAAGTCGAACCTGCTGCACGTCATCATTACGAACCTGGCCCTGTGGTACAGCCCGGACGAAGTCGAGTTCTACCTCGTCGACTTCAAGAAGGGCGTCGAATTCAAGGTATACGTCACGCAGCCGTTGCCGCACGCCCGCGCGGTCGCGATCGAGAGCGATCGCGAGTTCGGCGTCAGCGTGCTGCAGCGCATCGACGCGGAATTGTCGCGCCGCGGCGAGCTGTTCCGCGCCGCCGGCGTGCAGGATTTGCCCGCTTACCGCCAGGTAACAAAGGCGGTGCTGCCGCGCACGCTGCTGATCGTCGATGAGTTCCAGGTCTTTTTCACGGAGGACGACCGGCTCTCGCACGACGCCGGCGTGCTGCTCGACCGGCTGGTGCGCCAAGGCCGCGCCTTCGGCATCCACGTAATACTCGGCTCGCAGACGTTGGGCGGCTCGACCGGCCTGGCCCGCAGCACCGTCGGCCAGATGGCGGTTCGCATCGCGCTGCAGTGCTCCGAGGCCGACTCACAGCTCATCCTGGACGACACCAACGTCGCGGCCCGCCTGCTGTCGCGGCCGGGCGAAGCCATCTATAACGACGCGGGCGGCCTGGTCGCCGGCAACAGTCCGTTCCAGGTCGCGTTCTTGCCGGATGAAGTCCGCAACACGCACTTGGGACGCGTCATTGCTTTGGCCCGCGCTTCTGTAGCCAAACCGGCGGCCGGCGAGCCGAAGGGTGCCCGCTTTTGGACGCGTGAACCGGCGATCGTCTTCGAGGGCAACGCCCCGGCCGACATTCGCCAGAACCGTCTACTGGCCCGGCTGCTGGAATCGCCGGCTGCTGCCACGGCACACGCCGGCGCCATGGCCACAGTTGCCCCGCAAGCGTGGCTTGGTGAAGCGGTCGCCATCAAAGATCCGACCGCCGCGGTCTTCCGCCGTCAGAGCGGCGACAACCTGTTGATCGTCGGCCAGCGCGACGACGCCGCGCTCGCACTGATGGCTTCCACAATGGTTTCGCTGGCCGCCCAACTGCCGCCGCAAGCGGCTCGTTTCGTCGTCCTGGACGTGCGCCCGGCGACCGAGGAGCGTGCGGAGAGCGAATCGACCGGCACACCTTCAAAACGCCAAGACGCCTTGGGCACAAGCTCATCCGGCGCCCTGGCCGGTGCCACAAGCCGAAACGGCGGCAGCGGTCTGACCGGCGCCGGTGGCCTGAGCGGCGCCGCAATCCTTCCGGGTGCCAAGGGCCAACCCATTACAGAGTTGCGCGAAGTCGCGGCCGCGTTGCCGCACGAGACGCGCTTCGTCGCTTGGCGCGATGTCGCGGCCGCCATTGGCGAGTTGACCGCGGAAACGCAGCGCCGCGTGCAAGCCGACGATCTGAGCGCCCCGGCCGTTTTCCTGTTCATTTTCGGCCTGCAACGTTACCGCATGCTACGGCGGCGTGAGGAAGAGTTCAGTTTCTCCGCCGACCGCGAGGACCAGCCCCCGGCGCCCGACAAGCAATTCGCGGAGCTGCTGCGCGAGGGGCCGCCGGTGGGTGTGCACGTCGTGGCCTGGTCGGACACGCTGGCCACGCTCGAGCGCACGCTGGAGCGGCAGTCGGTCGGCGAGTTCGACTACCGCGTCCTGTTCCAGATGAGCGCCGCCGATTCCAGCCACCTGATCGACACGCTGGACGCAAACCGCCTGGGCTTCTACCGCGCCTTGCTCTACAGCGAAGAACACGGCCTGTTTGAGAAATTCCGCCCCTACGCCGCCCCCGACACGGCCTGGCTATCGCAGGCCGCCACACTCCTGAGCCGCAAGTGGCAGGCTGCCGGGCAGTAGAACGCAATTGGCCATGCCGGGGGCCGTGTGCCCCGTGACGGCGTGATAAGGTGATAAAGTGGTAGAGTGATAAAGGGCGATCTGCGCAACCCCTTATCACTCTATCACCTTATCACTTTTTTTATCACTTTATCACTCTGGCGACCCCAGCGGCGGGGCGGGCATGCGGAAGCTGTTGGCGACATTCCGGGGCGGCACGCCCCGGCTCTGCTCTTTTGGGGCCGCACCGCCCCGGCTCTGCTCTGATACCGTCTGGATTTCGGTTGCGGGCAGCCCGGTCGCCGTGGTAAAAACTCACAGCCGAAGTTCGGAGCCGGAGGTTAACCATGCCCGAGCAGTCTCGGAGAGAGTTTCTCGTCCGTTCAGCCGTGTTGGGCGTCGCCGCGCTTGGGACACGCAAGCTGGCTTGGGGACAACCAGCTCCGGCCGGCCGGCAGCCTGCCGCTGGGGGTGGCGACCGGCCCCTGGATATGACCATCGTCCGCTTCAAGGGCGAGATGTCGACCGCGGACGCGGTGGGCGAGACGAGCCCCGCCGCACGCCTGACCGAAAAGGCCCTCGCCGAACTCGGCGGAATGCAGCGCTTCGTAAAAAAAGGCGACGTCGTCTGGGTCAAGCCCAACATCGGCTGGAACCGCACCGCGGAACAGGCCGCCAACACGCACCCGCTGGTTGTAGCCACCCTGGTGCGCCTGTGCCTGAACGCCGGCGCCAAGAAGGTCAAGGTCGGCGACTACCCCTGCAACGAGGCCAAGGAGACGTATGAAAACAGCGGCATCGCGGCCGCGGCGCAGGCGGCCGGCGCCGAAATCGTCTACCTCGACAAGACCCGCTTCCGCGACATGAAAGTCGGCGGCAACCGCCTCAAGCAGCACCCGGTCTACCCCGGCATCGTCGAGTGCGACCTGGTCATCAACGTGCCGATCGCCAAGCATCACTCGGCTACCACTGTTACAGCCTGCATGAAGAACTACATGGGCGTGGTCGGGAAACGACGCGAGTTCCACCAGGACCTGCCCACGACCATCGCCGACATCACACAATTCATGAAGCCGCGCCTCTGCGTGCTCGACGCGACCCGCGTCCTCACGGCCCACGGGCCCACCGGCGGCGACCTGGCCGATGTCAAGGTGCTGAACACGGTCGCGGCCGGTGTGGATATCGTCGCGCTGGACGCATTCGGCTGTGAACTCCTGGGCTACAACCCGGCCGAGATCGAAACCGTCGCCACCGGCCAGAAGTACGGGCTGGGCAAGATCGACTATCGCAGCCTGGCTTTGAAGGAATTCGAGCTCTCGTGAGTCGTCACAAGCCTAGCTCCGGGGCGGCACGCTGGCGCCGGCGGATTCAACTGCTGTCGCTCGTAGCGTTTTTCGCGCTCGTGCTGTTGGCACGCCCCACACCCGGGCAAAATCCCTCGCCGCTGCTGAAGCTGTTCTTCTACCTAGATCCGCTGATCCTGTTGTCCACGGCCCTTGCGGCGCACACCGTGCAAGTCGCGGCGCTGCTGGCGCTGATCACAGTCGCCGTGACGCTGGTCTTCGGCCGCGTGTTCTGCGGCTGGTTCTGCCCGCTGGGGACATTGCAGGCCATTGTCGGCCGACTATTCAAGCCGCGCAGGCGGCAGGTCACGCACTGGTCGAGGCGCCAGCTCGCCAAGTACTTCGTGCTGATTGGCGTGCTGGTAATGGCGCTTTTCGGCACACAGTGGCTCATGCTGCTGGATCCGATCGTGATCCTGTATCGCACCACCGCGACCGCCATTTTTCCGGGGGTGCAATGGGCGGTGGAAGACGGCGCGACGGAAATCTACCGCAGCGACCCCGGAATCGGTCCGGTGCGCCTGACGGCGGTGACGGAACCGGTGTACGGTTTTCTGCGGGACCACGTCTTCGCCCGGCCGCAGCCGGTCTTTCTCGGCAGCGGGCTCATTCTCGCATTTTTCATTCTGATTCTGGGCCTGAGTTTCTACCGCCCACGCTTCTGGTGCCGATATATCTGCCCGCTCGGGGCGTTGTTGGGCTTGCTATCGTGGCGGCCATTATTGCGGCGCAAAGCTGAAGCCGACGCCTGCAATCAATGCGACGTATGTAGTATGAGCTGCCATGGCGCGGCAACGAACGCCGCCGGAGCAGGCTGGCGGCCGCAGGAATGTCTGGGGTGCTTCAACTGTACCGCCGCCTGCGCCAGCGCGGGAGTGAAGTTCGAAATAGTGCCGCCGTGGGGCAAGCGGAATGGCATTTCGCCCGCCGCCGCTGCGCGGCTAGGCCCGGAGCTGCCGCAGACTGATACATCGTTGGGCATCTCCCGACGGGGCGTCTTTGGGGCGGCGGCCGCCGGTTTGGCCGGCCTGGTCATGCTGCGGGCGACGCCGCAGGCGCGCGGCAAAGTCTACAACCCCGAACTGGTGCGTCCGCCGGGCGCGCGAGCGGAGCGCGACTTCCTGTCGCGCTGTACCGGCTGCGGGGCGTGCATGCAGATCTGCCCGACCGGCGGTTTGCAGCCCACGCTGACCGAGGCGGGTCTGGCGGGTCTATGGACGCCACGGCTGGCCCCGCGAATCGGGTACTGCGATTACGAGTGCAACCGTTGCGGCCAAGTGTGCCCGACCGAAGCCATCATGCCGCTGCCGTTGAAGGAGAAGCAGCAGGTGCGCATCGGGCTGGCGTCGTTCGACACCACTCGCTGCATACCGTACGCGTTGGGACGCGAATGCGCCGTATGTGAAGAGCACTGCCCGGTGCCGCGCAAGGCAATCTACCTGGTGGAAACGGAAGTACTGACGCCGCGCGGGCAGCGACGAGTCGTTAAGCAGCCGCGCATCAACGCTGGGCATTGCATCGGCTGCGGTACTTGTGAACACGTCTGTCCATTCAAGGATCGCCCCGCGATTCGCGTGACAAGCGCAAACGAATCGCGGCATTCCGACAACCAGCCAATCCTCCCCGGCAGCCACGGCGGCGGCCGTTCGCCTCATCCGTAGCGCCGGCGCGTCGCAAGAGCATCGCGCCGACTACACAAGTCGGACTGAGTGCCTCGGAAATACGTCTTGACCTTGACGCGGGTCGCACTAAGGTGTGCGCGACACGGGAGGCAGTATGAAGATCGCGCTCATCTCTACATACGCTCATCCGATCGCATTGGGCATGCGCTATGTCGCCTCGTCCCTAAAAGCGGCCGGGCATGACGTCAAGATACTGCTCATGTCGTCGCGCCGGGACACGGCCAAACCGGACTGGAGCCGGGCGGCGGTCGAGGCCCTCATCGAACATCTGCGCGACCGCGACTTGATCGGCCTCAGCCTGGTGACGAACACGTTCCACCGGGCGTGCGTCCTGACGCAACGAATTCGCGAGGCCGGACTGCGCGCGCCCATCATTTGGGGCGGGACTCATCCGACCGTAGCGCCTGACGAATCTCTAGCGATTGCAGACGCGATTTGCGTCGGTGAGGGGGAGCACGCGCTGCGAGAACTGGCGGCGCGCCTGGAAGGCGGCGGTGATCCGCTCACGGTGCCGAGCCTGTCCTTCCGCGCCGGCTCGGCCTTCGGCAACAGCGAAGTCGTGCGCAACCGGCTGGCGCCGCTCGAGCCGGACCTGGACCGCTTTCCCTTCCCGGATTGGGACTTGTCCACGCAGTGGGTCGCCGCCAAGGACGGACTCGTGCCGGCGCGCCCGGAAAACCTGCGCGGCGCCCTGGATACGCTGCGCGTCGAGACCAGCCGCGGCTGCCCGTTTCACTGCACGTTCTGTAACAACACCGGCCTGCAGATTCTGCATCAAGGCTGCGGAAAGTGGACGCGGCTGCGCTCGATCGAGAATGTGCTGGCCGAACTGCGAGAAGCACGGGCGCGTTTTCCGGGCATTCGGGCGATCAACTTTGTGGACGACTTGTTTCTGGTGCGGCGCGAGGAAGAACTGGAGGAGTTCACCGCCCGATACAACGAACAGATTGGGCTGCCGCTGGAGCTGGATGCTTTCCCCAATACCGTCACGGAACGCAAGGTCGCGACGCTGGCCCGACTGCCAATCCAGTTGGTCAGCATGGGCATCGAAAGTGCCAGCCAGGATACGCTGGAGAACATTTACAAGCGCCCGACGCCGCTGAAGCGGGTGGCAGAAGCCATTGCCCTGTTCAAGAAGTACGGCATTCGAACGGAATACCATTACCTCGTCAGCAATCCCTTTGAGCCGGAGCAGAATGTGATCGAGACGATGCGCTTCATCGCCGATCATCACCGCGGCCGGGCGGTGCTGCGCGTCTTCCCGCTCATGTTCTATCCGGGGACGCCGCTGCATAAGCGGGCTTGCGAGAGCGGGTTAATCGCCTCGCGCGACGTGGCCGCTTACGACTACATGGGTACCGGCGCACTGCAATTCGCGCGGCACGACTACCTGGCGATCTGGCTGCGCGTGGTGTTGAGCCTGCGTAATATCGGCGGACCCTCCTGGCTGGCGCACGGCATCATCAACTTCGCGACCAGCGGGCTGGTGCGCCGTCTATTGGACCGTCGTTGGTTCTGCCCGAGTGTATTTGCAGGCTACGTCATTGGGCGCAAGTTGTGGCGCAACTTCATCTATCAGCCGTTCATCCGGCCGTTCAAGTACCTGCGCAGCAGACCGCAGGACGCAACGACCTAGTGCGAATTGTTCAATCACCGAGTGCGGTGCCGACGGCGCGCGCCATGTCCAACAACGGATCGTCCAGCGGCACAGTGCGCTGCTGCCCGGCCACGGCTTCGATCGGAACAAACGTGGCCTCGCCTTTCTGCCTGACCACGCAGTTGTTCCATTGGCCGCTCGCGACCAGTTGAATGGCCTTGTGCCCGAACGTCATGGCCAGCACACGATCCGCGGCAATAGGCGTACCGCCGCGCTGCACGTGCCCCAGGATAGTGGCCCGCGCCTCGAGCCCCGTGCGGGCGGTGATTTCCTCAACCAGCACGTTGCTGATGCCGCCCAGGCGAATGGGGTCGGGGCTGTCGCGCACTACCTGGCTCACGACTCGCTGCCCGTCTTTGGGCCGCGCCCCCTCGGCGATCGCGATCAGCGTGAAGCGTTTGCCGTGCCGCGAGCGCTCCAGGCATTTTTCGCAGACCGCTGCAATGTCATAGGGGATTTCGGGAATAAGGATCACGTCCGCCCCGGCCGCCAAACCGGCGTGCAGCGCCAGCCACCCGGCGTTGCGGCCCATCAGCTCGACCGCCATCACGCGGTGGTGACTGGACGCCGTCGAGTGAATCCGGTCCAGCGCCTGCGTGGCCGTATCGACCGCCGTCAGAAAGCCGAACGTTATGTCCGAGTGCATCAGGTCATTATCGATGGTCTTGGGCACGCCGATGCACGGCACGCCGTGACGGATCATGTGGGCCGCGACGCTCATCGTGCCGTCGCCCCCGATGCAGATCAGCCCGTCCAGGTGGCGCTCCCGAATGTGCTCGAGGACGCGGCGGGTCACGTCCTCAAAGATGGGGTTCCCGTCGGCGTCGTGGCCGGTGACGAAGCGGGCCGGGTTGGCCTTGTTGCTGGTGCCGAGGATGGTGCCGCCGGCCGTCAGAATGTTCGAAACGTCATCCATCTCCAGCGGGCGCATGCGATTGCGAATCAGGCCCAGAAAGCCGTCCTCGATGCCCATGACCTGCAGGCCGAGCTGCAAAATCGCGGCTTTGGTGACGACGCGGATGACGGCGTTCAGGCCGGGACAATCGCCGCCGCCGGTGAGCACGCCGATACGGCTGAGTTTGTCGGGCTTAATGGACATAGCGGCTTCCGTTTACGGGAGAAATTTAGTTTATCGGCGGCGGACATCGTGTCCACCGCGGGTGGAACTCAAGGGCGCGACATTCATCGCTGATCAGAATCATTCATCGCTGATCAACACTGCCCAGCGGCGCGTGCTCTCAATGTTCGCCAGCGTGATTTTCAGCGCCATCAGCATGGGCGCGGCCAGCACCAGGCCGACGGCGCCCCACACCCAGCCCCAATACGCGAGCGAGGCCAGCAGGAGAACCGGGTCAACGTTGAGGCTCTTGCCCGCAAGGCGGATCTCGATGTAGTCGACCCAGACGAAGCGGTTGATGATCAGCAGCGCCGCCAGGCCCAGGGCCGTCCAGGAGTTGCCGAATTGCAGAAAGGCCAGCACGACCGGCGGAACGAGGGCCGCGATGCTCCCGACGTAGGTGATGTAATTGAGCGCGAACATCAACACCGCCCACAACGGCCAGAAGTGCAGCCCGAACAGATACGCGATCAGGGCCTGGCAGATCGCTATGCCCAGGCTGACCAGCGTCTTGACCTTCATGTATTGGGCCATGCCCTTGTTGATGTTCGACCCGATCTGCAGTAGACGCCCGGCCGTTTCCGGCGCGAAGGCCCGCTGCACGCGTCCGCCGATGCGTCGCGCGGAGATAATGATGAAGAACAGGTAGAAGAACACCATCACGGCCGTTTCGAGGAAGCTGATGGCCGGGCCGAACGCCAGCCCAAGCACGTCGCCGGTCGAAACGTCGAAGACTTGCGCTACCAGGTCTTTGGCCTGGGCCCGCGCCTGTGGTCCGGGCAGGGCGTCGAGCAACCCCAGCAGGTTGGCGCGATATTCCGGCAACCGGCCGCGGACGAGCAGCATGTTGCCGTGCACAATTCGCCCGAGCCAGATAATCGCGACGACGGTCAGCGTGAAAAGGAACAGATACGCCAGCCAGGCCGGCGCCCCGCGTCGCACGAGCGCATCTGCGGCCGGACGAATGATGTAGTAGAGAAACAGGGCAATCAGGACCGGCGTAAGGACCGGCCCCAGGTACGTGATGGCCGCCGCGACCAGAATGAAGGCGATTACAGCGAGGCCGGCCGAGCGACCGGTTTCTGAGCCTGGACGCATGGACCCCATGGTACCCGGCGTTTTGCGGTGCCGCCAACCGGTCCGGGCGCACGCATAACCCGAGCCCACCTGCTCCGAGCCCGAAGCGCCAGCGACGGCAAGCAATCCGTAGCGTCGGCCCCCCGTGGCACGAAGCAAGGGCCGCCGGAACAGTAATCACGCTGGGGGCTAGGTGGGCACAGGTGATCAACCGGTCTGATAAAAAGGCGTGTGGCTGCGGGCATAAGGGGCAGATGATCAGATACTCATGCTTCTTGTGCACACGATTTTGATAACCTGAGGCCCGCCGCGCCGCTGCGCGGAGAGAGGAGATAGGTGAGAGGCGAACAGGGGACGCCGCAAGGGTGATAAGGTGATAAAGTGATAACGTGATAAGGGGGCGGCCGAACCGGTGCGTGCCTGGTCCTGTGGAAGCCCGCTTTTGTTCGCGGCGTGGCTGTTTCATAGTAAACCCCGCGTTTCGGCTGGAACACCAGTTTGCCAGATTGCCAAGTGGTTGTCGCTTTGGCCGATAAAATCGGCGTTTGCTTTGCGCCAGTGGCAGGTTGCCAGATTGCCAAGGTATGCGCGCTCGAATTTGGCAAAGTGCCGATAACTCGCTGCGCGAGAGCAGGAGAGAGGTGAAAGGTGAGCAGGAGAGGCGCCGAAGAGGGGCAATCTTGTCTGACAGGCACATGGGCGGACCTCCGCGGGGCAGCGCGTTTCTCGTTGTCAGTGTCGGTTACGGCTGCGTTTTTCTAGATATACTAGGCCGCGGCAGCGATCAGATGTCAGCTTTCGGCCGGAATGCGCGGATTGTGGGTGGCTGCGCGTCAGTGGCGGCGTGGGCGCAGCTTTGAGTGATAAAGTGATAAGGTGATAGGGTGATAAAGAAAGCTTTCAGCAAAGGCAACCGCCAAGGCGCCAAGGGCGCCAAGGCCGGCAAGACGAGACTCCAAGACGCCAAGGCCGCCAAGAACAGGGTTAACTTCCATCGGCCGTGCGGCTCGTGCTGAAAGCTGAAGGCTCAGAGCTGGGCTGGGCGCGCAGCTGCTGGAACTCCGGGCGCAACTGGGGCAGCTCCGGGCGCAAGGGCGCGAACTCCGGGCGCAAGGGGGGCGTGTTCTCTCCTCAGATTTCACAGATTCGCGCAGATTCGATTGGCCTGCGGTCGGTCGCACGCTTGCGTTCCCGCCGTACGCGCGCAGCCCGCACCAACAAGTAGACCCATCCCGGTCCCAGTTTCACATTCGTGCGCGTTTCACTCCCTGCTCAATGTGTTTTCTCCCGGGGCCGTCAGTCCCAGCTCCAGCTTGGTCTGGATCAGTTCGCGCAAGGGCTCGCAGCGGTTGCGTCGTCTGGCCGACCCGGGAAGCGAAATGGCGGCATTTGGATGCGGCGGGCCGGTGCCGGCCGGCGTTAGCGGTTGCGGTAGGCCGTCCGGGAGCGCTCCCGGCGGGCCTGCGCCCTGCGAATCGGGCGGGTCGGACCCGGCAATCGAAATGGCGGCATTTGCCGCGGCCTGTTGGGCAGCGGCCGCTCTGACATGGCGTGCCACCGTGCCGCGGTCGATGCCCAGTTCTGCGCCGATCCGCCGAAACGACCAGCCTTGCCGGGCCAGTCCCAAAGCTGCGTTGTGCTTGTCCATCTTGAGCCAGTTCGCCATCTCGCGAGGTCCTCCAGCCAACCGGCCGGCCAACCTACGCGATCAGGTGCGTGTTCCTCAAAATGGCTGCTTTTGAAGTGATAATTGGTGGCGGGGTTTGAGTGATAACTGACAACTGACAAGGCCTCTTGACACAAAACGGCCCTGGCGCGAGCGCCAAGGCCGTCTTGATCTCAAAACCCCATTACCTCAGGCCGAACGCTGCAACTCGCAGCCGCGGCGCTAGTTGCCCGTCAGCAGGGCCACGAACGGATCGATGTCGAACACGTTCACGTCGCCGTCTTGATTGGTGTCCGCCGCCATGTAGTCGCAGCTCGGAAATTGCGCCGCGTACCCAGCCGCATCGGTCAGCGCCAGCACAAATGGGTCGATGTCGAACACATTGACGGCATCGTCGCAGTTCAGGTCGCCGATCTTCGTCGTAACCACGTGCGCCTGCCCAGGTCCGGCAATCCAGCTATTGTAGGTAAACTGGTGGCCGGGATGAATGTCCGCGTGCACCAGGAAATAGGTACGCCCGGCCTCAAGATATACAGACTTAATGTCGGGCAATCCGTCTCCATAGCTGCCCTGCTGATTGGCGGCCAACAGGTGCTCGTAAGGACCAGTTACGTCAAAGACATCCTGGAACAGATAAATCCCGGCCAGGGGATACTCCTCAGCCGGATAAAAGTGCGTATGAATCCCATATACTCCGGATTCATCAACCGTGAACTGCTGCACGCCATACGGCGTCAGGACACTTGCTCGCCCCGAGTCGATTCCCGACCAGGTGTCAACCTGCGGCCGGTACCAGAGTCCGTCCGAATGGCTATCGCCGGAAAGCTGCGTGACCGTGGCCTCGTACAACTCGATCTGAATATTATCCCACACCACGCGGCTATTGCCGAACCATAGATTAAAGCGCGCGCCCAGCGGTTGGCCGCCGGGATACGGCGTTGGCACGCAATAATAGCTGCGCAGCCAGAACGTGGGCTCGTCCAGAACAATATGTACGGGATCGCTGCTCGAGACGGTCACTAGCGGCGAAGACTGCACGTAGCTTCCAACCCTGTTCCAGGGCAGCGGCGGCAGGCTGGGGTCGTAGAAGGAAAAGGCAGTCCCGTTCGGTTGCACGTTGCCATACACCCGCTGCCAATCGTACGAAATCCGCAGCCCGGCATACGCCCCGGGCGGAATATTCAACTCGTCCCAGTCGTCTGGGCTGATGGTGGCGCTGTACTCGCTTGGGCCGCCCCCGCTCGTGACGGTCAGCGTCTGCGGGGGAGTGATGATCCAATCCTCGCCAGCAGCGCCGGGTGACAGTTGTGCGGCCAGCAAAATCGCAGCCGCGGCTAAGCATGAGCTCCTCATGGGCTCGCCTCCTGTGTTAAGTGCCTGAAGCCTTTCTCCTGCGTACGGCAAACGAGGCAGAGAGAAATTGGTCCGCGCTCGAGCCGCACGATTCCGACGTCCGGGAACGCATCGGCGGGCGTGACCCGCTGACGAGCTCCTCTCCTTCGTTCACTGCCGTGCACGGCGTGGCAGAACCAAAGTTGCCTTCACTCAATAGTTACTATAACCCAGAAACCACGTCCATGCAAATTTCTATTTGGAAGAATTTGTGGATTTCTTGCAGAATTGCCGTGCGGCTGCGGCCATCTGCGCAAATTGCTCCGCGAATGGTTGACCGGCGGCCGTCGCAAAAAGTTCGTAGGTGCCAGAACGACAACGACTTATAACTTTTTGGCCGGGGACCTGCATCGACTGCCCCCCTTCCCGGGCAGCGACTTATCGCTCCTGGAAGTGGCGAGCGCGGGATTACCGGTAAGTTGCCCGCGCTCGCTCTTGATGCGCCCTCGTTCTTGGAAATTACAGAGAATTCGCCACTCGAAGGTATCAAAGCCGCCAACCAACGCCACCAAGCGCGGGCGTCAGTTGCCCGTCAGCAGGGCCACGAACGGATCGAGGTCGAACACGTTCACGTCGCCGTCCTGATTGGTGTCCGCCGCCATGTAGTCGCAGGTCGGAAACTGCGCCGCGTACCCGGCCTCATCGATCAGCGCCAGCACAAACGGGTCGATGTCAAATACGTTGACCATCCCATCGCAATTGAGGTCACCGAGTTTCGGCGCCGGTGCTACCGACGCCGCGCTGCGTGCATAGCGGATGACACCACGCTGCGTGCGGCCGTCGCCCGCATAATAGGCCACGTGCAGAAAGCCGTCGGCGTCGATCGTCACCGAGTTGATCTCGCCGCAGTCCCCGTCGTCGTCCACCGACTCGTGCACCCAATTCCCCTCGTCATCCAGATGCGCATAGCGCAATTCCGAGGGGCCGGCCACTAACTCGCCCTGCGTACCATAGAGAATGTGCGGCCGGCCAAGGCGATCAACCACCAGGCTGCACCCGGCCGAGTAGAAGCTGAAGTCGGAATCGACTTTGGCTGTACTCGACCCAGCCTCCGACAGCTTGGCATAATACAATGCCCCCCGTGACTCGCACTCATGGATTTGCCAGGCCACGTGCACGTTGCCCTGACCGTCCACGTCGATTCCACTGCCCATGACGTTGCACATGCCAACCGCGCCCAGGACGTGATGGAGCCATAGCCCATCTTTACGGCACGTGTAGACCTGGCGTGGCCCTGCCGACTCCCAGTGGCAGAGGTGCGGGTCGTCATTCTCATCCAGTACCAGCGACATGTCGGATCCTGAGGACGCGGCCGCGTCTGCAATCTCGATGTCCCATCCGCCGCCCGCGGTCTGTGACGCGTACTTCAGTTGCCCCCCACCCGCGGCGCTGAAGGCTATCACCGCCAGCCCATCCGAACGGAACCGCAGGGCCACATGCGAGTCGTAGCGCATCTGGTCGACAGCCTCACGCTCCCAGCCGGACGGCGTGCGCCGCGCAAATGTTAAGACGACGGGTTCTATATCCGGGTTGCCGTCGCCGTAAACTACGCAAGGCGTGCCGGACGCGTCCAGCGCGACCGCCGACCCTCCGCCGCTGGAATAGTAGTCATCTACCGCCTCAATGACCCAGCCCTCGGGGCCGCGGAATGCGAAATGTATCATCCCTTCAAGGGACACATCGTGGGCAATGTACGGGTTCCCGTCCTGGTCTACCGCGATCGATACTTCGTCACCGAACCACAAGAGCAGATCATCGAACGATTCGATGTCCCAATCCATCGCCACCGCCGTTGATAGCGGCGTCCACCCGAGCAGCGCCAACGCTCCACAAATCAATAACGCCCTGAATGGAAGCTGTGTGAACATTTGATTTCCTCCTGTGCCAGCGCACGGGTCACCGCCGCCTGGTCAGGGTCGGTTGTGCCCCGAGCGCAGGAACTCTTATGCCTTCACTGCAACTAGTTCAGTCCTTGTTACGAAGCGAACCTGGTCAAACCGGCCCGGCTTGCAGGAGCGCCGACCGGCACCGCTGCCCCGGCGCGTGACCATTGCCACAAAAAAACGCCCGGCGCTACATCCGGCCGGGCCGCGCCACCAGCGGTGCGGCTGCGCCAAATCGAGAGCTCATGACTCGCCTCCTATGTAAGGGCCAAATCGGTCAGCGTACGTGCGGAAGTGCCAACCGCATGCAGTCGCGCGTGCCACCGCGACCGCTACGCACGCTTGACCACTAGTCATAAGTGTAACACAAAAAAGAATAGTCGGGGTGAAAAGTATGCTCAAAAGTAGCAGAGGCGGGCGCGCGGCCCGGGAATGGGCTCGTATTGCCGCGCCTCGCCTACAACACGAACTCCCCCGCCGCGAGAAAACGTATACCCGGCATAAGCCGTGAAAAGGAAGGCCGAAGCTGCCGTTGAGCCTCCCCTGCCGCCCGCGCCCGCCGTGCCGATTCCGGTCGATCGACGGGCCCTGCAGGTCTGACGCTCGTTCACGGGTGGTACCGCCTCAGCCGCGCGGCGATGCGTGCGCCGGATCACGGCCGCCTGAAGCCGTGGCGTTTCGTCGTGCTGGAAGGCGAAGCACGCTCGACGCTTGCGGATGCGATGGCCGAGCTATTGCAAAGGAAAGCGCCGCAGGCAACGCAGGCGCAGCTCGACGCCTCCGCCAAGGACGTGAAAGCGCTCGCCGCCGACGGCATCCCCTTCATCGAGGGCATGCGTCTGCTCGCCGGCGCTCCCGCCGATCTCGGAAACGCCGCCGCCGGGGAGGACGAACGCGAGTGGGCCCATGCCCGCGCCGGAGACGAACTCGCCGCGACCCTGCGACGCCTCGCCACGCCCGAGACCGCCCCGCCGCCCGGGCCGCCGGTCAGCAGCAAGTAGATGATGGCGGCAAGCCCGAGGAGAAAGACGGCGGCCAGAATGGACACGCCGAGCAAAAAGCTGCGATTGCTGCGCTCGGCAGCCTCCTCGGTGGCGGCCA
>ENA-UOUL01001566-UOUL01001566.1-bioreactor-metagenome-genome-assembly--contig:-NODE-1566-length-31048-cov-20.679926_pt1 | contig 31048 bp, 15 predicted proteins | sample MGYA00249838_ERZ747220 | MGnify/ENA primary metagenome ERZ747220 (study PRJEB28778, sample SAMN05720191) | bioreactor metagenome | isolation source: Anaerobic biogas reactor | place: USA:Washington... | reverse complement strand
AGTCGATCGCCTTCGTGTGTTCCACAGCGAGACGTACCCCTGCACCTTCCCCGGTCGTTGCGATCGCTCCACGGCGCGAGGCCCGCAGGCTGACGACGTGCCGGGGAATCGCGATACGCCAGTGGACCGATCGGACCTGCGATCCGCCAAGGTCCGAGCCTGTCGGGCGCCGAGCGCTGCTCTTGGCAGCCATCGCGGCGATGGGTGGCCTGTTGGTGACGAGTTCCGCCGGATGCCGACCAAGGGGCGCGCCGTCGCAAGGCCAGGCACGCCACTCCGATCGTGGGTCTTGGCCGCAGTGGCGGGGATCTCGCCGTGACGGCAGAGTCCCGAGACTTCCCTCGCGATTGACCGACCTGCAACTTCGTTGGCAAGTGCCTTTGCTTGGCGAAGGGGCTGCCGGCATCGCTGTGTATGAGGGATCGGTGGCCGTCGCCGATCATGCCGAGCATCGGGACGTTTTCCGGCTGATCGACCTGGGGACAGGCCGGGAGCGTTGGCGCTGCGAGCGGGACAATCCTCTGGACTTGGACTACGGTTCGGCCCCTCGGGCGACACCGCTGTTCGCAGGCGATTGCATGTTCGTGCTGGGAGCCGGCGGTGAACTTCTGTCGCTGGGGCTCGCCGGGGGAAACATCCGTTGGACTAGAAACTTGTTGACCGACTTCGGTCCTACAAGTCTGCCGACGTGGGGCTACTGCTGCTCCCCGTTGATCGCCGACGCAAGGCTGATCGTCAATCCGGGCGCGCACGGTGCGGCCGTAGTGGCGATTGAACCCGCCACGGGCACACGACTTTGGTCGGTTGCAGGGGAGGCTCCCAATTACTCCAGTTTCGTTGCCGGGCCGTTCGGCGGCGTGATCCAGGTGGCGGACGAGATCCACGGCTTCGACATGGCGCGCGCGCCGCTCCCGGTCGTCCCCGCCGCCCACTACACCTGCGGCGGGGTCCGCGCTGGCGTCGACGGCCAAACCTCGATCGAGGGGCTCCTCGCCATCGGCGAGACCGCCTGCACCGGGCTCCACGGCGCCAACCGCCTCGCCAGCAACTCGCTCCTCGAGGGGGCGGTGACGGCGGAGAAGGCCGCCGCCCGCACCGAAACCCTCTTCTCCGAGGCGCCCCCGGTCCCGCCCCCCGCGATCCCCGCATGGATCACCGGGCACGCGCGCGACAGCGACGAGTCGGTCGTCGTGAGCCACAATTGGGACGAGCTGCGCCGCTTCATGTGGGACTACGTCGGGATCGTCCGCACGGACAAGCGGCTCGAGCGCGCGCTCCACCGGGTCGAGAACCTCCAGCGAGAGATCACGCAGTACTACTGGGACTTCATCGTCACGCCCGACCTCGTGGAGCTCAGGAACCTCGCGACCGTCGCGGAGCTGATCATTCGCTCGGCCCTCGCGCGCAAGGAGAGCCGCGGACTCCACTACAACCTCGACTACCCGCGGCGGGACGACGCGCGCTTCAACAGAGACACAGTCCTGAAACAGTGACCGCCGATTCCCGCTGCCCGTCTTTCGTGAAGAAATGCCTTCTCTCCTCTCGTGGCGCATGATGCTCGCCGCGGCGCTCGTCGCCGCGGCGCCCGGCGACCCCGCGGAGGCCCCGCGCATCGCCGCGCAGGGGGCGGCGGCGGCGTTCGACCCCGCCAAGACGCTCCAGGACGACGGCTGGCGCGAGAAGGTCTACAACCGCCCGGTCCGCTGGGAGGTGGTCGACGACAAGGGCCCGGTTTTGCACGGCCTGAGCGACGGGACCGCCTCGATGCTCTACCGCCCGCTCCCCTGCGACCCGAACGTCTCGCCGCGCATCCGGTGGCGCTGGAAAGTGGTCCGTTTGCCTAACAAGACCGGCGCGGGCGGCCGGGCCGAAAACGACTACGGCGCCCGGATCTACCTCTTCTTCCCCGGACGCACCTTTCTCACCTCCTATGTCCTGCAGTACGTCTGGGACAACGCCGCCCCCGTCGGCACGGTGCTGCGGAGTCCGACCTCGTCGCGTTCCCGGCACGTGGTGGCCGCCTCGGGGACGGCCGATCTCGGGAGGTGGATCGAGATCGAACGGAACCTGAAGGAGGATTTCACGAGGGCGTTCGGATGGGCCCCCGACCGGCGGATCGGGGGGATCGGCTTCATGACCGACTCCGACAACACCCGTTCCTCGGCCGAGGCGTACTACGGCCCGGTCACGATCGGAAAATGATATTCTTCAACGTTGCCACAGAGGACACAGGGATCACAGAGAACGGATGAGTAGGCACGGAGAGGGATGCATGTTGCAGCCGCGGATTGGCGCGGCTGGATGCGGATAATTGGTTGAATTACTTGAACTGCCTGAAATAGTGCTTCTCTGTGTCCTCTGTGATCTCTGTGGCAATATTGAAACCATGAAAATCGCCGTCGGTTCGACAAATCCGCTGAAGATCCGCGCCGTGGAGACGGTCGCCGCGAAGGTGTTCGGCGCCGGCGCCGTCGAGGGCGTCGCCGTCGACTCCGGCGTGGGGCACAATCCGCTCACCGACGCTGAGACGCTCGCGGGCGCCGTGACGCGCGCGCGCGCGGCGCGCCGGCAGACGGGAGCGGACCTCGGAATCGGACTCGAGGGGGGGATCACCGAGTCGGGGGGGCGCTGGTACACCTGCGTCTGGTGCGCGGCCGACACCGGCGCCGAGCTCCTGACCGGGGGCGGGGTCCACATCCCCGTGCCGCGGGAGGTGGCGCGGCTCATCACCGTCGACGGCGTCGAGATGGGGGACGCGATGGACCGGATCATCGGGGACTCCGACACGAAGCGCAAGATGGGGTTCGAGGGGATCGTCACCCGCGGGCTCGTGAACCGGCAGGACTCGTTCGAGTCGGTGCTCGCCTACACGCTCGCCCCCCTTATCTCCACCGGCCTGTACCCGTAGCCCGTTTCCGGGAGACAAGATTCCCCACCGCGACGCGCGCGGCGGCCCGACAGGCGGCGACGAGAACGCGTGGATCGTGGACGGGTATGCGTCGCGGCGATGGGCGTCCCGATGCGACGGTGCAAACGGACGCGGCAATCAGGGCGGCCTCTCCGCAGCTATGGCGTCCGAATCTGCCCCCCCGCCTTGCCCCCTCGACGGGGATAGGGTATGGATACGGTGGAGATGGAGGCGCGGGGATGTCGCTAGTAGCGGCGGGAAACGGGTGGGAGCATGCACGGCGCATACGCGCATAGGCGGGGGGCGGCGCGTTCCGCACCGCGGGGCCCCCTGCGGTCCGAACGGTGGCGGGGCCCGGTCGGGGCCGCGGCCGTTCTGGCCTTTCTCGCAGCCTCGTACCCGCTGTGGGGGCAATCCGTTCTGCGGATTCATCATATCAACGTCACGTTCGGGGATGCAACGCTCATAGAATTCCCGGACGGCACCAACTGGCTCATCGACCAGGGCGATGTCGGCACAAGCGGGACGCGGGTGCGCGACTACCTCGAGGCGCGCGGCGTCACCTCGCTCCATACGATCGTGGCGAGCCATTTCCACGAAGACCATATTGGCGGAATCGCGACGGTACTCGCCTCCCCCATCGCGTATCTGACGGCCTACGAGCACCCGGGGGCGAAGGTCCCCGCGGACGATTCGGCCACGGCACGGTGGGACGCCTACACGGAGAACCCGATGCGGACGAGCCCGTCTCCCGGCCAGAGATGGTATTTCGGGGGCGTGGAGGTTCAAAGTGTGTGCGTCGGGCACACCGAAACCTCGAGCAGCACACTCCTCGACGGGAGCTCCGTGGGGGGGCTGGGGACCGACGAGAACGCTTATAGCCTCGGATTCATGATTTCGTGGAACGGCTTCGACTACCTGACCATGGGCGACCTCACCTCACCAGTGGAGAACGAGCTGGGGCCGAGGTTGGCCTTTCACGAAATCGATGTCCTCAAGGTGAGCCACCACGGATCGACTTCCTCGACGAGTGCCGCCTTCTGCCAGGCGATCCGCCCCGAGGTAGCGGTGGTATCGGTGGGGTCGGGGAACTACTACGGCCATCCCGCCCAACAAACGCTCAATAACCTGAACTCAGGGGGGGTGAACTGGATCTATGTCACCGAACAGGGAACCGGTACGCCCGGTTCGGCCCCCAATATGTCGTACCTGAACGACACCATACTGATCAGCTATACCTTTTCGACCAACCAGTACACCGTCCACGGGGGGGCGACGAACGATCTGTACGTGGCCGACGAGGGCGCGTTGGGCCCTGACAGCGACGGCGACGGGATCCCCGACGACATTGAGGACGCGAACGGCAACGGCCTCTACGACGGCGGCGATCCCTCGAACCTGCACAACGCCGACACCGACGGCGACGGGATCCCCGACGGCGTGGAGGATGCGAACAGAAACGGCCAGATAGGGGGCGACCTCGACGGGGACCGCGCGCAAAATCTCTCGGAGACCTGGACCGAAACCAATCCCGCATCGGCCGACTCAGACAGGGACGGCCTGAACGACGGGGTGGAGGATGCCAACCGGAACGGGATCGGCGACGCGGGGGAAACGGATCCGAGGAATCCCGACACTGACGGCGACGACCTTGACGACAGGCGCGAATCGTCGTACGGAGCCGACCCGCTCGACCCGGACACGGATGACGACAGCTATAGGGACGGCATCGAGTGCAGGTTCGGAAGCGATCCCGCGAGCGCCTCCTCTCTGCCTGCCATCCGCACTCCGATGGGCGACGCCGATATCGTCGTCAACGAGTACCTCGCCGACGTCCCGCAGGATCTCGAGGCAGGCGACGTCAACGGGGACGGGACCCGGGGCACGTCACAGGACGAGTTCATCGAGCTGGTCAACATCTCAAACGCCTATCTCGACATCTCGGGGTACCGGCTGCATGACGCCGGCAACACCACCGTGCGCTTCACCTTTCCCTCCTCCCCTTTCAGGACCATTGTCCCCCCCGGCGACGCGGTGGTCGTCTTCGGGGGCGGGGACGTCTCCGAATTCGGGGGTACCTTCGGAAACTGCCGCAGGAACGGGCTTCTCTTTGCGTCCACGGCAAGCGGCGGGCTGAGTCTCAACGACACGGGCGACACGATCCAGTTCAAGACCCCAGACGGGGTCGACGCCATCACGGACACCGTGTACGGGAGCGGCAAACCCGCGCCGGCTCCCGCGGATCAGTCCGCCACGCGCAGCCCCGACTCCACGGGAGGGTTCATCGCCCACGCACACGCCGCGGGAGCGGAGGGGGCTCTCTTCTCCCCGGGGACCATGCTGGATGGCGGTCCGTTCGTGCTGCCATGGACCCCGCCGCTGCGGTTCAATTTTCAGCCGCCGGGCTCATCCCCCGGGGATTACCTGCCCGACAGGGGGGAGGCGTACAGCCCCCTGGACCAGTACGGCTGGCACTGAACCCAGTCTCACCCCTCTCCCAGACCGCGCGCAGGGCCTCCCGCGCATCCCCTTGCCCCGGTTTTTTCTCCCCCGCGCCTTGACTGGGCCCCGATCTGCGGCTATGTTCAAGGTGCGCAAGAACGACGGCGGGAGACCGTCGGACCTCCGCGCGGGATCCGCGGGAGGGGAGCCGCGGCGGCAACGGGGGAAGCGTATGCGCCGCGCAGCGTCATGCACGTTGCTGTCGCTTCTTGCCGCGACCGCTCTCTCCGCGGCGGATCACGACACCCTCACCCTGCGTTTCGACTTTCCCGCCCCCCGAATCCGCACCGACGGCGCCTATGCCCGCGTGACGATGGGGGACCTCCCCCTCACCGCGACGGCCGGCGAACCCGCCCTCCCCTACAGGCCCGTGCGGATAGTCATCCCCCGCGGGAAAAAGATCCTCGCCGTCGATGTTGAGGCGGGCCCGCCCGAAACGCTCGCGGGCGCCTGGCTCGTGCGGCCCGCGGAGAGACCGGTGCCGCTCGGCTACGCGGGACCGCCGCCCCCGCTCACGCCCGACCGGTCGATCTACGAATCCGACGCGCCGTTCCCCCCTTCGCTCAGGTCTGACGCCGACGTGCAGCGCAAATCCCCGTACCGGCTGCTCCTGCTGAACCTGTACCCGGTCTCATACCTCCCGTCGCGGCGCGAGCTCTCCTACCAGACGAACCTGACCGTGCGCGTGCGCCTCGCCCCGGCCCCGGAGCCGACGGTCGCCCGCGCGAGGGCGGGCGCCTTCAAGGACGCGGGGGAGCTGCTGCGCGGCAAGGTCGAGAACCCCGAGGCGCTCGCGACCTACGACGCCGCAGCGGCGGAAATCGGGCTCCACGCCGACGCCGAGTCGTACCCGCACCTGATCATCACCAGCGCCGCCTTCGCGGACCTCCCAGGCCCGTGGAACTTCCAGGCGCTCCGCGACCACCGCCTCGCGCGCGGTATCCGTTCCGCGATCGTCACCACCGAGTACATCTACGCGAACTTCCCCGGGACCCGGCCGGCGGGGGGCGAGGACAACCAGACCCGCATCCGCAACTTCGTCGCCTGGGCGCACGAGAATTGGGGCACGAACTACGTCCTCCTCGGCGGCGCCGGCGGGATCGTCCCGATCAGGCGCCTCCGGGCCGACGGCACGGACATCCCGGCGGACCTGTACTACGGGAACCTCGACGGCACGTTCGACCAGAACGCCAACGGCGTCTACGGCGAATCCAACGACGGCCCCGGCGACGGCGAGGTCGACCTGTACGCGGAGGCGTACATCGGCCGCGCGTGCGTGGAGAACGCCGCGGAGATCGCCAACTTCGTCCGCAAGACCGTCGCCTATGAAACCTCGAGCGCCCCCTCCCTGCACTCCGCGTGGATGCTCGGGGAGCATCTCGGTTTCGGCGGGGTAAGCGAGTACGCGACGCAGTCGATGGAAGAGATCCGGCTCGGCTCCTGCGCGCACGACTATTGCACGGACGGGTTCGCCGCGAGCGACTTCTTCGCCGTCTCGACCCTGTACGACGGCCCGAACTACACCTGGCCCAAAAACGACCTCGTGGCGATCATGAACTCCGGCGTGCACATCCTCAACCACCTCGGGCACGCGAACTACACCTACGACATGAAGCTCTCGACCTCGGACCTCCCCTCCCTCTCGAACGTCGACCCGTTCTTCCTCTACAGCCAGGGCTGCATGCCGGGCGGTTTCGACACGGCCGACTGCTTCGGCGAGGTCCTCACCACGATGGAGAAGGGCGCCTTCGCGGCGGTGCTCAACGCCCGCTACGGGTGGGGCCAGTACTCCAGCACCGCCGGCCCCTCCCAGTACTACAACCGGGAGTTCTGGGACGCGCTCTTCAAGGAGGGGATCCCCGATCTGGGGCGGATGAACGCCGACTCGAAGGAGGACAACGAGCACCGGATCAGCGGCACCTGCATGCGCTGGTGCTTTTACGAGCTCAACCTCTTCGGAGACCCCGCGGTCGAGATCCAGTCGATCGCGTCGAAGGGAACGGTGGAGCTCGACGCGGCACGCTACCCGCTCCCGGGCACGGCGACGGCGACGGTGACGGACGCCGACCTCGACGCCGATCCGTCCTCCCCCGACACCATCGCGGTCTGGGTTTCGAGCGGCGCGGAGACGGAACCCGAACCCGTCACCCTGACGGAGACCGGCTTTTCCACGAAGAGATTCACCGGGTCAATCGCGATCGCGCCCGGCGATCCGGTCCCCGGCGACGGCGTCCTGCAGGCCGCCCACGGCGACACGATCGCCGTCGTCTACCGCGATGCCGACGACGGGACGGGGAATCCCGCCGAGGCGCGCGCCGCCGCCGTCGCCGACGGCGCCGCCCCGCGCATCTCGAATATCCGGAGCGCCGCCTCCGCGAGGTTCTGCGTCGTCTCCTGGGACACCGACGAGCCCGCGACGAGCGAGGTTTGTTACGGCGCCGCCGCGCCGCCCGGCGCATCGGCGTCGTCTGCGGGGTTCTCGACATCGCACTCGGTCCGGCTCATGGGTCTCTCGCCGCTCACCGACTACTGCTTCTCAATCGCCTCCGCCGATCTGGCCGGGAACGAGGCCGCGGACGACAACGGAGGGGCCTGGCACCGCTTCACCACGCCCGCCCGCAGCCCGATCCTGTTCGTGGACGACGACGAGGGCGAGCCGTACGAACCCTATTTCACGGCCGCGCTCGACGCGGCGGGCTACCGCTACGACATCTGGGACGTCGCCGCGGAGGGGGCGGCGCCCGGGTTTTCCGACCTCTCCTTCTACGAGGCGGTCGTCTGGAACTGCGGGTTCAACTGGGAGGAGGCGGGCTCCGGCATCTCCATCGCCGATGAGGCCGCGCTCGCCTCCTACCTGAACGCCGGCGGCTCCCTGTTCCTCTGCGGGCAGGATATTATCTACAACGGGGTGTCGACCGCCTTCCTCTCCGACCACCTCCACGTCTCCGCGTCCTATAACGACGACGGAACCTCGGCGGCGGGCGGGATCGAGGGCGACCCGATCTCCGACGGGATGACCCTCCCCCTCTCCTACCCGTCCACCGACTACTCCGACTCGCTCACGCCCGGCCCCGGCGCGAGCGGCGCCTTTTTGACCGACGGCAGCACCGAGTATCCGTGCTGCGCGGTGCGCTTCCCCGCCGAGGGCGACGCGGCGCCGCACCGCGTCGTCTTCTCCGCCTTCCCGTTCGAGGCCGTCAGCGCCTCCGCCGCCGACCCCGACAACGCCCGAACGGCGATGGACCGGGTGCTCTGCTTCCTCTCCCCGGTCCGCATCACGGAGCTCTCCCCCCCCTACGGCCTGAACGACAGGCTCGTCGCCGTCACCTTGCGCGGCCAGGGGTTCAAGGACGGTCTCGCCCTCCGCTTCGGCGCGTTGTCGATCGCCCCTGAGATCGTGGAGGACGGTCGCGTGGAGACGACGATCCCGGCGGGCGTCGCGGCGGGCGCGTACCCCGTCTCGGTCCGCAACGCGGACGCGATGAAGGGAACCGCCCCGTCGCCCTACACCGCCCTCGATCCCGCGGCGGACGACGATGGGGACGGGTTGCGGAACGATGCGGAGATCCTGACGCACGGAACGAGCCCCCTGCTCGCCGACACCGACGGCGACGGGCTCGGGGACGCCGAGGAGATCGCCGTTCACCAAACCGACCCGCGCATCGCCGACTCCGACGGCGACGGACTCCTCGATGGAGCGGAGATCGCGCGGGGGGCGGATCCGTGGAACCGGGATACGGACGGCGACGGCGTGGGCGACTATCTCGAGGCGATGTGCGGCACCGACCCGAAGAGCTTCACGGCGGGCCTCGGGGTCTCGATCAACTTCCAGCCCTCCTCGTCGGCCCGGCCGGCCGGGTTCGCCCCCGATACCGCGGACCAACACGACACGAAAGGGTACGGCTGGAGCGAGTAAGCCCGCCCCGCCCTGCGCACGGGAAGGGCATACCGCGGTCTCCTTCCGTTTCGCGTGAGGGGACCATTGTCCCCCTTTCGACAAAACGCGGGGATCTGCGGGTTTTCCCGCCTACGGGACGGGAAAACCCCGGCCATCTTTTTTCTCCCCCCCCTTGCCGCATATCCGTCCATAGCGTATCTTATTTGCGAGAGTGGTGGTGTATGCCCGTTTCACCCCAGGGGCCTGAACCGATGAGCCGTTTTCCCTTCAGCGCGCGCAGCACGCGGTCTCTCCCGTTTCGCCCGTTCCTCCTCGGCCTGCTCGTCACGATCGGCGCGCTCCTTGTCGCCGTCCCCGGCTCCGCGCAACTCAGGATCTACGTCCTGGACGTCGGGCAGGGCGACAGCGTGCTCGTCGTCGCCCCGAACGGGAACGCGATGCTCGTCGATGCGGGGAAGACGGGAATGGGGGCCGCGGGCACCCCCACCAATATCGTCTCGTTTATCAACAGCAAGATCAGCGGCGGCGAGATCACGAGGTTCAACTACGTCGTCTCCACGCACTACGACGCCGACCATATCGGCGGGATGGGAGGGGCGGACGGCGTCATCAACCATACAACCCTGCCTCCGGAGACCGCCTACGACCGCGGCGGGAGCGCGGGGACCGTGCAGTACAGCGACTATATCGCCGCCATCGCCGAGAAGGGCACGGTCCGCGAAACGCTCCTCCCCGGAGAGATCTTCACGCTCGACGCCGGGGCGGGGGTCACGGTCACCTGCGTCGCGGCGGGCGGGTACGTGCTCGGCCACGGGCTGATACCGGGCGCGACCGACGAGAACGAGCTCTCGATCATGCTGCTCCTCAGTTACGGCGGCTTCGACTACCTGTTCTCGGGGGACGTCACCGGCGGCCTCGTGAGCGGCGAGTCGGACATCGAGGGGCCCGCGAGCGAGGCGATCCAGAACACCCTTCGGCGCGGGATCGACGTCGTCCAGGCCGGGCACCACGGGAGCCACACGGCGAGCAGCACCGGCTTTTTGACCCGCATCCGGCCAGAGAACGCGATCATCTCCGTAGGGAACACCAACCCGTTCGGCCACCCGCGCCAGGAGGCGCTGAACAGGATCGAGAACTTCCCCCGCCTTCTTCCCGACAGGCCGGATCTGCGGCCCGCCGACGGCACCGGGGTGCTGAACATCTTCCAGACGTCGGAAGGGCTCGGCGGGTGGTCCGAGAGCGTGAAGACCGCGGGCACCACCGACACGGAGGGGATCCTCATCAGCTGCGCCAACGGGATCAACTACACCATCCAATCGCTCAACGGCTCCTCCATCGCCCAGACCGCCTTCATCGCCGACGACGTCGCCGCCCCCAACGACATCGACGGCGACGGTCTGCGGGACGCCACCGAGGACAAGAACGGGAACGGGGCCGTCGACGGCGACCTGAACGCGAACGGGGTCGTGGACTGGGACCTGGGCGAGAGGTTCACCGAGTCCAACCCGCGGGCCGCCGACACCGACGCCGACGGCATCGCCGACGGCGTCGAGGATTGCGGGAGCGACGGGACCCCCAATGTCCTCGAATCCAACTTCAACCCCGCGACGAATCCCGATCCGGCCGGCGACGACTACCACCGCACGACCAACCCGGCCGGAACCGAGGGGAACGCGGTGCGGGACCCCGGGGAACGCACGAGCTCCATCATACCCGACTTCGACGGCGACGGTCTGAAAGACGGCGAGGAGGACACGAACGGCAACGGAGTCCTCGACGCCGGCGAGACCGATCCGACCCTTGAGGACAGCGACGACGACGGGGTGAGCGACGGCACGCTCGGTGTCGGCGGGATCCTCCCCGGCCCCGACGCGTTCCCGCTCGACCCCGACGAACAGTGGGACACCGACGGCGACGGGATCGGGAACAACGCCGACACGGACGACGACGACGACGGCATCCCCGATTCGTACGAGACCGACACCGGCGTCTACGTGAGCCCGACGGACACCGGGACCGACCCGCTGCTCGCCGACACCGACGGCGACGGGGCGCTCGACGGGTTCGAGGTGGACAACGGCTTCGACCCGCTCAATCCCGCCAGCTACCCGAAGGTGGTCATCAACGAGATCCTCTGGAACCCGACGGGGGACGATGACGGGAAGGAGTTCGTCGAACTCTACAACCCGCAGAGGTCGGCGATCAACGTAAGCGGATTCATCCTCCAGTGCGGCTACACCGCCGACTTCTTCGACAACGTGGCGATCCCGGACGGCACCGTCATCCCGAGCAACGGCTACTACCTCATCGCCGAGAGCGAGTCCGTCACGGACATCAACGGGTACCCGCCCGACCTGGTGACGGACCTCGAACTCCAGAACGCGGGCGACGGCAACTCCGACGGGGTGCGCCTGGTCTCGCCCACGAAGGCGACCGTTTTCGACTGCATCCTGTACGGTTCGGTGACGCATACCCTCCCCCCCGCGGGCGCGGCGACGGACGGCCTCCTGAACGCCCCCGAGGGGCAGAGCATCGGCCGCGTGGTGCCGGGCGTGGACAACGACATCCGGAGCGACTTCCGCCAGGTCGCCGCCCCCAACCCGACCGGTTCGCACAGCAACCCGCACTACCCCGGGGTGAACGTCAAGATCAACGAGGTCTGCTACGAGCCCGCGGGCGACGACTCGACGCAGGAGTGGGTGGAGCTCTACAATCCCGACGACCGGACGGTCGACATCAGCGGATTCAGGATCCAGGCGGGGGGCTCCTCGTTCACGCCCAACGGGGATGCGTTTCCCGACGACACCGTGATGTTGATGTTCCCGAAGAGCTATCTCCTCCTCGGCCGGAGCGGGGTCGCGGCGGCCGACTGGAACGGCCTCGGGGTGACGGCGTTCCAGAACGGCGACCAGTACACCTACTACGACGGCGCATGGCACTACGCACCGAGCCCCGCGGACGGCATACGCCTCATACTCCCGGCGAACGAGACCGGCACCCCCATCGCCGTCGATACCATCCTCTATGACGAGCCGAACGACAGCAATCTTCCCGGGGACTCGGCGGGGCAGAATCTCATCCCGGACTTCGACGACCCCGACCACCTCGACGAGGGCTTCAGTCTTAGCCGCAGTACGCCGGGAGTGGATACGAACGACACGTCGGGGACGGCGCCGTACTACGACTGGGTCTTCCTCGCCGCGGGGGCGATGACCCCCACGGGGAGATACGCGGACACCGACGAGGACGGCATCGCCGACATCTTCGAGCCGTCGGGAGACCCGGACAATGACGGCCTCCAGAACGCCCAGGACACCGACAGCGACGGAGATACGATCCCCGACCCGATCGAAGACGCGAACCAAAACGGGGACTACGAACCGGACGGCGTCACCTTCGCCGGAAGCGCCTACTACCGTCCCTACCACACCCCCGCGGAGACGAACGCCTATGCCGTCGACAGCGACGGCGACGGTCTGCGGGACGACTTCGAGGTCGACGGAGGCCTCGATCCGCGCGACGACGGAACGACCGGCGAATCGGCGCCGGGGCTCAAGGACGGGCCCCACGGCGCCGCCGGCGACCCCGACGACGACGGCCTCACCAACCTCCAGGAGTATCTGGGGAAAGACGGCCTCCCGCCCGCCCCGGATCTCCCCAGCTTCGCCACCGACAGCACCGACCCGCTGAATCCGGACACAGACGATGACGAGATGCCGGACGGATGGGAGATCGCCAACAATCTGAACCCGCTCGACCCCGCCGACGCCCCGCTCGACCCCGACGAGGACGGACTCTCCAACCTCTCCGAGTGCATGAACGGGACCGCCCTCGGGGACGCCGACAGCGACGACGACGAAATACAGGACGGCTGGGAGGTGGCCTGCAGCCTCGACCCGCTGAACGCCTCCGGCCCCAACGGCGCCGCCGGCGACCCCGACGGCGACGGCCTCACCAACCTCCAGGAGTACCTCGGCCGTGACGGGAATCCGCCAGGGATCACCGACGACTCCACCAAACCGCTCAGCGCGGACTCGGACGCCGACGGCCTCACCGACGGCGTCGAAACGGCCACCGGCGTCTACGTGAGCCCGACGAACACCGGCACCGATCCCAACGACGGCGACACGGACGGCGACGGGCTTCCCGATGGATGGGAGGTGCTAAACTCCCTCAGCCCGGTGAGCGCCGCGGGGGACGACGGGGCCAACGCCGACCCCGACGGAGATCAGCTCTCCAACAGATGGGAGTACAACAGCGGCATCAATAGCACCGACCCGCACGATCCCGACTGCGACGGCGACGGGATGCAGGACGGATGGGAGTTCGAATACGACCTCGACCCCAACGACGAAACGGGCGCCAACGGCCCGGACGGGGATCCCGAGGGCGACGGGCTGAAGAATGTCGTGGAGTACCGGTACTGGACGAACCCGTTCTCCACCGATACGGACGGCGACGGGTTCTCCGATTACGACGAGATCGTCCGGTTCGACAGCGTGCCCACAAGCGCCGCATCGCCCCCGTATGCCCAGGCGGGAGATCTCCTCATCAACGAGTTCTTCGCCGCGCCCACCGGCGATACCTATAGCAACGCCGACGGCTACGGCGCGGTCGGGGACAGCGACGCCGACGAGTTCATCGAGTTCGCCAACGTCCGCTCGTACGCGGTCCGCCTCGGGGGATACCGGGTGACCCAGGAAACCGACCCGGCGAATTGGTCTTCGAACTACGACAAGACGTTCGCCGCGAACACCGTTGTGCCGGCGGGGGAGGCGATCGTGCTGTTCGACGACACCGCCACCCCCACGGGCATGTTTGGCTATGCCGCGAAAACCAAAGCGGATAACGATCTCGGCCTGAACAACAATTATGACACCATCATGCTCTGGGGCAATACCGGGAACACCGTCGTGGACACCTTTACCTATGGCAGCACCGCGACCGGGTACTCGAAGGTCCTCAACCCGGAACTGAACACCGGTCACACCTTCGCGAATCATCCCACGACAGGCGCGCTCCGCTGCTCACCCGGGAGGACGGCGGCCGGCGCCGCGTTCAACGATCCCGACGACGACGGCCAGCCGAACAGCGTCGATAACGACGATGACGGGGACGGCGTCCCCGACGTATGGGAACTCTACTTCGAAACCGATCCGATGGACGGGGGTTCGGTCCCCGGCGACTCCGACGGGGACGGCCTCCCCGACGGCGACCTCGACAACTCCGAGGAGTGGATGGACGAGGACGACGACGACGACCGCGTCGACGACGCGGACGAGATCGGATACGACGGCATATCCGGCTACGACCCGTACCACCCGATGGATAATCCGGACGGGACCGACATGGATATCCACCGATCGGACACGGACGGCGACGGCTACTCGGACTTCATCGAGTTCAGGTTCAACGGAAACCCGGTCGACCCGAACGTGGGGCCGCGCGGACCGATCCTGATCAACTACCAGCCTTCGTCCCACACGGCCGCCGAGTCGTTCGCGTGGGACAAAGGCCAGGCATTCTCCGCGGAGATCAACTACGGCTGGATCACCGCCCCGTAGCGCGGCGGTCGACCGGCCTCCCGGCCCCTCGCCACCGCGTCCCTCTCTGGGGGCATTATCGGCGTTCCGGAAGCTATCGATGCGACCGGGTGCGCCCGACAGAACCGCACACTCCTCCCTCATGGATGGGTAGAGTATTCGGCATTGCCGCTCTTTTGTATTGTCCAGACCGCAGATGCATGGTACAGTCTTTAACGGAAGGCGTTCCGTGCATCCCGGCCGTACCTTCCCCCCTGCCCGCACAAGAGGAAGACGATGAACCGTACCCCGAGGTATCTGTTGCTTGCGGCCCTGCTCTCCTGGAGCGCCCCCGCGTCCGCCCAGCATCTGGAACTCTGGACCATCTGGGGGGGCGGCGGGAGCGGGACGGGTACGGTGATCCGGGGCCCGAACGGGAAGGTCGTCCTGTTCGACGAAGGCGGGGGGGCACCCTGGGCTTCCCAGTGCAAAGCGCTCCTCCTCTCCCAGGGTATCCCCTACATCGACTATGCGATCGCCGGACACTACGACAGCGATCATATCGAAGGCCTCGACGACCTTGTGAGCCAGATGGGGGGGCAATCGAAGTTCGGGATCTACTACGACCGCGGCGGCACCCTGACACAGAGCGGCGGCATCTCCTCCAACTACATGAATACCGTGAATGCCGTGCCGGGGAAGCGGGCAACCGTCTCCGTCGACGGTTCCACGGACATCGACCTCGGCAACGGCGCGATGCTTCGCTTTCTTACCGCAGGCGCCCCCGATACGACCCCCCTCCTGTATGTGCGGGACCGCGAAAGCGTTTCGTCGGGGACGGAAAATGACCAGTCCATCACCTGCCTCGTGACCTACGGCGGGTTCGACATGTACCTGGGAAGCGACGCGGAGGGGACCAACGAGGCGCAGGCCGCCCTCGTGATCGGAGAATACGGACTCGATCGAGGCGTGGACGTGATGCTCGTGGATCACCACGGCTCGTATACCTACGGCATCAGCTCCCCCTCCTTCATCGGGGCGCTCGATCCCGAGGCGGCGATCATCTCCGTCTGGCCGAACGCGTTTCAGCACCCGCGCCGGGAGACGGTCGACAACCTCTGGGACGTCATCGACCGGGGCATCCCGAGCATCATCCGCCTGAATCCGGGCGACGACACCCCCCCGAACGACTCCTGGGCGCCCGAGGATACGTACCCGGAGTGCTACACCAGCAACAACCACGTGCACGTCCGGACGGACGGGAGCTACTGGTCGATCGCGGCGCTTCCCGTGGGCGAGGACCCGATCCCGCTGATCACCGGCCATGACACCGACGACACCCCCCTCGGCCAGCCGACCTGGACGCCGACGAACACGCCGACGCCGACGCCCCCGCTCGCAACCGCGACGCCCACGCCAACCGTCGCCGCCGGCTCGGTCGTCATCAACGAGATCGCATGGGGGGGTACCGCCGCCTCCACCTCTGACGAGTGGATCGAGCTCCACAACACGACCGGGGGCCCGTTCAACCTCTCGGGGTGGAGCCTGCACAAGGCGGGAGGCGCCACCGTGTACTGCACGCTCACCGGCACCATCGAGGCGAACGGCTTTTACCTGGTCGAGCGGACCGACGACACCGCGGTGAGCGACATCTCGGCCGACCGGATCGGAGGGAACGGTCTGCACAACTCCGGCGAGCACCTCACGCTCCAGTTCGGCTCGACAATCATCGACGAGGTTAATTGCGCGGGCGGATGGTTCGCGGGAAGCGCCTCGCCGTCCTACTACACGATGGAGCGGAAGGATCCGGCGGTCTCCGGGAATCTCGCCGAGAACTGGGCGCGGAACGACGGCGCGACTCTGAACGGCCTCGACGCCAACGGCAATCCCCTGAACGGCACCGCGCGCGCCCAAAACAGCGTCTTCAGCGGCCCCACGCCCACGCCGACACCTACCCCGTCCCCCACCCCGTGGGGAAACCCATGGAAGATCAGCTTCCAGCCCGTGGGTTCCAGCCCGCCGTACGACTATGTGCTGGAGGACGGCTCCGGCAGCGCCGAACCGCCGCATCCATACGGATGGATGGACTGAACGCCGGGACGCCGAACGGCGGAACGCGTGCGTACGCAATCCGCGGGTCGATCCGTCTGCATCATCATCGTGTCTCCCGCGCCGCCTTCCGCTTTCCCGCGTACCGCCGAACTCTCCTTTCCCGCTTTGGCGGATGACCTATCCGTCGCTGTGGATGCGCACGGATATACCCTGTTCTCCGCCGGGGACCTGCATTCTGTCTCGGAGCCGGGAGATCCCGCCCTCCCCCGGCGCATCGTCAAAGCCCTCCTCCCCCCCGGGCCGACATCTCCGTGATGTGGGTCTTTCCGAAAGGCGCCGCGTCCAATCCACCGCCCGGACGACGGTGGAAGACAACGCCCGCCGCTCCCTCGACGCAGAGAAGATCGCCCGGCGGACCGATCCGTTTTGATCCCGACAGCGACGCGGATTGCCTCTTTGAGGGCGAGGAGGTCTTCACCTATCGTGTTGCCCCCCCCTGAGTCCCAACGGAGACGGGGACGCACGGAGCGACATGATCGAGGCGGCGGGGGGGAGCGCCCCGATGACCCCCGGGCGGACCGCCGGCCCACCCCAGGCGCGGATCAACTGCCAGCCCGCGGGGCGTCCCCGCCCCGGGGACTTCGCCCCCTCCTCCGGCGCGGCACACAACCGCGTGCCCGGCTGCGGCCGGCTCTGCCCCCCCGCATTTTACACTGCCTTTACATTCCCATGACACGCTCCGCGTCCGGATGCTGCATCTTGGAGATGGAACGATGGGAGGGCACGGCCATGAGACGCGCGCGCGGAGTCGCGGTTGCGGCGGCGATGCTCGTTCTCCTCATCCCGGGGGGTGCACGCTGCGGAGAGCTCCAGATCCACGTCATCGACGTCGGGCAGGGATCAAGCGAACTTATCATCGGCCCGGACGGGACGACCATCCTCATCGACGGCGGTACGAGCGGCAAGGGGACGAGCAACGTACTCCCCTACCTCAACAACCTATTCCCTCCGGGGGGGCGCCACCTCGATTACGTCGTCTGCTCGCACGACCATAACGACCACTACGGGGGTCTCAACAGCGTCCTCAACGGAGGCTATACCGCGGGCGCAGTATGGCACTGCGGAGTGAACGCTGGATTCGGGCGGGGAACGGCGATCGGGGTGGGATCCCCCATCCCGCTCGGCGAGGGGGCATACGCCGCCTGCGTGGCGGCGAACGGCCTGTTCATCGACGGCGCGTACGTCGCCCCAAGCGCGAGCGACCCCAACAGCCGGAGCGTCGCACTGCTGATCGAGTACGGCGACTTCGACTACCTGACCGCCGGCGACATGCCGGGCACCCGGGAGGACGAGCTGGCCTGCGCCCTCGTCTCATACGCCAATCCGTCGGGGCATCCGTACCATTCCGACGCTCCCTACCTGAGCGCGGAGAGCGGTGTCGACGTCCTCCATGCCAACCACCACGGAAGCAAGACAAGCTCCCTGGCCTGCTATCTGAACGCGATGAAGCCGGAGATCGCCCTCATCAGCGGCGGCACCGCGTACAACCACCCGACCCAGGACGCCGTGGACCGCCTTCTCGGCAGGGCCGTCTACTCGTCCTGCGCAAGCCTGGCGGGACGGCCGACGGGCGTCACCGCCGCGGGGGCGCTCGTCTACCGCACCACGGCGAGCGGGCAGGAGTGCCCCTGTGCGCGGGAAACCGACTGCCCGAGTGTCGGCGACATCGTCATCACCACCGACGGCCAGTCCGCCTATGCCGTGCAGACATCCGAACTGGACCCGGTGCGGATAGCGCTCGACGAGGGGTTCCTCAACGTCGACAGCGACGGCGACGGGCTCACCAACGCCGATGAGGAGGGGTTCTGGCATACCGACCCGCTTCTCCCCGACACCGACGGGGACGGCTATACCGATTACATGGAGGCGATGTGCGGGAGCGAGCCGAACCTTCCCGGCTCGACACCCGTTCTCAGGGTCAGCTTCCAGCCGGGAGACGCGGACGCCCCTTCAGATGCGATGCCCGCCGCGGTGGAGGATTGGAGGACGGGAGCGGGCTTCGGCTGGGCGCGTTGAGGTCCCCTCCGGGGGCGTGGGAATCGTCGGGTCGCCGAAAATTTCCTGCCGAAAATTTCCTGTTGCGCCCTCCGTCTTTAGACAGTATCATGAATTGGGAGGTCTCGCCCGGGGTCGACGAATGTACCGTGCGGCAATTAGCCCGCGCGGCACACGGGTGATGGGGGTTTCGTGCCATGCTGTCGCCAGGTCGCTGCACCCGGTGTTTAACCCTCGCCGTCTGTTGTTTCCTCCTCTCGACGGCGTCCCCAGGCGGTTCGGTCGCGCGCGCCGACGAACTCCGCGTGATGAGCTGGAATGTCAGCAAGCTCACGACGAAGGCCGGGATAGAAACGGTGCGGATCATCCAGGGGCTACAGCCCGACGTGGCGTGCCTCCAGGAATGGTACGTCGACTACCCGGGTGACTACGACTTCGACGGCTGGGTCAGCACCGCGTTCGGGGCGGAGTTCGTCTACCATCGGGCTTCGTCCGGCTACCAGCCCAACGGCATTGTCAGCAGGTGGGATATCCTCTCCTCCGGGAGCTGGCCGGACCTCCAGAGGGCGAACTACTACCACGACTGGGCGGTCATCGATCTCCCGGGCGCCACCAACCTGCAGGTCGTCAGCGTGCATCTCCACTCCTCGGATGAGGCGATCCGGAAGGCGCAGATCAAGGATGTCATCGACTATATCGAGACCAACTTCTCCAACAGCCACTACCTGATGCTCGGCGGCGACTTCAACACCGCCAACCGGACCTCGGAGCCGATCCCCACCCTCCTTAACAGCACGAACTGGTCCGGCTCGTGCTGGGTCACCACCTCGGACGGCACGCCGACCGACCAGGCCGGGGGCGACGACGACACCAACGTGAATCGCACCTACAATTATGATTGGCTTATCCCCAACACACTTTTGGGCGCCGAGATCATGAACCTCGATCTCGGCGAGGACAGCGGCGCCTACGCCGGCGGCATCGTCTTCGACAGCCGTGTCTTCACGCCCCTCTCCGCGGTCGCTCCGGCGCAGTACGGCGATACCGCCAACGGCGACCAGGATCACTGCCCCATCATGAAGTCGTACGACGTGCTCCCGGCAACGACCCTCGTCGACGAGGATTTCGAAACCTCCTGGCCCCCACCCGGATGGATCGACGAGGGCGGCGATACGAGCGACTGGTCGACCAGCCAGTCGCACAGCCCCAGCCACAGCGCGCGCTTCAACGCCAACGGCGACTACCTCATCACCCCCCTGCTCTCGAATCCGGGCACGCTGTCCTACTACATGTACGCAACCGCGGGCTCAACGAGCTTCAACGTGCACTACTCCTCATCGCCGAGCGGGCCGTGGAATACTCATCTGCCGGGCTCGCCCACCACCACGGACTACGGCGCCAGCTTCAAGAAGGAGACGTTCGATCTCTCGTCGTATTCCAACATCTACCTGCGATTCAGCCGCGGAACGACCAAGACCTACTATCTCGACGACCTCCTCGTCACACTGGGGGGCGGCGCGCCGCCGTCGTCAGGGAACACCGTGAAAATCAACTTCCAGCCGTCTGGCGCCGATCCCCCGACAGGCGACTGGATGCGCGACTGGGGCAGCGGCAACAACGGCTTGTCCCACGTCCCGCCGTACAGCTTCTCCTGGTAGACGCCGCCGTTTCCCGCCGCATGCGCGCCGGCCCCTGCGCATCTCGAATCGCCAGCCGGTCGTCTCGTCCGTCATTCGGCGCAGTGCACGGACCCGCTTCACGCGGAACGGGCACGGGGGTTCTTTCGATTTTTGACGAACGGCGCATATAATTGTTTGCATCCTCACCCTTCCTGGGGTATATTACTCTACAAATAGCGGGGGTTGTGCCCCCCGCACGGTGGCCGCGTTCATCCGTAGAAGAGGCAGGGCGGTATGCGCACGCTCATTGCAGCCGCGGTTTTTCACCTCCTGGCCGCCTGTGCCGCATTCCCGGCGTTCGCCGAGGGGATCCTGACGATCACCACCTACGGCACAGGCAGCGAGGGGCATCTCATCACCTTCCCCGACTCGACGACGATGTCGCTCGACTGCGCCGACGGGGACATCACCACCATGTCGCATTTTCACTCCGACCATTGCGGCAGTTCCTGTGAATCGAGCGCACAGTACCACCGGAACAACACCAAGCCCGGGGATATCCTCTACGACAAGGACGGCGTGATCGTGGAGTGCGTCGCCTCCAACCAGAAGGTCATTTCGACCGGGTGGAAGACGGCGGGGTGCAAAGACGTCGACGAAAACGCGTACAGCATGGCGTTGCTGGTCAGCTACGGCGGCTTCGACTACCTGTTCACGGGGGATATGTATGGCGCCACCGAGGTGCCCCTGGGCGAGGCGCTCTGGGCGGCGGGGGTCGGCGTGGATATCCTCAAGGCAAGCCACCACGGCACCGACACCAACAACTCATCGAGCGTGGAGTACCTCGAGTCCATCTCACCCGAGTACGTCGTCATCGCCGGAACCGCCACGAGCCCCAACGCAACCTCGCTGGCCGCATTCAAGTCGGCGGGGGTTACGAGGATCTACTACGCCCCGAACTACACGTCGTCCAACGACATCGTCTTCCGGGCGAACGGCGACATCACGGTCACCACCGACGGCGAGACCTTCTCCATTTCCGGGTCCTCGTTCAACCACGGCCCCTATTGGGCGGACGAGGCCTCAGCGACCCCCACGCCCACCCCCACCCGGACGCCGACCCGCACCCCCACCCGGACGCCGACCCGCACCCCCACCCGGACGCCGACCCGCACCCCCACCCGGACGCCGACGCGGACACCCACCCCCGCCCCCGGCGGCGGTGTGGTGCGCATCAACGAGGTGTGCCCCTTCTCGAGCCCCGGCGAGTATGTCGAGCTCTACAACCCGGGCGGTTCCGCGATATCGCTGGCCGGCTGGCAACTCGACGTCTACGGAGGCGACTACACCTTCACCTCCGCGCATATCATCCCGGCGCGCGGCCATTTCCTGATCTCCGACACGAGCCCCATCAACGGCGTCGCGGCCGACGTGAAGACGAACATCAATATCACCGACAACGGCGCCAACAGCTTCGCCCGGCTGCGCAACGCCTCCTCCACCGTCGTGGACACGGTGGGGTGGGCCTCCTCGCCGTACTACGAGGGGACGCGCCTCGGAAACCTGGCCTACAAGCGCGTGTGGCGGCGCGCGGCGGACGGCGCCGACTCGAACAGCAACGCAGCCGACTTCGTCACGGTCGATCCAGACCCGAAGAACACCACGTCTTCCCCCCAGTCGTCGATCGTATTCAGGGTGAGCTTCCAGCCGCACGACGTGTCTCATCCCGGCGGGGAATGGATCGTCGACTCGGGGAGCTGGTAGGCGCTGCACACCGCATCCTCCGATTCGGTCCTTGCTCCTGTTCCCTTGTGCCTTTGCAGTACCCCTATCCTCTTTTTTGGATCCCTCGCGGGCTTGACAAATCGCCGCACGGCTGCCGCCCTTGCATTGTCCACCCGCGGCAGTCCTGTTCAACCCGCGGGACCGCGTTCTCAATCGCTTGCACGAAAAGGCGATATGCCGCCCGAATCTAAACCTCCGCGGGGGATGCGAACGTATCGTCTGGGCCACGCCGACAGAACCGCGCTTTCGTGTTACAACCCCTTGCGCGGCAACGGCAATATATATCCGCGGCTCCTTGACAAGGGGCCGCGGGAAGGGTAAGTTTTGAATGGCAGGATCAGGATACTGTAGGGTTGTGCAGTCAAACCGCCCGTGCTGGGGTGTAAGTAGGAGATTTTGCAGTAGGAGTTTATGCAATGGTATACAGGTCTATCACCGCACCCGTGTTCGCACTGCTCCTCGCTGCGCATACCGCCGCCCCGCTCTTGGCGGGCTCCCTGACCATCACCACGTATAACACGGGCAATGAGGGGCATCTCATCACCTTCCCCGACGGAACCACGATGTCGATCGATGCGGCGACCGGAGACGTCACCACCAGGTCTCATTTTCACAGCGATCATGGCGCCGTCTGCGGGGATCCGCTGCCGGACCACCACCGGAACAACCGCAAACCCGGGGATATCCTCTACAACAAGGACGGCGTGATCGTGAAGTGCGTCGCCTCTAACGAGAAGGTGACTTCAACCGGTTGGACGCAGGTGGGCTGCGACAGCTCCATCGAGAACGCTAACAGCATGGCATTGCTGGTCAGCTACGGCGGCTTCGACTACCTGTTCACGGGGGATATGTACGGCGCCACGGAACGGCCCTTGGGAGAGGAGCTTTGGGATAAAGGCGTTGACGTGGATGTCGTCAAGGTGAGCCATCATGGAACCTACACCAACGATTCTTCAAGCCTGGCGTACTTCGACTCCATCCAGCCCGAGTATGCCGTTATAGCCGGCAGCGGGTCAAAACCGTATGAGTCGACACTGCAGAATCTGGAGGATGCGGGCGTACAGGCGATCTACTACGCCTACGCCTACGCAGCCACGACATTCGAAAATAGTTACCCCGTGCACAGGGCGAACAGCAACGTCGTGGTCAGCACCGACGGCTCCACGTTCACCATCTCGGGAGGAGGCTTCAGCCATGGTCCATATTTGGCAGACAGTTCTACCTTCCCGCACTTCCCCACGGCGGAGCCGGTGAGGCTCGCCTACACGAGTTTCGAGGGGGATCCGGCCGATCTCGCCTACACCATCAACACCGTCGGCACCAACGATCCGACCGGCGACGACTGGGGGGTGGAAGCGCTCCGTCCGCGGACGGGCACCTACAGCTTCGCCGCGGAGGACTGCGACAACGTCGGGAAGATCACCTTCGGCCCCGTCCCCGTGGCGGGGAAAGCCGACGTCAGGATGAAACTCCACATGCGAACCAGTGGAAACCAATTCGAGAATGACGAATGGGTGCGTGCGTACGTAAAGGCGGACGGCGTGGCGCAGGATCCGTTCCTGGAGGAGACGGGCGGCGACCTCGACACCATCACCGAGTACAGGGAGTATTCCGGCAGCGTGCCCGCCGGCACGGACAGTATCGAGATCGTCTATGAGGTCTACACGAACGCCAATAACGAAATCGCCTATCTCGACGACGTGGAGGTCACCTCTGCCTCGCCGGTCGCCGCGTGGAGGATCAACTTCCTTCCGGTGGAGGCCGTATCGCCGACCGGATGGTACAGCAATGCCGGGGGCGCGGTGCTGAACGGTCCGAAGGACGGCATCGCGTTGAACCACGGCTGGAAATAACCGAAGGGACGGGTGCCGCCCCCCTCGGAACTTTTCGTGCGGAAACAGCGTGAGTTTCTGCGTGCCGCGTGAAGTACCCCCGTCCCTCTTCCGCTCCACGCGCTCCCTCGCCCGCGTTCCCTGCCCTCTCAGAGGGTGGAAATGTCGCCGTGGGTACCCCCACAAGGGGGATGCGGATGAAACGCCATCCCGCGCGGTAGAGCCGCGCGGCTACGCTGTAACAGATTGCAGCGCAATGAGAATATATTTGCATGCCGCGCCCTTGACACCACCTGCGCGCACGGGTATATTGTCGTAAATCCGCAGTTCGAATCCGATGGTGTAACCCTGTGGGGGTTATCCACGACAGGAGTGCTCAATGGGACACAGGATCGTCTTGGTGAGCCTCGCGGGACTGCTCACCGCATTCGCTTCGCCGGACGCCCTCGCCTGGAACGCGGACCAGCTCATTATCCACCATATCAACGTCTCCTTCGGCGACGCGACGTTCATCGAGTTCCCCAACGGCGTCACCTGGCTCATCGACACGGGCAACTCCGACTCGGACGGCGACACAATCTTCAACTACATCTACAACCTCGGCTACACAAGCTCCATCGACTATCTCTCCGCCAGTCATTTCCACGCCGACCATGTCGGCGGTGCGGATATGATCATCGGCCCCCTCGTGGACGGCTACCTGAACTATTCGACGGCCGCCTACCACCACGCGGGGTCGCAGGTGGGCGGCGACAGCGGCGCCACGACCACCTGGCGCACCCTGACGAACGGCTCCTATGGCCCCGCGGCGGCGATTCCCACGCCCGGCGCGTCCTGGAGCATCGGCGGCGTCACCGCGGAATGGCTGGCCGTGAGCAACACCTCGACCGGCAAGAGCACACTCCTCGACGGGACCACCGTTTCGCTGAGCTCGAACGAGAACAGCTATAGTATCGGCCTGCGCCTCTCGTGGAACGGCTTCGACTACTTCACCGCGGGCGACATGACGAGCGACGTCGAGGACGTGCTCGGCCCCAAGACCGCGTCGAACAACTACGACGTCCTCAAGGTGGGCCATCACGGATCGAGCAGCTCCTCGTCCCTTACCTTCCTCAACGCCATCAAACCCGAGGTGGCGGTCATCTTCGTCGGCTCCAGCAACTCCTACAGCCACCCCGCCTCGGGCACGCTCAGCAACCTTGTGAACTCCGGCGTCTCGTGGATCTACGCCACCGCCCGCGGCAGCAGCTCGCCGAACCCGGTCTCGAAAATGACCTACGTCGAGGACACCATCGTGGTGACATACACCAACTCCACGAACCGATATACCGTCACGGGCGGTTCCCGGAATGACGCCTACGACGCCGACGAGGGGTCGAGCGGCGCGACCCCGACCCCCACGCCCACCGCAACCTCCGCGGGGCCGACGGCCACGCCCACCGTGACCCCGACCTCCGCGCCGGGCGCGGTGGTGGTGAACCAGGTGGGGCCGTTCAGCACCTCCTCCGGGGGCCTGGGCGAATACGTCGAGCTCTACAACTCCAGCGGCTCCGCCGTGAACCTGGACGGGTGGCAGCTCGACGTCTACGGCAACGACTACACCTTCACCTCCGCGCACAGCATCCCGGCGCACGGCTTCTTCCTGATATCCGACACGAACCCGACGGGCGACGTGACCCCGGACGTCCACACCGATATCAACATCGCCGACAACGGCGCCAACAGCTACGCCCGGCTCCTCAACAACTCCTCCGTTATCGTCGACAGGGTGGGATGGGCCTCCGCGTCGAGCGCATACTACGAGGGGACCCTGCTCGGCACGCTGGGGTCCGGGAAGGCGTGGAAGAGAACGTCGGACGGCCAGGACACGGGCAACAACCTGATCGACTTCTCCGAAATCAGCTGCGCCCCGCGGAACAGCGCGTACGGGATGCCGACCGCAACCCCGACGATCACCCCGACACCGACGCATACGCCGACGCCGACGCATACGCCGACGCCGACAATCACCCCGACGCCGACACCGACGCCCCTGCCGTACCTCCGCTTCTCCGACGATTTCCCGTCGACTGTCCTCGACGCCTCGAACTGGACCGTCAACGTCGGGGAGGCACAGAGCGTCTCCGACGGCGATCATCCCGGCTACGCGCTCAACCTGAACGGCCAATCCACGGGCGGCGACAGGATCGAATCGAAGGCGATCGACCTCGCGGCGCAGACGGCCGCGACGCTCACGTACGCGTACGAGCGCGCCGGTTCGGGGGATTCGCCCGAGATCAACGACGACCTCATCGTCGAGTACACAGACTCCTCCGGCACGTGGATAGAACTCACCCGGTACTACGGCTCGGGCGCCGACATGAGCGACTACGTCGTCGTGAGCACGGCCCTCCCCGCCGCCGCCCTCCACGCCAACTTCCGTTTCCGGTTCAGGAGTGTCGGGACGAACCATTCCCGCCGCCACGACGACTGGTTCGTCGATGACGTCGAGGTCCGCGGAAACGTCTACATCGGGCCGACCTGGACCCCGACGGTGACGCCCACGAGCAGCCCGACGCCAACCGTCACGCCAACGCCGACGATCACGCCGACGCCCACGATCACGCCGACGCCGACGGAGACGCCGATCGTGTCGCCCACGCCGCTCGAGATGAAGATCAACTTCCAGCCCGATCCGGAGACGGTCTCCCCGCCCTACGGGTGGATGCTGGATTGGGTGGAGGGATGGGAAGGGGCGGAGATACTCGGCTGGCATTGATCGGTTCCCTCTTCCTCCCCGCGCGGAGGGCCTGCCTTCCTCTCCGCCGCGCTTTTTTGAGTTGGTTGCGCTGCCTCCCCGTGCAGCCGGCTCGTCTCCTCGCGCATCCGTGGGGAGGGAGGGGTTCAGCACAAGGCCTTTTCGCGGAACGGATACCCTGCTGTGGTCCCTATGAAGAGGGGAATGCATGCCTCCATCCTGCGCATTTTTCATTGCGCCGGCGCCTTGCGCTCGAAATACTTTTCGGTTGATCTCCTGCTTGACACGGCAGCGTATTTCGGGCACATTACAGCGATAAAAGTTCCTATCTGCATTGCTCTCGGTGATTCTAGATTGTGTGCTAACGTGGGCATCTTGAGATGTGCCGGAACTGATTCGCGTTCGGCATGTGTGCGCGGAGCCGTATCCCCATGAAACGAGCCCTGCTATTTGTATATGCGGGTTCGATGTGCGGCCTCTTCTGTATTGCACTTATTCCCTCCCCAACTTATTGCCAGGTAACCAGCTTCCCCTATAGCATGGGTTTTGAGACAGGACCAAGCGGCAGCGCCATATCTGAATCGTATTGGGGACAGTACGGGTCCAATTGGACATATAAAACAACGCGGTGCAGCGGAAGCTTAAGCGCAGGCGCAACTGTTGCCGTTGTCGATCCCGGAAACGCTCGGGCACTTTACGTGAATGTGAATTTCTCCGGCAAGACGTGCACGGCGATAACGCTCAACTATAGGCTGGCCTCAGCAGCCGCCGACAATCTCAAATGGATCCGTCTCGATGGTTCCATAGATTCCACCGACGGTTCAGACGGCACATGGTTCGCTTTGAAAGCCCCGGTCGACATGGGACTTACGGATACTACGTGCACCCAACTGAGCGCCGATCAGAATCTGTCAAACTTCACCAATCAGGCAAATTGCTACATCAAGATCCGGATATATTACAAGACCACCAGCGGCGGAACGTGTTATGTCGACGATTTTGCGATCACGACGACGGATCTGTCGACAGCAACTCCGACGCCCACGGTGACGCCCACGCAGACGCCGACCTTCACGCCAACCTTGACGCCGACGCCCACGGTCACGCCCACGCAGACACCGACGTTCACGCCTACCGAAACGCCGACGGAAACACCCACGGAAACGCCGACCGAGACACCGACGGAGACGCCTACCCAAACACCCACGGTGACCCCGACGGCTGTGCCGGCCAACTGGCCGATGTTCCGTCACGATGCGCGGCACACGGGGCAGAGCGAGTACGCGGGGCCGTCAAATCCAGAACTCGCGTGGAGTTATGCAACCGGCTATTATGTGTACTCCTCGCCTGCGCTCGGGAGTGACGGGCGGATGTATATCGGCTCTTTTGATAACAGGCTCTATGCCATCGCCTCCGACGGAGCGCTGTCGTGGAGCTATGCTACTGGCAGTGATATCTTCCAACCCTCGCCTGCGATCGGGAGTGACGGGCGGGTGCATGTCGGCTCTTTTGATAACAGGCTCTATGCCATCGCCCCCGACGGAGCGCTGTCGTGGAGTTATGAAACCGGCTGGGTTTTCTACGCCTCCTCTCCTGTGCTCGGGAGTGACGGGCGGGTGTATGTCGGTAATCATGATCAGAATCTCTATGCCATCGCCTCCGACGGAGCGCTGGAGTGGAGTTATGGATTCGCCTCTAGGGTGACCTCCTCGCCCGCGCTCGGGAGTGACGGGCGGGTGTATGTCGGCTCTCAGGATGACAGGCTCTATGCCATCGCCGCAGACGGAGCGCTGTCGTGGAGTTATACAACCGGCTATATGGTGGAATCCTCGCCTGCGCTCGGGACTGACGGGCGTGTGCATGTCGGCTCTCATGATAACAGGCTCTATGCCATCACCTCCGACGGAGCGCTGGAGTGGAGTTATGCAACCGGCTATTTCGTTCACTCCTCGCCTGCGCTCGGGAGTGACGGGCGTGTGCATGTCGGCTCTCAAGATAACAGGCTCTATGCCATCGCCTCCGACGGAGCGCTGTCGTGGAGTTATGAAACCGGCAATTGGGTTGTGTACTCCTCGCCTGCGCTCGGGAGTGACGGGCGGATGTATATCGGTTCTTTTGATCAAAGGTTCTATGCCATCGCCTCCGACGGAGCGCTGTCGTGGAGCTATGCAATCGGCGCCTTCTCGCCTGCGCTCGGGAGTGATGGGCGGGTGTATGTCGGCTCTACTACTAACCGCCTCTATTGCATCAAACAGGCACCCACCGAGACGCCGACACAGGCGCCGACACAGGCCCCCACACGGACGCCGACGCCGGGCCCCGCCCCCCAGGCCCGGACACTGGTCGTCGTGAACGTGCGGGAGGCGCCCGGCATGGACGCTCCGATCCTCGAGCGCGCGGTGGCCGGCACGACGTTCACCGTCGTGGGCCGCGATGCGACCGGTGGCTGGCTGCAGGTGTGTTGTACCGCGAGCGGCGCGCAGGGCTGGATGGCCGCTGCGCTGGCCGAGATCGATGGGCTGATGGAGTCTGTACCGATCGTGGGAGGGGGGTGAGCCGTGGTTGCGCTGAGCATGAAGATCTGCCTGTTGGGCGACTATGCCGTCGGCAAGACGAGCCTGGTGCGTCGCTTCGTGTACAATCTCTTCGAGGACAAGTATCTCAGCACGATCGGCGTCAAGGTCAGCCGGAAGCCGGTGGCTGTGCCGCGCGGCGACGACGTCGCGGAACTGACGCTGATGCTGTGGGACCTGGCCGGCAGCGAGGAGTTCGACCAGCTCCGCGCCAGCTACCTGCGCGGCGCGGCGGGCGCGCTGATCGTGTGCGACCTGACCCAGCGTAACTCGTTGGCCAGCGCACGCGAGTATGCCGCCCAGATGCGGGCCGTGAATCCAAAGGCCGCGGTGCTCATTGCGGCCAACAAGCAGGATCTGTTCGATCAGCACGTCCTGAAACAGGAGGAGATCGCTGCGACCGCCGCGGAGCTGCAGGCTGGCTGCTGCCTCACGAGCGCCAAGACGGGGCTTGGCGTCGAGGAGGCCTTCAGGACGCTCGGCCGGCTGGCCATCGGCGCGTGACCGGAGATCGGGCTGTGGGAGCGGGATGCTACGGGGAAATCGTGCTGCAGGACAGGCGCATCGCGTACGCGGTCACCGATCGTGAGCTGCGGGTGATGCAGGTGGGTGGCCGCCTCGACATCTTCCCGGGCGGCGCCTCCAGCTGGTTCGGCGCTGCCCTGCCCGACCTGGTTCCCGAGCTGGTGGGCAGCGAGGAGGCCCTGCAACAGGTCCTCGATGGTTCGCGGCCGCGCGTGCGCATCCCCTGGGTGAACTACGATGGGCCCGGGGGCGAAACGCTCTATTTCAACCTGGTTGCGCTGCCCCACGCGGATACCGGGGGCAGGGTCTCGGGCATCGTGTACGTCATCCAGGACGTCACCGAGATCGGCGTGTTGGAGCAGCGGCTGATGCAGCATCGCAACGACCTGCGCATGCTGGAGCGAACGCTGCGCGAGCAGAACGTGCGGCTGTCGGCAGCCAATACGGAACTGCTGCGGCTCGATGAGGTGAAGTCCGCGTTCGTGTCCATCGCGGCGCACGAGTTGCGCACCCCGCTCTCGTCCATCTCCGGCTACGTCGAGATGCTGCTCGACGGCGACGCGGGCGAGCTCACTCAGCGCCAGCACGAGTATCTCAGCATCATCGAATCGAGCGCGGAGCGCCTGCTGGGCATCACGCGCGACCTGCTCGACCTGGCGCGCATCGAATCCGGCCGGCTCGAGTTATCTCTGCAGCCGACCGACCTCCTCGCGTTGCTCGAGACGCTCGTCATGGAGCAGGCGCCTCAGCTGGAGGGCCGTTCGCAGCGCGTCGTGGTGCACGCGGCGCCGGGCGTGCCGCTGGCGCTCGTCGACAGGCAGCGCACGGCCCAGGTGATCGGCAACCTGATCAGCAACGCCAGCAAGTACGCCGCACCGGGCACGACGATCGACATCGCGGTGGGCGGGGATGCGGCCGCGACCGGCTTCCTGCAGGTTGCGGTGGTGGACCAGGGGTGGGGCGTCACCCCCGAGGAGGCCGACCACCTGTTTCGACCCTTCATGCGCGGTGCCAGCGCAGCGCGCACCGGCGAGCACGGC
>ENA-UOUL01001565-UOUL01001565.1-bioreactor-metagenome-genome-assembly--contig:-NODE-1565-length-31065-cov-7.719859_pt1 | contig 31065 bp, 19 predicted proteins | sample MGYA00249838_ERZ747220 | MGnify/ENA primary metagenome ERZ747220 (study PRJEB28778, sample SAMN05720191) | bioreactor metagenome | isolation source: Anaerobic biogas reactor | place: USA:Washington... | reverse complement strand
CCGGCGCGCGGAAATCCCCGAAACACGGCTGCGATGGGCTCGTTCCGTAATTGCCCCCCCGCCCGCCGTGGCTGCCCCCCACATAATTGCCCAACCCGCTATCCACGCACCCCTTCCCGCTCACGTCCAAGCAACTGTTCACGCTGATCTGCAGATCCCCCAAAACCGTCAATCCCATCCGGACTTGCCCGTCCCCAACCGCCTGCGAGTGGGTTACAGTCGCCCCATTGGTCACGAGCAGGGCCGTAAACGTATGCAGCCCATCGATGGTCAGATGCGCACCGTCCACCAGTACGGCTTGATGATCATATGATAAATCATTGGTTGCGATATAAACAGTTCCCGTCATGCGCCGCCATGTTTTGCCCGCAAATGTCCATTGCTCCGCCTCCGGCACCCGTTGCGTGCCGGCGGCATTGCGCGCTACCACATGCCATGAGTAGTCGCCATCTTCCGGAACCGTGAAATCCCATTCGCACCCGGATGTCGTACCCACCCACTGCGAATCGCCCTGCATGCCCACATGGACCTCGTATTCCGTCGCACATGGCGAGGCCGTCCATCTCAGCCGCGCCATATTGACAACCGTGGCATTGTTCGTGGGCTCCACCAAGGTGAACAATCCGGGGTCTGACAACGCCTGCAACTGATAATCCTGATCGGGTTGGTTATCATCCAGATCCTGGTATTCCCGAAAAGCGGGGGAAAAGAGACCGCATGCCGACGGCGTTACGCGTCCGCTCCATCCCTCCGGCACGGCATGCCGATACCAACCGCCTTCGTCCGTGATCGCACCAATCCAATGATTCTCAAATATTAACGGCCACCCCGCCAATCCTTCCTCCGCCGACGCATCCAGGATGCGACCCGATATCTCGACGGACGGCCCCGCGATTTGCGGGTCGCCCAGCGATACTACAGGCTCGATGGACGCATACTTGCGCACTCGCACAACATCCCAGTACGCCTCGTACGATTGCCCGGCATATTCGTCGTCATATCGTCGCCCCAAGGCGACAGACTCGTTCGATACGCAGTTGCTCACCACACCTTCCCGGAGCGCTGCGGTCATATTACGGTTCGCCCATACCGCATAGGATACCTGGTTCGGGTTGATCGAGGAAATCCGCAACCAATAATCATCCGGCACAAGCGTAGGCTCAATCATGGTCCAACTCCTGCCGTTTCGATACCAGTCATGCTCCGAATGCCAAAGATACCCGAAGCAGTTGCCGGAAAGATCGGCGAACCCACCCACGATATGACCGTTTGTCGCCACGGTCACCAATCTGGTTTTGATTTCGAGCGTAGTGCCCTCGCCAAATACGGGAATGGACTTCAGGCGTCCCAGGGTGCTGGTTCCCTGGAGCCATCCGTCGGACACATGCCACCCCGCGCTATGCACAATATCCCATTTCTGGGTGTTGATGTCGTTCCCCGTAAAGTCATCGAAAAAGTCGAATGTGCCATCCCCGTCCGCCACCGAAGCCGCTGTACCGCAACCGTAGTACAGTTGCAGGACGATCTCTCCCCCGGCGGGAACAACCGGCACCTTGACCCATAGCCGCGTATTGGTTGTACCCAGGGTGTCCGGCTCAACCCAATGACTCAATCCCCCCCCCCCTGGCCCCGTCATAAAACGAATATCGCCCCCATCTGAACGCATTCGGCCATCAGCCATGAGAGATTGGGTGTCCATCTCCACGCACACCTGGAAGTTGAACAACGTCGCGGTCAACCGGTTTTCCACCACAACCGGACGCCGGAACAGCCAATTCTCGGTTCCCCGCAGCTCGTAATCCTGATCTTCCTGATCTTCCTGGACATGATCATAATGACGTTCAGCCGGGTCATACGACCATATGTCATGCGTTTCAGGCATGACCGCCCCGCTCCAATTGAACGGGACATATTTCACATACCGCCCGTCGCTGCCCGTCGTGGCCGGTCCGAGATCGGAGAACTGCACACGAACGCCTTGGACTCCATCACCCGTCGCCGCATCCAACACCCGTCCCCGTATCGCTACGGCGTTGCTCGGAAGAAACGTCACTGTCGGCTCAACCGCCAAATACGGCCGAATGCGTATCCAGTCCCATGATGCTTCATAGGCCTGCCCGGGATGTTGTTCGTCGTATCGCCGGCCCAAGACAACAGACTCGTTCGATATGCGGTTGTCCACCACCCCTCCCCGAATCGCCTCGCCCAGGTCATGATGCGCCCATACGGCATAGGTAACCTGACTCGGGTTGATCGAGGAGATCCGCAACCAATAATCATCTGGAACAAGCGAAGGCTCAATCATGACCCAATTCCCATCGTTTCGATAATGATCATTCGCCGGATGCCAGAGATATCCGAAACCGTCGGCGGATTGATCGTAGAACCCGCCTGCCATATGACCGTTTGGAGCCAAGATTCCCAGTCTGGTTTTGATTTCGAGCGTGGCACCCGCACCAAACACGGGGATGGACTCCAGGCGTCCCAACGTGCTGGTTCCATGGAGCCATCCACCGGACACGCTCCACCCGGCGGCATCCGCCACGGTCCACTTCTCGACATTAATTTCATTCCCCGAAAAATCGTCGAAGAAATCAAAGGTATCGTCGCCGCTGGACAGCGATGTTGCATCGGCATCGCCGTAATGCAAATAGACAATCGTTTCCCCTTGGGCGGGAATGACAGGAATCCTGACCCAAATCCGTGTTTGAACGCTGTCCAACGTGTCCGGGTCAACCCAGTAACTCAGCCGTACGCCACCCGTTTCATCGAAAACGCGGATGTCGCCACAATCTGGACGCATGGCATTGTTCGCTATCTGCACCGCCGTGTTCAACTCGATGCATACCGGATGGTTTTGCAAAGCCGTTGGCGAGTTGTTTTCGATGACGAGAGGGCATACCACCCGGTTGCTGGACGGCATCAGAACGACGTAATCCCTGATTACGATTGTGTCCACCTGCATGGCCTGCTCCGGCGTGCCGACGCGAAACCAGGTTATCCCGGTAAACTCTGCGTCCGAAAACTCCAATTGTGTCGGCGCCGTCGGCGATCCAATCGGAATCTGCCCCTCCGTTTTGGAGGTTTCGATCCATCCATCGGCTTGGCCGGTGCTTAACAACCAAAAGCTCGTCAGGTCAAACGGCCTTCCGTTGATCCGGCTGAATTCGATATATTGGTCGTTTCCATCAAGGTACAAGGGCGTGGTCGCAAATCCGTTCAAAGGGTCGTAGAACCCCCCGTTGTCGGAATGGCTGACCGCTCGAATGCCGTTTTCCTCATACACTGCGTTCCGCGAGAATGACGAGCCTTCAACAAGAGAGTCGAACGTCATGGTGAATATTTCGTGAGTGGGATAGGAAACAACCACCCGACCGTGGTGGCCATCCGAGCTGTCGGCACCACCCTGTCCACGGGGGTGCTCGTAGAGCAAATCGGTTGTTCCGGCCGGTTCCTGAAGAATACCCGCCTTCGTTTTCGCCGCTGTCACGCCCGGCCCGCCAATGTAACCGCTGCCGCCACCGCCGCCCTGGTGATCGTCCCCCGCGCCCCCGCCGTAGTAGCCGTCCCCGCCGCCCGTGCCGCTCGACTCCCGGCCGTGCCCGCCCCAATGGAAGTTCCCCGGCTCACCGCCCAGATCACCGCCCGAACCGCCGGCGGATTGGGTGCCGCCCTTGCCAGAGTCGCCGTACCACGGACTGGCCGGCGCATCCTCGCCGGTCTCCCCGCCGCCCGCGCCGCCCGGCTGTGCCGTCTCGGGGTGCGCCCCGGCCGCGCCGCCGCCGCCGGCCACAATCAGATCAACTCCTTCACTCGTCGTCACAGCCGAACGGCCACCGCCGCCCGCGCCATAGTATCCGGCGTTCGTATTCCCGGAATCCCCCCCGTTGGGCCAGCCCCCCCGTGCCAAGGATTGGCACCCTTGTCCGCCGCCGCCGACAATGACGGTCAACTCCTTCCCCGGCGTGACGGCAATCAACCCCTTGGAATAACCGCCCGCCCCGCCGGTCCCCGCCCCCCCCCCGCCGCCCGCGCCCCACATCGTGAGCATGACCTGGTTCACATTCGCCGGGACCGTGAACGTTTGATTGCTGCCGGTATAACCGAAAACAACATGCGTGATGGATTCCTGGGCCGAGGCGGCCACTGTCCACAATCCACTGCAGGCCCCGATCAGCAACGAGGCGCGCTTCAGTTTGTTCCCCAGAGAACCGCAGCGCGATCCGCGTCCGCCAGCGTTCTTTGACTTCATCGTCACAACCTCCGCCCCTTCGCCCCCATCGACACCCGCTCCACATCGCGTTAACCCGTTTATCGATTGCGACGATCCATCCGTCTTCCCCGCATGATCCGGGTACTCTTCTCCCGCAATCACAATTCCTCCACTGCCCTAATCCCGCTGGGATTCGCCCAAATATCCACCACATGGGACACGGCGGCGGCGCCATTGCCCGGGAAGAGCCGACACAGGAAGTTCAGCGCAACCGGATTCGCCTCCATGTCCTCCGACAACGACCGCCAGTCCTCGTAATCCTGGCTGTAGAGTATCCGGGCATCCGATCGCGATTCCTCGGTCACCTCCACGGCCAGCCAATCGGTCTCGTTTTGCGGCCCGCCGCTGGTCAGCGCCGAGATGGAACTGCCCTCCCGACTCAGGGTCAAAGACTGTCCTTGCCCCTGCGGGGGAGACGGGGAGCTGTCGACTTCCAACTCGGAATTCAGCAGGCTCAAAGCCTGGAGGCCGTCAATCAACTGCACCGCCCGGATCGCCTTCTTCCGCGCGATGGTCGTTCCTCGCGAGGCCAGAGCCAGAGTCTCGCCAATGTCCCCGTCCAGTGCCATTGCCAATACTGTCGCGTCCTGCGAGAACCCCAGCATCGACAGCATGAACATCGCTGTTTCGTTGTCGCGGTTCTCGTCCGCCGCCTGAGCCCCCGTCACCAGACGCCAGACATTCCAGTTGGCCGATTTGAACTCAAAGGTCACGCCGCTCTGCCCCACCAACCTTTTATCCCCGCAGGTCCAGGCCATGCCCGCCGGAATCCCGGTGATGGGATTCTCGAATAGCGCGCCGCCTTCGCGGACGTTGACACTCGCATTCGCCAGGATCGTCCAGGTTTCTTTGTCCCTCGACAACTCCATCTGATACCGCTGGATCGGCCGGAACCAGTTCCAGTTCAGCAAACGCACCCGCAAGACCGTCAAGGCTTGCTGGCGATCCAGCGCCATAAACCCCGGCGCCGATAAGTTCGTCCACGCCGTCCAACCATCGTTGGTCCGAACGGCATGTACTCCGTCATTAACCTGTCCGGTCCGGGACCAAGAGCCCGTCTGTGCGGTTGCGACGCTTCCCGCCGAGGCGAAAGCAAGGTTTACGCCGACACCGCTGCCCACGGCCACGGTTTCATTGGTCACATCCTCGCCCCCTTCTATGGACGCCGATAAGGTGGCCTCTTTGCTCGGCGAATTTGCGTCCGACGCCTGCGAAAGACTCACCTCCTGCCCAGCATCCCGACGGATCGGCTCGAACGCCATTTTCGCGCCTTTTTGAACGACAATGCTCTCACTGCCGGATGTGCGCGACACCGTTACCACCACCGTCGATGCGGGCTCCAGGTTCAACCATACGTGGAAACGAACTTCGCCGTTTTCGCGGATCTTGATGGAGGTTTGGCTGATCTCCAGAACGACAAATCCATCGGCGGCGTTGGCATACCCATCCACACGGCAAATCTGTTCACCAGTTCCGCTGCGCATGGTATGAATTTCGGCGTACATCACGTTTACGAGAGCATGGGACCATTGCGTTTCTGTACCCTCGATCCACCCCACATACGATGCGAAGGTGTGCAAATTACACCACTCGCCAATTCCGCCATTATGCGGTTTGACAGGAACAATAAAGACGGAACCCGCGCCTCCAATACGAACCAGAACATCCGACGGCACGGATATGTTCGGCACGATCATGAAAATCGCCAGCCTTCATAACCATGGGGAAGGCCCCCATCATTCCCTGTGAATGCGCTGGCCGATGAACCTTCAGCCGCCCGAAATGCATATACTTCCGGCACAGAATGTTTCGGGAAGCCGAACCAACCCATGAGTAAGTCGGCTGGGGTTCCCGCGGAAGCGTCGTGCGCAACTGCCATTCCTCCTGTTTCATTGAACTGCCGCCGCTTTCCGTATTCCACCCATGTTTTCAGATGGCGCGACGCCTCGAAAGAATATGCGGGCGATAAAACCGCCCACATTGCATGCAGTTCACTAATACTTTTCACGACTTCTCCGATATTGCATACAGCGCAATGTGCCTGCCATTGTGACTACGTCGGCGTTTCACATTGACTTGGCAACCACAGCGTTGTTTTCTGCACATCAACACACGATGGCAATACCCAACGTATGATGGAGAGTCGGGATCCGGCGAGATGGCTCATGATGAATGCCTGATCCACATCTCAAGCCCCTACATGGGCGTCTTTGATTTTCTCAACTGCGCCAAAGCGCCTCCGCTGCCGCTTGCTGTCCATCGGGCCTTTTTGTAAATGTCAGTCTTCCTGCAATTCGATCCGGTAAATTCCTCTGCTTCCGGCCGTTTTGTCGATGTATTCGTTCTCTGGAGGCGTGGCGGCGATGCCGATGGCGATCGGAACAAATCCATCGCACATGTCACTGGTCCGCAGAATATTATAATTCTCGCCCTGACGACTTAACCAACGAATGCACATTCCTTCCTGCGCTGGCATAACCGGACAAGGGAATGCCAGTGCACTTGCGATCCGGTGAAATGGGCCATATACCTGTTCGCCCTCGACCTCTTCCTCCACCAATCGATAGCGATAAGCGACACCGGCTTTTGCCTTATCATCCACCAGGGCATATGCGGTACCCATGCCGTCATCACCGCGAGCATAGATGATTTCGTCATTCACCCGAACCCAATGGGTCCGATCCCAACGTTCCACCCAATATCCAACCGTGTCATTTTCCGAGGCCGTACGCCAGTGGAGCACAACATGGCCGTTTTCCTCCCGTGCGATAAAGTAATATAATACAACCCCGCTTGAATCTTCCGATGTATTGCTGAAATTATCTATGTAGTAGATTTGTTCTTGCGTTGTGTTGCGGGTCAATTGCACCTCGACAAACTCCACGTTTGCAAGAGCATTGGACCATTGAATTTCGGTGCCGCCAAACCAACCCTCATATGTCGCCGGCGTTTGTACGGCATACCATGTCCCGGTGCCACCCACTTGGGGTTTCACATTGGTAAAAAACACATTTCCGGCGCCGCCGAAACGCACCACCAAATCCGAAGGTAACACCCGCGCGGCATAGAAATCGAAACGCCAGCCGAAGAATCCGTCTTGCATTTGCCAATAATTTCCAATATATGCCCCGGCAGAGGAAGTCGCGGTTGCATGGAATGCGTCCGCCTCGGGCATTGGAACTTCCTGCGGCGAAAACATCCCCATGAGGGCTCCCGGGGGAATGCCCGATTCAGAATCATGTTGGACAGCTAAGCCCGCGGCGTCCCGATCCCCCCATCCCTGAATATCCTCATTCCATGTTTCCACATATGGCGTTGCCCCTGATGCCATGATAACAGAACCGATTAGAAGCACCATCACCGCTATCCTGGATTTGCCCTGGCTCATCGTTCGATTGTCCTTTTGAATTCGCTAGTTGTGGTCCGCTCATTATGTCACCGGATGACATTCTGTCTGGTAAGGTTCTTTTTCCATAAATAGTTTGACTACTGAACACAGAGGCCGTCAAGCATCTTCACATGTGTGAGTCAATATTCTTATTGTATATACTTATACATAATGAGACTCCCACTTGTTTTGAAATTGGCACAATCGCAGGCGTTAAGTCTATCGGGGTTTTTTGTATACTTTTGGGAATCAGTAACGACGCGGCGTTTCCGAGTCTGGCTGAATTCATGATACTGTTTTCTTGATATTCGAATGTATTTGGCAGTAATCATGTAAACATGATGAGTGCTTCTGAACCTGGCCGGAGGCGGATTCTGCTGGTGGAACCTTATCCTGCCGTCTCCAGAGGATTGACTGCCTGGTTGACTCGGCAAGCCCAACTGGAGGTTATCGGAGTAGCCGCGACTCGGGATGAATGCCTTCAGTGGCTGCATCGTCCCCACCCCGACCTGATCATCATGGAGCCGGCAATCAGAGACTGTGACGGTCTTAAACTCGTCTGGCTTTTTTCTAAATTTCACCATCAAACCCCCATTCTCGTTTTCAGTGTCCTCGATGAAAAAGAGTATGCCCCTCGGCTCTTCCGCTCGGGCGCGTGCGAATTCCTTCCCAAATCTGCCTCACCTGAGAAGCTGCTGAGTACCGTAAAGACCGTGCTCAGCGGTCAGGCGCGTTCGGACCCAGTGGCATCAGGCAACGCCCGGACTTTCTCCGAGGCACCCCGGGACCTGCTGTCGGATCGCGAATTGGAACTCTTTCGATTCCTCGGCAAGGGCTACACAACCCAGCATATTGCCGAAGTGATGCACTTGAGCGAATATACCGTGCATGCCTATCGACTCCGGATCAAAAGAAAGCTGCGCCTGGGCGACCTGTCCCACTTGATGCAGCAGGCCGTTCTGTGGGAAAATCATCTCAGTTGATCCCGTCCCCGCGCCGTGAGCCGAACCCGTCATATTCTCCTGGTGGATGACCACCCGATCGTGCACGAGGGATTGCGCATCCTGCTGGCTCGGCACCCGGATTTATCCATTGTAGGTGCTTGCCCGACCCCTGAATCGGCCAGCGCCTTTTTGCAAACGCATATGCCCGATCTGATCATCATGGACATCTCCATGAATGGTACCAATGGTTTGGTCGCCACCCGACATCTGACGGCGGCGTTCCCTGCCATTCCAATACTGATTTTCACCTGCCACGACGAAATGATCAGCGCTCCGGCCGCCTTTTCCGTCGGCGCCCGGGGTCTGGTCAGGAAGGATCAGCCGGAAGACGAAATCGTCCATGCCATCCGTACGGTTCTCAACGGACAGATCTATCAATCCCCCCAACTGGAGAAACGCTGGCGGATCCAATCTTGTCGCCTTCCCCACCGTCTCTCCCCGCCCATCCGCGCGTCATTGTCGAAGAAGGAACAGCAAATTCTCGATTTGCTTGCGGAGGGACTCACCACCGCCCGCATCGCGCTGGCATTGGATATCAGCGTGAAAACAGTGGAAACCCACCGTTTGAACATCCGCCGCAAGCTCGACATCGACAGTCAAACCGATCTCGTGCGGTGGGCCATTTACCGGCGCACCAAGGAAATCGACGATTGAATCGGACCGGCCCGCTGTTTAGGGAGAAAATCCAACCCGCAACCGGCACCCTCCGGCGGTCGATTCCATGCGGAAACTCCCGCCCAGCTCTTTGGCCCGACCTTCCATGTTGGACAGCCCATAGGCATCGAAGGTCCGCGCGGGCTCCCGGCACCCCGCGCCATTGTCTTCAATCGTCAGTTCCGATCCCCCATGGCGAACCACCAGTTCGACATGGACTTCATCCGCCCCCGCATGCTTGATCACATTTCCAAGCGCCTCCCGTAAAATTCCGGTCAAATGGTACTGCACCGACGGACGGATGGTTTCGCAAGCCGCATCGATCGCCGCATGCAAGGTCAGCCGGATGTTGAAAGCGGCTAGATAGTCTGCGAAATGTTCGCGGCATTGGACCACGTAGTCTTCCCAACGGGACGACACCGGATCAATCGCCACCATAAAGTCCCGCATCTCCGTCAGACAGTGTTGGGCGACCCCGTGGATCTGGGGCAGCACCGCGGAGGCGGCCGAATCCGCGCCGTCAGGCAAATGCCCCCGGTCTGCCAGTCGCACGATGCCGGACAACACGTTGCCGAAGTTGTCGTGCACCTCGCGCACCATCTGCAGCCGGTCCCGCAGATCGGCCTGCTCCTTTGCGAGCGCCGCTTGATAGATGCGCTGGTTTTCCACCGCCAGCGCCATTGAAAAGACCGAGGCGATCGATAGAATCGCAAAATACGAATATTGAAACATGTTGGTGCGCATGACGCCGGGAATGATGATGTACATGCAGAAGAAAATGGCCAGCAAGACGGGAATCATCAGGAACAGCAGAATCTGGCGCTTCAGCAACAGGTCTTCCTCGGTCACATAGGCATGCAGGGTAGCCCCCACGATCAGCAGAGCCCAGAACACGACCCACAGGCAGGTGGAGCCAAACGCCGTGATGCCGGCCAGATACAGGCCAACCGACACCGCAAAATACAGATAGGGGAGTCCAAGCAGCCAGGGGTGCGTCACCACCCACTTCTTGCGCCTGGGAAAAATCAACGAAAAATGGGCCAAGGCAATGCAAGCCCCCGCGGAGATGAAAGCCACGTAAGCCATCCCCCGCTCCATCCAGGGGCACAGCGCAATCTCCCGCAAGGCCATGGGGGCCGTCACCATGTGGTAAAGTCCCAGCGACACGAAAAACACCTGGCAGGTGCGGTGCACCGGACTGCGACTCAAGGCATATATGACGAGCGACATGACGGCCAGGATCGCGCCGGACAGGAAGACGGGAAATCCGCGCGTCATCACCGACCGCAGCGGCCACTGAATGGTTTTGATCTGGATGGTTCTTTCTTCCTGAGCGGACGAAACGATGGCCAGATCAACCGGATTGTTATTTTTCAATTCGTCGTATATGGCTCTCTGCCGGTTCCACCAGGCGTTTTCATCCCTCCGCTCAACAAATTCGGGATAACGCAGGATGTCGTCACGCTCCAATTGTACGTTCCCGATGGCGCGCACATATTCCCCTGGCACAATCAGCCCCGCCAGGGGTCCATCGTCCTCAATCGCCGCAACCCGAATGCCATGATCCGCAAAGGCCAGCTTGATTCCCATCACGGGCATATCCATCAAGGCCCATACCCCCATGGCTCCCGCCGCTAGCACAAAAGCGCACGGCAATACAACAATCATAATCCAGTAAAGGCGTTCTGCTGTAGCTTTCACACGCTGCGTGCAACCGGGCTAGTTCTATATTACTAAGGTAAATTTGGAGTCATGGCAAGTGTTTCAGCGGTTCGTCAACAGCCCCGCGCCCACCGTGCGCGGCTACAGGCTTCGCGTGGCAAAGTCGGGGTCGAAACAGGTTCTACAATATACAGCCAGCCACCGCCACCTCTCATCCGGACTTGCCGACGTATTTGCGGGTCTTAGTGTCGACCAGGAGGGATTCGCCGGGGGCGATGAACAGCGGCACCTGGATTTCCAGGCCGCCTTCCATGACCGCGGATTTCCAGGCGGAATCGCCGCCGCCGTGCTGCGCCGGGGCGGTCTCCCGCACCTTCAGGGTCACGATGTCGGGTAAAACGATATCCAGCAGCCGGCCTTCCAGGACTACCGTGCGGTATTCCTCGTTCTCCTTGAGGAAATAGCGGCGGGGGCCGAGCTGGTCGCCGGTCAGCGAGAGTTCTACGAAGGTTTCCGCGTCGAGGAACATGAAGACGTTATCCCTGGCATAGCTGTAACTGGCGCGCCGGTATTCCAGTTCCGCCGTCGGCACCCGCTCGTTGTCCGGGAACGTCCGTTCGAACACGTGGCCGTTGTGGAGATTCCGGACCTGGACATGCAGCTTGTGCTTGGTCTTCGCCGTTCCCGTGACGTGCAGTTCTTCGATGAGGTACGGCACGCCGTCGAGCTGCAACACCTGGCCCCGTTTGAATTCCGCCGGCAGTGCGGTTTGCATGGCTGAATGCTCCTGTTGCGTTTGCCCATTGCATTGTGCCACGGGTCCAGTGGGCCGGAAAGAATAAACGCCCCTTTTTTTTACTTTGGCCGCGAACGGACGGTGGCCGCATGAGCCTGGAAAACCTGGGATGGCAATGGCCGGACATGGCCGCCGGCACATGCCGGGTTGAAATTGATTTTTACGGTTCTTTCCGTCAGGGTTCGGGGGTGAGCATTTCCCGGCATTTCCACGACTGGAAAACCCCGGTCCTGCGAGCGGCGGTGGAGGTGCTGTCGCGGGACTGGCCGGGGCCGGGGCCGCTGGATCTGCGGAGTTGCCTGATCGTGGTGCCGACGCGCCACGCAGGGCGGCGGTTACGCGCGGAACTGGCCCGAACGGCTGCGGCGAGAGGAACTGCCGTCCTGGGTGGTTCCATTGTGACGCCGGAGCATCTGGGTTCGCTGCCGGATGGAGTGGCGGACGAAACCCTGGTGCTGGCGCTGCTGGCGCGGCGGCTGCTCAACCAGCACAACCAACTTCCGGCGTTGCTGCCCACCCATGGCACGCCATGGGACTTTGCCTTTGCCCTCGGAATCGCCGCGCAGCTCCAGGAGGTCCGGCGGCAGTTGACCCAGGCGGATCGTGCGGCCGCCGACATGATCGCGCTGGTGCCGGACGAGGAACGGGAACGCTGGAGCGAGATCGCCGCACTGGAACAGGGCTTGTTGCAGGATATCGCGCGGCAGGGATTGCGGGATCCGTTCCAGGCCAGCCGCGAAGCGGCGGGGCAGGCATCGCCGCCGGCGCCTTTTCAGCGGGTGTTGGTTCTGTTCGTTCCGGATTTGCCGGCCCTGGCCGTGCACCGGATCCAAACGCTGGCCGCGCCATGTGAGATTGAGCTGCATATCCTGGCGCCGGCCGCGGAGGGGAACCGGTTCGACGATTGGGGGCGACCCCTCCCCGCGCACTGGGAAAACCAGCCCCTGCCCTTGCCGGAACACCAGATTCATGTCTTTGAACAGGCTCCCGACGAAACGGAAACGCTGGCAGCCATGGTGCTGGAAGCGCACCGGAAGAAGCAGGCGCTGACGGTCTGCACACCTGATCCCGGAAACGCCCAGGCCCTCGCCCGCCGCCTGCAGGCGGAGAATGTCGCGCTGTACCTGCCCAACGGGGTGCCGCTGGCCGCTACCGCGCCGGGCCGGCTGTTGGCCGACTGGCTGTCGCTGCTGCGACGGCGGGATTATGCCGCCACCGCCGCTTTTCTCCGGCATCCCGACGCCCAGGCCTGGCTCTGCGGCCGGCTGGGGCTGCAGGACGCGGTGGAGTTGCTGTCCCAACTGGATCAATGCCAGGCCCGACACCTGCCGATGACCTTCGATGACCTGCGCCGGTTTGCGCAGCAGGACCCGGATGGGCGGGTGCTGGCCAGTGCCCTGGACGAATTGAGCAAACATTTCGGGGATGCCCTGCCGCGTTTCCTGGCCGATGTCCATGATGCGCGCCGGCCGGCGGCGGATTTCCCTCCCGATCCGCTGTTTACCGAGGCGGCCGCCCGCCTGGCCGACTTGATCGGGACAACCGCAGAGACTGCCCGCCTCCTGAAACTGACCAGGGAAGATGCCATTGATCTGCTGCTGGCGGCGATGGGCAACGAAACGGTGTTTCCCAAGCCCAACCGGTCCGCCACACGGGAGACCATCGGCTGGCTGGAAGTGCAATGGGAAACGTCGCCGGCAGTCCTGCTGGCGGACATGCGTGAAGGCGTCATTCCGGAAACCCGGATGGGCGATGCCTTCCTGCCGGATTCCATCCGCGCCAAGGCGGGCATGGCCGGGAACCGCGAGTTGCATGCCCGGGACCTGTATCTGGCCCGCACGTTGCTGGAATCGCGCCCGGCCGGGGGGGTGCGTTTCCTGTACAGCCGGCGGGCCGCAAACCAGGACCCGCAATTGCCTTCCCGCCTCCTGCTGGCGTGCCCGGATTCCGCTCTGCCCGGGCGTGTGAACCTGATTTTCGGGCGGCCCGGATGGCGCGGGACGGCCGCCGCGGTTCCGGCGCGGCCGGTACTCCCACTGACGCCACCGGCCTGTCCGCCGGAGCGGATTCCACGCCGGTTGTCCGTGACGGCGTTCAAGACCTATCTCACCTGTCCGTTCCGCTTCTATCTGGCCGAGGTGTTCGGCATGCAGGCCGAAGACGACCGCGCCCGGGAAATCAGCATCATGGATTTCGGGACCCTGGCGCACGAGGTCCTGCGCATCCTCAAGCAGCACCCCGCGCTGGCCGATGAAGAAGAACTCAGCGCCCGGCTGCTGCATGAACTCGACGAATTGGCGGGGCGGCGATTCGGGCCGCAGCCGCCGGTTGCGGCGATCGTCCAGCTGGAATCCCTGCGGCGGCGGCTGATCGCGGCTGCGCGCATCCACGCGGCCGCGGTTCGGGAGGGGTGGCGAATCATCTCCGCCGAGGAGAACCATGAGGCTGAACTCGACGGCATGCTTCTGCGGGCGCGCATAGACCGGATTGACCGGCATCTGGAAACCGGGCGCATCCGCATCCTCGACTACAAGACGTCCGACAGCGGGGATGCGCCCCTCAAAACGCACTTCCGGCCGAATTCGGAAGAGCGCTGGGCCGATCTGCAGTTGCCGCTCTATCGCTTCATCTACGAACAGTTGCATGTTCCGGCCGCGGACATCACCGTGGGCTATTTCAATCTGCCCCAGGCCACCGGGCGGACCGGAATCCTCGAGTGGGACCTGCGCTCCAAGGGCGGGGAAGACCTCTACCCCGCAGCCCTGGCCAAGGCCCGCGAAGTCATTGCCCGCATCCAGGCCGGAACGTTCTGGCCGCCGACGGATCGAAGCATCCGGTTTGACGATTTCGGGCCGCTGTTTTCCGGGGGGCGGCCGCTGATCCGGGAGCCGGGCCAACGATGAACACCGCTTGTTCCATCCGCAGCGCGGCGATGGCGGCATCCGCCGGCACCGGGAAAACCTTTGCGCTGAGCAGCCGCTACCTGGCCCTGCTGGCCGGCGGGGCGGACCCGGCCTCCATCGTCGCGCTGACCTTCACGCGCAAGGCGGCGGGCGAAATCCTGGCGCGCATCCTGACGCGGCTGGCGCAGGCAGCCGCCAGCGCAAAGGAATTCGCGGATTTGAACCGCCACTTGGTCGACGGCGGTCTGCCGGAATTCGCCAGCCACGCCGCCGCACAGGCCGCCTTGCACGACCTGGTGCATGCGCTGCCGGGCCTGCGGATCGGCACGCTGGATTCGTTCTTTTTGCAGATTCTGCGCCAGTTCCGCCTGGAATACGGGATTGCGGCGGAGCCGGGCATTGCGCCGGACGTGCAAGCCGCCGAGGAGGATCTCGTCCTGCAACGGCTGCTGGGACAGGTGGCCGCGACGGAGCCGCACCGCCGCGAGCTGATGGAGGCCTTCCAGCGGGCCACCTTCGGGGAAGAGAAGAAAAGCGTCTATGGAGCCCTGCAAGACCTGATCGGGAACCAGTATGAACTCTATCGCCGCGCGCCCCGGTCGGAACTGTGGGGCGATGCCTCCCGGATTTGGCCGGGCGGCCTGCCCGCCCCCGCGCAGCCCGATTGGCCGACAGTCTTTTCCACCCTGGAAGACCAGGCGGAGTCCATCCCCCCCGGCCAGGCCCAGAATGATTGGCGGCGGTTCATCGGCGTTCTACGGGCCTGCCGGCAAACCGGCGACTTTGATTTTGGAAACACCCTGGCCAACCGCCTGTACCAAGCCTTCGCCGCGCCGGGGGAAACCGGCGCTTCCATCCAGATCCGCAAGTCCGAGGTCAAGTTGTCGGCGGAAACGCGACACACGTTGGCCGGGGTGTTCGCGCATATCCGCCACGCCATCCTCGGGCGGCAGATCGCCCGGACGCGCGGTCTGTTCCAGTTGCTGTCCGCCTATGGGCGGAGCCGCAGCGAACATATCCGCGGCAGCGGACAGGTGGCGTTCAGCGACATCGCCCACCTGCTCAGCCCCGCGGCGGGCGCGGCGGTGGCCGACCTCCGGGCGCGAATGGATTACCGCCTCGACGCCCGCTTCCGGCATTGGTTGCTCGACGAATTCCAGGACACCTCGCTGGTGCAGTGGTCCGTCATCGAGAACCTGGTGGACGAGGTCATCCAGGATGCGGAGGGCGGGCGCACGTTTTTCTATGTGGGGGACGTGAAACAGGCCATCTATGAATGGCGCGGGGGCGATCCGCGCCTGTTCCGGCGCATCCTGGCGAAATACAACCGGCCCGGTGCCGCACCGGCCATTGACGTATCCGAGCCGCTCGTCGCCTCATGGCGCTCCAGCCCGGTGGTGCTCGAGGCCGTGAACCGCGTTTTCAATGCGCTGGCCGGCATGCCGCTGCCCCGTAACGAACAGCTTCATGGCGATTGGATCGAGATCGCCGGCCGCTGGCAGCCGGAATGGACGGCGCACCGGGCGGCCGATCCAAACAAGGACCTGTCCGGCCACGTTGCCCTGCATGTGCTGCCCCGGCCCGGGCAGGAAGAACCCGAAGAAGCAGAAGCATCCTATCCGCCGGCCATCCAGCGCGCGGCCAGGCTGGTGGAACAACTCCGCGGGGAGATTCCGGATTTCGACCGGCATTCGGTGGCCATCCTGACCCGCAGCAACCCCGACGGGCGGAACATGCTCGGGGCGCTGGCCGCCAAGGGCATCCACGCCGTCTGGGCCGGCAATTCCGAACTGCTCGACAACACCCTGATCCCGGCGGTGCTTTCTTTGGCCAGGCTCAGCGAGCATCCCGGCGATGAGTTCGCCCGACAGCATGTATTGATGTCGGCGCTGGCGCCCGTCGTTTCGCTCGAACCCGTCGAACTGACTGCATGGGCGCGGCTGATCCGCGAACAAGGCTATGCCGGATTCGTCACCCGCCTGGCCGCCCGGCTGGACCTGAGCCAGGCTCCGCTGGAGCAAAACCGCCTGCGCCTGCTGATCTCCATTGCGGCCGATTTCGACCGGATGCCGGGCGGCAACGCCCTGCTCTTCTGCTCCCACGTGCAGGCGCAGGAAATTCCCGCCGAGCAAAGCGGGTCCAACATCCACATCCTGACCATGCACAAGGCCAAGGGGCTGGAATATGACATCGTCATCCTGCCGGCCCTGGGAAGCAACGGCATCACCGCGCACAGCAAGGAGCCGCTGCTGGTGCACGAGAGGGCCGGCGACGAACCCCTTCCGCCCGTGGACTGGATCCTGTCCTCCCCCGAGACCAAGGCGCTCGAGGCCGATCCGGTCCTGGCCGCACAATATGCCGAGGACCGCCGCCATAACGCGCTGGAGGAGCTGCGCCTGCTCTATGTCGCCATGACCCGCGCCAAGCGCGCACTTTACCTGATCACGACCGCCCCCGCCGAAAAAAGCAGCACCCTGCGCCTGGACAATGTGCTGCAGAACACCTTGGCTCCGGGGGCGGAGGCCGATCCGGAAATCCCCGCCTGGGAAGCCGGTGAGCGCGAATGGTGGCGGCGCAAGACGGGCGACGAAAAGCCCGCCGACGCGCCATGCGCCCCGCTCCGGTTCGAAACCCTGCCGCGGGCGCCCTTCGAACGGCCCATGGAATCGCATATTGCCTCGGAGGACCACGCCGGAGGCGAAGGCCTGGATGGCCGGTATTTCCGCCCCGAAGGTGCCGAAGCCCGCGATCTCGGCACCCGGGTTCATGCCCTGTTCGAACAGATCGAATGGCTGGCGGCCGGAGAACTGCCCAAGCTTGAGACCCGCGACCCTCTCGCGGCGGGGCTGGTGACCGAATTCCTGCAGCATCCCGACGCCCACGCCGTTTTGGAACATCCCGGCGGCGCAGTCGAACTGCTGCGCGAGCAAGCTTTCGAAGCCGTTCTGGACGGCCGGTGGCTTTCGGGCAAAATCGATCGCCTGCATCTGGAGCGCGACGCCGCGGGCCTGCCGGTCCGTGCGCGGGTTCTGGATTTCAAGACCGACCGCACGCCGGATCCCGGACGCCACCGCCTGCAGATGGATGATTACCGCCAGGCCGTCGCCCGGCTCTTTGGCCTGCCCCCAGGCCAGATCGTCTGCACGCTGCTTTTTGTCCGCACCGGCGACGCCATCGAGTTATGAGATCCGGCGCAAGCCGGCTTTGTGCCGTCAAATTGGCCATTTTCGGATTACGGCCGGAAACAACCGCGCATCTCTGTGTCATTGACCGACCGGACATGAAATATCTGACTCCCATCGGCCGGCCTTTTTGGAGTGCGGGGACAACGACCAACGGGAGGCGGCCCCGCTTTGGCTGTTCCGGCTGTTGGCTGTTCCGCCGCCGGTTCGGCTGCACCCAGAAAAAGCGGTGTGGCGCTCGCCAAGCCTCGCTTCCCGCCGCACTCCAAAGGGCGCATCTCCGTTTCATTGACTTGCATCCCCCCCCTTCCTGTGGCCAGAGCCGGCCAGAAACCTCTCCAGAAATCCAACTGTCCGGGCATTTGGCCAACGCACCCTGCCAAACGACCAACAGCCCGCCCGGTCACCGCCCGGGCCTACAGCAAAACCAAGCCGCCCGCCCGCTGTCCGCAGGACCTGCATGCCGGCGGTTGGTTTTCGCGCCGTCAAAATCCTGAAGAAACCGCCATCCCTTGCCCCACGGTCCCTGCCACTCATGTCCATGAACCGGAGAGACGCCCGGAAACAACCGCGCACCATGCAGACCCTTGACTTGCCCGCGACCTGTTTGGCATAGTCCGCCTCCGTTGGCGCCAAAGTAGCTCAGCTGGCAGAGCACCGCATTCGTAATGCGACGGTCGTCGGTTCGAATCCGACCTTTGGCTCCATTCTGCCGCGCCGGGCGGGCGGAGCTTCTTTACAGCATGACGCAGCCTCCCCTATAGTCGGGACAACCTGCAGAACATGAACACCCCGCCCCGCCCATCCGATCATCCGCCTTGGCTGGCGCCAGGATGGCGCTGGATGCGGCGGCTGGCGATCACGGTGACCCTGCTGGCCGGCAGCATGCTGCTGCTGGAAGCCGTTGCCTTCCTGCTGTACCCGGAACGATCCGGCCGGTTCCTGTGCGAGGGCATTTCCGACGGACAGCCGGTTTGGATCGACAACCGGTTTTTCCCGTATCGGTTCCTGGCCGAGCGGACGGCCCCGGCCCCCATTCCGGTCGTGGCGCGGAAAGAGCCGCCGGCCGGCGCCCTGCGCGTCTGCCTGGTCGGCGATTCCGCGCTCATGGGCGCGCCCAACGCGGCGTTCGGTGTCGGGCGGCAACTGGAACGCCTGCTCCAGATCCGTTATCCGGAGCGACCCGTGGAAGTGATTCCCATGGGCTGGGTGGAAGAGGGTAATTCCCATGTGCTGCGCGAGGCAGTCCGCGATCTCCGGCGGCTCAAGCCCGATGCGGTGATCGTGTCCATCGGAAACCACGAAGTGAGTGGACCCTTTGGCCCTGCTTCCGGCGCAGGCGGATTCACGCCTGGGTTCCGCCTGGCGCGTGCGCTGGCTGTCATTTCACGCACCCGCCTGATGCAGCTCTACCGGGCTGGCATGACCCGGCTGTTCCCGGCCCGGGCCGATGTCCTGGCCTGGCGCCACGAGGAGAATCCCACGCTGGCGGGCCGGATGTCGCCGGCGGATCCACGACTGGAAGAGGTTTATCGTTCGTTCAGCAAAAACCTGACGGCGATTCTCCAGGAGGCCCGCCGCGCGGCGCCGGTCGTCATGGCCTGCACGGTGCCGGTCAACCTGCGGGACTGCGCGCCATTTTCAACCAGTTATCTGGAGGATGAAACCGCGGCCCAGCAGGTGCGTGAAATCCTGCGGATGGCCCGGGTCGCCGAAACCGCCACCAACCAGGTGGAGGCTGCGCGGCTCTACGCCGAGGCCATTCGGCTCGATCCGGTCCACGCCGAGGGACTGTACCGGGCGGCCCGGCTGGCCCTGCAGCAGGACCAGGCCGCAGAAGCGGCGGCTCTGTTCCTCCGGGCGCGGGATGCCGACGCTCTGCGCCTGCGGGCCGATTCACGCCTGAACGGCATCATTCGGGCCACCGCCGCGGAGGCCGGGGTGTTGCTGGTTGACGCCGAGGCGCTTTTTGCCGATACCTCGCCCGAGGGGATCCCGGGGAACAACCTGTTTCTGGATCATATTCATTTCACCTTCGATGCCAGCCGCCTGCTCGCCAACGCGCTGCTGGCCCGCCTGGAAGCCGCCCAAGCCATCGGTCCGGCCCCGTCCGAGACGGATTCCAAATCACTGGCGGGCGAACTGTTCTATCATCCCTGGGGCCGCGCCGCCCAGATGGAGGCGGTGCTGAAACAGCAGCTCCGCCTGCCTTTCCGCCGGCAGCTCACCCATCCGGAAACCATTGCCCGGCTGAACGAGGAAAAAACGACCTGGGACGCCCATGCCGCGGCGCTTTCCCCCGCCAGTACCCGCGCGATTGTGTCACGCCAACTGGCGGGGCGCCCAAATGATCCCTGGCTGGCAGCGCGAGGGGCCTGGCTTTTGCTGGAGGCGAATGACTTTGACCGGGCCGAGGCGGCCGCGCAGGCAGCCCAACGCCAGTGGCCCCACCGCCTGGATATCCGCGCCCTGCTTTGCCTGATCCGCGCACTCCAGGGCCAGGACGCCCGGGATGGCTTCCCCTTTCTCCAGGGGGACTCGGACAACGGTGATCAAGAAGTTGAACTGGCCGTCGCCATCGGCCGGGAACTACTCGCCCGGAAACGGCCGGCCGATGCGCGTCTCTGGCTGACTCAGGCATTGGAGCGCGATGCGTGGAACTCCGAGGCCAGCGTCCTGCTGGCGGAAGTCTACCATCAACTGGAAGGTCGCAATCTGGCGTTGGAAAATCTGGTAAATCGCTTGGAACAGGACCCTCGGCAGCGCCTGTCATGGACAAGTGTTTTCCTGCGCGAAGCCTTGAAGCAGCTCAAACCCGAGGGGTACGCCATCGAGTTTTTACAGCAGGCCATCAAGCGCAATCCGGACAATCCCCTTCTTTGGGAGAAACTGGCCGTCCTGTACACGCTGCGCTCCCGGGGCAATGACTGGCAAATCGCAACCAGGTGCTACAACAAGGTCTCGGACATCGCCCCCTACCGGTATGACCGGTATTTGAAATGGGCCGAAGCGATGTATCGCCTCCGGCAGTATAAGCGAGCCAACATCCAAATCTCCCGCTATCTGACCTTCATGCCGCACGATCCGGAAGGCCTTGCCCTCCAGGCCCGGATTCAAGCCAAACTGCCCAGCGAACCGGAACCGGTTACCGAGCCCCCCGAAGAAAAATCCGCGCGCCGATTTCCTTGGGAATGAGGCCGTCGCCCATTCAAGGGCCGGGACGAACCGCACCGCGGAAGCCGGTCTCCTTGGCCCGCCACATCACATAGGCGGTCATGGCATAGGGCAGCACAAAGAGCATGTGGGCCTCGGTCGGGAGCTGGGCCAGATGGATCAAGACGGTCGTCACCCCTGCCTCGATCACGCCACTGCGGTAATACAACCAAACCAGAGCCCCGAGGGTACAGAAGCCCAGCCACAGCACCATGATCAGACCGGCCCGCGCTTCCCGCTCCAGCGGCACGTCCTTCATCCGGCGCGCCGCGGCCCCGGCCAGCCGGTTCAAGCCCCCCAGCAGGGCAATCATGACCAGATAATGGGCGGCCGCGTTCGCCGCCAAATACCCCCGGGTCGGGGCGTTGCGCCACCACACCAGAAACGGCGAGAGACTGGCTCCAACCAGTGCCAGCAGCAACACGCGGCCGGTCCGGGTGTTCCATTGCGGGGCAATATTCCCGCACGCCCGGAACATTCCCAAGCCGCACCCGAGGGGCAGAAAGCCGGCCAGCAGCACGCCGATCATCCAATGTACCGGAAGGACGGATCTCCAGGCCGCGGCATGCGCCGCGGAGAGCAGCGGCATACTCCAGAACAGGCAGGAAAATCCGCGCGACATGCGCATCAACCGGGCCGCGTCGCCAGGCGCGACCGCCCGGGGCGCGCCAGCTCCGGCGGGGGAACGAAGGGCATGGGGGGCCATCATCGCCCCGGCCCTTCCATCACCTTCGCAATTTCCGCGCGCAATCCGGCAAGAAAACGCGCTTCGCTGAATTCCTCGGCATGCCGGCGGATGGCAGCCGGATCCCATGCGACATGCTCCGCACGCCCCACGGCGTCCGCCAGCGCTTCCGGCGTTTGTTGATCGAAGAACAGGCCGGTCTGGCCGGCCACCACTGTTTCCAGCAAGCCTCCCTGGCCGTAGGCCACGACGGGTTTGCCGCAGGCCTGCGCTTCGAGCGGCACAATCCCGAAGTCCTCTTCGCCCGGGAACACCAGGAACCGGCAGCGGCGGTACAGTTCGCGGATGTGTTCGTCGGGCACATGTCCGAGAAATGCCACGTTGGGCGCCGCGATGTCTTTCAAAACCGCCAAATCGGTGCCCACGCCCGCGATTTTCAGCGGACGCCCCGTCTGCGAATAGGCCCGCACCGCCAAATCCACCCGCTTGTACGGGACCAGGGCAGACACGATCAGATCGAAGCCGTCGTGTCCCCCGCGTTCGTCCGGGGTGAAGAACCGGGTGGCCACCGGCGGATAGACCACCGTGGATTCGCGGCCATAGTATTTTTCGATGCGCCGTTGCACGTGCCGGCTGATGGCCACGAACCGGTCCACCCGCTCGCTGGCCGCCCTATCCCACGTGCGCAGGCGCGCCAGCATCCGGTCGATCACGGCCCGCTTGAAGCGGTTCCGCCCGAAATAATCCGCCTGCATGGACCAGGCGTAGCGCATCGGCGTGAAGCAATAGCACAGGTGCCTCGCGCCTGGCGGCGGCACCAGCCCCTTGGCCACGCAATGGCTTGTGCTCAACACCAGATCCACGTCCGCGGGCACCCGAAACGACTCGATCGCCATCGGGAACAACGGCAGAAACCACCGGTAATGCGCCCGGAATCCCGGCACGCGCTGAAGGCCTGAGACATGGACCTTGCGGTTCCGGATTGCATCCGACACCAGTTCGGGGCGAAAGAGCAGCGTGTACAGATCCGCCTGCGGATATTCCTGGCAGATCAAATCGAGGCATCGTTCGCCTCCGCGCATGCCGTTCAGCCAGTCATGGGCGAGCACCACCTTCCGCACACGGCTCATGGTGCCCCGCCATACACGCGCAGAACGGCCGCCGCCGCCGCCTGCCAGGTGAATTGCCGCGCCCGTTCCAGTCCGGCGGTCCGCAAGCGCTCCGCCGCCGCCGGATTGGTCAGCACCTCGCGCAGGGCCGCCACGGCCTCCGCCTGGTCATCCGGATTGACCAGCCAAGCCGCGCCGCCGACCACTTCCGGCAGGCTGGCCGCATCGGAACAAACCACGGGTGTGCCGCAGGCCATGGCCTCCAGCACCGGCAGGCCGAATCCCTCGTAGCGCGACAACAGCGCCAGCACATCGGCCTCCTGATAAGCCTTCAGCAGTCCGGCCTCGTCGAGATAACCCGACCATTCCACCCGGTCGGCCACCCCTAGCCGCCGCGCCGCCTCCCCGGCCTCCGGATAGCGCGCGTCCGGAGAGCCCACGATGCGCAGGCGGACGTCCATCCCGGTCTCGCGCACCAGCCGTGCAAAGACCGCAACCAGCCCGGGCAGGTTCTTGTAAGGATCGCTCCGGCCCACATAGAGCACGGTCTTCGGCCCGCCCCGGGCCGACGGCTTCTCGCCGGCGGGCCCATAGTGCGCCGCCACGCCATCCGGCGCCACCACGATGCGTTCCCCGGGAATCCCCAGCAGGCGGACAATGTCACGACGGGCCGATTCACTGCCCGTCACCACCGTATCCACCCGCCGCGCAATTTGATGCATCAGCGCCTTGTACACCGGGTAAAACCGCGTCTTCAGCGCGCGCGGCGTGAATTCCGGATGCACCAGGGGAATCAAATCGTGGATGTTGCAGACGCAGCGGATCGCATGCGGCCGGTGCCGGGGAAAGGCCGGTAGCGGAATCATGAAATTCGTCGAGTGGTAGATGTCCACCATGCGTTCGCGCAGCAGTCGCGCTGCGGCGAACTGGCCCAGCGGCGAAAACACGCCATGGGGCAGCTCCGCAAACTCGAAATTCGCCCGGTCCGCCAGCCCGGCCTCCCGCGCGATGAATGCCCGCCGCTCCGCGTCGCGCACCAGCACCAGGAAATGGAATGCCCCGCCGATTTCCCCCAGTTCCCGCAACAGTTCGAGTGTGTAGCGGCCGATCCCGCTCAATTCACGGAACACCCACCGCGCATCCACTGCAATCCGTTTTGCCCGAACCGGGTCCATGGCGCGCAGTCTAGCCGCCGCGCGCCTTTCGAATCCAGTCCATTTTGATCAGCCGAATTTCTCGGACGCATCCAAATTGATGAACTTGGCTGTTTCGCCCCCCCATGGCCTTGCGCCATGGGAGGCAAAGTTAGCTCCCCCACCACACAAGGTGGCGGGGCCCGCCCGAACCATAACCGCAACCTACTTTTGAAAAACTCAATAGAGATGGGCCGGACTTCCTATTTCGGCGGGCCATTATTCGGCCGGGGGCTCCGGCTTGCCCTGTTTCGGCGGCGGCGCGAACAAGCCTCGTCATGAAAGTTTTTCGCGACGAGGCTGCGGATTCCCGCCAGCGCCTGGTCCGCATCCTGGCCCGCAGCCGTCACGGTTATACGGGCGCCGCATTCGGCGCCGAGGGCCATGACTTCCATCATGGCCTTGGCATTGGCTTTCTGGTCACCATAGGCAATCTCGATGGCCGCATGGTACCCGCTGGCCAGCTTCACCAGCCGGGCCGCGGGCAAAACATGCAACCCCGATTTGTTCGCCAACACGAAATCCTCGCTGATGAATTGTCGCGAGATCGGCTGACGCGGAATTCTGAACAACTGCCGGCGCGAAGCCTGTCCCGCCGTTTCGATGGCGCGCTCAAAAGAGGCCGATTTGTCGAACACGAAATCCGCGCCTTCCTCGAAGCACTCCAGCCGGGTTTCCGCATCCGTACGGCCCGTCAGGACGACGACCATGCAATAGGGGTCCAACGCCATGGCGTGGCGCAGGATTTCCAACCCGCTGCCGTCCGGAAGGTCCAGGCTCAGCAGGATGGTCTGGGGCCTCAGTGCATCGATGATACGCACGGCCTCGGCTACGGAACCGGCTGCGGCCACGACAATGTCGGGCGACGATTTCTTCAGCATTTTGACCAGAAGCCGGCGCATGGGCCTGGAAACGTCGACCAGCAACATCCGGGGCATGTCGCTTTTGCTGCCGAGCAACCGAGGCGACAGGACCGTGCGGCTGTCGTGCTTGGCCGGGGCTTTCGTGCTTTGTTTCATGGTGGCACCTCCTTGGGCATATCCGCAACTCGGCCGTTACACGGAATGCCCGCTGAGTGACTCGGCGATCTAATCTTCATTACTTCAAATTCCCGCCGGTTGCAAGGCCAAAAACACACACGCTCAAAACCGGGCACCCCCCAAAACGGCGTGGCGATCGCCGAGCCTCGCTTCCCGCCGCACTCCAAATTGCGCGGATCGGTTTGGAGTGCGGGGACAACGACCAACGGGAGGCGGCCCCGCTTTGGCTGTTCCGGCTGTTATGGCTGACCGTTCGGCTGCCTCCCCAAAAACAAAAAGCGGCGTGGCGATCGCCGAGCCTCGCTTCCCGCCGCACTCCAAATTTGGCCAATCGTTGTCAATGGAACCGGGCTGCGCCCGATCGCCAGATCTAAACCGCCAAAATACATTTGCCTAAAACGCATCCCTGCCGCCATACTTATGGGTCATTTGTTCGCTTGAACGCCGCTAAAGTGCTGCGTTCCGCCTGTGGAATAACGCCCATGGACCTCGTTTACATCGTCAGTCCCATGATTTTGATTTCGGTCGTGCTCGCCGCGGTCTGGCTCGACCGCTGGAGCGTGCCCGTCATTCTCGTTGCCCTTGGCGGCGGCATCCTGTTTGGCAGCGACGTCCTCAACCTGTGGCATTTCGACAACGCGCTGCTCGCCAACCGGATTGCCAATTTCGCCCTGGTTTTCATTCTTTTCCAGGGGGGCTTCGGCATCAAGCGCAACGATTTCAGGGCCGTTGCCCTTCCCGCCGGAGGGCTGGCTGTCTGGGGCGTCATGCTCACCGCCGGCATCACCTTGGCGTTCCTCTGGAAAGTGCTGGGCTGGCCGTTCGAAAAGGCTTGCCTGCTGGCCGCCATCATTTCTTCCACCGACGCGGCCGCCACCTTCTCGATTCTCCGCCGATACGCGCTCCCCAAACGACTTTCCAGCACGCTCGTCATCGAAAGCGCCGCGAACGATCCGATGGCGGTGCTGCTCACGGTCGTGGCCGTCCAAACCCTCGCCGCCGGCCAGGTTCCGAATTTCTGGACGGCACTTGCATCCGCCTGGAAGTTTGCCGCCGGTCCCCTTCTCGGCTGGCTCATGGGCCGCGCCTCGGTTTGGCTGTTCAACAAGCTCCGCTTCCAGGATCGCGGCTACTACTACGTCCTGTTCTTCGGCATCGTCCTGCTCACCTACGGGCTGGCCGAACTCATGCATTCCAGCGGCATGCTGGCCGTTTTCATCGCCGGCCACGTCATGGGCAACCACTCCTTCGTCCACAAGCAGGGCGTCGCCCAGTTTTCGGCCGCTTTCGCCAGCGTTGCGAACATCTGCACCTTCATTCTTCTCGGCCTGCTTGTTTTTCCCCGGCAATGGACCCACATCTGGGCGGACGGCCTGATTCTCTTTCTGGTCCTGACCTTCATCTCCCGCCCGCTCGCCGTTGCCCTCAGCACCCTCGGCATGGGAATCCGCATTCCTCACCTTGTTTTCATGAGCTGGGCGGGTCTCCGCGGCGCCGTTCCGATCGTACTGGCCACCTATCCCGCCGCCGCCAATCTCCCCGGCAGCCAAGACATATTCAACCTGGTCTTTTTCGCCGTGATCCTCTCCGTCCTGATCCAGGGTTCCACGCTCGGGCCCGTCGCCCGGCTCTTTCGCCTCCTGGCCCGACGCACCCGGCCCGAACCGATGTACAGCCTCGAACTCGTCACCATGGCCCCCAGTGACATGGATCTCGTGGTCGTCGATCTTCCCGAACACGGGCCTAACCCGGAACTGCGCATTCAAGACCTGCGCCTGCCGCCCGACAGCGTCATCACCTTGGTCAGCCGGGGACCGCAGGTCGTCAGTCCCAACGGCTCGACCCGCCTCCGGGGCGGCGACCAAGTGACTGTGCTGGCCCACGTCCACAACGAGGAGGCCGTGAAGAAAGCCCTGCTTTTCCCCTTTGCCCCCCGGTAAACGGATATCTCCGCCCTCGCGTCCCTGATCTCCACCTGGATTCTTGTTCCGGAGGCGGATTCATCGAAATGCGTACCGCTCCCGGCTCCCCCGCCCCAAAGCAACAATTCGGCGGCAATTTCTGCAAGCCGTCTGCGTGGCAAGAGAGCCTTCGCGCCCCCCCCCGAGCGCCCCTTTTCCCGGCCCAGTTCCGGCAGGCACAATGTTCATTCCATGCGTCTCTATGCGTCCGCATGCACTTTGAGCATCCTGCACAATCCCTCAACGGGCGACAAAAAGCCCCGAAACGGGAGTTTCGGGGCTTCAGCCCAGATGAACTGGAATTTTAGAGTTTGTAGCCGAGCGACAGGCCGATCATGTGGGCATCGCCGTCCTTGAACTCGCCGGGCAGCACGCCATCGGCAACCCGGGCGGCCACGTCGCGATCCTTGATCAACAGATAGGTGTAGGCCAGGTCGCAGAAGAAATCGCCCTTCTTGTAGCCGACGCCCAGCGAGAACAAATTGCGGTCATTGGCCGGCACAATGTAATCCACGTGCGCATCGGGAATCGGGGTTTCATCATAGATGTAGCCGGCGCGCAGCGCCCAGGTCTCATCCAACGCATATTCCGCGCCAATCTGATAGCGGAACGCATCGTCCCAATCCTTCACCTTGGAGCTGCGCGGCACTGCGCCCAGCAGCGCAGGATTGAAATCAATGGTCAGGTCCTCATAAGAACTCCACATCGTGTAGACAAGGCCGGCGTTGACCGTCAGCTTGTCCGTGGCCTTGGCCGAGGCCCCGAAACGCAGAATCGAGGGCGTGGTAACGTCGCCCTCGCCGTCGCCGCTGGCCACCGCGGGATTCGGATGGCTGACATGATAGGTGCCTTCGACCTCCTGGTCGACTTCGCTTTCATACGCCAGGCCGAAAGCCAGCCATTCACTGGCCTGGAAAAAGGCGCCCAGATTGTAACCGATGCCCCAGCTGTCTCCTTTCATGTGGAACTGCAGGTCCGGATCGACGAACGGGGTACCCGTGGGCAGAGCCTGATCCAGGGCAAACTCGAACCATTCGGCGCGCAGGCCGGCGGCCAGCGAAAGGGTATCCATCACCTTGAAGGCCACGGAGGGATTGACGTCAATGCTCTGGATGGTGGCTTCCTGGCAGTTGTAGCGTCCAAGCCAGTCATCATCGTGGTCCACGCCCAGTCCGAAACGGCTGAACACGCCCAGGCCCGCCCAGATCTTGTCGTTGACCTGATGGGTCACGTAGGCATGCGGAGGCGTCCACCACCGGCTTTCAGCCTTGTTGTCCACGGCGCCCGCCGGCGTCAGCGTGACCACCGTCACATGCGGCCGAATGAACGTGGCCCCCGCTTCGACCTGGGTGCCCTCCAGTTCCGTCATGGCCGCAGCATTGTTGTACAACACCGAGGGCGAGGCCGGATCGGCCGTGACTTCCGTGCCCATGGCGTTGCCGCGGGCGGAACCTTCATAGATGCCAAAACCCGCGCCGAACACCCCCTGCGCGGCCAAAGCTGCCGCGACGCACAGCGTCCCGGCGAGGAGTCTCGTATGTTTCATGCCATTCCTTTCGCTGTGTTTTTTTCGAATAACAAGCCGACCGGTCGGGGCATGGATTCCCTCCCGTACCTGAGTCGGCCCGCGGCCCTCCCATCGTTTCCAGAAGAAGAGGACGATGCAAATTGGACTGCAAAGCCATTCCCATAGCAAGTCCTTTTCGGAATTATTTTTGCCACTGCATTTCCATTGAAAAGCGCGCTGGTTGATGGCGGAATGGAATCAAGGCGGGAAGGGCATCAGCACCATCGTCGATCCCGTCACAACCGGTGAGTGCCGCCAATCCATCGGCCCGCAGCCCCCCTGCATGCCATGAACCATCGCTGCGCCGGAACGTATCCTTGGGGGACGGCCCGCGCAGGATGCCATCCTCAACCGGACAACATTCAGCCAGATCCGTGCGGATATCTGATCCCTGATCTATTCCTGACTCGACAGCCAACGCTTTCAAGGGAATCATATTGCATAGCGATGATGAAACCCCAACATGCCGAAACAGGCCACCAGGAAGACATCCCTGATCCGCCCCGGCCACCGTCCTGTCAGCCCCAGCCAAACCCGCCAGGAATCAACCCTTTTCTCAGCGTGGCCATATTAAACTACAACGAAATCCACACGCTGGAAGAAGCCGCCCGGACGGCTGCCCGGGTCTTGGCCCTAATGGGAGTCACTCACGAAATTGTATTGGTGGATGACGGCTCATCCGACGGGTCCCGCAATCTGATTACGCACCTGGTCGAGGTGCTCCCGCACTGCCGAGCGGTGCTTCACCGGCGTAATCTGGGAATCGGGGAAGGCATCCGTACCTGTTACTTTACAAGCCGGGGCGAATGGTCAACTTGGTTTCCCGCGGACCTGCAAGCCGACTTGAATGAACTGCCCCGGCTGGCAGCGGGCCTGACCGATTGCGATGCGCTGATTACCTATCGCGATCCCAGGTCACGGAAGGAGCCCATGTACCGCAAGGCCATATCCGCTTGTGATCGCCTGCTGGTCCGGTTTCTTTTTGGAATACAAGTACGTGATCTGCACTGGATCCGCTTTTTCCGCAGGTCACTTCTTGACCGGATGACCGTACAATGCCGCAGCCCGTTCGTGGACACGGAGATGCTGGCCATGGCGCGCATGTTGAATGCCCGGGTGAAAGAGGCTCCGCTCGATGATCAAATCCGAAAAAGCGGCGTTGGCCGGGGCGCATTACCCAAAAACCTGGTTGCCTCGTTCAAAGAAATGGTTTTGCTTGCCTGGCGAGGCGGTCGGATTCTTCCTCCAGGCGATGCCGGCCAGATCGATCTGTCTTTGAGGGAATTTGTTCCCCCACATGGCAGCCGCCGAAATTAAGCGCAAACCTTTGCATTCCGGCTGGAGTCACGGCGCCACCAGCCAAAAGCCATCCGCGCAGGTCGCATTTAATTGGGGATTGGCCGTTTGGATCCGGGCCAGAAGGTCCTCTGTCTTGATGACGTACGCCGTCTGGGCATCAGGCACGCCCTGACACAATTTGCGAATGTCTTCTTCGGCCTTGGCCACGTAGTCAGGATGTTCACGGGATACGTAGCCATAATTGAGTGTCATGCCGTTCCGCACCGCAATCAGGGCCAGTTCATCGTATCGGGAGTAGTCAAGCGGCAATGCAATCAGATGCTTATAACGATCGCCGAGGCGCTCCCAGGCGGAATCAACCAGAGTGGGCGTATATTGCCGGGGCAGGGAATGCTGCCACCTGCGTATCCGCGCCGCCCATGACAAATCCGCCACCTGGATGAGCACCAACAGCCACATCGCCAAGACATTCCGGCTCTGACGGCCACGGGACAGGACATCCAACCCGCGCCAGTACTGCAACAGGCTGATAAAAACCAACAAGTAGCACACGGGCCAGACAAAGCGACCTGTGGCCCGGAAGATCGACCACATTTCCATGAGGCCATGCGGAAGCTCATAGGAGAACAACTCCCTCGAACCGAAGGCCACCTTCGGCCCGACGGCAAAGGCCATCAGCGACAGGACAACCAACGCCAGAAAGATCAGTTTCCTGCCTGCGGCCTGGAACTCATGCGCCCGCCAGCGCGCCGCCACCAAGATCAGCGCCATGAATCCCGCCAGGAGGACCCCGAGTCCCGGATAGGCAAAACCCGCGTATTGCCCTTTCAGGTAATCGAGACCCTTCAAAAAAACGGACCAATCCATGGGATTAAAAAAAGCATTCAAATTGGCAGACCAAACGCCCAGCCCGATGGCCGGGGCCTTCCCGATGGAAGAAAACACCCCGAACACGAAACCCGCTGCGAGGCTGCACAGGCACGGCAGGGCCGCATGCACCAGGTTCCATCTATTCAGGGGATGGGCACGGTGGTCGCATACCGCATGAACCGTGCACCAAAATCCCATCATGAAATTCATGGCGAACAGATAGGGATGGGTGACGATGCTGAGGGACAGATTCAGGACCCATTCCC